>FWPU01005070.1_pt1 | contig 29400 bp, 18 predicted proteins | sample 2228361 | NCBI WGS metagenome assembly FWPU01 (sample SAMEA103939777, study PRJEB20133) | metagenome | reverse complement strand
GACTGCACCTGGGTACGGGACTGGCCGGCCCGCCTCCCCCTGAGGCAGGTGGTCTGTTGCCATGCCACGCCGGACATGCCCAAGGAAGCCACCACCACCGCAGCCGCTGCCCGCTACATGGCCGGCGGTGTCGGCTGGAGCCAGCTCTTTCCACGGCTGCACCGGGACGAGGAGGCCCGCTGGCGGGCCTTCGCCGCCCTGGAAGAGGGCGGCTGGTGTGCGGCCTTCCACGGCCACACCCACATCCAACAGGCCTGGATCTGGGAGCGCAATGGCCGCCAGCGGCTGCGTTCCATCGCCGGCCCGGCCGAACTGGCGCTGGATTCCCAGGGGCAAAACCGCTACCTGATCGGCGTGGGCAGCGCCGGACAGCCCCAGGACGGCCCCCAGCTTCGCTACGCCCTGTACGACGAGGAAAGTGACCTGGTTCTCCTGCGCAGCCTGTAGGCGGCAGCGCCAGGCCCGGTCAGCGCTGGCCCTGGGTGGCCACCGTGGGGATGTAATCCTTGATTTTGATGTAACCCGAGGGGGGTGTCAGCAGCAGGGGCGGCCCTGGCGTACGAGCTTCCTGGCGCCGCAGAAAGTCGAAGAAATTCCAGGTGATGCGGCTCACCGCCTTCATGGTGCCGTTGCTGGTGGCCCAATCCATCCAACCTCGACGGTAGAGGAAGATGCTGATGACATAAGGGCCAGCCGGCCCCCACACCAGCGCCACATCGCTGTGACTTTCGAAGGCAAAGCCATGTTTGTGGATAATCCAGGTGGCGTTGGGGCGGGGCAGCCCGGCCCACACCATCTCCTGGAACTCGTCGTGGGTCATGTAGAAGAGGATGGAGAGGCATTCCTCAGGTGTAAAGCGGTCGGGGTACACTTCCAGCAGGAGGCCCTGACCCTGGGTGCAGTCGTAGATGGCCGCCAGGATCCGCCCCATCTCCGCCGGCGTGGACTGGAGGTTGGGGTCCGGGTTGGTGTTCCAGTCGGTCCGCTGATTGCCCGGCGTGGGGATCTCCGGCAGTGCCACCTGGGCGTCGTAGCCGGACTGCATGTAGGTGTTGACAAAGCCCAGGGAGCGCATGAACTCGGTGAAGCGCCGGGCACCGGTTGTCACATCGCCGTCCCCCAGGAACTGGAGCAGCATGTTGGCTGCGTAGTTGTTGCTTTCGCCCAGCGCGTAGTCCAGCCACTGCCCCACCTGCACGGCCGTGGCGTCACCCCCGTCGATGCCGTTGTCCAACTTGTGCATCACGGCCGCGGCAATGGCGATCTTCAAGGTGGACATGCCGGAGAAGGAGACATCCGCATCCACTGCCCCTTCCTGGCCGCTGGTGAGATCCTGGACGTAGACCGCAGCAAAGCCGGGGAAGTTGGAGAGATAGCGGTCCAACTCCCGGGCCAGGTCCGTCAGAGAAGGCGCCGGTGGTGGGATCTCGGTCAGGGCCAGCTCTGCCGTGCGGGTGCGGTCATCGGTGAGGGCTGCCACCACCCGAGGGACGCTGGCTTCCACATCCAGTTGGTAGCCGGGCGTGCCGGGGATCCAGGTCCAGTCTCGGCTGTAGGCGCCCACGTAGCCGCCGGGCAGATGGGCCTCTCCGGTGCCGCCTTCACTCCAGCGACTGGTGGGGGGCAGCACCCGGGCCGGCTGGGGACCCCGGTTGTAGTCGGCGGCTACCGTGGCCAGCCACGCCCGCAGCTTCTCGCCGTTAAGGGTGAAACGCACCGGCACATCCCGCCGCCGCTGCTCCAACCCCAAAGCCGCCCGCACGGCAATGTCTACGAAGGTAGGTCCCTCCAGGTACTGGCTGGCTTCGGCCACCATCTGCTCCACGTCCACGTGAAAGTCGATGGTTTCGGGCCGCAACACCAGCCGCTCCCCGGCGAAGTAGACGGCGATGGGCTGACGGTAGACGTATTCCAGATGCTGCCGGATCTCCTGGGTATCCTTGAGCCCGCTCAGATCCAGCCCGCCCAGGTAGACCCCCGGCGGGATGGGAGCGGCAGAAACTTTGAAACGGGTATAGACGGGAAAAATGGCTAGTACGGCAACGAGAACAGCGACGAACGTGATAAATCTACGCATTCGTCATTCCCACTCAGTCACTCCCACTCAATGGTGGCCGGTGGCTTGCTGCTAATATCATACACCACTCGGTTGACGCCGTCCACCTCATTGACAATGCGGTTGCTGACCCGGGCCAGCAGCTCATAGGGCAGGCGGGCCCAATCGGCCGTCATAAAGTCGTCGGTGGTGACGGCCCGCAGGGCCACCACATGGGCATAGGTGCGGCCATCCCCCATGACACCCACACTGCGCACCGGCAGGAGCACGGCAAAGACCTGGCTGGTCTGGCGGTAGAGGCCGGCCCGGCGCAGCTCTTCCAGGAAAATGGCATCGGCCTGGCGCAGGGTCTCCAGCCGCTCCCAGGTGACCTCGCCCAAGATGCGGATGGCCAGCCCCGGCCCCGGGAAGGGGTGCCGCCAGACGATCTCCTCGGGCAGGCCCAGCACCTCGCCCACAGCGCGCACCTCGTCCTTGAAGAGCATGCGCAAAGGCTCGACGAGCTGGAAAGTCATGTCCGTGGGCAGCCCGCCCACGTTGTGGTGGGTCTTGATGGTGCGGGCGTTGCGGGTATCGTCGTTGCTGGCCGACTCGATCACGTCCGGGTAGAGGGTCCCCTGGGCCAGGAAGGCCGGTGTGTTGGTGCCCCACTGGGCGGCCAGGCGGGCGGCCTCGGCCTCGAAGACCCGGATGAAGCGGGCGCCGATGCGTCTGCGCTTCTCCTCTGGATCGGTGACGCCGGCCAGGTCGCTGAGGAATTCTTCCTTGGCGTCCACGGCCACCAAGCGCATGCCCTGATGGCGCTGAAAGGTCTCCACCACCTGTTCCGCTTCCCCCTGGCGCAGGAGGCCATGATCCACGAAGACACAGGTCAGGCGGTCGCCGATGGCCCGGTGGACCAGGGTGGCGGCCACGGCACTGTCCACGCCGCCGCTCAGGCCACAGATGACGTGCCCCTCTGGGCCCACCTGCTCCTGGATCTGGACCACCGCCTCCTGGATAAAGTTCCCGGGCGTCCAGTCACCAATGCAGCCGCAGATCCCTCTGACGAAATTGGTCAGGATGGCCATGCCCTGGGGGGTGTGGCGCACTTCTGGGTGGAACTGCAGGCCGTAGATGCGCCGGCCTTCATGGGCGATGGCGGCGAAGGGGGAGTTGTCGCTACGGCCAATGGCGACGAAGCCCGGCGGAAGCTGCTCCACCCGGTCGCCGTGGCTCATCCAGACCTGCAGGGTGGAGGGCAACCCTGCAAAGAGGGGGCTGCGGGTTCCCGCTTCCCCGCCCGCCACGGTGAGGGTGGCCGGGCCGTATTCCCGCTCCCGGCTGGGCGACACCTGGCCGCCCAGGGTATGGGCCAGAAGCTGCAGGCCGTAGCAGATGCCCAACACCGGCACGCCCAGCTCCAGGACCACCCCTGGCAAGGTGGGCGCGCCCGGCTCGTAGACGCTGTTAGGACCACCGGAGAGGATGATGCCGGCCGGGCGCAGTTGGGGCAGGCGTTCGGCGGCCTGGTCCCACGAGATCAGCTCGGCGTAGACCTGGGCCTCTCGCACGCGACGACAGATGAGTTGGCTGTACTGGCTGCCGTAGTCAAGGACGGCGATGGTCTGATGGTTCATCACGAGGTTCTATCCTGTACTCGTAGGCGGCCGGCTCGGTGGTGATGGGCGCCAGGGCGCTGATGGCCAGCACCGCAGTTCTGCCCTCGCCCAGGCCGTCCACCGGGATGGTCGCGCGGCCGGCTTCATCCACGGTAAAGCGCTCCAGCTCCTGGAGCCGATTGTCCTGCAGGTGGAGGAGCTGAAGTGGCCATCGCTGACGCAGGCGGCCGTCGGTCAACAGCCATCCCTCGCTCTCCCAGCCGTCGGCGCCACTCTCAAAATCGGCTGTGTAGTCCAGGGCCGGGATCTGGACGTCGTCGATCAGCCAGCCGCTGTTGTTCACGGCATCATCGGTGATGTATTCGAAACGGATCCAAATTTCCTGCCCTACATAGGGGCTGAGATCAAAGGTTTCCAGTACCCACCCCTCGCCGGGGCTGGTGCCAGTGTAAGCCGGACCCAGGGCGTTGTGGTCGGCGTCGGGCGGCTGGGTGTACTGGCCGGAAAGGAGCTCCCAGTGGCGTCCATCCCGGCTGACGCCCACATAGCCGTAGTCGTAGTCCTCCTCGATATCCCACCACATGGCCACCTGCATCGCCACCGGCGTGCCGGCGGCCAGGGATCCCAGGTCGAAACGGCGGGTCAGGCGGCTGTCGGTGTCGTCGCCCCGGTTGCTCCACCAGGCGTAGTGGCCGCTGAAGGGCTCGGTCCGGGCCAGGCGGGTCTCGGTCTGCCCCTGGAAGTAGAGGGTCACGTCGCCCTGGCCTTCCAACAGGATGTAGTCGGTCGCGTAGTTGTGAACGGTGGAACGGCGCAGTTCCGTGGGGTACTCGCTGTGGACCTGATCCAGCACCGGGGCAGGCGGCTGGATCTCGAAGTACCCCAGGCGTCCCTGGCCCTCCAGGGCGTTGGGATCGTCCAGGTAGTTGGCCACCACCCAGTCGGCAAAGACGGCATCAAAGTTCAGGCCCAGGGGAGCCAGGGCGGCGTCAAAGCCGCGGGTGCCGTTGGCGGGGTTGGCCACCACCGCCTGGGTCACCTCGGCGCCAAAGCGCTGGGCCACATAGGAGACGAAGAGATAGGCGGCGCCATAGTGGGCATCGTTGAACCCCATGTCCGGGCTCCAGGTGGTGAGCTGGGTGTCTGGATTGTTGGCAAAACTGCGCACGAATCCCAGGTCGGGCGCATAGCCCACCACCTCCTGGGCATACTCGCTGAGCCCTTCGTTGACCCAGGTCTCCTCGTTGCGGTCGTTGTACCAGTGGATCATGTGCTGGAACTCGTGGGCCAGTACCGTCTCGTAGTACTCGAAATCCCGGGTCCGATTCAACCATTCCAAACTGATGTAAAACATCTCTTTCTCGTTGGGCCAGCCGGCTGTACTCGTCGATGCTGCTGAAGTAGCCGGCAATGCCGTCACCCAGCCCATAGGCGTGGAGGATGTGGACGCGGGGATCTCCATCCACGCCGGGGTTCCATTCGGAGCCGAAGAATGCCACCAGCTGCGGGTAGATGTCGGCGCTGAAATGTTCCACGGAACGGATCAGGGCCGTTCGCTCCACCGGGCGCCCCACCTCCACCCAGGCGTAGGCCACGTCGGTCCGGGCCACCAGCTCGGCGGTGATCTCGACACCGCGGTTCTCGGTGACGTCGTGCACCCAAAACGCCAGGTGATCCCCCACCTGGTAGGTCACGGGCGTCTTCGCAACCACCAGGGGAATTTCGCCCACCTCCGGCTTGAAACGCATGGCCAGATCCCGCAGATCCCGGGTGGGAACGATCACCTGGGCCAGCTGCGCCTCGGTGCTGAGGGGGGCCGCCGGCTCCGGCGTCAGGGCCAGCAGGCCGGCGGGGCGCTTGCCAGGCTGGGGAGCAGGCGCCGGCGTGGAGGTGGCAGCAGGGCGCTCCGCGCGCCGGGGGATCTCCCCCATCTGCCAGCTAAAGGAGCAGGCCATCAGGGGGAGCCACAGCAGACCCACCACCAGCCCCAGGAGTCGTCGCCTCGTATTCACCATCCGCTCCTTCTGCCCGCCATCGCCACACGATACAGACGCTATTTAACCAGACAATCCCGCCAGGACCAAGTCCCGACACTATCTTGACACGACCGGCGGCTCCCATGGCGCCAGGCTGGACCTGGTCAGGGCATCAGCCCTGCAGCCGGCAGCCGCCAGAGGGTCAACCGGCAGGCGCCGCTGTCGACCACGGCCAGAAGCACCTGATCGCCTTGCCGGGTCGCGTCCACCCCTACCGGCGTGTGCAGCAGGGCCGGGTCCGCCAGCTGGCGCCAGGGCCGCCCCCCCGCCGTGTGGTACTGGATCCGGTGGCGTACCGGATCGGAGAGGAAGAAGCTGCCATCCGGCAGGCCGGCCAGGTGGGGGCCATCCACGGTGGTGCTGCGGGGCAGGGCCACCACGCTGGCCAGATCGTCCAGGCGCCAGAGCCGGCCATCCTCGGCCGTCACGGCCCAGGAGGTCTCGCCCACCGCCAGGGCGTCCACCGGCTGCCCTCGCCCCAACTGCGCATCCCGGCCTCCATACTGGCCCAGCAGATTTCCAGCGGCATCCAGCAGCGCCACCCGCGCGCCGCCCGTATCCGCCACCAGGAGATGGCCGACGGCATCCACGGCGATGCCCCGGGGCCGGTAGAAGCCAGCCTGCCCCGCCAGGGCCTGGACCTGCCCGGTGGCGGGATCCAGCCGGAGCACCTGCTGGCTGCCGGCGTCCAGCACCCAGACCACCCCGTCGGCCACGGCCAGGTCCACCGGCTCCTGGAAGCGTTCATCCGAGAAGCGGTGCACCAGATTCCCGGCCAGATCAAAGAGGGCCACATCCTGGGTCCCGCTGTCGGCCACGTAGAGCTGCCCCCGGGCCAGATCCAGGGCCACGCCCCGGGGCGTCAGCAGCGGCGCGGCGCCACAGCTTCCCCCCACCTGCCACAGGGGCTCCGCCAGCAGGGCCGGCAGCTCCCGCGGCGGGATGGCCAGCCGGGGCTGGTAGAGGCCAAAGGTGTAGGAAAGGGCGAAATCGCCCCGCCCGGAGGGTTCGTCCAGGCGGGGATCCAGTAGTTCTGGGGCTTCGGGCAGGGCCAGATCCCCCGGCTGCACCTCGGCCAACACGGGCAAGAGGTAACGGCTGGACAGGGGTGCCGGGCTGCTGCCCGGGGGCTGCCAGAGCAGCCGCAACCCTGGCGACCGGGGATCAGGCACGTGGCGGATCTCCAGGGGATGCCAGCCCGGCTCCAGATAGATGCTGCCCTGGGCGTAGGACGGGGCCTCATCCTGGACGAACTGGCTATCCACCACTGTCTGGCCGTCCACCAGCACCTGGACAAAACCGTCGCTCACGCTGGCCAGCAAGTACTCGCCGGCCCGGGGTGCAGCCAGCTTGCCCTCCCACCGCACGCTGTAGGGCTGGGGCAACTCCACGGAGACGCCAAGCAGGGGATCCTTGCGCAGGCTGAGGAGCGGGCCTTCCAGTTGGCTGCCGGCGAAGTAGCTGCCCATCAGGCCCACGTTGGGAAAGGGTGGCCCATAGAGGAAGGCCCGGGGAACGGCAGTCAGACCACCGCCGGGCGGCTCCCAGCGGAGGGCCAGGTCGGCAGGCTGGTCGCCGGAGTGATAGCGCATGGTCAGGTGATAGAGGCCCCGGGCCAGGGAGATCCGCTGTTCCGTCAGGCCCAGGGACGTATCCAACACGATCATCCGGTCCAGCTGCAGGCTGAAGGGAGCCGAACTGTCCACTGCACCCAAATCCACAACGAAACGGTAGACGCCGTCCACGGGCACCCGCAGGCTCCCCTCCCACTGGACGCTGAAGGGCGGCGGCAGCGGTGGCTCCTCACGCCAGGCAAAGGCCAGGGGGCCATCCTGGCGGACCAAGGCGGCCTCTTCCGGCAGGCCCACCGCCGGACCGGCGAAGTAGAAGCCCTGGAGCCCTTGACGGCGGTCGAGAAGGGCCCGGGGCACCCGGTAGGTGACAAAGAGGCTGGGGCTGGCGACCTCCTGGGCGGAGGCCCTGGGCTCGGCCTGGATCTCGCCACCCGGGTAGAAGAGCTGGAGTAGATCGATGAGGGGCTGATCCTCCATGGCTACCAGGTAGATCAGGTCTCCCTCGGGCACACCAGGGAAGGGCAACACCTCCGCCGGGTCCAGGGGACGTACCCGGGGATCGTCCAGGGCATGGGCGGCCAGAAGCTGCAGGGTTGCAGCCTGGGACTCCCCCGCCAGGAGGGAAGGGGGCACCAGCAGCACAAAGGATTGGCCCGTGGCATCCTGCCCGTCGCCTTGGGGGCTGCAGGGGTTGCCACGGCCAGGGGCCGCCTCCCCCTGCAGACAGTCAGCCACGTAACGGGCCATGGCCACCGCCACCGAATCGGAGCCCGACCGGCCCACCTGTTCCAGCTGCCCCATCAGGTGCAGGCTGCCGGGCACCGCGGCCAGCACCAGCACAGCCAGGGCCACGGCCAGCATGGACTGGGGCCGGTACACAGGTCGCCAGGTCTGAATGGCGGTGACAAGGATCTGCTCCAGCCCGACGGCCGCAGCCAGGGCCACGAGGGGCAGCCAGGCCAGCAGGACGCCGACCGGCGCGGCTGTCGCCGGGGCGAAGGGTGTCCACAGGGCCAACAAAGCCAACCCCGCCAGGAGACCGGCTGCCGGCGGGTGGGAACCATAGCGGCCCAGGACTCCCAGGCCCACAGTGGCCAGCACCAGGCTGGCTCCATCCAGCAGGGGTGCTTCCATGAAGGAGGGGAGGGCCGGCATCCCGCCCCAGACCAGCAGCGCGGTGAGCAGCGGGAACCATCCGGCGCCCTCCGCCGCCCCCTGCCAGTGGCCCGAAGTCCAGCCCGGCAGGCCCACGGCCAGGGCCACCAGGGCCATCACCCAGAAGCCTGTGTTGCCTCCGGGCTCGCCGCTATCCCGACCCCAGGGGAGGATCCGTCCGGCGCCCCCCTGCAGGGCCAAGGCCAACACCCAAAGGGCCAGAACAGGCCCCAGGCCGCCGGCCACCTGGAGCAGAAATCCCCAGGCGACGCCAGCCCACACCGCCCAGCGAATGTCCCGGGAGCGGGGCCAGGCCCAGAGGCCCAGGCAGATCCAGAGGGGCCAGGCGATCTCCTGGGCTGCGGCCAGGCGGCTGACCCCCAGGTGCCAGGGGCTGAAGGCCAGTAGCAGGGTGGCCAGGGCTGCGCTCGCCCGGCCCACATAGCGGCGGGCTGCCAGCCAGAAGGCGGGCAGGGTGAGACTGCCGATGGTGGCAGCGGCCAGGCGCAGGCTCCAGAGGCTCTCCTGGCCGAGAGCCCCCTGGGCGCGCCAGAACAGACGGGCCAGCAGGGCAAAGAGGTCCCCGGGCAGCTCTGGAGCTGGCCCCAGGGGTTGACCTGCCGCCAGTTGCAGCGCCAGGTCACATTCGGCCAGGCCCGGGCCATCCCCACAGCCGGGCGGCAGGGAAGCCAGCCGCCAGAAGCGCAGGGCTACAGCCCCCGCCAGGAGCCCCAGGGTGACGGGTCCCACCCAGCCCAAAGCCGGCCCCTGGGACAGCCCCGGCGTATGGGCGTTCCGGGCGCCCAGGGCCGTGCGGACAAACCGCCCGGCGGCGTCCACGGTCCAGCGATACGCGGGCCGGGGGTAGGCGGCGATCTCACCGGGCCATGCCGCGGCCACCAACAGGAAGAGCAGCCCCAGCCACCAGAGGACGTCCAGCAGGCCCACCCGCAGCCAACTGGGCATCCCAACCCAGCCATGGGCGGCTCCGGCCACGGCCAGCGAGCAGAGCCCGGCCGCCAGCAGGGTCCGAGGCCAGAGGGCGTCCCTGCCGGCCCACCGGCGAAGCACGCCGGGGGAGATCGGCGGAAAATACGGGGCCGCCACCAGGCCGGCCAAGACCGCAGCTGCGGCCAGGAGCAGGAGGCCATCCCGCAGCCGCGCGGCCAGGGCACCCGGCGCCACTTCCCCCGCGCCCGGTGTCGGGAGCTCCTGGGGCGTGACCAGGATGTGGTGGCCCAGCCAGGCCAGGGCCACGGCGATGGCAAGGAAAGAAAGTCTACGCATTTTCAGACAGACAGGACACCTGCCCCAACGGCCTCAATACAGTCTGGCGTAAATACCACGGCAGAAATTCGGCGGCCCTACCTCTTGTGGAAACCATCGGCGAATTTCTGCCGGGATTTACTCAAGCTGCGGGGAGGCGAGAACGCCAGGGGCCGAAGGGCAGTGCCCGCAGGAGGACGGCCATGTCGTCGTGGCGGAAGACACCGGCTCCCACCAGGACGATCAGGTAGAGGAGCCAGCCCAGGGCCACTGCACCCCACGGGTTGACGCCACCGGTCATCAGCGCCGCGGTCCCGCCGCCCATGACCGTCGCCGCGGCCACCGGCCCGACAAAAATGGACAGCCACGGCACCGTCCCCACATTCCGTTTGACACTGTAGTAGAACGGGAAAAGCAGGCTGAACTCGCTCAAAATGGTCACCACCGCCGCGCCCAGGTAGCCAAAACTGGGGATGGCCAACAGGTTCCCCACCACATTGAAGAGCACGCCGATGATGAAGGCCTTGGTCAGGTAGCGCTGTTGGTCCACCGCGATGAGCACGTACTGGGTGACGCTGTTCACAAAGCCGATGGGGATGCTCCAGATGATAACCTGCAGGGCCAGGGCCGAGCCACCCAGGAAGGAGATCTCCCGGCCCAGCACAGAGACGGTTTCCGGCACCCGCAGGTACTGGACGCCGCCCACCAGGTAGACCAGGGGTTCGGCCAGGAAGGTGACGCTCATGGCGATGGGCAGGCTGACCATGACCAGCAGGCGCAGGCTCAGGATGTAGGAGCGCAGCAGGTTGCTGCCGTTGTGGCGGGCGTAGCGGCTCATCAGGGGAAAGACGGCCATGGTGAAGACACTGGGGACGATGTTGAGGCCGTCCAGGTACTTCAGCCCCACGCTGTAGAGGCCCACGCTGGCGGCGCCGGCCAGGGGCCGCAGGATCCAGAGGTCGATGCGCCAAAAGATGGTGGCTAGCAGGTGATTGATCATCAAGGGGCCGCCGGTGCGGAACATCCACTTCTGGAGCGGCCAGTCCCAGTGCCATTCCGGCGGGAAGAGGGTGCTACGCAGCAGGCCGTAGAGCCAGAACAGTTGGAGCACGTTGATGGCCAGGCTCACCACGGCCAGGCCCACAAAGCCCCAGCCCAACAGCAGGACCAGCGCACCCAGGGTCACCTTCAGCAGGGCCACCGCGTTGGCCAGGCCGGCCGGATACTCCATCTTTTCGAAGGCGTAGAACATGCTGCTCAGGGCATCGGCCCAGTTGGCGAAGAGCATGGAGAGGGCAAAGATGGCGATGGCCTGGATCTCCTGGGGGCCGATGCCGCTGGCGTCCAGGAAGTCCACCCGGCCCACCACCCAGAATCCCCAGGTCACCAGGGCCAGCAGGGGCAGGCTGGCCAGCCAGAGGAGGGTGCGCAGGGCCAGCACGTTGGTCAGATAGCGGCTGGACTGGTTCTTGTCCGCGGCCACATCCCGGGTCAAGAGGGTGCCCAGCCCATAACGGCTGATGATCTCGAAAAAGCCGTAGATGGCCACCACGAAGGCATACTTGCCGGTGCCCTCCGGGCCGAGCAGGCGCACGTAGAGCATGGCGAAGGCGAAGTCGATGCCCTTGTTCATGAGGCTCAGCATCATGGGCACCAGGGAGTTCTTGGCCACGGTGCGCACCTCGCCCTCGCTGCTCTCAGGCCGGTAGTAGCGCCCCCACGCCCAGTAGAGGAGGAGCATCAGCAGGGCCATGGCCGCCAGGAAGGAGACGTAGAGTCCCAGCTTGAAGCTCATGGGCGAATAGACAAAGCGCACCGTCCACTGGCCGGCCTGAGGCAGGTAGACAGCCCGGAAGGCGCCGTCAGCCCGATAGAGGGTGAGCTCCTGCTCCTGGCTTTCGTCACCACCGAAGGGTCGCAGGAAGGCCTTCCAGCCGGGGAAATAGGCGTCCGTCAACACCAGCCAGCCCCGGTCGCTCAGGTTGACGTCCACGAAGACGTCGTTGGCCGTGTAGCGGCTGATGCGGGCCTCTGCCACCTGGGGCCCTGCCGGCACCAGGGCATGGGACTCGGTGGGCGTCGTCTCCACAAAGACCACCCGACGCAGGTCCGTTTCCAGCAGGGGCTGCTCCTCGGGCGGGGCCACCCGGGCCTCGGCCGCGATGAAGGCCCGGGGCAGGACCTCGGTGTTCTCGTAGACGGCAATGGCGTCGTCCCGGTAGATCTCCTGCCAGCCCGGGTTGGGCAGATGATGCTGGGTGAGGATGTAGCGTACGTTGAGCAGGTCCAGGAGTGGGTTGTCCACCACTGCGTAGGGATCCGGCGTCACGTTGCTGTACAGGGGCGCGATGCGATTGTAGAGCAGCTCGTTGGCCTGGGGCGCGATGCGCTCCATGAAGGCCACATACTGGCGCAGGATGATGGAGTCGTAGCCCCGGATGTCGTGCCAGCCGTAGTACATGCCCACATTGGCGTTGAAGGTCTTTTCGCCGGGCAGGTTGAAGGTGGTGAAGCGCCAGTAGGTGGCCGGCATCCCTTCCCGCGCGGCCCGCTCCGCCTCCCGCTGCTGGATGAACTCCACCACCGACGGCCGGTTGCCCGGCGCCAGGGGAGAAAATGCAACGTCGGTCGCGGGGTTGAAGCGGCCGTGGGCCACGTAGAGGTCCAGGAAGACGATGAGGACCAGGAGGAGAGCGAGATGGGGCGAGCGGGGGAACCGGTGATGGGGGGAGTGGGGACGGGACAAGATCCACAGGGCGACGCCGCTGAGGAGCGAGAAGACGCCGAACTGGATCAGGTTCATGCTCTGGTAGCTCCAGAACATGCGGCCGTCCGCGAAGGCCATCCGGGCCAGGTCGCTGCGGTCCAAAACGGCCTGGCCAAAGGCCACAAAGGGCTCCGGCACGGCCACGCTCACCGCCACCGTCAGCAGCACACCGAGCCCTACCAGCGCCGCGGCCAGGGAAAGCCAGGTGCTGGCCCGGGTCGCCCAGGGCCGCCTGGCCAGGGCCAGCCGGCCCCGCTCCAGCAGCTGTTGCAGCCCCACGCCGCCCAGCAGGGCCATGCTCAAGGTGAAGGGAAAGACCCAGCGGAAGGGGCTGTGGAGCTGGTTCCAGCCGGGCAGGCCGTAGAAGAGCAAAGCATAAAGAGGCGTGCCGAAGGCAAAGAGCAGGGAGAGGAGGGCCAGCCCGGCAAAGAACCAGGTGACGAAGGGGCGGGGCTGCTCCGGGAAATCGGCCTGCCGGCGCCCCGTCCCCACGTGGAGGAGGGCCACCGCGGCCAGCAGCCAGGTGGCCATGCCCAGGTAGTTGCCCCCCTCTACGTAGTTTTTGATGCCCCAGAAGATGGTGTGGGTTTCCTCGCCCAGGGCGTTGGTGGTGGCGGGCACCCACGTCCAGCGCCAGATGTCAAACCAGGCGTGATGGCTGGGATTGCCGAAGACGTTGGGCAGGAAGAAGGTCAGCACATGGCGGGTGGGCCAGGCCCACCCCACCACCTGGGCAAAGGTGGCCGAGCCCTCCCGGAAGTTTAGGGGTAGAAGCTCGATGAGTGGAATGAGCTGGACTGCGCCCAGGCCCACGCCCAGGAGCGCCAGGGCCAGCAGCCAGAGGGCCAGCCGGAAGAGCCGCCGCAACCAGCGGATGCCCGCCGCCGGGGAAAAGGCCGGCCCCTGGCGGACCCAGCGCCAGGCTACGCCCAGCCGTACCAAGGTATAGAGGCCTGCCACCAGCAGGGTGTAGTAGATCAGCTCCGGATGACCGGCCAAGACCACGAGCCCCACGGCGACCGCGCCGGCCACCACATAGGGGATAGGGCTGTAGCCGGCGATGCCCTTTTGTTCCTGCTTGCGGACAATGATCTCGATGACAGCCAGCAACAGGGGCAGCCAGGCCACGGCAGCGACAAACATGGTGAAGACCACGCTGACGATGAGGAAGCCGCTGAACATGTAGACCACCCCGCTGAAGAAGGCCGCCCACCTCCCCAGGCGCAGGGTGCGGGCCAGGATGTACATGTTGGCACCGGCCAGCCCAATCTGCAGGGCGGTGAACCAGCCGTACGCGGCCTCCAGGGGCAACAGGTAGAAGAGCAGGCTCAGGGGGTAGAAGGTGCTGGCCTGGCCGGCGGCAAAAAAGGGCAGGCCGGTCAAGATCTGGGGGTTCCACAGGGGCAGCTGGCCGTCGGCCAGGGTGCGCCGGATATGCAGCTTCCAGACTGCGTTTTCCAGGACCAGGTCGCTGAGAAGTTCGTTGTGGGGCACCAGGCCCGGGTGCATGGAACGCCAGGGCTCAAAGCCCGCCAGGTTGTCGTAGGGCAACAGGGTGACGCCGCTGACGGCAGGCAGCAGGACCGGCCCAAACCAGAGCAGGGCCAGGCCAAACAGCGCCATCCAGGCCCACAGATCCCGGCGATAGGGACGAAGACGAGCCATGGCGATCAACGGGAGGCAAAGGGTGTGCGGGAGTCGGACAGGAGCTGGGCCGGTTCGGCCACGGCACCGGAGACGGGTTCCAGGGCCGAGAGGCGCCCACGTTGAATGTGACGGTACCGCCAGCGGATCTGCCACGTGCGCCAGGCAGATTCCAGCTTGACGGGCACGTCCAGCTTGCTCTGGCCGATCCGCCGATCCTCAAAGTGGATGGGGATCTCGATGATGCGGTAGCCCAGCTTTTCGCAGAGGTAGGCCATCTCCACCTGGAAACTGTAGCCGTTGCTACGGATATTCTCCAGGCCGATGCCCAGGAGGGCCTCCCGCCGCCACAGTTTGAAGCCCGCGGTCATATCCCGGATGCGCAGCCCCAAGATCATACGGCTGTAGAGGTTGGCCCACCAGCTTATGAAACGCCGCCACCAGCCCCACCCCTCGTCCAGGGTACCGCCCGGGACGTAACGGCTGCCGATGACCACGTCGGCGCCGGTAGCCAGCATGACGCCGACCATCTGGGGGATGTAGCGGGGCGAATGGCTGAAATCTGCGTCCATCTGCACCACGTATTCGGCGCCGTCGGCCAGGGCCCGCTGCATGCCGGCCACGTAGGCGGTGCCCAGGCCGGCTTTGCGCCGGCGGTGGAGCACCACCATGCGCGGCCGCCGGTCCCTGGCCTGGCTGCTCCCCGCCTCGACGCCGGAGCCGTTCGCCGGATCGTTATAGCGGGCAGCCAGCCGGTCGGCTACGTCACCGGTCCCGTCGGGCGAATTATCGTCCACCACCAGGAGCTGGAGCCGGCGAAAGGGCAGCGCGAAGAGGGCCTCGGCCATGGCAGGGAGGTTGTCGGCTTCGTTGTAGGTTGGGATGACCACCGTCAGCGCGATCTCTGTCGCAGCCGGGTCGGTCCACTGGCGGATGGATTCGCTCACCGCTTCCATAGGCCCTGTTTCCATAGCCCCGTTGGCTGTCGGCATGGGTTCAGCCTTCGCTCACCCGAAGGGCAGATTGTAGCACGGCCGGCCTGAGACGGCCAATTAGAGCGCCGAAAGGGGAGACACCGGTCAGCCGAAGCGCTCCTCCTTCCACGGATCTCCCTCCATGTGGTATCCGTAGCGCTCCCAGAAGCCCGGCCGATCGCCCGCCATGAACTCGAAGCCCCGAATCCACTTGGCACTCTTCCAAAAATATTTCTTGGGCACCAACAGGCGCATGGGGTAGCCGTGCTCCGGCGTCAGGGGCTTGCCCTCGTAGAGGTAGGCCAGCATGGTGTCGTCATCGTCCAGCACGTCCAGGCCAATGTTGGTGGTGTAGCCGTGTTCGCAATGGACCAGAACGTGGGTTGCCTCCGGCCGGACGTCGATGTGGCGCAGGAACTTCCGCCAGGGGATACCCGTCCAGGTGGTATCCAGCTTGCTCCAGCGGGTCACGCAGTGGATGTCCACCGTCTGGGTCTGGGTTGGCATGGCCATCAGGTCGGCCCAGGAGAAGGTTTTCTCTTCGCCCACCAGGCCGAAGACCCGCAGGTCCCACTGCTCCAGGCTGTCGTAGCGGGGCGTAGGGCCATAGGTCAGGACGGGAAAGCGGTCGGTCAAGAACTGGCCGGGCGGCACCCGCTCTCCCTGGCCGGTCTCAGGTACATTGGTGACCCGCTTCAGTCGTTCCACTTTTTTGAAGGGATTTTCCAGGCGCATCATCGCCTCCTCAGGCAATGGACGATCCCTCAGGAACCGTCCCGTCGACGTAAACCAGATGGTGGTGCCTGGTGCATAGATTCGATACACGCACCACGCACCACGGACAAGATTTCAACGCATGGTGAGGGCCATCACCGCCTTTTGGACGTGGAGGCGGTTCTCCGCCTCGTCGTAGACCACGGACTGGGGGCCGTCGATGACGGCGTCGGTCACCTCGATGCCCCGGTCGGCGGGCAGGCAGTGCATGTAGATGGCGTCCGGTTTGGCCAGGGCCATCCGCCGCTCGTCGGTGATCCAGTCGGTGTACTTGCGGCCGATACGGGCGCTCTCCTCGTTGTCGGAGGTGGTGAGCAGCGCGCCCCAGCTTTTGGGGTAGACGACGTCCGCGTCTTTGAAGCCGGCGTCGAAGTCATCCAGGATCTCGAAGCTGCCGCCGGAGCGCCGGGCGTTGTCCTTGGCCTGCTGCACGATGTCCGGCATCAACTTGTACTCCGGCGGATGGGTCAGGCGGACGTTCATGCCGAAGCGGGTCATCTGCAGGATCAGGCTCTGGGGCACGGAGATGGGCTTCTGGTAGCTGCTGGCGTAGGCCCAGCTGACGTTGATGGTCTTGCCCCGGGGGTCACCCACCTTTTCGATGATGGTCATCAGGTCGGCCAGGATCTGGAAGGGGTGATAGATGTCGCACTGCATGTTGAGCACCGGCACCCGGCTGGCCGCGGCCACGTCGTTGATGTAGCGGTTGCCCACGCCCCAGTCACACTGGCGGATGGCAATGCCGTCGTAGTAGCGGCCGTAGATCTCGCCGATCTCTTTGGCCGTGTCGCCGTGGCTGATCTGGGTGGTGGTGGAGTCGATGAAGGCCGCGTGGCCGCCCAGTTGGGCCATGCCCACCTCGAAGCTGGAGCGGGTGCGGGTGCTGGTGAAGAAGAAGAGCAACGCCAGCGTCTTATCCCGCAGCAATGGGTGGGGATTGCCCAGGGCCCTGTCCCGCTTCAGCTTGAAGGCCACGTCCAGGACAGTTTCCACCTCTTCCTTGCTGAAATCCATGTCTGAAATGAAGTCACGGCCACGTAGATCGGTCTGCATGGTAGTTCTCCTGCTCCCACTGCATGATGGCAAGGATGCCCTGCACCAGGGCGAAAGAAGAGACGATAGCCATTCCCCCACCCTCCTGCATCCGACGCTCCCCGGGAGAGAACCGAGGACACCAAGCCCCGTTCACGGCTCTCCCCAAGTTGGGGGAGGCTGGGTGAGGATAAACAGGCAAACCCTGCTAGTACAGTCTGGCGTAAATACCACGGCAGAAATTCGGCGGTATTACCTCTGGTGGAAACCATCGGCGAATTTCTGCCGGGATTTACTAGTTGGCATTGTACCCCCAAAGCCCCAATCCACAAACTCGCCGCCAGATCTCGGATGAGTCCACAGATTGTTGTCCAATCTGCAGGCCTTGGGGTATGATAGCGCGGGAGCCGGGGCTGTCTCGGCCCGGGTTCACCCCGATCCAATTCCGGCCCAGATCCAACCATCTGGAAAGGCAAACCTTTCATGACCGAGCGGAAACTGATTCGCCCTCGGGGGCTCTACTTCGAAGAATTCGCCGTGGGTGACCAGGTGGAGAGCGTCGGACGCACCATCACCGAGACCGACGTGGTGAACTTTGCCGCGCTCTCCGGCGACTGGAACCTGATCCACACCGACGCCGAATACAGCCAGGGGCAGATGTTTGGCCAGCGGGTGGCCCATGGGCTGTTGATTCTGAGCGTGGCCAGCGGCCTGGCCGTGCGCCTGGGCTTTCTGGAGGAGACCACCCTGGCCTTCCGCAGCATCAGCGACTGGCGAATGCAGCGGCCTGTCTTCATCGGCGACACGATTCACGTGCGCCTGACCGTTGAGGAGACCAAGGCCATGCCCCGCCTGGGGGGTGGGCTGGTCAATTTCAAGGTGGAAGTTCTCAACCAGCGGGATGAAGTCTGCCAGCGAGGCACCTGGGAAATGCTGGTCAAGGCGCGGCCGTCTTGAGGATGTCTCCCGGATTTTGAACAGGAAGGGGAAGTGCGGTTTCCAGACCACGCAGGTGCTGGACCGGGGCTGTCCCGTATGGAAACCGCACCTGCGGCTGTCTTATGGCATATCTCTTTGGATTCGTCTGCCTGCTATTTTTATTGGGTGGGGCGCTACTCTGGCTAGGGCGCCGCACCCAGGAGCAGGCCGGCCTTCCCCCCGGGCAGGTCATCTACAGCGATACTGGGGCCTGGGAAGCGGTGGCGGCGCCCCTGGTCAGCCGCCGCCATGGGCTGGTGGGCCGGCCCGATTACCTGGTCCGGCATCGGGTGGGGGGCCGGCCCACGGTCATTCCGGTGGAGGTCAAGAGCCGCGCCTGCCCGAACACCCCCTACCCCAGCCATGTCCTTCAGTTGGCCGCCTACTGCCTCCTGGTGGAAGACGTCTACGGCCAGCGGCCGCCCCACGGGCTGCTCCACTACGCCGACCGCACCTTCCAGATCCCCTTCACCGACGAACTGCGCCGGCAGGTCCTGGCCGTCAGCGACGCCATCCGCCGGGCCCGTTCCGCGCCGGATGTCCACCAACAGCACGATGAACCGGCCCGCTGCCGGGGCTGCGGCTACCTCCACGCCTGTGACGAGGGACGACGGCTGCGGGAAACCGTCGCCATCCAGTAGGTGGATACATTCGCTGGAGCCTGGGCCAGGCCGCCCCCATCTGGACTGGTGGTTCAGTCATGACAACGCACAGGGTTTTGCTCTACATCGCTGTCTTCCTACTGTCGGCTGCCACATTGGCCTGGGAGATCATCCTCACACGGCTCTTCGCCATCACCCAGTTCTATCACTTTGCATTTCTGGCTGTGAACGTAGCGCTGCTGGGATTCGGGGCCAGCGGCACTGTACTAAGCCTGCGGCCCAAGTGGACGCAAAACGATGTCGCGCATGGAGTTGACAGCCGCCCGGCAGTACCCTTGCGTCTGGAATGGATGGCTGTGGCCTTTACGGTGACGCTCCTCACCGGATATTTCTTCGTCAACACCTTGCCCTTCGACTCCTATGCCATTGCCTGGGACAGCAGACAAGTATGGCTGCTCATTGCTTACTACCTGGCGCTGGTACTGCCCTTCTTCTGCACCGGGATGGCCATCGGCATGGCGCTGGCCGTGGAATCGTCCTATTCCAACCGGGTGTATGCAGCCAACCTCCTGGGGGCCGCTGCGGGCGCCCTGGCAGCACCGTTTCTGCTGCCAGGACTTGGCATTCCTGGCATCATTTTCCTGATCGCCCTGGTCGGCCTTTTTGCAGCTATCATCGTCCAGGTGGGGCATCCAGCACCTCGCCTGGCCGTCTATCTTCTGGCCGTTGTAGCGGCTGCTTTCGCCATCTTCTCCCCTCCGCAGCAGGCAGAGCTTCGCCTCTCTCCCTACAAAGGCCTTCCTCAGGCGCTCAACTATCCTGGCTCCCGGGTCATCGCCCAGGAAGACAGCCCTGTGGCCCGTCTGACCGTGATCGAGAGCAAGGGCGTCCGTTCTTTGCCTGGACTGAGCTACCAGTACCAGGGCTCGTTGCCACCCCAATACGGGCTCCTCAGCGATGGCGACGATCTCAGCCCGGTGCTGGACACGCGCCAACCCCTGGCGTGGGACTTTCTTGACTATCTTCCCGAAGCAATCGCCTACAAATTGACGCCGGACACTCCCGCTCTGGTGCTCAATCCTCGGGGAGGGCTGGCCATTTGGCAGGCGCTGGAGGGAGGAGCCTCCAGCCGCCGTGTGGTAGCCATCGAGTCGGACCCTGAAGTTGTGGACCAACTAAACCGCATCCTCGGTTCAAACTCCCCTTATCGCCACCCTCAGGTCGAAGCCGTGACCGAGGCCGGACGCAGCTTCCTGCAGCGAGACCAGCGGCTGTACGGTGTGATTCACCTTGCCCTGACCCAGCCCTATCGCCCTGTGACGTCGGGTGCATTCAGCCTGAGTGAGAACTACGATCTCACCGTCGAAGCCATGCGAGCTTATTTCGACCATCTGGACCCTGCCGGGATCCTGGTGATCAGCCGCTGGCTACAGATCCCGCCCAGCGAGAGTATCCGTACCCTGGCGTTACTGGTGGCGGGATTGCGCGAGCACAGCATTGAGCATCCCGCTTCGTACATTGTGGCTTTGCGGGGCGTACAGGTGGTGACCTTCTACGCGAAGATCACGCCGTGGTCGCCCGCCGAGTTAGCCAGGGTGCGGGATTGGGCCCAATCCCGCCGTCTGGATCTAGCGCTGGCCCCTGATCTCCGCCAGGAGGAGCTCAATCGATTCAACGTTCTGCCGGAACCCTATTACGAACAGGCTTACCGTACGCTATTGGCTGCCCCCGACCAAAGCGCGTTCTATGATGGCCAGCCTTTTGCCGTGGCACCGCCCACCGACAGCCATCCATTCTTCTTCCATTTCTTCAAGTGGTCCCAGACGCCCACGGTATTGCGGACATTGGGTCAGACCTGGCAACCCTTTGGTGGGAGCGGTATTTTGGTACTGGTGACCCTGCTTGTGCTGGCGGTACTGGCCTCACTGCTCTTCATCCTCGCGCCCTTCGCAGTCAGGGACTGGATGAGGCGGGGCACGACGGCGGATGCGGAATTTCAGGCCGAGCCTTGGCGTGTGTTTCTCTATTTCGGCGCGTTGGGGCTTGGTTTCCTGCTGGTGGAAATCCCTCTGATTCAGCGTTTTATTCTTTTTTTGGGATACCCTACCCTGGCCCTGGCGGCCGTCCTGGCGGGACTACTCTTCTGGTCTGGATTAGGCAGCCTACTTGCGCCACGCCTGGCATGGCGCACGGCCCTGGTCGCTCTATTGTTGATCCTGGCAACCTCTCAGCTCTGGCTCGACCATGCCTTTGATCGGCTGTTAGGTGCACCGCCTCCTGTTCGCCTGCTGGCCGCGCTGATGCTCCTGGCCCCGCTTGGCCTGTTGATGGGCGTGCCCTTTCCGCGGGGATTGGGTTGGCTGGCGCGCACAGCCCCCCAGCTCACGGCCTGGGCCTGGGCCATCAACGGCTGTACCTCGGTCATTGCCTCGGTGCTGGCAGCCTTACTGGCACTTCAATGGGGTTTCGACGTGGTCATGGGGCTCGGCCTGCTCTGTTACGCGCTGGCTCTGGGAACAATCTGGCGACGGATCCCAGTCAGTTCGAGCCTTCCCGTTGCCCCCCAGAAACCAGCGGAACAAAACGAACCCCGCCGATATTGACTGCCTTGACGTTCTCCCCCTCCTTCACCAGTTGCCACAGGGTCTGGTAGCCGCCAGGGGGGCCCACGGGTATCACCAGCCGGCCATCGTCGGTCAACTGCTGAAGCAGGGGCTGCGGGATGTGATCGGGCGCGGCAGTGACGATGATGGCATCGAAAGGCGCCTCCTCGGGCCAGCCGAAGTAGCCATCGGCAGTGCGGACATGGACAGCGTCGTACCCCAGGCGCTGGAGGCGCTCGGCTGCCTGTTCTGCCAGTTCGGGGATGATTTCAATCGTCCACACTTCGCCCACCAGTTCAGCCAAAACCGCTGCCTGATACCCCGACCCGGTTCCGATCTCCAGCACCTTATCGCCGTCCTCCAGCTCCAGCAACTCCGTCATCAGCGCCACGATGTAGGGCTGGGAAATGGTTTGGCCGTAGCCTATGGGCAGGGGATGATCGCCGTAGGCCTGGCTACGATAGGTTTCGGGCACAAATTCATGACGAGGCACAGTCTCCATGGCTTTCAGGACCCGTTCGTCCTTGATACCGCGGCGGCGCATCGTCTCTTCGACCAGCTGCAGCCGAGCCTCCAGATATGGATCGGCGGACGTTGCAGCCGACGGCGACGGTGTGGCAGGGCCTGGCGCCGCGCAAGCCGTGTATACGAACAGCGCCCAAATCAGATAGGGAAGAAGCAATCGTTGCCACATCTGGGGGTCGCCTCCACAGCTTCACATCGCACCGGCCCATGGCCCATGGAGAGGCCGGCCAATCACGGCGGTACAACGTTCCCAATCTACCCCACCCATGGTAAGGTATCCTTCACCGCGTCGTAGAGCTTCTCATCCGCGATCCAGCAGTCAGGGCAGTGTAACTGCGCTAAGGCCAGGTACGCCGTGTCATAGGCGGTGGGCTGGTTAAACTGCCTGACCAGTTGCCAGGCCAGGGGAAAGATGCCATGTCGATCTGGAATAATTGGAGAAGATCATGCCACAGTTCACCGACCCGGCCTATCTGCGCAGCCGACAATATGGCACCGCTGCCAACCTCACCGCGCGCATTCAACTGCACGAACGGTTCAGCCTCAACCCCTACGGCTGGCATCGCTGGATCTTCGACCGGCTGGCCCTACCGAAACGGTGCCGGCTCCTGGAGCTGGGCTGTGGCCCTGCCACCCTGTGGGTGGAGAACCGGGACCGCATCCCGTCCGGCTGGCAAATCACCCTGTCGGACCTCTCGGCGGGCATGGTTCAGGAAGCACGGCAAAATCTGACCGGCGTGTTCCACCCCTTCCACTTCGCCATCGCCGACGCCCAGCACCTCCCCTTTGCGTCTGGCCATCTGGATGTGGTCATCGCCAACCACATGCTCTACCATGTGCCCGACCGCCCCCAGGTCTTCCGGGAGATCCGGCGGGTCCTCAAGCAGGGTGGCCGGCTGTATGCCTCCACCGTGGGCGAGGGGCACATGGGTGAGCTCTGGACGTTGATCCGCCGGTTTGATCCATCCCTGGACACCGGTCGGGGACGCCTCGCCTTCACCCTGGAGAACGGCCAGGAGCAGCTCGCGCCGTGGTTTTCCCGGGTCACCCTTCACCGCTACGAGGATGGTCTGCGGGTGACCGAGGCGGAACCCCTGGTGGCCTATGTTCTGTCCGCCGTTGAGATGGAAGGGCGGCAGCGGGCTGCGTTTGCCCACTTTGTGCAACAACAGCTCGAGGAACAGGGCGGCCGCATCCAGATCCGCAAAGAGACGGGGCTGTTCGAGGCGTACTGAAGGGGCGGCGTACGGCGCGCGCCAGGGCCGAACCGCCTTTTCTATGCCGCCGTGACTGTCACTGTCACGGAACGTTCCTCGCTCTCGGCGTAGCCGATGCGCACGGCCCTGGCGCGTACGGTGCTCTGGCCCGGCGGCAAGGCGATGGGACCGGTGTAGAGGAGCCAGCGGACATCTGCCCCAGCCTCCAGGGTGTAGGCGATGGACGCGCCCTGGGTGGCGCAGTGGATCTGCAAAAGGGCCGGCCCGGTCAGGTTGACGGTGCCCTCCACCGGCTCCTGGCCTGGATTGGCCTCGTCGATGGGGATGAAGAGAGGAGGCGCCGTCTGGGGCTGGACACCGTCGGGATACCAGCGCCGCACCATCTCCGCCTCGTCCACCTCCCCCAGATCGCCCACCTCCTGCCGCCAGCGTTCCAGCGCGGCCCGCAGCCGCTCCAGCTCCGGCCGGTAGGCCGGGTCGCCGGCCAGGTTGTGGATCTCCCAGGGATCGGCCTGGGTGTCGTAGAGCTCTTCCACGGGGCGGCTGGACTGGAAGAGAAGCTGCTGCGGGCCGGTGAGTGCCCCTTCCCGGTGGAGCCGCCACATCTCCTGGAGAATGGGATGCCGGTTGCGGTAGGGGATCCAGAGGAGATAGGGCTTTTCGGGGCAGAAGTGGCGGATGTACTTGAAGCGCTTGTCCCGCACGGCCCGCACCATGTCGTAGGCCTCGTCGTGGCGATCCCGGCTGGCGTAGACATACTCGCGAGGGGGCGCCGCCTGGTCTCCCAGGAAGGCCTGCCCCTGCATGTGGCCCGGAATGGCCACGCCGGCCACGGAAAGCGCAGTGGGCCCCAGGTCGATGGTGCTGACCAGCTGCTCGTTCACACTGCCCGGCGCCAACACTCCTGGCCAGCGCACGATCAGAGGGACGTGGATGCCGGAATCGTAGGGCCAGCGCTTGCCCCGGGGCAGGGGGCCGTGATCGCTCCAGTGGAAGACCACCGTGTTGTCGGCCAGGCCGTCCTCCTCCAGCTGTTGGAGCAGCTCTCCCAGGATCCGATCGTTGTACTCAATGTGGGTGTACATGCGGGCCATGGCTTCCCGCACCTTGGGCGTGTCCGGGAAGTAGGGGGGAAGCTGGATGGCCGCGGGATCGACGGTGATTTCGGGGCAGTTTTCCGGCCACATGCCGCTCTCGTGGCTGCGGGTCAGGTTGAAGACGGCGAAGAAGGGCTGCTCTGGATCTGGCCGGTTGCGCCAGTGGGCCTCGGTGCTGAGCTCGTCCCAGGCAGTCCGGGGCGGGGTGAATTGGTAGTCGGTCTTGACGTTGTTGGTGCAGTAGTAGCCGGCTGCACGTAGGTACTCGGTGAAACACTTCACGTAGTGGGGTGGCACCGCGTCGTAGGGGGTGGGCATGCCGGCCGTGTAGCGGTTGCTGTGGGTGGTGCGCATGTGGTGGGTGCCGATGGAGATGGCGTACATGCCGGTGATGATGGCCGAACGGGCCGGGGCGCAGACGCCGGCGGTGGAGAAGGCGTTGGGCCAGCGGCATCCCTCTGCGGCCAGCCGATCCACGTTGGGCGTGCGGGCCACCGGGTCTCCGTAACAACCATAGAACGGGTTAGTATCTTCGAAGGAGATCCAGAGAATGTTAGGTCTGGTGTTAGTCACGTCTGGCTCCTTTTCAGGCCGGCTCCTGGGTCATCTGGCCTTTGTCGGCTGCGGCGGCGTTGGCGCGGGCAGCCGCCTTGTCCCGGGCCATCTCCTCCACGCTCTTGGTGTGGAGCCGGGCCGCTCCCTGCCACCCCTCCCGCAGTTTGACCCGGGTGCCGTTGCGTTCGGCCTGGGCCAGGCGTTCCGCCGCCCTGGGGATCTCATCTCGATATTGGGGCAGCCAGCGGGCCTGGGCCACCAGCATCTCATCCACCATCTGCCACACCTCTTCCGGGTTGCAGACCGCGCCCACCAGGGGATCGTGGAGCATGGCCTGCTTCAACAGCATGACGTCGCCGTGGACCGCGGCCTCCACGGCCATTTCCTGCACCCGGACGCTGGCGGCACAGGTGGCGGCACAGGCCAGGGGCAGATCGCCCACCACGGGCATGTTGATGCCGTTGCGATCCACGTAGCCGGGGATCTCCACCACGCAGCCGTCGGGCAGGTTGGTGATGTGGCCCCGATTGATGACGTTGAAATGGCCCCGATAGAGGCGCCCGGTCTCCAGCGCCTCGATGATGTATGAACCGTGCTCCTCGCTGCGCCGCTCCGGGCCGATGGTGGGCGGCTCTTCCTTGAGCCAGTTGGGGAAGTCAGTCTCAAACCAGTTGCGCCCCTCGGTGCAGACCCGCAGGTAGCCGCCGGTCTCGCCGTGGATCCAGCGGGAGAGGTCGATCCACTGGGGGATTTCCTCCGGCCGTTTGCGGTACCAGGGCACGTACTCGCTCACATGGCCGTTGGACTCGGTGGTGTAGTAGCCGAACCGCCGCAGGATGTCGATGCGCACCTTCTCCGTCCGGCTGTACTCAGGATGGGCTTCGAACAGCTCCAGCATGCGCGGGATCATGTCCATGCCCCGCCACTGGACCTTGATGTACCAGGTCTGGTGGTTGATGCCGGCGCAGACGATGTCCACATCCCGGCGATGGAGGGTTTCGTCCTCGGCCAGGAGGCCCTCCTTCTTCGCCCACAGTTCGATGCAACGGGTGATCTGCCAGTGTCCGCCCTGGACGCCGTGGCAGAGGCCGATGGTGTTGACGCCGCCGTATTGATTACAGGCCCAGACGTTCATGGCCATGGGGTTGGAGTAGTTCAGGAAGAGCGCGTCGGGTTGGGCCACCTCCCGGATGTCCTGGCAGATTTCCAGCATGGCGGGGATGGTGCGCTGCCCGTACATGATTCCCCCGGCACAGAGGGTATCCCCCACACACTGATCCACGCCATATTTGAGGGGAATGTCGATGTCCAGCTGAAAGGCCTCCAGCCCACCCTGCCGGATCATGCAGATGATGTAGTCGGCCCCCTCGATGGCCTCCCGCCGGTTGGTGGTGGCCGTGATGGTGGCGGGCAGGCCGTTGGCGGCAATGTCCCGCTTCACCAACTGGGTGACCATGTCCAGGTTGCGCTGGGAGATGTCCATCAAGGCGAAGTGGGTGTCCGCGAACTCGGGGACGGCCAGGATGTCGTACATCAGTTTCCGGGTAAAGCCGATGGAGCCGGCACCAATCATGGCAATTTTCATGGTTCAGAACTCCTTTGCACGGGCAGTGGCGGCGCCCCCCGGGGGACGCCGGGATCTGGGTTCAAAGTTGACGGAATGTTCCCAGCATACCATAATTATCCGGGCCGATCTTCCTGATTTTTACGCCATGATTCCCAGATCCTCAGGAGCGCCATTTTGTCAAGGCGAGTTTCTAACGATTCGACTGCTGTGAAGGACGCCGGCCGCCCCCTCCACAGCCACGGGCTGGAAAGCCTGGACCTGGCCCGCCATCTGATGGCCCGGCCCCACCGCCACAACGATATCGAGCTCAACTTCATTGAATCCGGCTCGGTAACCTACTTGTTGGGCGGGGCGCCTGTCACCTTCGAAACAGACCGACTTTACGCCTTTTGGTCAGCCATGCCCCACCAGATCGTCCAGGTGGAGCCGGAAACCCGCCACCGGGTGCTCACGGTGCCCCTGCACGAGTTTTTACGCTTTCAGCTCCCCGAATCCTTTGTGCGGCGGCTGCTCCACGGCCACCCGGTGATGGACCCGGAGCCGGACAACGTCACCCTCAACCGGCTCCAGTTCCAGCGCTGGCACCGCCTTCTGGCCACAGACAACCCGCTCCACAGCCGCATCACCCTGTTGGAAGTGGAGGCCTGCCTTGGTCGGCTGGCCCTGTTGCAGGGAGAGGTGGGGCCTCATCCCCGCCAGAATACGTCGGGCAGCCTTCGCCATGTGGAACAGATGGTGGCCTTCATCGCCCGGGCTTATCGGGAACCTTTGGCCATCCAGGAAATTGCCGCCACAGCCGGCCTACATCCCCACTACGCGATGCAACTCTTCCGCCGGCACCTCCACATGACTATCCTGGATTATCTGACCCAATATCGGGTGGCCCATGCCCAGCGTCTGCTGGTCACCACCGACCTGCCGGTGCTGGAGATCGCGCTGGCCTGTGGCTTCAATTCCCTGAGCCGCTTTTACGCGGCCTTCAAGCGGATCTGCGGGCGCTCCCCGCGCGCCTATCGCCGGGAACATGACGCCCTGCAGGAAGGGCGGCTGGTGGCCCTGCTCAACAGCCTGGATGAGCGGAGACGGCCCGGGGAGCCAGGTAGATCCTGAAGGCACCATCATCCTGGCGTCGCTAAAGCATCGGCCGGCCCCCAGGGAGCCAGGGCCACCGTGCCGTAGGGGTTAAAGATAATGTCCTCTTCCTGGGCGGCGAAACGCCACATGCGCCGCACCAGGTCGTGTTTGACCTCCCGATAGGCAGGATCATCGGCCCGGTTGACCAGCTCCAGGGGGTCCTGGCGCAGGTCGTAAAGCTCGTCAAAATCGAAGCCGTTGTACACATATTTGTAATCCCGGGTGGTCACGGCGCGCTGGGTGTAGTAGAGTTCCACCCCGTTGAACTGGCTGAACACTGTATCGGGCCAGTCCGCCGGTGTCTCCCCATGGAGGAACGGCAGCAGGCTGCGCCCGGTCATGGGTTGGGCCGGCTGGACGCCCGCCAGCTCCAGGAAGGTGGGCGCGAAGTCGGCCAGGGTGATGAACTCATCCACCACCCGACCGGGGTGCCGGATGCCCTGGGGCCAGCGCATGATGCAGGGCACGTGGTAGGCCTCCCGGAAGGCGGGTACGCCTTTGAGGTAGAGCCCATGGGCGCCCACGTAGTCGCCGTGGTCGGAAAGGAAGATGACCAGGGTGTTGTCAGCCTGGCCGGTGGCGTCCAGGGCGTCCAGCACCTCGCCCAGGAGAGCGTCTTCCAGGGTGCAGTAGGCCCAGTAGTGGGCGATGGACTCCCGCACCTCCTCCTCGCTGAGCTGGTCCCAGAGCTGACGACGATGGCGCTGGTAGATGCGGGGCTTGTCCTCCAGGGTATCCCGGTAGCTGGCCGGCAGGTCAATCTGCGCCGGGTCGTACATGCGGACAAACTTCTCGGGCACTACATAGGGGTCATGGGGGCCGATGGGGCCGACAAAGAGGCACCAGGGCTCATCCTGGGCGGCAAAGTCCTGGAGGGCCTGGCAGGCAGCCTGGATGACCCGGTAGTCGTGGAGATCTTCGTAGCCCTTGGGCCCGCCGTCGGGCACGGTTTTGTAGACCAGGTAGTCTCCCCACCCCGGGCGATGCAGATGGCCCCGGGGGCGGATTCCACTGGCGCTGGTATCAGGCTCCCGGGTCCCCTGGCGCCACTGGTCGATGGTACGGGAGTGGAAGGTGTTGCCGGCAGCCGTAACTTCCCGTTCTTCCCAGCCCCGGTCGGACGGCTCCTCCTCGGCGGTGACGTGCCACTTGCCGCACAGGGTGAGGCGATAGCCGGCATCCCGCAGCTGTTCGGAGAAGGTGACCACGCCGGGGTTCAACCCGTAGTGGATGGCCGTGCGGGTGCGAACGTTGTTGTAGACGCCGTGGCGGCTGGGATAGAGGCCGGTCATGAAGGTGGCCCGGGAGGGGCAGCAGTGGGCGGTGGGACAATAGGCCTGGCGAAAGCGAATCCCGTCCTGGGCCAACCGTTGCGCATGGGGGGTGAGACAGGGGTGGTCCGGATTGACCACATCGGCCTGTTCCTGGTCGGTCATGAAGATGAGGATGTTGGGGCGTGATGGCATGATGGGCTTCCTTGAGAAAACTGGTGGGTTGGAATGGTGCTACTTTTCGGTGACCACAATCCCCTCTAACAGGTAGCGTTGGCCGAAAAAGAAGAGCAGAATGGGCGGAATGGCTGCGCCGATGGAGACGGCCATGATCAGATTCCAGGGGCTGGAGCCGAAGGAAGAGCGAAAGGTGGCCAGGCCCAGGGGAATGGTGTACTTGACGTTGGAATTGAGATAGATGAGGGGGCCAATCAGATCCTGCCAGGATGCCTGGAAGATTAAAATCGTGGATGTGGTCACCACAGGGATAGAGAGGGGCATCAAAATCCGCCAGTAGATATCGAAATAGCTACATCCATCCAGCCGGGCGGCCTCGAAGATGTCCTCTGGAATGCTACGGAAAAATTGGCGAAACAAGAAGATAAAAAAAGCGCCGCCGCCGAAATGGGGGATGATCAGCGGTTTATACGAGTCAATCCAGCCCAACTCTTTGAACAGCACGAACTGGGGAATCATGATCACCGTATAGGGGAGCATCAAAGTTGAAAGGACAATGAGAAAGAGGAGATCCCGGCCTGGGGCCCGCAGGCGGGCAAAGGCGTAGCCCGCCAGAGAAGCAGCGAAGACCTGACCGATGACCCGAATCACGGCCACCTGGGTACTATTCAAAAAGTAGCGACCAAAGGGGAGGAAGGTGAATCCCTCGTAAAAGTTGGTCCATACCCAGGGATCCGGCCAGAGTTCCGGCGGAAACCGCATCACCTGGGCTAGAGTCGAGAAAGCGGCCGAGAA
>FWPU01005064.1_pt1 | contig 29409 bp, 24 predicted proteins | sample 2228361 | NCBI WGS metagenome assembly FWPU01 (sample SAMEA103939777, study PRJEB20133) | metagenome | reverse complement strand
GTCTCGATCATGGGCTTGATCTTGGCGTAGTCCGCGCGCAGGCCGGCGATCTCTTTTTCCAGCCCCTGGATTTTCTCGACGAGCGCCTGGTCCTGGGCCTTGCGGGCCGCCGCCAGCGCCTTCGAGGCGAGCGCGCGGGCGGCCTCGAAGTCCTCGGATTCCATGCGCTCCTCGACCAAGCGCAGGTAACCCTCCGCCACTGCCCTGGATGCGGCCGGTGTCCCGGCGGCGCGGCCGGCGGCCTCAAGCGCCTCCGCCCGCATCTCGGCGTCGGCGACCTGGAATTCGCGGCTCAGCATGTCGATGGCCGCCGCGGCAAGAAGGATGTCCCCCGCCCTGGCGGCAAGGTCGCGCGCCTCGGCCAGCAGCACGAAACGCGTGGCGGCGTCCTTTTCGTCCTTGGAGTGCTGGATCAACTTCCGCGCCAGCGACTTCATCCCGTCCGGCGTCTTGCGGGCGTATTCCGCCCTGAAGAAGTCGCGGACGAGCTTCTGTATCTTTTCCTGTTCCTCCTGGGGAGGGGCGGAGGCCTTGGCCTGCGGGGCCTGCCGGGCGACGGCCAGAATGAGCGCGGCGAACAGCCATGGGGGTACGATCGGCGCCATTGATCCCCCTTTGTGGCGCCCGGCCGCCTGGGCCGGGACCCCGATAGATTATAACGGCTGGCGGGGCGCGCGGGCAGTTTCACCTCGCCGCGTTTCGGATCCAGCGGAGCGGGACCGCCGCCAGCGATGCCAGCGTCATGGCGGCCTTGGCCGCCCGCCCTCCCGGTCCGCACCGCCCGCCGCCGCGCGATACGGCGGAAACCACGGCGATGACCTCCGCGTCGCGCCCCGGCGAGAACCTCTCCAGGTGGGGGAGGGCGTCTCCCTTCGTGACGAGCCGTGAAAAGGGCCCGCCCCGTCGGGGGGCCAGCAGGCGATGGCAGATCAGGGCGTCATCTTCCGGCCTCTCTCCCGGATGCCAGACCGCCACGACGTCGCCCGCGCGGGCGTCCGCCTCGGAGGCGCCGCGGAGGATGAGCGTGTCACCGTCGCGGAGGAAGGGGCGCATGCTACCGCCGCGGGCCACGATGGCGTGCTGTCCACGCACACTGAGGCGCGCGCGGATCTCCGAGATCGCCTCGCGGGAGTCGGGGACCGCCGGGGCCGCGGTCCGCCACCCTCCAAGGGCCGTTCGCAGTCCCTCGAATATCTCGGCGGCGGTGGAGTCGAGGCGCGTGGCCGCCTCCAGTACGGGGACTTCGGAGGCCAGCCGCGCGGCGGCGTCCAGCCGGAGGCGGTCCGCCGCGGGATCGGTCTCGAAGCATATGAACGCGGCCAGGAGCCTCCGGGCCGCCTCGGCGGCGTTCACCCCGGTTACGGAGATCATCGAGCCCTTCATGGGAAAGACCACGGCCTCCAGCGGGTAGGAACGCAGCGATCCCGGTCCCTTGCCTGATTCCCCCCAGAAGGGGGAATGCCAGGCGCGCCAGCGGCCGTCCCCGCCGCGGCGGACGGGGACTATTTCGTCGCTGAGGACCGACAGCGGGTCGTCCGGCTTCCGGGCCAGCGTGGTCTTGCCGGAACCGCTGGGGCCTGGGAAGACGAAGGCGCGTCCCTCCAGGCTGAGGCCCGCCGCGTGGAGGAGCGCGCCGCCGGCGCGGCCGATCAGGGCCGACCATATGACCCGCAGGAGCGAGTCGAAGGAGTACGGGTTGGCGTCGCAACGGCCTTGGCCCGTCCAGGGCCCTCCTGAGACCCTCGCCAAGCGCGCCTCGAAATCGCTCCGGGCGACCGCGATCGAGTCGGTGGAGATCCGGACCTCGGGGGAGGCGGGGGGAAGATCGGACCGGCGCGATTCCCCCCATTCCAGATCGATCGTGAAGTCGCGTCCGACCCAGGGGGCGGGGGGCAGGCGGAAGGGGTCGTACTTGTCCCGGAGGAGGCGGTCGATCCCGGCGTCCGGCGGGGCGCGGAGATGTCCCACTATCCCGCCGATGGATAGGAGCGTCTCGCGGCGCTTCCGGCAGGTCACGGCGTGTTTCCGCTCCCCCCTGACCGGGGCGGCATGGGGCGGAATATTCGTCCCATCGATAATGTTATCAACAATGGGGGCGAATTGATAACGTTATCGCTCCTGTTGTCGGGGGAATCGACATGGACGTGTTGAGCTATTTCCGGACGCATCCGCTTTTCGAAGGGTTGTCTGAGGAGGCGCTCAAGTTCCTGGCCGAGCGGACGGAGCGGTGCTCCTACGGGGTCGGGGAGCTGATACTGCGGGCCGGCGAGCACGGAACGGTCTTCGGGATAGTGATGTCCGGCCGGGCCGAGGCGGTTTTGGGGTACGGGACCGCTTCGCGGCGCCTCCTGGGAACGATCGAAGAGGGGGAGTGTTTCGGCGAGATATCGCTGATGACCGGCGAATCTACGTCGGCCGACGTCGTGGCGCTGACGCCGGTGGAGGCGCTGCTGCTGCCCGAGGATGCTTTCAGCCAGACCATAGCCACCAACAGGAAGTCGGTCCAGTACATTTCCAGGCTGATCGCGCGGCGGATGAGGAGCCACGAGCCGGCGGCGCCGGTCGCGAGGCCTGCGAGGCCCGCCTACTCCCTGGGGGCATCCTCGCCCATGCGCGTCTTTGCGGTCAACTGCCAGGCGGCGTGGCTGAGGTACGCCTACTTCGACACGAGTTCCGATGACCCGCTGGTGAGGGGGCAGGTGCTGGGGGTCGGAACCCCCGAGGCCCGGCACGTTTGCGAGGGATCCCGCGGCAGATTCGAGGAGCGCATCCCAGGCGCCGATTACAAGGATGCGATGCGGGCCGTAGCCGCGGCGTTGGCGGACAAGAAGCGGGGTTACTTGGGCGATCTGAAGGACCTCTCCGTGATCGGGCACCGGATCATCCACGGCGGGAGAGATCTCGCCATGCCGGCCCTGATAAACGCGGAGGTCAAGGGGAAGATCCGCAAGGCGGCCGCGATGGCCCCCCCGCACAATCTGGTGAATCTCGCTGGCGTCGAGGCCTGGGAGGCCTTGGCTCCCGGGGTTCCCCAAGTGGCGGTCTTCGACACCATGTTCCACCAGAAGATGCCCCCGGCGGCCCATCTATACGGGCTGCCAATCGGTCTGGCGGAGAACGAGGGGATCAGGCGGTACGGCTTTCATGGGCTGTCGCACGAGTTCGTGGCCCTCCGGGCCGCGCGTTACCTCAGGCGCCGTCTGGGCGAGCTCAAGCTCATCACATGCCATCTCGGCAGCGGCGTTTCCATGGCTGCGATCGAACACGGGCGCTCTATCGACACCACCATGGGACTTACGCCCTTGGAGGGGCTGGTCATGGGCTCCCGCTCCGGAGACGTGGATCCCGGCATCCTCTTGTACCTGATGCGGAGTCGCGGCATGGGGCCCGACGAAATCGAGGATCTTCTCAATCACAGATCGGGTCTCAAGGGAATTTCCGGGAAGTCTTCGGACATGATCGAGCTGGAGCGGGCGGCCGACGAGGGCGACCGCAGGGCGCTCATAGCGATACAGTGTTTCTGCTACCGGGCGAAGAAGTATCTGGGGGCTTACCTGGCGGCGCTGGGCGGGGCAGATGCGGTGGTGTTCACGGGCGGCATCGGGCAGCAGAGCCCCGGGACCCGCGCCCGGATATGCCAAGGGCTGGCATCCTTGGGCGTTCTCCTGGACGAGGAGGCCAACCGTAAGGCCGTCGTCAGCAACGGCGCCGTGGAGGTCATCTCCGACAGGGAGAGCCGGATACGGGTGCTGGTGGTGGGGACGGACGAGGAGCACATGATCGCGCGCCATGCCGTCCAGGCCATCCGCCACTTGGGGGTCACCCAGGTCATACGGGAAACGAAGTGGAGGCCGATCCCCGTGGGCGTCAGCGCCCATCACGTGCACCTGACGCAGGAGCACGTGGAGGCCTTGTTCGGGCTGGGGCACCAGCTCACCTGGCACGCGGATCTCAGCCAGCCGGGGCAGTTCGCCTGCAAGGAACAGGTGACCCTCGTGGGACCCAAGGGGAGGATCGAACGGGTGAGGGTGTTGGGGCCGGTGCGGCCGGAATCGCAGGTTGAGATAGCGCGGACCGAGGAGTTCAAGCTGGGTATAGACGCGCCGATCCGGGCCTCGGGCGACCTCGACGGGACGCCGGGGATAAAGCTTGAAGGCCCCGCCGGATCGGTGACGCTCCAGAGGGGCGTGATCACCGCCCTGCGGCACATTCACATGTCGCCAGAGGACGCGCTGGGATTCGCCCTGCGCGACAAGGACGTGGTCCAGGTGCGGATCGAGGGCCCGCGATCGCTCGTCTTCGGGGACGTCCTGGTGCGCGTCCATCCGGACTTTCGGCTGGAGATGCACCTGGACACGGACGAGGCCAACGCCGCGGAGATCTCGCAGGGGGCCGTCTGCTATCTGGAGGCTATTCAGGAGCGCGCCGGCCGCTAGGGCATCCGGTGTATCCCGGCGGTTTCCACGCCCGCCGCGTCCAGGATTTCGCGCACCCGGCCCTCCTGTTCCCACGGGAACCGCACGGCGATCCCGCAGTCGCTGGAGAGCTCGCGCGGAGTGGGGATGGACCGGACATCGAGGCCCGCCTCCTGGAGGGCCTTCTCGGCACGCAGAGCCATCGCCGTGGTGTGGAAGACCACGATGCCGCGGGCCTTCACGATGCCGCGATCCTGGCCACGGCTTCCACCGCGGCGAGGACCTCCTCTTCCTTCGTGAAGGGCCCGGGGGCCAGCCGGACCGTCCCTTCCGGGAACGTTCCCAGCGTCCGATGGGCCGAAGGCGCGCAGTGCAGGCCCACCCGGCAGAGTATCCCGAATTCCTCCTCCAGCCGCAATCCCACCTCGGAGACGCGCTTGCCCTCCACGGTGAAGGAGACCAGCGCCAGCCGGCGTTCGGGGTCGCGGGGGCCGTAGAGCCTCACCCGGGGTATGGTGCAGAGACCTTCGATGAGCAGGGCGGCAAGCCTGCGTTCGTGGGCGCGGATCTCCTCCGCCCCGCGGTCCAGGATCTCGCGCACCCCGGCGCCGAGCCCGGCCAGGCCCACGCCGTTGGCGGTGCCGCTCTCGAACCGGTCGGGGAGGAAATCGGGCTGCTCCTCCCATTCCGAGCGGCTGCCGGTCCCGCCGCACACCAGAGGCTCGAGCCTGCCGGCCTCCATGCGTTCGCCGAGGACGAGGCCACCCGTCCCGGTGGGGCCCAGGAGCCCCTTGTGCCCGGTGAAGGCCAGCATGTCGACACCCAGCGCGGCGGCGTCGATCGGGACCGCACCCGCCGACTGCGCCGCGTCCACCAGCAGTAGTGCGCCGGCAGAGCGTGCGATCCTTGCGCACTCCTCCAGCGGGGCCACGGTGCTGGTGATGTTGTCCGCGTGGACCACCGCGACGAGCCGCGCGCCGGCCGCCGCCCGCTCCAGGGCGGCCAAGTCGAGGGAACCATCCGCGGCGCACGGCACGACCGTGAGAGTCACCCCGCGCCGCTCCAGCGATCTAAGCGGCCTCATGACGGCGTTGTGGTCCATGCTGACGGCCACCGCCCGGTCGCCCGGCCGCAGGGTGCCCCGCAGCGCCAAGTTGATCGCGTAGGTCGCGTTGTGGGTGAAGACGACCCGGACGGGGTTGCGGACGCGGAACAGCCTTGCAACGGCGTCGCGCGTCTCCTCCACGACCCGCCCTGCGGCGACGGAGAGGAGGTGGCCGGAGCGGCCGGGGTTGCCGCCGGCGCGCTCCAGGAAGTCCGCCATAGCCCTGGATACCGAGGGCGGCTTGGGCCACGACGTCGCCGCGTTATCCAGATATATCATCCCCACCCCTATTATAAATCAAAGCGTTTGATTCATAACCGCCGCAGGTTATGAATCAAAGCGTTTGATTTATATCGCGCGTTTCAGCACCAGCTTGAAACCGCCGTCCGGCAGATCCTCCACGGACGCCCACCAGCCCATGTTGCGGGCGCACCGCGACACGTTGTCCCTGGAGGTTTCACAGTCGACGAGCACCTCCACGGTTTCCTCCCCGGCATCGGCGATGGCCTCCCTGGTCATGAATGCGGGTTGGGGGCATGAGAGCCCGCGCGCGTCTATGGTTTTCACCCGGTTTCTCCTTTCTCGCGGAATGAAAATCCGATCAGGATGCATGCGACGAGCCCGCCGATGACCGCCGGGGCGCTGTAGGGACCCGGGCCCTTCGGGCCGGCGGCCAGGTTGAAGTTGTGGGCGAAGGCCGCGCCGGCGACGATGCCCAGCGCGAAGACCGCCGCGTCGCCGTCGCCCTCTCCCGAGAGCACCAGCTGGCGGCCGGGGCATCCGCCCGCCAGCGTGAAGGCCAGTCCCGCCAGCGCCATCCCGGCGGAGTTCCATATCCACTCGTTGTGGGCGATGGGCTGGTCCTTGAATCCCGGATGGAACTTACCTAGGGCGAGGTTGGTCGCGAAGGCGGTCACGATAAGCGCCAGTATGCCGTTCATCAGGTGCATGTCCCGCATGAGCATGAGATCCCGCAGGGCTCCCACCGTGCAGAACCGGCTCCGCTGGGCCAGCGCGCCGATAATCAGTCCCACCCCTAGCGAGATCGCCCAGTGAGCGTGCTTGCTGCCCGGGCCCTCCTTCGACAGGAAGATCGGGCCAGCGGGTTTCCCGTCCGGTGTGCGGCCCAGCTGAGGCGCCGCCAGCAGCAGGGCCAGCAGCCCGACCGCCAGCAGCGGCATCAGCCACCCCATCGGGCGGGCCGCCGGGCGGTTGCGCCCGAGGCTGTAACCCGTGCGGAGGAATGCGACCCCGAGGGCTATGCCTGCCGCGAGGCCCGCGACTCCGAAGAGGGCGTTCCAGTCACCCCCGGAGAGCCTCAGGTAGGCGCGCCAAGGGCATCCGAGGAAGACCAGCGCCCCGATGGAGGAGAACGCGCCGAGGAGGAACCGGACCAGAGGGGCCGATCCGGTGCGCGCCCGGAACTCGCCGAAAAGCAGCGAGGCGGCGAACGCCCCCAGGATGATCCCGATGATCTCCGGGCGTATGTACTGCACCGGCGCGGCGCGGTGGAGCCCCACGGCGCCGGCCGTGTCCCGGTTGAAGCAGACCACGCAGATGCCCATGTTGGCCGGGTTGCCCCACCTGACCAGGAGAGGCGCAAGTATGCCGATGACGGCGCCGCAGGCCACCGGCCCCCAACGCGTGGCGAAAAAGCGCTTGATGTAATCCATCATGTTTTTTCCACCAAATGAGGGATTTTACGGATCGGCCCGGTTTTCCCCGGCGTCCCGGCGCCGGGGGACGGACGGGTGTCCCTAACGTTGGATGGCTCCGCCAGCCCGGTAAGCGCCCGTTCAGCCAAACGGGGGTAACCATAGTGACCGGGCGGCGGTCATGACACAGATACTGCGCCGACCCGCGGATTTTGTCAAGCATCGCGGGCGGCCTCGCTCGGGGCCGTGATCGTCGGATTGAACATCGGATTACTGCTACAACTAACACGATTTAGCGTTATTATTTGGTGTGGGGGCTACCACCATGATAATGAAGGAGGGTTGTCGATGAGCCAGAGCGACTGCACACGGCGCGATTTCATGGAGACGGGGGCGATGGCGCTGGGCGCCGCCGGGCTGGCCTCACGCGGGGCGTTCGCCGCCGGGGGACAGGCGGACAAGTCCAAGGCCCTCAACTACAACCCCAAGATGGAATACCGCCTCTGGCCGCGGGCCAAGCTGTGGATATCCGCGATCTGCCTGGGCGGGCACTGGAAGCGCGTCAACGAGGTGGTGCCGGACTGCTTCAAGGGCGGCAACTGGCTCGGCGTGGACATGAACAACGCCGACTTCCACAAGAACCGCTACGATATCGTTTCCAAGTGCATCGAGGTCGGGATCAACTACATCGACGCCTGCACGCACAAGGAGACCCTGGCCTACAGCCGCGCTCTGAAGGGCCGCCGCGACAAGATGTATTTGGGCTATTCCTGGTACGAGCATGAGATGCGCAACGGCAAGTTCCGCACCTGCGATGCGCTCCTGAGGAGTCTCGACGAGGGGCTCAAGAAGTGCGAACTGGAGTACGTGGATCTTTGGCGCATCACCATGCACGAGCGGTCGGGCAAGCACACCGAGGGCGAGGTGGACGAGATGATGAAGGCCCTCGAGGCCGCCAAGAAGGCCGGGAAGGCCCGCTTCGTGGGATTCTCCTCCCACGACAGGCCGCACATCCAGTCCATGCTGGAGAAATATCCCAACGTCATAGACGCCGTCGTGACCCCCTACACGTCGAAGACCAAGGAGCTGCCCAAGGACAGCCTCTTCGAGACGGTCAAGAAGAACGGCGTGGCGCTCTTCGGCATCAAGCCCTACTCCTCGGGATCGCTCTTCAAGGGCAACGGCCTGCCGGGCGACCCCAACATGGAGAGGGATTACGAGCTGGCACGCATGACCCTGCGATACGTCCTGTGCAACCCGGCCGTGACGGCGCCGATCCCCGGCATGATCCATACGGCGCAGGTGGAGAACGCCGCCAAGGCGGTCCAGGAGCGGCGCGAGCTCGACAAGGCGGAACTCCAGCGGCTCGAGGAGGCCACGAACGAAGCGTGGGCCAAGCTCCCGCCCGACTACCAGTGGCTCAGGCAGTGGGAGTGGGCATGAGGCGTTCGGGAATATAGAATCCTCCGTGAGATGGGACGGGGACGCCTGCCCGTTCGGTTATTCACGGAGGGATTCATGCTCGGTCGGGTCGCGGCGGCGCTGACGGCCGCCATGCTGGCAGGTTGCGCGGGCGGATCCTGGGAGTCCCCGAATAACGCGGCGGCCCCTCATCCTGTCCTGCGTCGCGTCAAGCCCAAGCCGCCGATCAATTTGAAAAAGCCGCCTGCCGGTGACAACAGCCGCTGCTACGTGTGCCACCTCAACCTGGAAGAGGAACCTCTGGTGCAGGCGCACGCCTACGGCGGCGTCACCTGCGAGCACTGCCACGGATCTTCCGACGACCACTGCGGTGCCGAGAACCACGACATAGCGCCCGACATAATATTCTCGAAAGAGAAGATCCCCGCCGCCTGCTGGCAGTGCCATCCCTCGGTGAAGCCGGACGAGACCTTCAGGCCTGCCAACCCGGATGACGCCCGGAAGGGGTGCCTCGAGTGTCACTTCGCGCACCGGCTCGAGCGCCGCGACCGGGAGTGGGACAAGGAGACGCGGAGGCTGATCCGCTAGGGCGCGGCCCCTGGGGTGGGGTTACGCGCCCCTCCTCCTGCCCGGTACGGCCAGCAGCAGGATCGCCGCCGCTACCGGGAACCAAGGGGCCGGGACGTGCGCCCCCACCGTTCCCCAGCAGGCATCGTTGACGCCGTCGTCTCCGTTGGCGCCATCGCCCGTGCTCGTTCCGCCGCCGCCGGGGAATCCCACGAACACCCCGTTGGCATCGTAGTAGCCGGAACCGGTGTAGCCGCCACCCGGATTTGAAGACGGATTCGTGGGATCCGTGCCCGCCTGGTATTCCTGGAGGTTGGTGTATCCGTCCCCATCGCGGCCGTCAGCACGGTGGACGTGACTCCCCCGCCCGAGCGAGCGCGCGAAATCCTTGGGAGATAGTAGCCTCTCATTCCCCGACGGATTATCGACACCGGGCGGGCGCGAACAAGTACATATCACCGTCATTTCGGCGGATGCGCCGTTAGCCACGCATGGATCGCGGCAGCCGCCTGCTTGCCGGCGCCCATCGCCTCGATGACGGTGGCGGCGCCCGTTACGATGTCGCCCCCGGCGAAGACGCCGGGGATGTTCGTCATGCGATTGCCGTCCACGGGGATGTTCCCGCGCGAGTCCAGCTTGAGCTCCGGCCAGTTCTTCGTCAGCAGCGGATTCGGCAGGTTCCCAACCGCCACCACGACCTGGTCCACCGGGATGACGTGCTCGCTGCCCTTCACCGGCACCGGCCGCCGGCGCCCGGAGGAGTCGGGCTCCCCAAGCTCCATCCTCTGGCATTCCATCCCGGTCAGCCAGCCATTGTCGTCGCCCACGAAGCGCACCGGCGCCGTCAGCTCCCGGAATTCCACGCCTTCCTCGAGGGCGTGTTCGACCTCCTCGGCGCGCGCGGGCATCTCCTTCCGCGTGCGGCGGTAGACGAGGAGCACCGATTCGGCCCCCAGCCTCAGTGCGCTCCGCGCCGCGTCCATGGCGACGTTGCCGCCGCCGATCACCGCGACCCGCCGCCCGGCGATGACGGGCGTCCCGTACTCCGGGAACCGGTACGCCCGCATCAGGTTGACCCGGGTGAGGAATTCGTTGGATGAGTACACTCCCTTGAGGTTCTCGCCGGGGATCCCCAGGAACATCGGCAGTCCCGCGCCGGTCCCGATGAAGACGGCGTCGAAACCCTCCGCGAAAAGTCCCGGCCCGGTGACTCCAGGTCCCACGGGGGTGCTGAGTCGGAACTCGACCCCAAGCATCTCCAGGTATTCACACTCCCGCCGCACGATCTCCTTGGGGAGCCGGAACTGGGGTATCCCGTACTGAAGTACCCCGCCGGGGGCGTGCAGCGCCTCGAAGACGACCACACGGTGGCCAAGCAGTGCCAGATCCGCCGCCGCCGTCAGCCCGGCCGGGCCGGATCCTATCACGGCCACCTTCCGGCCGGTGGGAGGCGGTATCGCCGGTGCCCGCAGTTTCTCGTGGGCGGCCTCATAATCGGCCGCGAATCGCTCCAGTCGTCCTATGGCCACGGGCTCGCCCTTGATCCCGAGCACGCAGACCTGCTCGCACTGGGTCTCCTGGGGGCATACCCGGCCGCAGATCGCCGGCAGGTTGTTCTGCTCCTTGATCTTCCGCGCGGCCGCCAGGGGACGATCCTCCTGTATGAGCTTTATGAATGCGGGGATGTCGATCCCCACCGGACACCCCGTGATGCACTTCGGCTTCTTGCACTGGATGCACCGGAGGGCTTCGGAACGGGCCTGCTCCTCGGTGTATCCCAGCGCCACCTCCTCGAAATTCTTTCTGCGGACCTCGGCCGGCTGTTCCGGCATCTTCACGCGACCCTTGGCCTTGACCGGCGCCGGCCGGGACTTCTCCAGCTCCTCCCGGATGGCCGCCAGCCTCTTCTCCGCCTCCTGGTAGGTCGCCAGGCGCGAGATGAGCAGCCCGAAGTCCACCTGATGAGCGTCGAACTCGGGGCCGTCCACGCAGGTGAAGCGCGTCTTGCCGCCCACATCCACGCGGCAGCCGCCGCACATGCCGGTGCCGTCCACCATGATCGTGTTGAGGCTGACGATCGTCGGTATCCCCTTGGGGCGGGTGACCTCGGCCGCGGCGCGCATCATGACGGGGGGGCCGATCGCGATGACCCGGTCAACCTTCTCGCCGGAATCCAGGATCCTCTGGAGGACGGTGGTGACGAAGCCCTTCTCGCCGTATGAGCCGTCGTCGGTGGTCACGTAAAGTCGATCGGCGGCGGCCCGCGTCTTTTCCTCCCAGAAGAGGAGGTCCTTCGATCGGGCACCGATGATGGAGATGATGACGTTGCCGGCGGCCTTGAGCGCCCGCTGGATCGGGTAGACCGGCGCGATCCCGACCCCTCCGCCGACGGTCACGACGGTGCCGAAGCGCTCGATCTCGCTGGGCTTCCCCAGCGGCCCAGCCACGTCCATGAACCGGTCGCCGACCTGGAGGTCGTCCATCATCCTGGTCCCGGCCCCTACGAGCTGTACAACCATCTCGATCCAACCGTCCCGGGCGTCGAAATCGGCGATGGTTAGCGGGATGCGCTCGCCGTGCTCGTGTGAGCGGACGATGAGGAATTGGCCGGGGCGGCACGTCCGGGCGGCGATGGGGGAGCGCACGCGGAATCGGCGCAGGATCGGAGAAAACGATTCCTTCTCGAGGATGACGTTGAGGAGGGCGTCACTGCGGTCGAGCAATCCGATGCGGGGAACCTTCATCGCGCAGGCTTCATCATGGTTGTGTTTCATGGGGAAGGAGTATATCCGAGCCCGGTGGTCGAGGCCAGTTTTCGGGTCTATTCGAGGACCGTGCCCGAGGCCGCCGGGCCATCTCGGCCTCGTCCACCGCCAGATCCAGGCGCCGACCGGGGAAAAAGGCGCGCAGGTCCAGCCTGAGGGTGAACCGGACGGTCCGGCACAGCAGACCCATTCTCCTGAGTATACGGCCGTCGTAATATAGAGTGGATTCCGGATATGAGAACTGGTAGCTTCTGGCGCGTTCGATGGAGGCATCGATCATGTTTCTCGCGACCGCCCTGGTCATGTTGCCGGCGATCCCGGGGGGATCGGCCGAGAAGACCTACTATTTCGGGGCTTCCGACCGGCACGCCACGATCCGTTTCGAGTCCCGCGCCCTTGTGGGGACCATCGTGGGTTACTCCCATAAGGTTTCGGGCAGCGCCGCGATAGATTTCGAGGCCGGCACCGGCAGTACGCGGCTGGCCGTTCCCGTCTTGTCGATGACCACCGGCGTGGCGCCGATAGACAACGCCATGTTCATGGCTGCGTGGCTGGACGCCAAGCGGTTCCAGACCATCGAGTTCAAGGCGGACAGGGCCGCCCCGGCTGGGAGACCCGGGACGTGGAGGATCGAGGGACAGTGGACCATGCGCGGCATCACGCGCGATCTGGCGATAACGGCCGAGGTGGCGCGGGTGCCCGAAGACCTGGCGAGGAAGGCGGGGTTGGGAGAGGGCGAGTGGATCCGCGTGAGGACCAGGTACGTGGTGAGACTCTCCGATCACGGCATCAAGGTGCCGGAGAAGAGCATCTTCACCGTGGACGACGCCTGGACGGTCACCGTGGATCTGCTGGGGACGACGGCTAAGCCCGGCGAGGCGGCCGGGCCGCTCAGGGCGGACGACGGCATGCCCCGCGTGGTGCGTGCGGAGAAGGTGGAGGCGCCCGCGGGCGTGGGGAAGCTGTACAAGCTGGGGAAAAAGCCCCAGTTCACCAACATCGTTGCGGAGTCGTCATCCGATGGGGGCACCGTGCTGGCGCTGTCGAAGATAGTTGGGGGTTATCTGGTCGTGGATCCGGACAAGGGGGTCGGCAGAGTGAAGTTGAGTTCGCCGGTGAAGGCGCTCAACACCGGTATCGAGGAGTTGGACAAGCTGATCCAGGGGCCGGATCTCCTGGAGGGGGGGAAGTTCCCTCACCTGCGCTTCGAGTCGGGCAGGGTTTCGAGGAAGGATGAAAAAACGTGGTTGGTCGAGGGCGGCCTCGAGATACGCGGCGTTTCCAGGCCGGTGGGGTTCGAGGCGGTGATGAGGAAGGCGACGGCGGCGCAGATGGAGCAGTCGAACTGGGGGGAGAAGGAGGCGCTTGGCTTCGCCGCCTCGTTCAGGATCCGCTTGGGGGAGTGGGGGGTGGCGGGGCCGTGGGGCGGCGAGTGGTCCCTGATGGTCGATCTGCTGGCCGAGGCGGAGGAGTGAGGGGCGGGCGCTGCGGAAGGGAGGGGTCATGAGGGTGCCGTTATGGGTGCTGTTGGCGTCCGCGTGCCTGTCGGCCGCGTGTGTTACTCCGGGCCGACCGTCCGCGCAGGAGCGCGGCCTGGAGATCTACTGGGTGGACGTCGAGGGCGGGGCGGCGACCCTCGTCGTCACGCCGGCGGGCGAGTCGCTCCTGGTGGACAACGGCTGGCCCAAGACCCCGCGCGATCCGCAGCGGATCAAAGACGCCGCGAAGCTCGCGGGCGTCGCCAGGATCGACCACTTCATCTGCACCCACTTCGACGTCGATCACTGGGGCGGCACGGAGATCCTGGCGGGGATGATGCCCATCCTACGGTTCTACGATCCGGGGTTCGCCCGCCGGAAGAGCGCCGGGGTGGATCCCGTGCTCAAGGAGGCGTATTTAAAGGCCGCTGAGGGGAAGCGGACCGTGGTAAAGCCGGGGGACCGCATCCCGCTGGCGGGGGCCGACGTGCTGGTCCTGTGCGCCGACGAGGTGGTGATCGGCGAACCGCCGGGATCGCCCCAGATCCGCCCGTGTGAACTGCATCCTCCCGCGAAGGAGGATCTCTCGGAGAACTCCCGCAGCGTGGGGATCGTCGTCGAGTTCAAGGGCTTCCGGTTCCTGGATCTGGGCGATCTCACGCACAACGTCGAGCACAAGCTTGTCTGTCCGAGGAATCTCATCGGGAAGGTAGACGCGTACCAGGTGACGCATCACGGGCTGGAGATCAGCAACCATCCCGCGCTGATGAAGGCGGTGGATCCTACCGTGGCGGTGATGAACAACGGCGTCAGGAAGGGGGGATCGAAGGCGGTCTACGGCCGGTTCAAGGAGGTGCCGGGGCTGAAGGACGTCTTCCAGCTTCACAGGAACCTGGCGCCCGGCGCGGAGAACGTGCCGGGCGAGTTCATCGCCAACGAGGAATTGGGGTGCCGCGGCGAGTTCGTCAGGCTCGTCGTCGATCCGTCCGGCAGGACCTTCGCCGTTGAGATCCCCTCGAAGGGGACGCGGCGGCAGTACGCGGTGAAATGACGGCGCGGCGGGCGGCCTTCTATCCGGGGGCCGGGCTCTCCGCCGCGGACGGTTGCTGTGGGCCCAGCGCCTCGTCGACGGGCACGCGCATGCAGACGTCCACGAAGTAGTCCTCCAGGAGCCGGTCGCCCCCGCCCGCGGCGCGGAAGTAGCATCGCGCCAGCGCCCGGAACAGCGCCCGCTTGGTCGAGGGGCTCTCCCTGTCGCGGACCAGGAGCCTCAGGCGGCCCTGGCTTCCTTCGAGCTCCTGTCCCTCCAGGGGCGCCGTCTCCGCGAAGGAGACTTCCACTCCCTCTTCGTGGAGGGCGCGCGCGAAGGCTTGGTTCCGCGCGTGCTCGTCCAGCCTGTAACCCTTCAGCAGGGCGGCGGCGTGCCCTGCGATCTGCCGCCTCCGGGCTGGGTCGATCGCGGCGTAACGGGCCGCGTAGTCGGGCAGGCAGAGATCCTCCGCCGGCGCGATGCATTTCGCGCAGAAGGATCCGCGGCACTTGGAGCATCTTACGCGGTCGCGGCCGTTGAACCGCCCGCATCGCGCGCAGGCCAGGATCGACAGGTCGGGTATCGGAGTGATGTTGTCCTGGCGGCGTTGGGCCACGGCCTCGAGTATCCGCAGGGCTGCGTCGCGCGAGAGCCGCCCTTCGAGGATGCGCTCCTCCGGGTTGACCAGGTCGCGGAAGAGCTTCCACTCGGTTATGCGCGCGGACTCCCATATCATGCGGCGCCAGTCGTCCACGAAGAGGTCGAGCGCCCTGCGGGCCTTGTCGCTTGTTTCGGTGAAGTCCCCCACCTGAGTGAGCGCCAGGAAGATCATGGCCGCGTCGAGCGCCGTACGAGCGCCGGTTTCGGCCAGCGGGAGGATCTTGCGGATCGGATCGGAGAATTTCACCCTCTTGGGGGGAGGGGGGGCGATTTTCTTGAGCGTGGAGGCGAGCCACAGCGCGAGATCCGGTATCTGCCGAGGGGAGAGAGATCCCTGCCGCTCCAGTAGCCACATCGACACGAGGGCGGACTCTACCTCGGCGACGGCGTGGTCCAGGCCCTTCTCGGCGGCGGAGGCGGCGGCGTCCCTCACCCGCGCCTTGGCGTACGAGAGACTCTCCGCCATGGCGACCATTCTAGCTTTTCGGCGCGGTCCGGCAAGATCACCGTGGGGTTCTCAGAGGGGGACGGCCACGCCCTCGCGCCTTGGGTCCGCCACCCCGACGATGGTCCCGTCTTCGAGTATCTCCACGGCGTGCACGCCGCCGAAGAACAGATCCCGGCAGCGGCGCTCGTCCACCGGCTGATCGAGCTCCCGCTTCGCCCGCGCCCGGACTTCGGCGGGTATGTCTCCCTCGAAGAAGAACCTGTTGTCCTCCCAGTGGATGCGCCCGGCCGCGACCGCCCGCTCCAGGTCCATCCCCTGGAAAAGCACGTTGGCGATGACCTGGGCCATTGCGGGGAAGACACGGAGGCTTCCGGGCGTACCCAGGGAAAGTCTCGGCCGCCCCGCGCGGAAGACGACGGTGGGCGCCATGTTGCAGACGGACCGCTTATTGGGCGCCACGGAATTGGGAAAGCCGGGTTTCCGCTCCATGTCGGATATATCGTCGTTCAGCAGTATTCCGTAGCCCGGCACCACTACGCCCGATCCGAAGAAGTGGCCGAGCGTCTGGCTCATCGAGACGACCGTTCCATCGGAGTCGACGACGACGAAGTGGCTGGTCCCGCCGCCGGGCGCGGGTCCCGACGGCCATTCGACGGCCTTGTCGAGATCGATCGCCATAAGATCCGGGTCTCCGATGAGGGGCTCGAGCTCCCGGAAGATCGAGCGAATCACCACCGCCATCTTGACGGGGTCGGGGTCGTACCTCTGCAGCGCGCGGATTATGCCGGCCCCGCCGCGGGAAGGCGGCGGCGTGGTCGCGACCTGGTGGCCGGCCGCTTCCGCCCAAAGCGGGGCGCGGATCTTGGCCTCGTACCGGGCCAGGTCGTCCCGCCCCCATATCGGCCCCGTGGCGTTGACCGCCCGGACCATCGCCATCCCCACCTCGCCGGTGTAGCATGTCTCGAAGCCGCGCTCCGAGACGAGGCGGAGCGTCCTTGCCAGGTCCTTCTGTACCAGGCGCTCGCCGGACTTGAACCGCACGCCGTTGTTGTAGTAGATGCGGGCGCACTCGGGCGTGGCCCGCACGGTGCCCTCGAAGAGCGAGGAGCAGTAGACGTAGACGTCGCCGACCTCGAAGCCGTCCTCGGCCAGCTGTATCGCCCGCCGGGCCAGCCGGGTGAGGGGCAGCTTGCGGCCGTACCTTTTGAGTGCCAGTTCAAGGAGCCTTCCGAGGCCTGGCACGGCGACCGACATGGGGCCGGTCTTCGGCACCCAGGGGAGCATCACCCCACGGGGGTAGATGTACTCTTCCGTGTGGAGGGATGAGAGCTTCGCCCGGCCGTCTATCACCTCGGTCTTGGCCACGGATCCGAGCGGCGCCACCATCATGAACCCGCCCCCCCCCAGTCCGGAGGCGAACGGCTCAACGACGCCCAGGGTGAGCGAGACCGCCACCGCCGCCTCGACGGCGTTGCCCCCATCCGCCAGGACGGCGCGTCCCGCCTCGGCCGCCAGGGGGTGAGCCGCCACGACCATGCCCTTCTTGGAGCGGGCGACCTTCATGGGGCGGCCAGCATAGCATTCGCGGCCGGGCTTTGGAAGCGGACGGTTCCTGTTTCGGGGCCGCCGCCTCGAAAACGTATCGGCCCGGCTCGAGGCGGAAGACCGGACGGCCGCCCGCCCGCCGCCGTCTCAAGCGCCAGGACGCCAGGCGATCCGCCAGCCGGTCGCCCTCGGAACCGTGGAGGGGTCGCCGGTGGGAAATTCCAGTCGCGCGGTGGTGTTGGCCGGGACGGTCGCTTCGATGAAGAGATAACCGATGTGCAGGTAGGAGCTGTGGAGCTTCGAGTGGGCGTCATCCGGCCAGTTCTCCCAGAAGGTCGTGGCCCCGTTTCTCTTCATGAAAATCCAGCCCGGATAGTCCTACTGGAGGGCCATCAGGTAGATCAGATCAACGCGGTCGGCCTCCAGGAGCGTTTTGAGGAGGAACGCACCGCCCGTGATGCCGGCCCGGATGTGGCCCTGCCTGCGCCCACGTGTCTCTTCCTCGAGCCTCCTCCAGACTCGGTCGCGATGGTCGTCCGGCGGTATCCCGGTCAATGGCGCGATCGACAGGTAGGCCTGCATGCCGTCGACGTAGCTGGCGTCCTCGGGGTTGAAGAGTTTCGTGTGTATGGATCGTGCCACGCGACCGGCGCGCTCCCTCCAGACGGCGGCCCTGTCCGCCTTCCCCAGGACGTCGGCGATCTTCGCGGCGGTTTGGAGGTTGAACACCCAGTAGCAGTTGTTGAAGAAGGAAGTTTCCATCGTGTCGCCGTTGACGTCCTTGGCGCCGGGCCAGAACCAGTCGCCAAGGAAATCCCAATGCCCGCCCCAGCGGACCAGCAGGTCGTTCTTCGGAAATTCTCCTCGAGAATGCGCACGTCTCCCGTTTACCGGTGGACGAGCCATGGGAGTGTCACGCAGAAACCGCTCCATGCCGGTCCGCCCCTTCCCCAGTAGGTGGGGGTCGTGTAGGGCAGGTTGCCCTTGGCGGGCCTGTCGTCGGCGCCGGGCTGGCCGGGTTTGGCGCCCACGCCCCAGGAGGTCTCCTTGCCCTGGACGTCGCGCCAGTCCTCCGACCACTTGGTGTAAAACGCCTCGAGGTCTCGTCTGTTGTGGGCGGGCTCGGTCGTCGCGTACGCGTCGCCGCCGTAACCCATCCTCTCGCGCTGGGGGCAGTCCACGACGTAGCCGCCGATGCTAAGGTTGTCAAAGGTCCAATGGACGGAGCCGGCGAAGGAAATCGATGGGGGAGAGGCCCATCGAATAGATCTACTCGGCCGGCCGGGGCCCCCGTATAATCCGGCCCGTCCGGATGGAGAAGCGCCAGTGAAGATCATCGCGCTGCTGATGGTCCTTCAGGATCCGGGCATCAATCTGCCCGTCGAGGAGTCGGTGCTCGGCAACGGGATGCGGGTGCTCGTCGTGCCGCGCCGGCAGGCCCCGCGCGTATTTTGCTCGTTGTGGTGGCGGGTCGGATCCGCCAACGAAGGGCCGGGCCTGACCGGGCTTTCGCATTTCTTCGAGCACATGATGTTCATGGGGACCGAGGCCATAGGGACCACCGATCCGAGGAAGGATGCGGAGCTCAACGCGAAGATCGAGGCCGTGATGGCCCGGATCAGGGAGGTCAAGCTGCGGAGGCTGGAGGCCCGGCGCCGCGGCGTGCGGCCCGATCCGGCGGACGAGGATGTCTACCGCGAGGCGTGGAAGGAGTACGAGGCCCTCGTGGAGGAGCAGAAGAAGATATCGATCCCCGAACACTTGTCCAAGATATACCAGGCCAACGGGGGCACAGGTCTCAACGCCAACACGAGCTTCGACCGCACGTGCTATTTCGTCGAGCTGCCGTCCAACAAGCTGGAGCTGTTCTTCTGGCTGGAGAGCGACCGGTTCCTCAACCCGGTCTTCAGGAGCTTCTATCCCGAGCGGGAGGTGGTGAAGGAGGAACGGCGGCTGCGGGTGGAGTCGACTCCCGCGGGTTTGATAAACGAGTCGTTTCATTCGATGTTCTGGCAGGCCCATCCGTACCGCTGGCCGGTCCTGGGGTGGATGAGCGACATAGACCAGTACACGGTGGCCGACGCGCGTGAGTACTACAGGAGGCACTACTCTCCGGAGAACTGCACCGCGATATTCGTGGGAGACGCCGACCCGGCCGAGATCGCGGCGCTGGCCTCGAAGTATTTCGGCAGGCTGAGACCTTCGGCGCATCCGAGGCCTCCGATCGTGACGGAGGAGCCGGAGCAGCCGGCGCAGCGGCGGATCTCTGCCGAGGCGGACGCGCGCGACCAGATCGCGATCCGCTGGCACGGCCCCTCGGGGGTGCATGCGGATACCGCCGCCTGCGATCTGCTCATGTCGGTCTTCGCGGGGCGCAGCGGCCGTTTTTACAAGCCGCTGGTGGAGGAGAGGAAGATCGCTCTCAGCGTGGAGAGCTGGTACTGGTCTCTCCGCCACGGGGGCGTCATCGGCGTCGGCGCGGTGCCCCGCCCCCGCCCGGGCGACGTCCATGAAGACGTGGAGAAGGCGCTCCTGGAGATCGTCGAGGGGGTGCGGCGGGAGGGGATCACGGCGAGGGAGCTTGAAAAGGCGCGCAACCAGCAGGTCGCAGGGCTGCTGCGGGGGCTCAAGACCTACGGCGGCATCGCCCGGCAGCTGGGGTACTTCGAAACCGTTGGGACCTGGCGTGATCTTCACTGGTACCTCGGGGCTGTCAGGGCGGTCACGGCGGAGGACGTGAGGCGCTGCGCCCAGAAGTACCTGCGTCCCGAGGGCCGGAACGTCCTTACGATCAAGCGCAAGGAGAAAAAGTGAGGAAGTGGTCGCTGCTGGCGGCGGCCCTCCTGGGGGCGTGCTCCGGGGGAGGGATACCGCGGCATCCGGGGGAGCTGAAGTACCGCGATTTGCGGTTTGACGTCCCCGATCCCGCGGGGATGCGCGTGGAGATCCCCGGCGGCGCGGCGGGGTACCTGATCGAGGACCGGGCGCTTCCACTGGTCGATATGCAGATATTCGTGCGCCGCTCGATCGAGGAGCCCCGCGGCAAGGAGGGGCTTGCGGGGTTCACATGCGGTCTGATGAGGACCGGGGGCACGCGGACGCGTTCCCCGGAGGCCCTCGACGAGGATCTGGAATTCCTGGCCGCCGAGCTGGGCGTCTCCATGGGGGAGACCCACGGGACGGTTTCGTTGTCGGTCCTGGCCAAGGACTTGGAGGCGGGGCTGGAGATCCTCGGCGACGTCCTGAGGAATCCCATTTTCAGGCAGGACAAGCTGGACGTCCTTAAGGCGCAGGCTTTGGAGGCAATGCGGGCGAGGAACGACTCCACCGCCTCGATCGAGGCGAGGGAATCGAACCTGATCTTCTACGGGCCCGACTTCCCGCTCAACCGGCATCCGACGAAGGCGTCGGTCGAGTCCATCGCGCGTGAGGACTTGGCGGACTTCCACGCCAAGACGTTCCACCCCTCCAATTTCCTCGTGGCGGCCGCCGGCGCCTTCAGGAAAGACGACCTTGTGCGCCGGCTCGGCGCGATCTTCTCGAACTGGCCCCATCCGGCCACACCGCCCGCACCCCCGCCGAGGGTGACGCGCGAGGCGCGGCCGGGCGTCTACTGCTTTCACAAGGAGGGGAGGAACGTAAACCAGGGGCGCGTCACCGCGGGCCACATGGGGATAGACGCGCGCCATCCCGATCTTCACGCGATCAGGCTGGCCAACTACATCCTGGGCGGCGGCGGATTCAGCTCGCGCCTGATGCAGAGGGTGCGCGCGGAGGAGGGGCTCGTCTACGACATACACAGCGATTACCGGCCCGGTCTGACGTACCCGCTCCCGTTCCGCATCCAATTCCAGAGCGGCAGCCGGACGTGTGCCTACGCGGCCAAGCTATGCCTGGAGGAGATCGCGCGCCTGCGGAGGGAGGAGGTGTCGCCGGCCGAGCTGGAGGACGCCAAGAGGTTCTTCATCGACGGCTTCCCCGGCCTCTTCTTCGCCACGGGGCTGCAGACCGCCTCGACGTACGCCCTGGCCGAGCTTCACGGGATCCCGAAGGACTACTACGCGACGTACCGCGAAAAGATCGCAAGGCTCGCGCCCGCCGACATCCTGCGGGCGGCGCGCGAGCACATCAGGCCCGAGAGATTCGCCTGGATCATCGTCGGCGACGTGCCCGCGATCAGGAGCGGGGATCCCGCGCGGGGGGCGTCGCTGGACGGCCTGGGACCGGTCGAGGTGATCCCTCTGCCGGATCCCCTGACGCTGGAGCGCCCCAAGTAGGGGCGTGGGCCCGCTCTGGCCAAGGCCGCCCCCGTCTTGTATGATTCCCGCCATGGGTGAGACACCTCAGACGGCGCGATACGACGTGAACACGGGGGTAACGGGGCGGCGCGCGGCGGGCGACTACCACAAGGGAATGGACGCCGGTTCGCTTGCGCTGTCGATATCCAACCACCTGAAGTACTCGCTCGCCAAGGATCACTATTCCTCGACGGTCTTCGACCGGTTCAAGAGCGTCGCCCACGCCATCCGCGACCGCTTGGTCGACCGCTGGATGGCCACGCAGCGCGCCTATTACGACCAAGACGTCAAGCGGGCGTACTATCTCTCCATGGAGTACCTGCCGGGCAGGCTGCTGCGGGACAGCATCATCAACCTCGGCCTGGCGGAGGAATTCCAGGCCGCCGTGCAGGAGCTGGGGCTGGACGTCAAGGACGTCATGGAATCGGAGCCGGACATGGGCCTTGGCAACGGGGGCCTGGGGCGCCTGGCCTCGTGCCTGATGGAGTCTCTGGCGACGCTGCAGATGCCGGTGACCGGCTACGGCCTTCGCTACGAGTTCGGCATGTTCCGCCAGGTCATCCGGGACGGCTGGCAGGAGGAGGAGCCGGACCACTGGCTCCGTTTCGGGAGCCCCTGGGAGCTTGAGCGTCCGGAGTGGACCTATCCGGTCAGGTTTTACGGCAACACTACTTGGGGGGCGTTTCCCGACGGTCGCCCCCGCCGGGAGTGGGTCAACGCGATGGAGATATGGGCCACTCCGAGTGACATACCGGTCCCCGGTTACCGGAACAACACCGTGAACAACCTTCGCCTGTGGGCCGCGCGGGGGACCGACCTGTTCGACTACGACTACTTCAACAGCGGCGATTACATAAAGGCCATCCAGCAACGCGCCGAGTGCGAGACGATCACGAAGATACTCTATCCGAACGACAAGAACTGCAGCGGCCAGGAGCTGCGGCTCAAACAGGAATACTTCCTCGTCGCCGCCTCGCTGCACGACATCGTCAGGCGCTACCTCCGCCTGCGAAAGACGTTCGACTCCTTTCCCGACAAGGTGGCCGTTCAGATAAACGACACGCACCCGGCACTGGCGGTGGCCGAATTGATGAGGCTGCTTGTGGACGTGCATGGTGTGGATTGGGAGAAGGCCTGGGAGATGACCGTCGCCGTCTTCGGCTATACCAATCACACGCTGATGCCGGAGGCCCTCGAGAAATGGCCGGTGGAGCTCCTGGGAAAGGTGCTTCCGCGCCACCTGGAGGTGATCTACGAGATCAACCACAGGTTCCTTCAGGACGTTTCGCGGGTGTTCCCGGGCGACATCGACCGGATGCGGCGCATGTCCATAATCGAGGAGGGACGCCAGAAGTACGTGCGCATGGCGCACCTGGCGGTTGTGGGAAGCCACTCGATCAACGGGGTTTCCGAGCTGCACGGGAAGCTGCTCAGGAGCCGCCTGTTCGCCGACTTCGCGCAGCTCTACCCCGAGAGGTTCAACTCCAAGACCAATGGGATCACGCCCCGGCGGTGGCTCCTGAGCTGCAACCCCGCCCTGTCGCAGCTCATCGCCACGCGGATCGGGACGTCTTGGCCGGTCGACCTGGAGCAGCTGAGGCGGCTGGCGCCCCTGGCGGACGACCCCGACTTCCGCCGGAGGTGGCGCGAGGTGAAGTCCCAGAACAGGCAGCGCCTTATACCTCTTGTGGAGGCCGCGGCGGGCGTGTGCGTCTCGCCCGCGGCGATGATGGACGTCCAGGTCAAGCGCATCCACGAATACAAGCGCCAGCTCCTTAACATCCTCCGGGTCGTGGATCTCTACGCGCGCATGCGCGGCCCGGAGGGCGCCTCCATCCCGCCGAGGACGATCGTATTAGGGGGCAAGGCCGCCCCCGGATATGAGATGGCCAAGCTTATAATCAAGCTGATAACGAGCGTCGCCCAGGTGGTTAACAGGGATCCCCTCCTGGAGGGCAGGCTCTGCGTGGCGTTCCTGGAGAACTACGGCGTCTCGCTGGCGGAGAAGATCATTCCGGCCGCGGATCTCTCGGAGCAGATATCGACCGCCGGGACCGAGGCCTCCGGCACCGGCAACATGAAGTTCGCCCTCAACGGTGCGCTCACGATAGGGACCCTCGACGGCGCCAACATAGAGATCATGGAGGAGGTCGGCCGGGAAAACATCTTCATCTTCGGCCTCACCGCTGAGGAGGCCGAGCGGACGCGGGCGGCGGGCTATGACCCCGGAGTCGTGATCGATTCCTGCCCCCGCCTGAAGGCGGTCCTCGACATGATTGAATCCGGCGTCTTCAGCCCCGGCAAGCGCGACCTCTTCAGGCCTCTCTTGGAATCCCTGAGATCCCGGGATCCCTTCCTTGTCTGCAAAGACTTCGCCGCATACCTTGAGTGCCAAGACCGGGTGGACCAGGCGTGGCGGGACCAGGAGCGCTGGACGCGGATGTCGATCCTCAACACCGCCGGGATGGGGAAGTTTTCCAGCGATCGGACCGCGTTCCGGTACGCACGCGAGATATGGGGAATATTCCCGACTCCCATCAAGTGTTAGCCCTCGCCCGAACCCGGCGTTCAAGGGGGGGCGAGATGGCCCGCGCGGCGCGCCTGGCGCTGGCGGCCTGTCTGGCGGTTCCCCAGCAGGATCAGACGGTTTCCAGGATCGAGAAGGGCGACTATTCCCCGGCGCTCCGCGAGTACAGGGCCGCCGAGGCCATGATCGACGACGATCCCCGCGGCGCGGCGGAGAAGCTCGACGCCGTCATAGGCAACCCGAAGATACGCAAGGTCGAGTGCCGCATCCGCATCGAGGAGCGCCCCGCTGAGTACGGCGAATGGATGTTGTTCCTGCCCTACCAGTTGCGGGGCCGCGCCCGCCTCAACTTGGCGCGGAGATCTTCCGGGGATGCGGCCGAAAGGATGTTCTCCGGCGCGGTTGAGGACTTTCAGAAGTCGGTCGAGGCGGGGATCAGATCGAGCGAGGAGCTGTTGCGGGTCGCCCGGGAGGAGCTGGAAAGGCTCAAGGCGGCCCCTCGTCTCATGGAGGATTCGCTGGAAAGGTTCACGCAGGCCTTCCAGCGGCTGCTGCGGCAGAACCGCTTCAAATCCGCCCGGGCACTGCTCGACGGCGAGGGCAGGGGTCTCCCGGACGCCCGGCGGGAGGCGTTCGCCGCCGAGTGCGAGCGCCGGTGCCGCCAGCATCTGGCGGAGCAGTCGGACGAGTTCCGCCGGCGGCTTGCGCGCCTTTCGACGACGCGCGACCTGCGGGAGATGAGCGACGCCGCTTTCATGGCCCTCTTCGAACTGCCCCCGCCCGACGAAATGCTTTCGCCGGATCCGGTGTGCGTGTGGGCCCGCGCCCACGCGCGGGCCTTCGCGGAGGTGCGGGCGGGCCGCGCAGGGGGTGAGGCGCTCCTGGCGGCGGCCGCCGCCGCGGCGGCGCTGGATCAGGAAGGCCCCAATCCGTGGTTCGCGGCCGTTGAGAACCTGGCGTTCCAGGGGATCCGCGAGGGCGTCCGGTCGGCCGTCGAAGGGGCGGCGGACGCCCCCAAGGCGGAACGGGACGCCCTGCGGGCCCGCGCCGATGGGCTGCTGGGTCTGTGGAGGAATTTCGTCGACGGGCTCGGGACCGGGTTTCTGGAGCGACACGCCTTCGTGACGGACCACTCGGCGCAGCTCGCCGCCGCGGTCGGGGGTTTTCCGGCGGAGCCGGCGGAACTGGAGCGCCTCGATTTCGACGCCTGCTTCGCGGCGGGCGACCCCCTGGCGGAGCTGGGGCGGCTGGAGCGGCGGCTCCGCGAGATGGAGGAGGGCGGCCAGACGATGGCGCGCGAGTCCCGCCGGAAACTCTACGCGGCGATAGTGACGGCTTCGGCCCTGCGGCTGCTAGCCGAGGGCTCGTCTGAATCCGATGTCGTGCGGCGGCTCGGCGAGTACGGGGCCAAGCTCAAGAGGCTGGGGGATCCGGTCGAGGCGAGGGAGTTCGGGCCGCGGGTGGAGAGGATCTTCAGGGAACTGCTGAAGTAGCCCTCTTCTCCTTCACTTCGCCTTCCAAGCCTCGCCCTTGGAACCGCAGGCCAGCCGAAGGGTGTCGCCTTCCAGGCGGTACTGGTAGACGGTCCAGGAGTCGTTGTCGTACATGAGTTAGATATGGCCGTTCCCCGCGCACCAGCGGCCCTTGGAAACATTCTCCCGCCTGCCCGTGTCGAGCCAGATCCCGAAGGCCCCCATTATGGCCTGGGAGAGGTCCCGGCGGGTCCACGACCCGTGGGCCCCCAGCACGAGCGTGCCTGCGGTTTCAGATCCGTGCTGCGCGCGGGTCCAGGCGCTCTCGAAGGGTGACTGGTTGCTGACGCCGACGTTCTGGACGGACGTCCAGGATCGGGCCAGCTTGGGATCGAGCGAGGCCGGCCCGAAGGCAAAGGAGGCGAATATCCTCTCTAGCGCCTCGTCCCGGGCCTTCGCGCGTTCATTGAACGCCAGCACCGCCAAGGCCACCGCGTTCTCCTTGAATATCGCCACGTAGGCCCGCGCGACGACATCCCCCCTTGTGTTTCTTTACTCCCATTCGTAAACCGATCCGCTGCCCGATGCCAGCTTCACAGACGAGATTTCACCTCGCCGGGCCAGGAACGGCGCGATGGACTTCACCTGTTCGTCGAGGTACGCCCCGACCTTCGGATCGGACGGCTCCTTGATGCCCTCGCCCTCCACGCTCTCCTTTGGTATGAAGTATATTTCGGTGAGGCCGTCGGCGTCCGAGGAGGGATCCGGAGGCTTCAGCAGCAGCAATTCCTCCCTGTCCTTCACGGTCCATTTTGAGGGGAACCACTAGGAGAGGCCCAGGGGATGGCGGTGTACCTTAGCCGTCCTCGGCCGGGCGCTCCTGGCGGCGCCGGCTTCGGGGCGGAGACCTGGGGCGCTATCGGGCCGCCTCCGACAGTCGCAGATCGCCCTCCCGCATCCGGCCGCAGAGCAGGTAGGTCTTGCCGTCTTTGAGATCTCCCGCCGCTATGCTGAATGATCTCGTTCCCAGCTCGGGGTGGGTCAGTTCGATTTCGTAGTCGTCGATGTCGAAAGTCCCCAGCTCTGCGGGCGAGTGCCGCTGTTGCAACGGGACTTCCGTGCCGCCCCTGCTGAAACGGGTTACGGACGCGTAGGGCCCCACCAGCAGCCTCAGGGTGAATCTTCCACGGTAATCGGCCAGGGATCGGGCCGCTGCGCGGACGCGCGCGGCGCGCTCCGATATCCTTTCGAGGGATTCCACGCCGCCGGCGGCGGCCAGTATCGCGTCGCACCAGAGGGCGATCCGGCGGGCGGGGGCCTTCGCCGTCTCGGATGGGCCGCCCGCGGCCCGGAGCCTGGCCTCGGCCCGGTCGAGCTGTCCGGCCAGCCAGTCGGCCGCGTCCTGGTCCCGACCGGGCGCTTCGTCCGCGATGCGCCGCAGGAGGGCGTTGGCGCGCGCGGCGGTTCCCGTGTCGTCCGGCCGCCAGTCGTCGAGATCCAGAAGCCTTCTGGTGGCGTTCCAGGCGCTCAGCCATTCCCGTTCGCGCCGGCCCCTGTCGTGATCCGGGCCCTGGGAGATCCCGCCGGCGCCGGGGGCGCGTCGTCCGGCGGCGAAGAAGGCCGCCGCGCAGGCGCCCGCCAGCATCAGGGTGATCGCGAGGGCCGGCCAGGGATTCCTTTTCAGCTTCCTCGCCGCGAGCTTGAGCGTGCCGGGGGTTCGCGCCGAGATCTCTTCCGACGACAGATGGCGCTGTATGTCCGAGGCGAGTTCGCCGGCCGAGGCGTAGCGGTCCTCCTTCTCCTTGGCCATCGCCTTGAGGATGATCGTCTCGACGTCCGGCGGTATGTCGGGGTTCAGCTTCCTGGGCGGGACGGGTTCCTCGTGGCAGACCTTCATAAGCACTTCCATGGGGCTCTGGCCGGAGAAGGGCTGCCGACGGCAGAGGATCGCGTAGAGGGTGGCCCCCAGGGAATATACGTCGCTGCGGGAGTCGATCTCCTCCAGGCGCCCCTGCGCCTGCTCGGGAGGCATGAAGGCGGGAGTCCCGATGACGGCGCCGGCCGCGGATATGGAGCTGTCCGCCTGGAAGGCCTTGGCCAGTCCGAAGTCCATTACGTACGGCCAGCCGTCTCCGGAGAGCATGATGTTCTGGGGCTTGAGGTCGCGGTGCACCACGCCCGCCCTGTGGGCGGCCTCGACTCCTTGGGCCGCCTTGGCGATGATCTCCAGGGCTTCCCTCACGGGCGGTTCGGTGTCCGCGAGGGAGCGGCCGTCTATGAACTCCATGGCCAGGTAGTATCGCTTCTGCTGCCCCGCCGCGGCCTCCCCCACCTCGTAAATGGGGGCTATGTTGGGATGCCGCAGCCGCGCGGCTATTCGGGCCTCGCGTTGGAAACGGAGTATGTCCTCTTCCTCGGTGGCGGTGAGGAACTTGATCGCCGCCCAGCGGGTGAGCTTCCGGTCCCAGGCCTTCCATACGGTGCCCATGCCTCCCCTGCCGACCTGCCTGACCAGGATGTACTGGTTGAGCTGGCGGGCGGGATCTGCGGCGGCCTCCTTGGCCTCGGCCGGTATTTCGTCGATCCGCGACTTCGATGACGGGGATTTCCCGGGGCCGCCGGAGGAGGCGCACTTGGAGTGCCTGTCGCCGGTGTAGAGCTCCCCGCAGACGGGGCATCGCTTGCTGGTGACGTCGGTGGAGGATGATTCATGCGGGCCGCCGGCGTCGCCTTCCGGGGTCTGCGGTGGCGGGGTCGGTTCGCCCATATGACAGGTTGGATTATAGCCGCGGCGCGGTGCGGCCGGCAATCACGGCCTCCCTCGTCGGCGGGAAAGAACACCCCGGCGGCTTCAGGGGGTCCGGACTCGGATCGTGCCGTTGGGGACCTCGAGCCTGGAGCCGGCGGATATCGGCTTGCGCCGCTTGATGCGGCGGCCGTTGTGGATGACGCCGTTGGAGCTCTGCAGGTCGAAGATCCAGAGGATGCCTTCGACCACCGCGGCGGCCATGTGCGTTCCGGAGAACATCCGGTCGGGAACCACCGTTCCACATTCCGGCGCGCGGCCTATCACGTGTGTCTCGCCTTCCTTGATTGCTATCGTCTTGTGGATCTGCGGGTGTTCGATGTCCAGGGCGTACTGGGGATGGCGGGGCATGTCCTCCACTGCGCCGTGAGACGTCTCCTCCTCGACGCCGGAATCGGGTCGCAGGGTCACGTCGGTGAGGGGATTCGGATTGGGCCTCTTGTAGACGTAGGAATACTTTCCGAAGCCCTTGAAGACCTCCGGCCCGTGAGGGACGAATCCCAGCCTGTCATCCGGCGTCAGCTGGGACCATGTTTCAGCGGTCACGCTCGTCTCGCAGGGCCCTGTGATGGTCAGCAGCCGCGCCGCCAGGTTCACGGTGTTCCCGTGGATGTCTCCGCCGGCGTGGAGGACCTCGCCGGTGTGCGCGGAAATCCTGACGGAGAGATCCTGCTGGCGCTCCCGGGCGAGCACGTCGCAGAAGTGGTGGATCTCCCTGGCGCATCGGGCCGCAGACGGGGCGGTTTCGAACGTCAGCAGCAGGCCGTCCCCCGTGGATTTGATGAACTTCCCCTGCAGGCCGGGGAGGATGCGGAGCACCTCCTCGTCGAGCCGTCTGACCAGCCCTGCGGCAAGCGAGTCGGAGATCCGCGTGTAGATCTTCACCGATCCCACCAGGTCGGTGAACATCACCGTGCAGACGCTCGATTCCATCCTCTCGTGAATCTACAAAATTCGCGCCGGCGGACAAGGAAGAAGCGGTTGATTCCGCGTGGACTGCGGCCGCGGGGCGCGGGTATAATCGGCGCCGTGGCGCGTCCTGCTAAGCTGTCGTTGACCTGCGGGTGGAAGTCGCGCCGAGGTAAGCCGAGGGCGCCTCGTAGCTGACCCCAGTGCAGAGCGGGATGACAAAAGCCTTGAAGAAAGGAGGCGACGGAGCGGCCCGTAACGCGAGTGAACCCCCGATGACGCCTCGATAGATTTATACCCGAAAGGG
>FWPU01005062.1_pt1 | contig 29412 bp, 23 predicted proteins | sample 2228361 | NCBI WGS metagenome assembly FWPU01 (sample SAMEA103939777, study PRJEB20133) | metagenome | reverse complement strand
ATGTACCAGTTGCAGTTATAGTAAGACCTGCGGTAATGCTTTCTGTATAACCTGCTGCTACATTAAATGTTACGCCTCCGGAACCAACACCTTGTGTGTTTAGATCAGTTATTGCAGCAGCGATTGTGGCATAATCACCCGGTATTGTTTTAACACCAGACAACTGTGCATTAAGAATTGCAGGAGTTAATGAAAAGATTGATATGGTGAACAATATCATTTTTGTTTTTATATGTTTTAAAAGAAGTTTATGCATAACTACCTCCTTTTTATTTAATTGGTTTTAAATTAAAAAAGATCTGCATATAAAAATTCTCAAACAGTTATTGTATCGTAAAAAGTTAAAAAAGAATGAAAAATTTTTCACATATTATTACTCCTATATTTGTTAGTGATAGAATTATTAGCTTATTTATAAAATGACGAACGAAATCTAATATTTATTACAAACGGTATTCATTGATTTGTCCCGGCAGATTTTTATGCTACACAAAAGAAAATTCTTAAAAGTTAAGGCTGTTTTGTAATAATTGGAAAATCTATTGAGCTTAATGAAGAATAAATGAATATAAGAAAAGGTTAATAAATTTTGTCTCAAAACTCCTCCTGATTAAAGAAAAGTTAAAAACAAAATTTATCGAATATATTTCACTGCCTCATCACAATACCGCTACAAATAATAAATAATGAACCTAATTAAATTTAATAAAATAGATGTAATAAATCAAAATATAATAAAATTTCATCAAAGACAGTTTTTGAATTAATTTTTAAAATGGCAAATTAACACATTCCTCTTAATTTAATAAGAATTCTTAACTTATTTTGAAAATCATCAATCACTTCTTCAATGTTAATCATATTTAAAAATAATAATGTAATTAATTGAAAATATGAACAACATATGATTAAAAGCATTTGTATTTCTTTAGAATAAACAAACAGAATATTAAAACATTGAATGTATTTTTCTATTAGAATCTATTTAAGAATTCATCTTTGAATAAAAAATTATGAGATTCCTGACGCATTATTATTTAAAACCTTGATTTTATCATCAATGAGTTAAATTAGCTTATCCTTTTAATCCACAAGTTTCTTTTATTCTAAGTTAATTAATCATACAATAACGTAAAGAATAAGGAAAAACAAAGCACTTACCGGATTACTTAGTGTGCTTTGCGCTCTTTGCGGTTTTTTATTTTACCTCAGAGCACACATAGACCGCAGAGAAAATTGAAACACTTATCAAAATCCTTTGCATTCTTAGCGTTTTTAGCGGTTTTTATTTAACCACAAAGAGCGCAGTGGTTTTTATTATAAACTTTCTCGGCTTTGTGCTATCATTAAAATAAATTCTGCGGAGTGAATAATTTTAATTGATATGGTTAAAAATGCTGCATTGATATTAAGTCATAATTAACCGTCATTGAAAGTGAATTATCAAGGATTCATAAAATTCTCACAGAATTGATAATAAGAAAAAATAAAACAAAAAAGGCGGGATTAACCCGCCTTTATCAAAGATTTATATTTTAATCTATTCTATTTCATAAACATGATTGTTTTCAAGTTTATATTTTTTACCCGATTTAGGACAAATAGCTATCCCGTTCTCATCAAATTTAAGTTTTACACCTGCTTCTGATACCCAACCAATAATTCTCGCAGGATTCCCAACAACAAGTGCAAAATCTGGTACATCCTTCGTCACTACTGCACCTGCACCAATAAAAGCGTATTTCCCTATGGTTACACCGCAGATAATTGTACAATTCGCACCAAGTGAAGCACCTTCTTTCACAAGTGTTTTGATATAATATTTTGAGCCAACTTGCGGATACTTACTTCTTGGATCTTTAATATTTGTAAATACCATTGAAGGACCACAAAAAACATAATCTTCGAGTGTAACTCCTTCATACACCGAAACATTATTCTGAATCTTCACATAGTTACCAATTACTACATTATTACCAACATTTACATTCTGACCAAGTACACAATATTTACCTATTTTTGCACCTGATTGAATATGCGTAAAATGCCATATTTTAGTCCCTTCACCAATCTCTACATTTTCATCTATTACTGCATATTCATTTACATAATATTTTTTTTCGCTCATTATTCTACTCTTCAAAAATTTATGTGATTCCTGATTTTATATACTAATTCAATTGATGGTCTTGCATCTTTAATACCAAAACCTTCCCCGCTCAGTGTTCTTCTATAAACTTCTGTATGAAGTTCCGTAAACCCTTTTGTGAATTCAATTTCTTCACCATCAACTTTGATTGATCTGAATGTTCCAACTCCGTTTGCATTAACATCAACAGGTAAATCTTCAAAATTTATGGACAAAAACCATTTCACAAATGCATTTTCTAGTTCAAGTTCACCAGCTATACTTCGTTTTTCATCGAAAATAACCTTGCTATGGATGGGATTTCCAAACAACCAGATTAATAAATCAAATAGATGGATACCAATATTTGTTGCAAGCCCTCCAGATTTTTCTAAGATTCCTTTCCATGAAAAATCATACCACAAACCTCGTGCGGTAATATATTTCATCTCAACCATAAATTTTTTATCTGGATTTTCACTAATCTTTAGGGATATTTTATCCTTTAAATTAATTAATGAGGGATGAACTCGTAATTGAAGAATTGTATAAACTTTTTTCCCTGTTTCTTTTTCGATCTCTTCGAGAGCATCAAGGTTCCATGGATTTAGAACAAGTGGCTTTTCACAAATAGCATCAGCTCCCAATCTTAATGCCAATCTGATATGGGAATCATGCAAAAAATTTGGTGTACAAATACTCATATAATGGATAGAATCTTGACTTCTTTCCCTTTTTAATTTTTCAAGATGTCTCTCAAATCTTTCGAATTCTAAAAAGAAACTACAATGAGGAAAATATTTATCCAATATTCCCACTGAATCATTAACATCAAGAGCAGCAACCAGATTATTTCCTGTGTCTTTTATTGCCTTGAGATGTCTTGGAGCTATATATCCCGCTACACCGGTAATTGCAAAGTTTTTCATTCTCTATCTTAAGCTTTAATTATACTTCCGTTTCTGATTCCATTTAATTTATATACATTTCTTGTATCGATTATCAATTTAGAATTTTTCTTTACCAATTCATAATCAACATAATCGTGTTCAGTAACAACTATAACTGCATCATATTGTTTTAAATTTTCTGGTGTAATTGGAATGGATGACTTATTGAAATTATAATTTCTTAATTTCGGTATAGTTTGAATAAATGGATCGTGATAATCAATTTCAGCACCGAGCTCATCAAATATCTCCATTAGCTTTAATGCAGGTGATTCTCTCAGGTCATCGACATTTTTCTTGTATGCAACCCCCAGCAACAATATTTTACTGCCCTTTATTGCTTTTCCATATTCATTCAGAGCTTTTATAGTTCTTTCAACTACAAAATAAGGTTGATTTGTATTAATCTCTCCAGCCAATTCTATAAATTTAGTCGGGACTTCATATTCTCTAGCTTTCCATGTCAGATAAAATGGATCAATCGGAATACAATGCCCTCCAAGTCCAGGACCTGGATAGAATGCGTGAAACCCAAATGGTTTTGTCTTTGCTGCTTCAATCACTTCCCATATATCAATGTTCATCTTATAAAATACCATCTTCAATTCATTAACAAGTGCGATATTTACTGCTCTATAAATATTCTCGAGCAATTTAACCGCTTCTGCAACTCGCGTGGAACTAACTGGAACAGTTTTTACAATTACATTATCATATAGTAGCTTAGTCAATTTGAGACAATTTTCAGTATGCCCACCAATAACTTTCGGAATTGTTTTTGTGGTATAATCTGGATTATTCGGATCTTCTCTCTCCGGACTAAATGCAAGAAAGAAGTCCTCACCTGCTCGAAAAGTAGTGTTTTTATATTCTTCATTTAACGGTTTTTCGAAAAGGGGTAGTAAAATCTCTTCAGTTGTTCCTGGGTATGTAGAAGACTCAAGAACAATTAACTTACCTGGTTTGAAATTTTCAGAGATTGTTCTGGCTGTACTCACAATAAAACTTAAATCTGGTTCACGATTTTTATTAAGTGGTGTTGGTACACAAATAATAATTACATCCATTTCAGTAAGTCTTGAGAAATCGGATGTTGCCGAAAAACTTCCATTTTTCAAACTCTTATAAATTCTATCTGAATTAATATGTTTTATATAACTTACACCGCTATTCAGTAATTTTACTTTCTCTCCATCAATATCAAATCCAGTTACATGAAACTCCTCGTCTGCGAACTCGAGGGCAAGTGGAAGCCCTACATAACCCATACCTATGATTCCAATTTTTGCTTCTTTTAATTGAATTTTTTTATAAAGTATATCATAGAATTTATTCATTTTTCTAACCTCGTATTTTTTAGTGGTCAATCCCGTATGGAAATCCATAACTAAAACCAAAAGATAAGAATAATTTATTTCCTCTAAGGTAATCAGGTGTTCTCGTATAATCATCATCTACAATTTTAGAATAAACCGCTTTAAAATCAAGTAAGAAAGAACTTACAGGTTCATATTGTGTAATAAAAGATAGTTTTTTATCTCTTCTTACTGGTGGATATAAAAATTTTAAAGTTTTTTCATCACGACCGTTGTATGCATAATAAATATCATCTAAACCACCTTTTCTTAAAGATTCATATTTCAAGGAGAATCTCAAATTATGTAATAAAAAATATTTCAACTCACATGTAAAAACATCACCGTTCTGACCGAGCCAGTGTCCCAGTGTATAATTTAGATGTTTATATGTTGTGGTTATATCTTTGTGTTCATAAACCCATGGATCAATTTTCGTGTATTCAATTGTAAGTCCAAAATTATCAAGAGGTATATTGAAACTTGAAGTTCCAACTGTATATGCAAACCAATTATCCGAATCATCACCTTTAAGAGTTTTTCGAATGCTAATCACATCAATATAAAAGGTACCATATAATTTTATTCCTTTAATCGGTTTATACGATAAATCAAAAAATAATTGTCCATTTCCATCAGAAATTTGTCCTTTACCTACATCTCTGTCTAAATACTTAAAGAATGCAAAAGGCAAAAGAGTCTCAAGCCGGGTATTATTACCACTATAAATCAACGAATTTCCAATACTAAAAATAAAATTCCCTACAGGTTGAAAAGAAAACATATTAATAACGAGGTACTTATTAATAAAATCATAAACTTTTTCATTCATTCTGCTACCAGGATTTGAATAGTAATAATAACCCGAGTCAATTACTTTCGAATTCAACCAACCGTAAATATATCTGAACCTGAACCAGTTAACAGGAGAGAATTCAAATTTTATATAGGGGAAAGCATTTGCCTTATCAGAAAGAATTAAATTCCCATATTGGCCATGTCCCCATAAGTTGTAATCTTTATAAATTCCTATATTAGACCACTTATAATCAAGTGTAACCCCTCCAAGAACATCACTGAATTCGATACCATTAAATTTCCCAATATTAACTTTCTGAAATTCATATCCCCTTTCAGGCGTTATTTGTTTTGAATCATCGTAAAAGTCACCAAATTCACCCCTATCCTGTAAATGGATGTAAGAACTAAAGTTTTCATAAGAAGTTTTAATGTTAATGCCAATTGTTCTCGTAAATCGTCTTTGTTTATGTAGAAAATCAATTGAATAAGAACCAAGAGGTGAGATATTGAATTTAAATTTGCCCTCCCTATGTTTATATGGTATAAAAATTTTGTTATAATTTCTGTCGTAATAGTCAATAAATTTTTTCATTTCAAGTATTTCGAGTTGACTTAAAAGAGAGGTCTTACTTTGAATTTCATACAATTTTTCTATAATGAATTTTTCTGTGAAAGGTTTTAACTCAGTTGGTAGGTTAATAACTCCTTTTGTATCTAATTTCTCTAGAAACTCATAAACATTGCTATTTAATCTTTCATAAATAACCTGTGAATAAATTAACTTTGCATTAATGAAGATAATTAATACAAAAAAATGTACAATAGAAGAATTAACATTATATCTTTTGTCAATAATATTTTTTTTACACATTATCACCTCATTCATATCAAATTATTCGGTTATTTCAATTGTAGTGAAATTATTTTTACCTTCATTGATCTATTTCGCTTTCATCTTAAGTTACAAAACAGAACTCAACATAAAAAATGTATTACGAAAAGTATCTATTATTTTACCATTCATTATTTATAGTTTTATTTCTGTTCTCTGGTCTGAAAATAAATCTTTTGGAGCACTGAAAAATATTTTAATAGTTGCTAATCTAATACCTTATATCATATTACTAATCTATTACAGAAATATAAATATTGAAAAACTCATTAATGTTCTCACTGTTCTTTTTATTGTTGCAGGTAATCTTTTAGCAGTATTCCTGATTTTAACCGAACCGGTCTTGTTTGTGAGTTATGGAATAAAACAACAAACTATCAGTCATGTCATTAGCGGGAAAATAATTTCTATTACAGTAATAATTTTAGTACTAAAATTTCTCTTTTTAGATAAGCCTGAACCTTATCTTTTCATTTCGTTTATCTTAAATATACTTGCTATCTGTTTGATTCCACATCGAACTTCACTTTTAGCAATTGGTATATTAATTATATATTTTATCATCATCCTAAAAAATTCAAGGACTGTACTTCTAACATTGTCATTTCTGATCTTAATAACAGGTAGTTATTTTTTAACTCGCAATTTAAAGGTAAGATTTGAATTTGTAGAAAAATATCTAAATAAAAACGAGATAGTTGATCAAACAGTACAATCTAGAATTCTTAATTATAAACATAGCATAAAATTGTTCTTAGAAAATCCTATAATTGGTGCGGGTGCTGGTGGATTTAGAATTCTAAGTGAAGGTACAGCACATTTCATATTTCAAAAATATCCACACAATATTATTCTTGAATTACTTTCTGAGGGTGGAATTATTGGGTTTACTTTATTTTTTTTACCATTATGCAATGGATTTAAAAACCTAACAAGACTTAAAAATGTGAAAAAGAAAATTTCCGTAACATCTTTATTCTTGTTCTTCTTTATTTCAGCACTTTTCACTAAAGATCTTGCGACCAATTCTACTTTATTAGCAATAACATTACTGATTGACAATGGTGGGCTCAACCACTCCGAGCATTCTTAAATACAATATTATAAACTGCACGAACGAAATACTTTAAATCGGTTTTTAATGGAGCTTGAAGATAAGCAGAAATATATCTGTATTCGGATTCAAAAATTTCATCTAAAGTTTTTGGTAAATCATAATAAAATGGTGGGATCAATCCTGGTTTCACTTTCTTCCTGAGTTCCTTTAGTTCTTCTGGATATAAGCTTAAATAATGTTTCGATAAAGGTCTAACTCCTACTAATTTTAACTCACCTTTCAAAAAATTAATTAGCATGGGCAATTCATCAATCCATAATTTTCTAAGAATTTTTCCCCATACTGTAATTCTAAAATCATTCTTAATTTTTCCTCCTTCCTTAATATTAAACATTTCATAAACCAGACTTTGAATATACTCAGAATATGGATGCATGGTTCGAAATTTATAAACATAAATTTCTTTACCGTCTTTACCAATTCTTCGCATCTTGAAGAATGGACCATAACTTGGATTTGAATCGACCAGTGGTTCTTTAGATTTAAAACAAATTATATAAGTCAGATTCCCTATTTCCTTAAAATCTATAATATTAAAACCACAGTAGACTAATCGACCCAATCCTTCTGCAAGCGAAACAGCTCTATTTTTCCCTTTTGTGATGCTAAAATATATCTGTTGTAATATTGGAAGTTTAGGAAATACTCTATTAAAAATAAAATCAAGCAGGTTTACAATCAAAGCTAAAAAGTATGGATATTTTTTTAATATTGAGTTATATCTCTGGTAGGTTGTTTGAAGACAGCAAATAAAAACTCCCGAATTAATTAATTTTTTATTAACCTCAATGAAATATGCATTAATCCTTCTAAAATCATTAAATGGATGGAGGTTCATTACCAGTTCAAGTGTGTTATCTGGAAGGGTTTGTATGTTATAGATGTCAGAGGACCTTAATACCAAACTTTTTTCAATATTAATTGAATCTAAATTAATTCTATTATCAATGTAATTAAAAACATTCTTAAAATTTTTTAGATAAATTTCTTTTAATTTATCCCTTACTGAAGTAAAAATATTCTCTCTACCATTTAATTCATACTTTGAACCTTTGAATAATACAGAATTGTGCAAAAAACTATCGTCTATTTCAATAGCGCGATTAAATTTTATTGTATTTAAATCTGATTTAGGTGGAATGTAAATAAAAAACCTTATTGAGAAGAACAAAAATGACGCAAATGAATAGAACAGTAAAGTAGTGATTAACTTGTAAAAAATTATAACATCAACTTCAAGTACAACAGCAAAAAATATATTAATAATAAAAATCAAAATATACGACTTAATGAATGGCCAGATATATCTCCAAAAAAGAGTATCTATCTTAGAATTAAAATGGGTGTACAGAAATCCAGCGGTTAGCCACGAAAGAATAACTATTGAAGATAATATAATAATAGAAATATCCAATTCATTTATTTTTTTAATGTATCTTAAATAAATAGAAGCAATCAGGATGAGTAAATCGAAGAAAAAAATATAAAATGATTTTAAGGAAATAGAATATTTAAATATTTTAGAAAAGGATTTCCAGTAATAAATAATTAGAAAAATCTGTTCAAATAAAAGAAGCATCAAAATACCAGAGACTGTCGCAACTTTTAAGACTATAATATAATCATGAACATTGAATAAAATAGTTACTAATATAATATTCAGAATGAAAGAACGAAGTGAGATATTCTTTGCAAATTCATACTCACCCGGTTTAAGCAAATTTCTATAAAAGAAAGATTTAGTTATAAGATTTACAAAATTAAGGTAAGAAAGAAGCGGAATTAATTCACGCCAGCTAGTTCTTAAGTCTGCAAAGTAACTATAACCAGCTAATATAGATATTGAATAAATTATTGTCTCGAGAATCAGGAATAATACTTTCAATTTTAACGCGTCTGTTTTTAATTAAACATTTAAACTAAAGTAAATTTAACGATTCAAATCAGGATATGTTATTAATATTTTATATTTTAAAGCTTGGTAAAGAATATAAATACCTCATAAATTTTTAATCTGTACAAGGCTTAAGAAAAATACTAAATAAAATAATTTTGAAGAAAATAACAAGATTTTTTGTTTATTAAAGCTATAATCTTTTATGTTATTATTAATTAACGATAATACATTAATCTTTATGGGGGTTATCTCATTATTTTTTATATCAGTTAGCTCGAAATAAACTACCGACGCTTCACTTATGTGCATCATTTTTAATTAGAACATGTTTATAGCAACACAAACTGATTATTTCTAATATTTTAGTTCCAAAACAAATATACTATTGATTTAAAATACTAATAACTCATCCACAATTAATATGGAGTTACATATAGTGGTTTTAATTGTAGTTTAACACGAAGTATTTCGTTTATTTTGATATTATTGAATGAACAATTTCATATGAAAAATTCTGAAATCAACTATCTAACTTCTAACCAACATAATTGGATGTCATCACAAACTTTTCTTAAAATGTATTAATGTTACATTTTATAAATAAAATTAAAATAATAAAAATAGACACAACTCATAATTAATATCAGAGAAAGCCAGATAAACTGATAAATTTTTTTTTCAGTTAAAGAGATCTAATTTTAATAGTGCGAGAAAGATTTATGGCAAAAAGTGTCTTTCCGAAAGAAGTGAAGAGAAAGTAAATGAAAAGGATAAGAGCATAAAAACTTTATTCTCGAACACAAATAAATCACGTCCTACAAAATAATAAAATACCAACCCCATACATGTAAATGTAAATTTTAGACAAAAATTGAAGTATGGATGTATTTTATTAGCTGGTTTTAAAACATTAAAATTAAATCCTGATATTTTGCCATATTCAGGAGTATTTCGAAATTCAGGCCAATAAAAAATGGTTAATATTAATGTTAAAATAAAAATCAAAAACTTCAATCGAAATAGTAACGATATTATTTTTTGAAAAATAACTAGAGTAAATATAAATCCAATAGAAGCAAAAATTGCAGTAACATAAACTGGACTAAATCTTATTTAATGTTCCATAAAATTAATGTGAGTCAATCCGCGCCATATAAAAAACAAGAAAGACTGAAGTAACATTGGTATACTAATTAGAGTTATATCAACTATTTTTTGCTTATAAATTTTTTTTGATAATACTTCATTAAAAATAATTCAGAAGAAAATTAGTAAATAATATTGCTGAGAAAGAATCGCAAATGATAAAATTAAACCAGTTAAAAATTTGTTGATCTCTCCATTCCGCTAATAAAAAATTAAAGTTATAATGAAAAATAATAACCCATAAATTTCCATGAAAAAGCCAAAGGGATTTTTTAGATAGTGGGGATAAAAGAATAAAAAGAATAATAATAATGGGTTTGAATTAAAGGATTTGGAGTATATAAATAAAATTAAGATTACAATGACGGAGGTGATTAAATTAAATAATCTGAGGTGTCTAAGTTCAGGATGGAATTGAAAAAGAGAAGTGATTAGAGCGGGAATTAAATATGGTAAGTGTGTATTAGCTGAAGAATACTCTTTACTTAAGATATCTTCTACACCTTTCCCAGCAAATAGTTTTACATTCTCTGAATGGTGTATGATTTCACATAATGATAAATTTCCGTAAAATAAATTACTAAACCAAAAGAGATATATATGATAATTAAACTGACAAAAAAAGAAAATTTTATAATGGAAATATTTGAGAAATATACTTTTAATGGTTTTGTCAAATTCTATTTAAAATTCACATAGCTATATTTTACAATGTTCTTAACATTCTGTAGAATTAGCTCTTTTAGCCATGGTAAAGGTTTATAGTGCCATCTTTCAGGATGGACAGTAAACATAATTTTGGAAGGGAGTTTTTCAATATTTTTAATGATACTCAGAGTAGAACGAAAACTGAAATTATATTTTGAATCAACTTTATCTCTTATGCTAACATTTTTACCATTCCATCTTCGTCCAGTATCAGTGAAGTAAGCAAATTCTTTAAAATCAATATCAAAATATGGTTCACCCAATAGTCCAAGTTCTTTATAATTATACTTTTTCCAGATTATTTTATTATCATATTTTGAATGGGGTGAGCCGTGCATACATATTGTCTTTATATCAAAATATTTTCTGAATATCTCCAAATTTTTACAGAAACTTTCATAAGCAGCATCGATTAATTTGTTTTCATCAATCTTTCCATTCCACCATCCAATTTCTGTCTTCCGACTACTGCCTTCTGACCTTTTAATTCCAAATCCTGTTTTTCTGACTTCCGAGCTCCATCTTTTTAAAACCAAATCCACATCCTCATAATGATATCCAATCTCATGTCCTAATCCAGCAATTTGTTGCATAGCTTTCAAATCAATACTTTCTGGCACTATTCTAAAATAGTAAGTTCCTTTTATACCAAATGAATTCTCTATTTTTGCAAGTGTTAATGCATTTTGAGGTAATCGATCCACATCGTGACGCAATATTATAAACTTAGAGATTGATGAGTTGTAGAGTTTAGAAGTTGAAAAGTTAAGCGGAAGAAAAGTTGAATTTTTGAGTTGTTTAGTTGTCGAGTTTTCTATTTTTAAAGAGTATACGATATACTCATGGAATGTTATGAATTGATACTGTTTCTGGAGAAAGTTATTTAAAAGGGATTGATAAGTTTTTAAAGTAAAATCCATTTCGTTAAAATTTAATTTTTGAGGAGTTTATTGGAGAAGTCATAATTTACATAAGGAATTCAAATTATTTGAGACTTGATAAATTTTTATTTTAAATTATTTAATACAGTTTCACTGATATATGACATACCTAATGCAATATAGGGAATGATTTAAGACTTCAATAAAACTACAGTAAGCTAAATTTATAAAATGGGCCTCGTCTTTAGAAGATATCCTGGAGCTTCCTTCTGCAAGATTTGCCGGTATAGAAACTGCTGCTCTCCTTATTTGATCAATCAAACCAAATTTTTCGTGCTTTAGGAACTTTTCTGTTAATTGATAAACTTCCAAAACAAATTTTCTCGCATTTTGCCATACCTTTAACGTCTCAAAACTGTACTGATATTCTTTATCCATCATTTAAATACTTCTATCAACTCAACAACTCAACAATTTATTTAAACCGATACTGAAACTCCGGGTCCTCCCTCATCACCCGAACGCTCTCCGGATAATTCTCCACAAACCAAACCATAAAAGCCGTTACATCTATCTTATCCGCAAGCATTTTCTGTCTTCGTTTTTGCCATTCTGCTTTCAGATTTGGAGTGTTTAAAAGTTCATCAAGTTTTTTAAACATTTTTTCTGAATCTTCCGGCTTAAAGCCAAATGTTAAACCATATTTGTGTTCTTCTTCTTCAAGATAAGAAATTCTTCCGACAAAAGAATTGCTCCTTATAGAAGGGACACCAAGTACAGCAGCTTCAGATGTCATTGTCTGGCTGTCTCCGACAAGCATTTCAGCATAATACAAAAAAGAATGTATTTTATGAGGGGGTAATGAAATTTTATACTGTTCAAACTCAGGTTCAGTTTCTCTTTCTGTTGTTATAAATACTTTACCATAATCAGAAAGAAGCTCAACCAGTTTTCTTTTATTTTCAATCGATAGTCCTTTGATTCCTACATCGTGGTGAGCTTTAAAAGAATTGAAACGCAATATAAAATACTTTTCACCTTCTTTTAAGCCTGCTTCCCGTAAAACACCATTATCCGGTGTGAACCTGTTCGGATGCAGATAGGCCAGTTCGTGATATCCGGCATAATACAATGTATCTTTCTTTTTTCTTTTACCTTTCAATACGTCCGGCGAGATAACATAATCTGCAAATGGATGACCGAACCTGGTCATCAGCGGCTGAACCTCATCGTCGTCATCATCAAATGCAATTGAATTCGCTTTGGTAAGTTTTGATACATGGGCAATTGTAATTGAAGTACCTATTGCAAGATCAATGTTATTATCCCTGACAATTTTTCTTAGTCTTAAATCATATTTGACCTGATTGAGCAGTTTTCCCTTTACTGAATCTGATTTGCTGCCTAACTCCAGGTAAGGAATTCCATACAAATCCAATAGGATTTTTGCCGCCGGTATATCGCGCACAGTAACTAAAGGTGCATTACCTTTTTCTTTTAATGAATTGTATAAATTCTTAAATAAATGAACGTGTGCCGGATGACCAATATCAATCAATATTCTCATTATTTGAACTTCACTTTTTGCCAGAGTTTAAATCCTGTTTTTGCCATCTGCATTAATACGGGATGATGAATTTTTTCATAACGCCCTAATTCCACCAGGTTGCCACCAAACTTCATCTTATAATCACGCACACCATATGGGACTCCCGGCTTGCCGGCACCGCCAAAATCGAATATTGAGCATCGGTGTTGTTTACCCCATTTAAAAATTTCCCATAATAAAAAATCACCTGGATTACCTTTGGCATAATCAGATTTATTGCCTACGTAATATTCATAAATACAGTTTTTGAAAACGAGCCCGAAAAAGGCAGCAATAACTTCATCGTTATATTTAACTGAAAATGGTATGAACTGCAACTTCTCATTAGATTGTTTTCTAAGAGATAAAAAAAAATGCAATGAAGGAAGGGGCAACTTTGCGCGTTGATAAACCTCCTGCAAAACCTGATAACACTGATTTATTTCTGTATCATTTTCAGCAATGGAAAATGTGAATCCTTCCCTGGATGCTTTATTGATATAATTTCGTTTCCTGGAAGCAATCTCCTTCCATAATTCTTTTTCTGATTTATTTAAATCAATCAAAATATTCAAATGCTGCTCATACTGAAAACCAAATTCTTCAAACACTTTCTTTTCTGAATTTTGCACCCAAAAATTACGGAACTGCGAATAGATGGCTTTTTTCCTGGCAATGGCATCATATTCTTGCAATAGTAGTTTCATAATTTTTTCATCATTATCCACCACCAACGGTCCGCCCCATATAATCGAACGGGCAGAGAGAAAACCGAACGGAAGGGCATATTCTTTCTGCACCACTGCTAGTAACACACCCAACATTTTTTCATTATCTTTTGCCAGCAATAAAATTGGTTCATACAAGGGCGTTTCCTGATACACCCGAAACATTTCCGGGGTTTGAAAGGCATTGCCGTGGGGGTGATTATAAACGAATGAGGACCATGATTCTGTATTTATTTGACTTTCATCTGTGATAACTTGAATATTTGCCTGCATTTAATCAACAAACCTCCTGAACCATAGTTCCATATTTATCCATTTCCATATCTCTTTTGAAATATTTATCTCTTGATTAAGGTGTTTTTGATAAAGCTGTTTAGCTTTCTCCGTATCTATTATATTTCTTTTTCTCAAAGATTCTGAATTTAATATATCATTTACTAATTCAATAAATATTTGCTCTCTGAACCATTCATCCTGAGGTGTCCCAAAACCAATTTTATCCTTTCGTAACCTTATTTTCTCAGGTAAAATATTTCTCATAGCTTCTCTTAAAATTGCTTTAGTCATTCCTTTATTAATAATAAAATCAGAAGAAGATGATAATGTTTTTTCTACAAGTCTATAATCTAAAAATGGCACGCGCGCCTCTAATGAAAAATACATTGAATTCCTGTCTTCCCATTTTAACAAATGCTCCAGCTTATACTCAAAGTGATTTAACAGTGCATCCTTCAATGACACAGAACCGTAAAGCTCATCGGCAATTACGGAGTAAACGCTGCTGTTAAGAAATTCTTTAGTCAGGTATCCTTTTTCATTTGCCCTTAACTTATTCCGTATATTTTTAGGAAAAAGAAAATATATAAAGGTTTTTACTCCATATAAAGAATTGTGATTTCTGATATAACTTAAAATTTCACTAAATAAACGAAACCATTTAAACTGCTTAAGAATATCTTTAAAGTAAAATCCAAAGAAATAGTGATACCCGGCAAGACTTTCATCCGCTCCCTGACCATCGAGCGTTACAACTACATTATCCTTAGCCAGTTCCATTACTTTAAATTGTGCGTAAGGTGATGTTGATGGAATTGGTTCGCCATGTGCAGACACAAATTTCATCAGATCATTTTTTAATGTTAAGGCATCAGGTGTTGTATAAAACATATTCTTCAGTACACTGCGGAACTCATTAATAAATTCACTCTCATCTCCAAATTTTCCTTTTTCATATACTGCCGAAAAAGTATTTAAATCTTTTTTTTCGTAATCTTTGAGAAGAATAGAAACAATGCTTGAGGAATCCAGTCCGCCGCTTAAACATACTCCTACAGGCACATCACTTCTTAACCTTAATCCGACAGCAGAACTAAATAACTCTCTATATTCCTCGCCGTTTTTAAAACCATCAACATTCTTAACTCTCTCCCTAAGATCGTACCATTGTTTAATTTCTAATTTTTCATTTTTAATTGTTAATTGATGCCCGTGTTGTAATTTCTTAACTTCATTAAAAAAAGTTTGTTCTGTCTGATCGGTTCTGTTAAAAACTAAATAGTCAAATACTGCCTGATTATTAACAGTTGGTTTTTTATTGAGTATTGAGAGTATAGGTGGAATTTCGGAAGCAAAAATAAACTGCTCGTTATCCTGATAATAATAAAAAGGTTTTATGCCATATCTGTCGCGTGCACAGAATAGTCCTTTTTTTTCTCTGTCATAAATTGCAAAAGCCCACATACCGTTAAACTTATTCAGGCAATCTTCACCCCACTCAATATAAGAATTCAGCACAACCTCAGTATCAGTATTAGACTTAAAATCATATCCCCTATCTCTTAACTCATCTCTCAGCTCTATATAGTTATAAACTTCCCCATTATAAACAATCACAAATCGTCCATCGTCACCCTGAGCTTGTCGAAGGGTCTTTTCACTTATCACTTGGTCACTAGAAAACATTGGCTGATGCCCAAGAGGGGAGAGGTCTAAAATGCTTAACCTAACAAATCCTAAACCTATATTTTCCTCAATAAACATTCCTTCATCATCAGGACCACGATGCTTCATCACATTCATCATAACCTGAATTTTTTCAGCTTCAGGTGTTGAGTTGTCGAATTTTATTATTCCGCAAATGCCACACATCAAGAAGGTTTCCTTGCAATTATATGTGCAGTTTGAATTGTTAAATCATCCTCTGAAAATTGACTTTTAATATGTTTACTAATTTTCTCTAATTCTGCTTTTGTACCCCGATTCTTTTTTTCCAAAATTATTTCAAAGCCTGCCGCTTTCAATAATTTAATATGAAATGAGTGCGGCATTCTATTAATTGGATACATTCTTCCATGCATCAAAAATTTCCAGAAGTATTTATTTATATAAAAATGTTCGCACCATAAATCGGAAAATTCATGAGCTCTATAATCTATTACATGAGAGCAGCAGCCGCCAGGTTTTAACCATTTAAACATAATTTTATAAGCATCTTCTAAATTCACTACATGTTCCATTACGGCATTTGATATTATTAAATCAATAGTAGATTCTTCAATATTCTCCTCACTGTTCCAGGGCACGACATATTTAAGTTTATTGGAAGCATTTTTTATTATTTCCTTTTCCAGCAATTCAAAATTTTTGTTTTCAATTGGAAATAATTTTCTTAACTCATTTAATACAATAGCGTTATTATCGGAATTAGAATGTGGTATAACGTCAAACCCTATATATTTATTAAAACCATATAGAATTGCACATAATCCAACACCCAATGTATCTCCAGGTCCAATTTCAGCTATAGTGCCGGATTTAAAGGGAAAGCCGGCTTCACCCAGAACTGAAATATGCGAAGTAAAAATTTTATAATAATATTCTCCGATGACAGGACTAGTGCCTTTAGCTCTTAGAATTTTTTTTATAAAAGGAACATAACTAATAAAAGACCGTAATATTTTCTTGGATTTAATCATGTTCATTAAACTAAAAGCGAATCATAGATTTCTTCTAATTCTATTTCTTTCTCTTTAATATTTAGAAATTTAACCGCATACATTTGCCCGGCTGTTCCTAATTTTTTTCTAAGGTCAACATCTTTAACCAGTCTTTCAATAGCCTTAACTAAACCATCAACATCCCACTCATTTACTAACAAACCGGTTACATTATTTTCAATTACAAATGGGATACCGGCATGGTAAGTTGATATAACTGGTAAACCGGATGACATTGCTTCAATAATAGTTCCGGGAATTCCTTCCTTGTCACCATTATTTGCTGTTACACTTGGATGAATGAATACATCGGCATTATATAATTCTTTCTTCATATCAGCGGAGCCGTATTCGACAGCCCCAATAAAAGTAACGAAATCGTTCAATTTATTTTTAGACACAAAATCTTTTAACTGTCTTTCTAATTCACCGCCACCAACTATTCGTAAAGAGATATTACTTATCCCATTATCAATTATTTTCTTCAATGCTTTTAACAAAAATAGATGACCTTTTTGAGGTACGAGAGAAGCTAAAATCAAAAAGATTACGTTTTCCTTATTAAGGTAAGTTCTATCCTTCCAATAAAATTTATTTACCTCACTTCCGTAATAGTGAACGATTATTTTATCTTCCGGGCAATTTGATCTAACTAAATCTTTCTTCATATCAGGACTCATGGCCAGCACCTTCGTGACATGCGGGAAAACACGATTTCTCAACAACCATCCTCCATAGCCTATGATGGCAGAAGAAAAAGAAGAAGCATCATAACCGTAAAAAGAAACCACTGAAGGTCTACCGGAATACCTCATTAAATCGCTGTATATCGAACTATCGGAGCCATAATGTAAATGTAAAATAGAGACATTCCATTCATCCAGAAAACGCAAGGCCTTTTTTACATCCATCCGCGATAATTTCTTTAAATAACGAAAGTTAAAGTCAAATTTCTTGCCAGAGGCCAGATTCAATGTTGGAAAATCATTATGGAAATCAGCAAATCCTCCGTCATCTTTAGCTGATTCATATTTATAAATGATGACAGGCTTATAGTTAATGTGGTTTAGAATCTGATTTTGAATAAAGGAAGATTTTAACTGTGTGTTTTTGCGTATGAAATGGGCGACTGTTTTCATTAATTATTCAGGTAATTATAAATTGAAAGCAGATGGGCAAATTTTAATCGCTTCTTGTCATTGTCTAATTCGTTAAATTCAATAATTTCTTTTTTAAAAAAATCATTTTCGGTAAAACTTTTTCTGCTGTATTCCAAATAATCTTTTGCCCATTTGGTAGTGTCAAACGTATCGTTCCCAATTTTGGAATAATACCTCTTAGTTTTATACACCCCGTAACCGATAAATAAATAATTAATCGGAAACGGTTTTATCAGATCTGCAGGTTTATAACCGCGGTCCAGTTTAATATTAAGTAATTCAGGATTATATTTTTTCATTATCCACGCATATAAAAGCTGCCCTTTTCTTCTCTTGTATTTACTTTTGCCGAGAAAACCATTGTACATACCGGCAAAAGTGGTTTTATATATTAGGTCAATAAAATCATTATCAAAATATGGAAACCTCGTTGTTACATACACACGCTCACTCTGTATTTCCTGTGAAAAATATTTCCTTATTCCTTCTTCTATAATAAACATGAAGAAGCGGGTTATTTTATCAAATTCCTCAAACCTTTTAATGTGTAAATCGAAAATGTTTTCAATTACTTCCTCTTCTGAAATCTTAATAATATTATCATTTAAATATTTAAGCCGGGTTAATTCTGTAAGAATATTTCTTATTTCCGATTTCGGATCATCACTGAGAAAGATCCTCTCCGAAAAGTCGTTTATTATTATACCTAGATTATGAAGAGGTCGCAGTATTTCACTGCCGAATAATCCTGTAAGAATTGTATTAGAAAATTTTGATAGCCTTGAATATGCATAGGGAAACACAGCTTGTGTAAAGGGTGCAGTCCCATTTGAAAATTCAACTACCATTTGTCCAAGTTCAGGATACTGCCGTTCAAAATCTTCATCACAGTAAACTGGGGTGTAAGGAATATTTAGTTTTTTTGAAATACTCTCAGGTATTTGTATCTGCCTGCTGCCGGGCATACCGTAGGAATAGCAAAGATATTCATCTTTGTTTTTTCGCAACATTGCTAAATTTGTTCTGCCGTCGAACCCGCCAGTTAAGCTCACAAGAATTCTCTTAGAATCGGACGTGTATAATTGAACATTTTCATATAACTGCTCTGCTAGCAGATCGAGTGATTCATTACGTTTAAGCAATTTGCTGTGATACAAATTTTTAACTTCCCAGTACTGCTGACACTTAAATTCATTATCATTGAATTTATAAATTGATGCAGGTTTAACTCTTTTAATTTCTTCAAAATAAGTCCTATCATCAAGTGTGTAGTCAAAAATTAACTGCTGTGTTAATGCAGTTTTATCAACCGCCCTAGTATTAGCAGCTTGTGTTAAAAGTCTTAAGGATGATGAAATGATCAATAACCCATTTTTAAAGTAATAATAAAAAGGCAAAACATTATGCCGATCGCTTATCATAATACATTCATTTGATGTATCATTAAATAAAACTACAACAAAAGAACCTTTGATATAATTTACTGTCCCTATGCCGTACCGGTAATAAAGGGTGTATAGTTCCGAAGAGTTAATTTTTTTAGGTTTTATATTAAACTGCTTTGTGTAATTATTATTCGTAAAAACAGAGCCAAATAAAAATAAATGCTCATTATCTTTACTGAAGTAATTTTCCTCATTTTCATTTCTTTCAAGATATACTACTAAACCACGGTTTAGTTTTACCTTATATTCTATTTTTTTTATCTCATTGTAATAAGGCAAATTCGCAAATGTGAAATCAGGAGTATAAAGGTTTACGTTTTTTTTGAAGTCATTATACAATAGTAAATCAAACATAATATTCTGGTCAGTAAAGGTTTTTTATCGCCATCAACAAAAAATAAATTTTTTCCTTTATTGAAAACGTATTATAGCATTTTCCATTAATTCCTGTTGATATTATTTCTTCGATGTAACTCATAATTCGCCCTATTTTCTCTTCATATTTACGCTGCGGTATTCCATCAATATTTGTCAAGGCATTAGGACAAATAATATTTATCGTAACATTATTTCCTAATTTTATAAATTCCTTTGCAAGTGCTTCTGAAAATCGTAAAATAAACCCCTTAGATGCACAATATAAACTACCGGTAGAGTATCCATAAAATGCTGCACGCGACGATATATTTATAATTCTGCCAAAATTATTTTTAAACATTTTTTCAGAGATTAATTTTGTTAAAATTATATTTCCTCTCAAATTAACATTAATATAATTATCAATATCTTGTTTGGTAAAATCCTCAAATGTTTTGAAAATCCTCAGGCTTACATTATTAATTAATATATTTATATCGGGAAATTCTTTAGCTGTTATTAATTCAGTAAATGCTTCAATGTCGCTTAAATCGATTTCATAATAATTGGTTATTTTCGATAAGTAGCCAGAATCAATTTTGCTCCTGTCATTATGATCAAAAACGTAAATGTTATAGCCTTTAGTATATAAATACTCTCCAATTTTTCTTCCCAAACCAGAGCCACCGCCAGTAATTAGAACATTCTTCATTTGGATAGAATTCTTTTAATTAAATAAAACGGCAGTTTTACTAATCTCCTGCCAAACCTGATTTCATAAAATGCCGGAAGTAAATCATCTTTTGCATAATCAGAAAAGACTTTTTTACCCGAGAGACTTTTAATCCATTGACTAAAAGTTAATCCATTTTCTTTCCTGTATGAAAAAAAGGAATCAAAATCAGAATAAATATTTACCCATTTAATTCCTGTTTTATAATCAAAATAATCTTTGCTCAATTGATTAGTCAAATCAAGATATTGGATTAACGGGAAGTTAATCCCGCAGATATCCGCTAAAATATTCTGCTGCCAGTAACGCGGATTTAATTCAATAAGTTTAAACTTTTTATCTTTTTCATCAAATTTGAATTCGGCAGAACCAACGCCTTTGTAACAGATTGCATTAAAAAATTTTTTACCCAATTCCATCAATTCATCATTTTTTATGCTTTCTACTACACAGCCCACGCCAAAATGAACAGGGCTTTGCCGGATTTTTTTCAAACAAAAACCGGCTTTAAGTTTACGGGTTTTATCGATGTAACCGCAAAATTTATAATGATTGGTATCGGGACCTTCAATTAATTCTTGAGCAACTAAGCTAATACCCTTATTCAGAATTGAATCTATTTTTAAAATGAATTCATTTTTATTTTTAAACACAAAACCCTTTTTTGATCCTCCAAATACTTTCCGCCATTCATTTGAATTAACCCCTTTGATAAAAACAGGGAATGATAGTTCATGAATAATATTATCAATATCCTCTTTTGTCTGTAATAAAGCGGTTTTAGGTATGGGTACATCCACTTTCTTAGCAAGTAAATACTGTTCAAATTTATTGCTTATGGAATTGATGATTTCATTAGATGGAATGTTAATGAGGAAATAATCTTTCAATGTTTCAAAATTATTTATTACTGCAGGAATATATTCATCAGAGGTAATATATAAAACCGGTTTAGCACTAAAATGTGAGGCTTCATTTGAAATAAATTCAATAAATTCATTTTCATTTTCTTTTGGATTGGGTGAGATTTTTGCTTTAACATAACGGCTGTAAAAACCGATATCTTTTTTATAATCATAACCGAATACTTTAATTCCATTTCTGCCAAGGCTCCTTGCAACACCTAAGCCTGTCTCAAACATCCCGAAAATAAATGCAGGGTTATCTGTTTTCACCATTCAACCAATCCACATAATTACCAACTGTCGTAATTGATATTTCATCTTTTTTAGAGTCGATAAATTCAAACAAGGAGGGTAAAACATTGGAAATAAATTCAGTCGGAAGAGATGGATGAAACCAAAAGTTACAAACAACATTATTTTTTATTGCCCGCTTTATTATTGTAATGTATCTGTATATATGATATTTATCCGACCAGCCTTTCCGGTAAACAAATTCATAAGTTCTCTTCAATTCCCATAAATTGTTTTTATGTTTAACCGGATAACCTAAAATATTACCCGGATCTGACTGGAACGAAGTAAATCCTGATTCGGCAAGTTTGTTTAAATTACCAATTGAATGTCCCGGATGCACAAACGATTTTAATTCTATTCCAAATTTGGCAGCAGCTTTTTTGCATTCATTTATTTCTGCTTCAAAAAGTTCAGGCGGACAAACTTCGTCCCTGCAGTCAATATGGGAAAATGTATGGCAGCCTATTTCATGCTTTACCTTTGAATTAATAATCTTTTCAATCAAATCAGGAGCGTACCATTCCGGTGCTTCTTTATAATTGCTGCATGGATCATATTCAAACCAATCATTTCCTTGAAAGTCCCAAAACTGTCCTTCATAATTTTTCACCGCCGGAATTTCAGGATGAGCTTTTCCGTTTAATTTATTACAATCTTTTAAAAACAGATGACCTGCCGCAGCCCAAGTAATAGGTATATTATAAGATTCGCAGAGTTCCAAAATCTTCGGAATATTTTCTCTTTCAAATTCAGCTTTTTCAATTGCAAGAGTATAAGCATCTTTAGTGCTCTTTGAATAACGCCAGGCCCAGGCGAGTTCAAAATCCGCCGTAATGGTTAGAACGGCTTGGTACTTTGACGGGATAAATTTTCGCGGATCCGTGCAGCTTTCAACTACCGGATTGCGGTTCAGCCAAAAATTTATTTTGCTCAATATTGCCTTGACTTTATTATTCACCATATACCTTATCTAACTTTTCGATATAATTTTCAAAGGAATATTCATGAGTAGCATAATCATAAGCAAGTTGAACCATTCTTTTTATTTCAGACTTATTTTCATCCGCCATAAACCATTCTATCTTTTCGGCTAGATCGTCGGCATCACCTGTTTTAAACAATTTAAAGTATTTATTATCATGCGATAACTCTCTCATAACATCAATATCACTTGCCAGGACCGGTGTTTTATTCAATAATGCTTCAATAACAGCTATCCCAAAAGTTTCTGATTTTGAAGAAAAAACAAATAAAGAAGCCAAGTCAAGATATTGCCAGGCATTTTCCATTGTACCTAAAAAATAGACTTTACATTCAATTTCTTCATGATTCAGCTCTGTCTTACACCTTGCGGCGTTTGTTAGCTCTTTGCCAATAAAAACTATTTTTAGGCCAGGGTAGAATTCTTTTATCTTATTAAAGGCTCGTATAATCGTTAATTGATCTTTTTCAGGCACAAAATTTCCGATCATCATAATTATGAAATCGCTGGTCGAATAATGAATAATGCGTGCAAAAGCACCCAAAAGATGAACTTCTTTCTCCCCGGGCAGCTTAACTGCATTATGCAAAACAGTTAATTTGTTGTTAGGGAAGCCTTTCCGAAGGAGTTTTTCACGCAAAGAATTGCTGACCAGAATCACTTTTTCGAGAAAGGGGAGCAAGGATTTTTCTAAATAATAAGTCCAGTTCTTTTTCGGATTGTAGAGATGAATAGAATAAAATATTTTTAAGGAGGGTTGGAAAAATTTAAGAAGAACCGCATAGAACAATTCAATTTCCTGATGGGCATGAATTATTTTAATGTCATTTTTCTTGACCAGTCCGACCAGGGCCAAGAGAACTTTAAGATCAACTCTACGCTTGCGAAAAATTTTTATAGACTGATTTGCTTCGGAAGTGAGATGTTTTATGTATGCGCCATCTTTGATTAGCGCATAATAAAATTTGATTCTGGTCTGCTTTAAATTGAAGAGATTTAGTAGCAGGGTTTCAGTACCCCCGGGATCGAATGAGGAACGAATATATAAAACCTTTCTCATATAAGTTTTTCCAGAATTCGTTTAAGAGCAATATGAGCACTATAGTTATCTTTCAGATAATCTCTCAATTCAAATAAGGTTTTTTCCCTAAATTCATTATTAATAATGTAAGTTGTTGCGAGATCAGCAATTGAACGATAACTGCGAATTAAAGGCAATTGAACACCTTTAAAAAAATGTTCAAGGTCTTTTCGATATTCTACTAAAGGCAATACGCCCATGGCAATCGTATCGAACACCCGAAGATGAACCCCATGCAAAATCGCCGGGTTGGCATCTACAGGATAGAGTTTGGCGCATTTGTGCATTTTAACCAGTTCTTCCAATGGAATATGTCCGTTTTTCAGTTCAAATTTTTTCTCTAACTCGGGAAAAAACTTAAACCAGCGTTTGAAATGCCGTCCACCAAATAATTTGAAATTAACGGACGTAAAATGGTTTAAAAATAAAGCTCGTTTATATCCCCAATTATCCACATAGCCTGTTCCCACAAAGAATATATCAAAATTATACTTTTCTTTATCACGTTCTGTAATGTTGATATTTTTGTAAGGTTCTTCATCATATCCGGGAAAATCGACAACAACGTTTTCAATCCCTAAAAGTTTCAACTGCTCTGCCCAGAAAGAATCAGGCGAAATGATTAAATCAGCTAAAAACAACAGCGCCATATAGTAACGATTGGTTGGTGTATAGTAGGGAGAGTCCCCCAAAATGAACATGATTTTTGCATTCTGTGATTTAAAATATTCGACTGTTTCCGGCAGTAACATTTCATTATTATAAATAAAGACCAGATCCGGGGATTGGTTTTCAAAAACCTCGATGTGTTTGCGGTTAATCAGTGGCATGAAATACGCTTCCCACTTTTGCCGGTAAGTATCGGGGAAACGAAACATCTGGGTATTTAACTTTTGCTGCCATTGGCTGAGGTGATTTCTAAAATCATGATGATATACCTTATAGCCCAGAATTTCGAAACCGGCTTTAACAGTATTTTTCAAAGTATAAAAAGATGGGCAGAGTAGTAAAACTTTCATTTATAAATCATTTTTGTGACAAACAATTATTTGAGAGTAACTAATGTAAATATTCCACTTTTGTTAAGATCTAAATTCATAATTTGACCTTCCTCAAAGAAAATTTTTGATAGCGGAATTTTTTTGTTAAATCTGAATCCAACTTGTGAATAGTAAATAGAACCTTTAAAATTGCAAATCGTATTGGAATAAATAATCAAATTTTTACAGTTCACTAATTTTAGAAAATCACTAACACGCGCGGTTAAAAGATAATCATTTATGTAATCCGGTGAATTTGCAAGACCATCCAGTGGAATAACCGGCATATCAAAATAATATGTGAAAAAACCGGGATAATCATCAACTGCTATGGGAGAATTTTTTATTAAGTAAGGTTTAGCTTGTCTGGAAAATATTCTAATTTCATCAATAATATTATGTTCAGAAATTATGGAAAATCGGCTCAAAGAAGTTTTTATCGGTATTAGAACTAATAAGGCAAATAATAATATTATATTTATTGATAGCCTTTTGAGTGCGAAGAAACTATTATATTGGTTAAAAATTATTATTAAAGTTAGAGCACCTAGCAACAAATGAGGCACGTCGTACCAAGCCCCGATATTGCCACCTTTAACGATTCTTAATGAATTTACATATAAAAAAATAAATAGTGATGCCGATGATAAGTAAAGTTTGAATCTAGAAATTTTATCATTATTAAATTTAACAATACTATGAAATACTAATAAAAGGTAAATAATTAGATATGAAATAGTACCAATAGATAGTTGATTAATTGTCCAACCATTTAACCCATAACTCCCATAAGACTTTAAAAATGAACTAGTGGAATAAAACGTACCTGCAGTCAAATAATTTAATAGGATAATAATCAGGAGAGATAGTAGTAATGAGCAAATCATCAAAAAAGCATATTTAAAATTTCTTTTATAAATAAAATAAATTAATAATGGTGTGATAATTGTGATACTGAAATCAAAACGTATTAATCCTAATACAAAAATTGCCAAGTATAATTTTATATTTATATCATTATTTGCAAACTTACTTAATAAATAAACCACTAAAACCGCGAAATACAGCGTTTCCATGCCAAGAGCTTTAAAGGTTATAAGAGAAAAAATCAAAATGATTAACAGTTTGTATGCTAAAAAATGCGACTTATTTTCTATAAATGGTGAAATTAATTTTAAAATTATTATTGTTAGGAACATCACTAATATTGCATCGAATAACGCGTAATAAATAAAATATTCACTAAAATTTTTTGAAGTCTTTCCTAATATTTCTAAAATCAATGTAACTACATTTGTAACCATCATATTTCCCCAATGGAATCCATTCGTGGGATTTATTCCATCAAAAGTGAACATTCCTGCTTTAAAAAAATTTTTTGAGATAATTGGATAGAATAACGCATCATCATTGTAAAAATTAACAAAGTTACTCTTTAATAAATGATCAAAAGATAATAAACTGACGACAATAAATATTAATAGACTTTTATAATAACGTTTATATAAATCTTTAACCTTATTTATCATGATTTATACTATTCGTCTTTATTCTTTACACTTGTATTCAAGCTCTAATCTTTTTTCTTCCTTTAACGTTTCCCAGTAAACCATATTGGCAAGCGAAAACAAAAATGAAAGTACAAATCCGGTGGTAAATGATACCAGGAAACCGAACCATTGAGCAGATACATTGATGATATGGATACCGAGGAAAAACACTATAAGGACAAGAGGAATTTTATAATATTCACTTTTTTTATTTGTTATTCTAGTAATATTCAATAATTTGATGATAAACATAATCCACAAGAGCAAAAACAAGCAATAACCTATTACGCCGGTATGCAATAATAAATTTTGATGTCCAACGTGTCCATCTGAATAAGCCGCAGCGGTTTCACCATATCCCCATCCAAAAAAAGGTTTTTCATAAAATTTTGCCATAACTCTTGGAGCACGTACATCAAATCTTTGTAATGTACCTCCTGCAGTAATGTCGCCTTTAAGCAGATAGCCGAGTGTTTCATATCGTTCAAAGGATAGTACCACTTGCTTTTGAATGGTGGGAATTAAAATTATAATAAGAAAAATAGCTGCACCAATTACAGAATATTTTAACAAAGTTTTAAGAGGTTTACCGGAATTAAGTATAAGAAAACCTGCTGTAATAAAAATTGCTGCTATAAGCCAGGAACGGGTGGCAGTAAGAAAAATACTTAAAACGGAAAGTATCATTATTATATGTAAATAATTATTACTGAAATATTTTTTGTTCCTCTTCGTTAAAAAATAAGTAGTACCGAGCAAAGAGAGGAATGGAATCATGATTCCATCGGTTGGTCTTATTGCTGTACTGCTTTCAAGAATATCTTTATTCGCAGCGACAGCCGGATTACCAGTACCGCCTAATAAAGAAGCAAATTCCTGTGCAGTAACAATTTTAAATATTTGTGTTGCGATAAAGAATATTACAAAAGGAAAAATGAGATTAAAGAATTGAGCGTAATCTCTTTCATCCTTAATTAATCTTGGTATAATGAACAATAATAACCAGGGGAAGGTAAGTCTCAGAATTGCAGTCCATTTATATATTCCGTTTGCACTTAAAATTAAGATGAAATAAAAAAATAAAATTATAAATATACCAGAAAGAAAATTCCTGGGAAATGAAACCATTTTAAAATATGATTTAACTAGTGCCAAAATCAAAAATGGAATATGAAAATAAAAGTTGCCGATACCAGGGGTTGAAAACAAAGAAAAATTATGCAATGCGTCATTCAGAGAAAATAATGCACCTGGAGAACTTTCGATTACAAATAAAAACGCCAGCCAGAAATAATCGCGCTTTGAATTCCAGAAAGCGATTAAGAGGATTATTTGAAAAACGGTGCCAACAATTTGGGGAGTTTTGTATATGATGAGAACAGAGATGATAAAAAGAAATGAAAAAGCGATTATTTCCTTTTTAGAATTATTTATTTTGTATTTGATGGAATTCAAAAAATACCCTATCTGTATTAAACCAATTCAGTTTTAAAGTAATAGTAGAATAACAAGGAAATTCCAAAAAACATAGAGATCGCCAACGCATAGACAGCACCGACTACTTGGAATTTCACTAACAAAATGGGAGATGATAGAACAATTAAGACAGCTCCTAAAACCAGAGAAATTAAATAATATTTCTCCTTTTGGGAATAGACCAAAATATTTCCCAGAAGCATCATCACCGGTGCCATGGGAATAAGCGTTAAGGAAACGGTTTTGAAGACTTGAACAGATTCACCAAAACTTTTTCCTAAAAGGAGCAAAATGATTTTTTCTCCGAAGAAAAATAGAACCAATCCAATAATACCCCCCCAAAAAAGAAGCATTACAAACATGATTAAATGATATTTTCTCCTTGTTTTCGCCGGGTAATTATTCAATTTCACCAGATAGGGCGTCAGCGCATAAAACATGGTCACATAAAACATGATCATAATTGAATAGACCTGATACCCGCCGGAAAATATTCCCAATGCGTAAGGGCCAATTATAATGGGCAATAAAATTTGCGGGATGGATGGATAAAAACCTTCCAGATTTTGGGAAATTCCCAGTTTGTAGGTCTTTTTGAATGTTCTCAGCGCTTCTTCCAAAGACAAACGTATTCGAAAGGGATAATGCCGGTGGTGATATCGTTTTATTTGAATCGCGTCCCCAATAACCAAAGTCAGTGATGCCAGAAATACCAGCAATGGAAAATCGGTTGGCTCACGAATAAACAGTATGACACCCGCTATATAAACTAATTGGCCAATAATCTGGCTAACTGTAGGAAAGACCAGGTCTTTCTGGGATACATAAAAGAATTCCAGATCAAGTGAGATGGCAAATACTTTAATATACCCAAGTAAAACAGCCAGCAGCAATAATGACTGATTATTAAAAATCACGCCTGATATCAGTAAACTTACCACTATAGCGATCGCAGCGATGGAAAATTGCATGGAAAGAATATCGAGTGCATAACTTTTATTCTTCCTATTAGCGGCAATCTCGCGTATGCCATAGCTTCTCAATCCCAAAAGTCCGATGGGGAGTGCCGTATATTGCACGATAATATTCACCAGATTATAGTTCCCATAAGCCTCCGGTCCCAATGCCCGGGCAATAATAGGTAAGGTAACTAATCCTATTAATTTACTAAAAACATTGGCAAGACTGCGAAATGAGAAATT
>FWPU01005059.1_pt1 | contig 29425 bp, 28 predicted proteins | sample 2228361 | NCBI WGS metagenome assembly FWPU01 (sample SAMEA103939777, study PRJEB20133) | metagenome | reverse complement strand
CCCTCCCGCCCGCGACACGCTACCCCCACGGCCCGGCCCCGTGGGGCTGGGCCGGGGGTAGCATCCCTGGGCAGCAGGGCGGGGAAAACGACGTTTGCCGTAAGGAACAGGTCACCGCCGGCCTGGAATTCATACCCAGTCAGCCCTCGAGGGAAAGGAAATAACCGCCACCTTCACACAGACTTGGTATAACCGTCATAGCACACCCTCGCAGTCCAGCACCTTGCATCTTGCGTCTGGGGGATGGGGGCCAGTAGCAGCTTGACCGGCAAGTCCGGTAGGGCCTACCGGCCCTTGAATACTGGCTTGCGCTTTTCCACGAAGGCGCGGACTCCCTCGCGGTGGTCCTCGGTCTGTCGGGCGATGTCCTGGGCCGGCCCGGCCAGCCTCAGGCTCTCCTCGAAGTCAGTCTCCAGGGACTTCTGGACAAGCTTTTTTATGAGGGCCATGGCGTAGGTAGGCCCTTGGGCCAGGCGGTGGGCCAGCTCCATGGTCACTGGCATCAGTCCCTCGTGCTTTGTCACTTTATTGACCATGCCCAGGCGGAAGGCCTCCTCAGCGGTAAGCGCGTCGCCTGTGTATTGCAGGAGGAGCGTATTCCCCAGGCCGATGATCCTGGGTAGCTGCCAGCAGGAACCGTCGGCAGGTATCAGGCCGTTCCTGATGAACGCCTCGGAGAAGCGGGCGTTCTCCGAGGCGATGCGGATGTCGCACGACAGGGCTATGCCCATGCCCAGGCCCATGGCGTAGCCGTTCACCGCCGCAATGGAGGGCTTCTGGAGGTTGTAGAGCCTCAGGGGCACGAAGCGCACGCCCTCGATTTCGTCCTGCGGCCTGTCGCCCATCTGTCGCCAGCGCCTCTCCAGCACCTCCCACGGGGAGAGGGACGGGTCAAGGGCCTCGGCAACGCTCCTCTGGCGCACGTCCTGGTCCATGCGCTTGACATTGGCGCCGGAGCAGAAGGACGGGTCGCGTCCCGTGATGACCAGCGCCCGCAGGTCCGGGTCCGACTGCAAACGGTCCAGCTCCTGCCGTAGCTCCTCGGCCATCTCGGTCCCGATGGCGTTGCGCGTGGAAGGGTCGTTCAGGGTGATGACCAGCACGGCGCCGTCGCGCTGCGCTTCGATGTACCTGTATGCCATAGCTGTCCTCCGGCTGTCAGGCCGCCTCGACCTTCTCTTTGATGCAGGCGAAGAACTGGTTCATGAGCATCCTGGAGACGCTGCCCATGAGGCGCTGGCCGACCCTGGCTATGACGCCGGTGACCTGGGCATCGCCCTCGACGGTGATGTCGGTCTCGCCGCTGCGTGCCTGCAAGGTGAGCCGCCCCTCGCCCCTGACCGTGCCGCCGGACCCGGAGCCCTCAACTATCATCCTGTAGGACTCGGGGTAGTTCTTGTCCAGCACGGTGACTTTGCCTGAGTACGTCCCGGTGATGGCGGCTATGCCGATCCGGAGCACCACGTCATAGGCGTCATCGGCCACTTGCTCGAACTTCTCACAGCCAGGGATGCAACTGGTGAGGACGGCCGGGTCCAGCAGCGTTTCCCAGACGCGCTCACGGGTGGCCTTGAAGGAGTAGGTGCCTTCTACTTTCAACCTTGAAGCTCCCTTGCAAGAGTCGTCCCTAAATCTAACACAGCGACGAGTGCAGCGCCATCACACAAGCCCCGGGGGATTGTAGCTGAACGGCGACTTTGCTGCTATAATCCACTTGTGATTTTGACCGGCCCCCGCGAATCGGGCTACAGGCGCGTTCTCAAGGCTGTCTCACTTCTGGGGAGGTTTCTCAGATGGGCTACCAGATTTCAGTCACGGTCAATGGAGTCCAGCGCACAGACGAGGTAGAGCCGCGTCTCCTCCTGGTGCAGTACATCCGCGACGTGTTGAACCTGACGGGCACTCACGTTGGCTGCGATACCAGCAACTGCGGCGCGTGCACAGTTATAGTCAATGGCGCGGCTGTGAAGTCCTGCACCATGCTGGCGGTGCAGGCTGATGGCGCCAGCATAACCACCATCGAAGGGCTGGCCAGCAACGGCCAACTGCACCCCATCCAGGAAGGCTTCTGGGAGCGGCACGGCCTCCAGTGCGGCTTCTGCACCCCGGGCATGATAATGGCCGCCTATGACCTGCTGCAGCGTAACCCCAACCCCAGCGAGCAGGAAGTCCGCCACGCCCTGGCTGGCAACCTCTGCCGCTGCACCGGCTATCACAACATCGTGCGGGCAGTACAGTACGCCGCCGAGAAGATGCGAGCGCAACGGTAGGAGCCATGGCCCGACATAGTGTCAGAGCGGCTTTCGACCGAGGCCCGTTAGCTTCCAAGGGAGAGTGTAGAGCATGATTCCAGCAACCTTCGAGTACCACGCACCCACCAGCGTAGCTGAGGCAGCCAGGCTGCTGGCCCAGTACGGCGAAGGCGCCAAGCTCCTGGCGGGCGGGCATAGCCTCCTTCCCCTGATGAAGCTGCGCCTTGCCCGGCCCCAGGCGCTGATATACCTGGGCAAGATATCCACCCTTTCCTACATTCGCGAGGCTGACGGTGGCCTCGCCATCGGTGCCATGACCACCTACCACCAACTGGAGACCTCCGACCTGGTGAAGCGCCGGGCGCCGGTGCTGGCCGAGGCCGCGGGCGCCGTGGCCGATGTCCAGGTGCGCAACATGGGCACCATCGGCGGCAGCCTGTCCCACGCCGACCCGGCCGGCGACTTGCCGGCCGTGGCGCTGGCGCTGGGGGCGCAGATGGTCACCAGCTCTACCCAGGAGCACCGCACCATCAACGCTGACGACTTCTTCGTTGACCTGTTCACCACGGCGCTTAGGCCCACCGAAATCCTGAGCGAGATAAGGGTGCCTGCGCTACCGGCGCGGACTGGCACCGCCTATGCCAAGTTCGCCAACAAGGCGTCGCACTATGCGGTAGTCGGCGTCGCGGCGGTCGTAACCCTGGACAGCAGCGGCGTATGCCAGTCGGCGCGAGTGGCTATTACCGGCGCTGGCCCCAAGGCCGTGCGCGCCACCGAGGCCGAGGCCGCCCTCAGGGGCAAGGGGCTGGACGACGCCGCTATCCGCGCCGCGGCCCAGAAGGCTGGCTCCGGCATAGAGTTCAACAGCGACGTCCATGCCTCCGCCGAGTACCGCGCCCACCTGACGACGGTGTACGCCGAGCGGGCCATCCGCGCGGCGGCCTCCAGGGCCAGGTAGCCCGGCTGCCCGCTGCCTTATGGCGGTCCTGGCCGGCCTATCGGCCGGAGGGTGTCTGCCTGGTCTTCTTGGGCACTTTAAAAGCTGGCAGTTGGCTACCTGTACTGACAAGGAGGTGGAGCCATGGCCGGGCCGTATTCAGTGAAGTTCGAGCCTAACGTTCCGCTGGTGCTCAGGGATGGCACCAGGACCTACGTGGACGTCTTCCGCCCCGATGCGCCCGGCAAGTTCCCGGCGCTCCTCCAGCGCACTCCCTATGACAAGAGCGCCCCGTCCAGCAGGACCGGCACCCTGGACGCCGTGCGGGCAGCCATGGCCGGCTATGGCGTCGTCATCCAGGACGTGCGCGGCCGCTATACCTCGGACGGCGAGTTCTACACCTTTGTGAACGAGATCAACGACGGCTACGACTCCGTGGAGTGGGCCGCCAGCCAGCCCTGGTGCACCGGCAAGGTAGGCATGTACGGCGTGTCCTACGTTGGGGCGACGCAATGGCTGGCCGCCAAGTCCAGGCCGCCTTCCCTGGCAGGCATCGCACCCGGCGTCACCGCCGCGGACTACCACGAGGGCTGGGCGTGGCAGGGCGGGGCCTTCGAGCTGGGGTTCAACCTGTCCTGGGCCATGGGGGCGCTGGTCACAGCCAACTTCGCCAACCTCTCGCGCCGCCTGCAGCTGGGACCTGACCAGCTAGACCGGCTTATCGCGGCCAAGGACAGCCTGTGCTCTGGCTACGAGCACCTGCCCATGCGCGACCTGCCCCACCTGCGTGGCCTGGCCCCTTATTACTACGACTGGCTGGAGCACCCCGAGTACGACGACTACTGGAAGCGATTGAGCATCGAGGAGTCCCACTCCCAGATAAGCGTGCCGGCCTTCAACTTCGGTGGCTGGTACGACATATTCCTGGGCGGCACGATACGCAACTACGTGAGGATGCGCCAGATGGGTGCCACCGAGGCGGCCAGGAAGGGGCAGAGGCTCATCATCGGGCCGTGGGTCCATGGCGGAGCGCCCATCAACGTATCGGGCGAGTACAACTTCGGCACACGCTCGTCCTCGCTGGTCCTGGACCTGCCTGGACTGATCCTCCGCTTCTACGACTACTGGCTGAAGGGCGAGGACAACGGCGTGGCGGACGAGAAGCCGGTGCGTATCTTCGTCATGGGCGAGAACGTCTGGCGTTTCGAGGACGACTGGCCGCTGGCGCGGGCGCAGAATACACGCTTCTACCTCCATAGCCACGGAAAGGCCAATACCCTGAACGGCGATGGCTGGCTCAGCCCCGAGCCGCCCGGCAGCGAAGCGCCGGATGTGTACGTGTACAACCCGCTGGACCCGGCGCCCACGCTAGGAGGCGGCCTGTGCTGCGACCCCGCCTTCATGGCCGCTGGCGCCTACGACCACCGGCCCGTGGAGGCGCGGCCCGACGTGCTGGTGTACAGCACGCCGCCTCTAGAGCAGGACATGGAGGTCACCGGGCCTGTCACCGTGACGCTGTACGCCTCCAGCTCCGCCCGGGACACCGACTTCACCGCCAAGCTGCTGGACGTGGAGCCATCCGGCTACGCCCGCAATCTGACGGACGGCATCATCCGCGCCCGCTACCGCAGGCCACGGGCGCCGGCCAGCCTCATCACCCCTGGCGAGGTCTATGAGTACACCATAGACCTGTGGGCCACCAGCAACGTATTCAAGCAGGGCCATCAAGTCCGGCTGGAGATATCCAGCAGCAACTTCCCGCGCTTCGACCGCAACACGAACACCGGCGAGCCTATCGCCAGCGGAAGCAAGTGCGTCGCTGCCTTGCAGACCATCCACCACGCGGCGGAGTACCCGTCCTGCGTGACGCTGCCCATCGTGCCCAGGTAGGGGCGGCCCCTCTACTCCAGGAAGCCTCTTACCAGCGCGGCGAACTGGTCGGGCTTTTCCAGCATGAAGAGGTGCCCTGCCCCTTCAATAACTTCAAGCTTCGAGTCCGGGACGCGCGTTACAATTTCCTTGCCAAGCTCCGGCGGCACGATGCGGTCATGAGAGGCGACCACCACCAGGGTAGGGGACTTTATCCGGGGAAGCCGCCTCTTGAGGCCCTTGTCAGGGATGGGCCAGAGGAACCTGGCGACGGCGCTGAGGGAGCGCACCCGCTCCACGCTCTGCTCAGCCCGCTGCTCGTCGCTGGCCGGGTCGGGCATGGCGGCCTTGGCCACGGCAGAGCCGGGGTCAAGGAACAGGACCGAGCGTAGCTCCGACATGGGCGTGGCGAAGTAGTCCACGCCGGGGGCATTATCAAGCCACAGGCCCGTGGGCGCGGCCAGCACCAGCCGGCCCACGCGGTGGGGGCACAGGGCTGCCATCTCCGCCGCGGCCATGGCGCCGAAGTGGTGGCCCACGATGTGCGGCCTCTCCAGCCCCAGCGCCTCTAGCAGGTCATAATGGTATAGCACCAGGTCCAGCAAGTCTTCAATCTGCCCGCCAGGGGAGTCTTCGCTGAAGCCAGGGTGCAGCGGGGCGTACACGGTGAAGCGCCGCGCCAGCATCTCCAGGAAGGGGTGCCAGCCGTGGTAGGCGAAAGCGCCGTGGAGGTACACCAGGGGATGCCCTGAGCCTGCCCGGGCGACGCGGGCGGTGATGTCGCCAACCCTCACATCAAGCTGTGTAAGCTGCGCAGTTGTCATAGCTTTGCCTGGACCTCGCACAAATGGGCTAGTAGTCTGTCACCCGTGAATTGAAGGAATGCTCCCCCTCATCCCCTCGGCAAGCTCGGAGCCTGCCCCGAGCACAGCCGAGGGGGCAGGCCCTGACCTTCTCCCGCCAGGGGAGAAGGGACTTCCTCGCTCTGGACGGGAGAGGACTGACTTTATCAAATCACAGGTGACACACCACTAGCCTGCGGCTGCGGCGCCGGCCACCGCCCTGTTCTCCAGCGGCCTGGGCCACCAGTGGTCCTCGTACTCGCCCCACATGTCCTGGACATGCGGCAGGACGTGCCTGGCGAATAGCTCGGTATTCTTCATGGTCAGGGCCTTGGGCATGCTGCCGATTTGCAGCAGCACCATGAGGTGGCCCACCCGCAGACCTTCCACGGCCTTCCTGAGGTTCGTCACCACGGTCCTGGGGCTGCCGGCGATGACGTAGCCACCCTCCACATAGTCCTTCCACGTCAGGTTCTTGCGCTCACGCCGGGCGGCATCGCCCACCTGCGTCGTCACGCCCTTCCTGATGGTGCGCACGGTCCGGTAGCCTGGCGCCTCGGCAAAGCCTTCGTACACATGCAGGCACTTCTTGTAGAAGTACTCCACGTGGGGGCCATACTCCTCCTCGGCCTTCTGGTCAGTCTCGGATACCGCCACAAGCTGCAGGAAGCCGGCGCGGTAGGGGTTGTCATCGGTGCCCAGGCGCTTCATCTCGTCCCAGAAGCCGTTCATCACCAGCGTGCCGCGCTTGTAGCCTGAGTAGCTCAGGTAGCAGTAGACGTAGTTCAGGCGGCTCACCCATTCCCAGGTCTCCACGGAGCCGCCGCCGGGGATCCACACGGGCGGATGGGGCTTCTGGAGGGGCCGGGGCCAGATGTTGACGTAGCGCACCTGATTGTACTTGCCGTTGAAGGCGAAAGGCTCCGGCGTCGTCCAGGCCTTGATGACCAGGTCGTGGGCCTCGTAGTACCTCTCGCGCAGCGTGGCGGGGTTCTGGCCGTAGGCGAAGTTGGTGTCCATGGAGGTGCCCACCGGGAAGCCCGCCACCAGCCTGCCCCCGCTGATGCAGTCCAGCATGGCGAACTCCTCGGCCACGCGGATAGGCGGATTGTACAGGGCCAGGCTGTTGCCCAGCACCACCAGGGCTGCCCTGGAGGTGCGTCGCGCCAGGCCGGCCGCGATGATGTTGGGCGAAGGCATGATGCCGTAAGCGTTGTTGTGGTGCTCGTTCACGCATATGCCGTCGAAACCCATCTCGTCGGCGAACTCCAGCTCGTCCATGTACTCGTTGTAGAGCTGGTGCGCCTTGACGGGGTCGAACAGGTGGCTGGGCACGTCCACCCACACGCTGCGGTACTTTTGCTCGAAGTCGGGCGGCAGGAAGCGATAGGGCATCAGGTGGAACCAGCTTACTTTCATGCCAGACCTCCTTATGTTGCTGTGAGGGTATGGGCCCCGAGGGCCCCGCCGAAGACATGCCAGGGACCTCGGTCCCCGGCGGGTGTCCCCGGCCCCTGGCCCAAGCCTGTGCTAGCCCTCATCCAGGGTGCTGGTGTCGCCTTCCGGCAGGCCCAGCTCGCGGGCCTTGAGCAGACGGCGCATGATTTCGCCACTGCGGGTCTTGGGCAGCGACTTGACGAACTCGATCTCCCGCGGCGCGATGGCGGCGGCCAGCTTCTGGCGGGCAAAGCGCATGATGTCCTGCCGCAGCTCATCGGTAGGCTCGAAGCCGTCCTTGAGGGACACAAAAGCCTTCACGACTTCCATGGCGATAGGATCGGGCTTGCCGATGACGCCCGCCTCGGCCACCGCGGGGTGCTCAATGAGGGCGCTCTCCACCTCGAAAGGCCCCACCCGGTGCCCCGCAGTCTTGATCACGTCGTCGGCGCGGCCCACGAACCAGAAGTAGCCGTCCTCGTCCAGCCTGGCCCGGTCGCCAGTTATGTACCAGCCCTTGCGGAAGCGGGAGTTGTAAAGCTCGGTGTTGTTCCAGTAGGTGTGGAACATGGAGGGCCAGCCCGGCCTTATAGCCAGATTGCCGTCCCTGCCCGGCGGCAACTCGTTGTAGTCGTCGTCGAGGATAGCGGCCTGGATGCCCGGGACAGGCCGTCCCATGGAGCCAGGGCGCACGTCCATGCCGGGGTAGTTGGCGATAAGGATGGAACCCGTCTCCGTCTGCCACCAGTTGTCATGGAAAGGCTTGCCGAAGACCTCCACGCTCCACATGACGGCCTCGGGGGCCAGCGGCTCGCCCACGCTGTTCATGTGGCGCAGGCTGGAGAGGTTGTAGCGCCTGGGCAGCTCCTTGCCGGCCTTCATGAGCATGCGGATGGCCGTGGGCGCCGTGTACCAGACGGTCACCCTGTGCTTCTGGAGCAGCTCGTACCAGGCGCTGGGCCGGAAGCCGCCCTCGTAGATAAGCTGGGTGATGCCGTTGCTCCAGGGCGCCAGCATGCCGTAGGACGTGCCCGTTACCCAGCCGGGGTCGGCGGTGCACCAGTAGATGTCGTCATCGTGCATGTCCAGCACCCACTTGCCCGTGGCGTACTGCTGCACAATAGCCAGGTGGCGGTGTACCGCGCCCTTGGGCTTGCCCGTCGTGCCCGACGTGTAGTGCATGACCGAGTAGTCGTACATGCTGGTCCTGACGGTGTCGAAGTCAGCCGAGGCCTTGCCCATCTCCTCATCCCAGTCCAGGTCGGCGATTTCCCCCGGGTCGGGGTCGCGGTTGTTCTTGTTGACGATGATGATGTGCTGCAGGTCAAAAAGCTCGGGAATTATGCCCGATATCCTGCGGCGCAGGTCAGGCTGGGTGATGAGCACCTTGGCGCCGCTGTCCTTGAGCCTGTCCCGCACGGGGTCTGGCCCAAAAGCGGAGAACAGGGGGCCTGCGATGGCCCCGACCTTGAGGATACCAAAGAAGGCGATGTACAGCTCCGGGACCCGTTCCATGAAGATGAAGACCCGGTCCCCCTTCTGTATCCCCAGGCTCTTGAGGACGTTGGCGAACTTGTTAGTCAGCGTCTTGAGCTGGCCGAAGGTGTAGGTCTCGCGCTCGCCGTTCTTGCCTTCCCAGATGAGCGCCACCTTGTCCCGGCGCCGGCCGTTGGCGTGGCGGTCAATGCACTCGTGGGCCATGTTGAGGTAGCCGCCAGGCAGCCAGTCGAACTCCTTGTACAAGTCCTCCCAGCGGAAGCTGGCCCGGCCCTTCTCGTAGTCGAGGTTCGGCTTGACCTTGAGCTGGTCTGGGCTCTTCCTTATGACTGGGAAGGGAGTTGTCATAGTCCGCCTCCATCCCGAGTTTCCAACAAAAATAGTGCCAGGGTAGAGGCAAGTTCAATGCCCCGCGCTCGCCCCTCTGCCAGCAGCCGCGGGAGCTGGCGCCAGGCCGGCGAGAATGTTACCCCGCTCCAGCCGCAGCCGCGCGTAGTCTTCCCGGCCCCAACGATAGGGTAGCTCTTCCACAGTGCCCGGACTCTGCGCTGTGAATACCAGGCGAAGGGCGTCTTCAATGACAACCCTCTGCTGATCGGCGTTGCCAGGCCCGCCAAGGGGCTGGCCGAAGGGGAAGCGCACGTACACGGCGCGCGGGGGCTTCATAGAATGGGCCAGACGCCTGTAGCCCATCACGGCCACGGTCGGGATGCCCTGTCCCTCGATGGCCCTGGCAATCAAGGCCGCCGAGCGGTTGCAGACCGGCGACACGGCCACGATAAGCGCCAGGTCGGTGCCGGAGTCCCGCATGCGCCCGGCGACCTCGACGGCGCCCTGCTCCAGCAACTCCGTGGGCGCGTACACCAGCCCCATGAAGGAGTAGTGCACGGGGGCGCAACGCCCGATAAGGCCCTGGGCCTCCAGTTCCTGGAGGCGGTCAATGGGCAGGATGCAGTTTATGTCCTGCTCCGCCGGTGCGCGGTCGTACTCGGGGTGCCAGATGCGCAGGCTTGCCCTGGGGGCATCCAGCGGGACCTCGCGGTAGCTGGCATCGCCCCTCTCTCTGAAGGGCGGCTGCCCCTGGAGGAATACGCCCCCTGTGGTCACGGCGGCCACCTGACAGGCGCTCAGCGGCTTGCTGGGCGCGGCCCAGGGCGGTGCGTCCAGCCTGGGGACGACCATCGTGGCGTAGTGAAGGTCCAGCGCCACATCCTCCCAGCGCTGCAGGAAGGCGTCGAACCCCTCCCAGTCTTGCCTGTGCCGGCACTCCAGGGCCTTGAGGAAAAGCTCGTGGATAAAGTCCCGCACCTGGTCGCTGTAGCCGAGGCACCGAAGGAACTTGGTCCTGGAGAAGGCTGCGGTGTCAGGGCCGTCCAGCAGTTGCTTCAGTTCCAAGGCCGACCCCCTGGCTTGTCCTTCGTCTAGCTGCCCGGTGGGACTATTATACACAATCACAGATAGAATTGAAGTCGCACGTCACCTTGAGCCTAAAGGAACCCTGGCTCCAGAAGTTCCACATCTCCTAAAGACGACCTGCAAGGCTTCACATTCAGCTTTACAGTTGGCAGACCTGCATTGTATAGTACCTATCGGCACCCCGCCTTATGAGAGTAGTCACGCTTTTTGCCTTCAGGGCGATGTCGGACACATCTATTTAGCTCCGGGCCAACGCACGCGACAAGTGTGGCTGTTATAGAAGTCTCAGATACCAAGCGCCAGCTTCATAGCCTCCTCCAGCACGACCTCGACTTCCGCACCGACGGGCGGAGCCATCCGCTGCATGGACTCCATGCCTACGCAGCGCGGTTCCCGCCCCCGCTGCCGCGTTTCTTCATTCATGGCCTGACACGGCCAGGAGATGTGGTGCTGGACCCCCTGGCCGGGTCGGGAGTTACCCTCGTGGAAGGCCTGCTGGGCGCTCGACACGTCATCGGCGTGGACATTGACCCCCTGGCGGTGCGCCTGTGTCTGGCAAAGACCACCACATACTCTCCGGCACACGTCGAAAGCGCCGGCTACAGGGTGCTCGAGTCCGCCCAACGCTTGGTACAGCAGGATGCTCTGTCCACCTTTAGACGCTCAATGGACGCCAAGACCTTGAATTTCATTGACTACTGGTTCCAGGCGCAGACACAGCAGGAGCTGGCCGCGCTGGCCCAGGCCATCCGGATTCAGCAAGACTCCCGGCTCAAGACTCTGCTGGAGGTCGTCTTTTCCTCGATTATCGTCACCAAGTCGGGGGGCGTCTCGACTGCCCTGGACCTGGCCCACTCCAGGCCGCATCGGGTAAATGGCAAAATACCTGGCAGTGCGCTGCAGCGGTTCGATGCGGCGCTGCGCAGAGCGATTGCCGCCTATGAGTCGGGAAGGTCTGTGCCAGGGGTTGAGGCAACGGTTCTCACGGGAGATTGCCGGTGGCTGCCCCTTGAAGACGACTCCATTGACCTGATAGTCACCTCGCCGCCCTATGCCAACGCCCTGGACTACATGCGAGCACACAAGTTCTCCCTGTGCTGGCTGGGCTATCCTGTGAAGGCCCTTGCAATGCACCGCAGCCAGTACATAGGCGCCGAGAGGTGGACCGATGCGGAGGATGTCCCAACGCCAGCGGACGTCGCGGCAACTGTGGGACTGGTAGCCCGGAAGGACCCGCAAAGGGGCCGCGTGCTCCAGCGATACTTCCGGGACATGGGCCTGGCTATCCGGGAGATGCGCCGGGTGCTTCGCTCCGGCCGGGCCGCGGTGATAGTTGTCGGGCCTTCCACTGTGCGCGGCGTCGCCGTGCTCACTCATCAGCACCTGGCTGCCATCGGCGAACAAGCGGGCTTCCAGGTGGTGGGCATGGCAAGGCGCAACCTCAGCCGCGACAGGCGTATGATGCCGGCCAGCGCCCAGGGCAATGGCCGCTCGGCCATCGAACGGCGTATGCACGAAGAGTACGTTGTGGGCCTGGTGAAGCGCTAGGCCAGCCTTCGGCAGTGGATGCCTGGCCAGACTTGCCGGGGCAACCACACCCGACACTCCTTTGCCGCGGCCGCGACGCCGGCCCTGGTATCCCGCTCGAAAGCCCTTCCTTGACCCTCAGCGACGCTCAAACCTATAATTACGCCAATCCATCCCTCCAGGAGCTAAGCCTTGACTTACGAGACTATCATCGTGGAGCGGGAAGAGGGTGTGGCTGTTGTCACCCTGAACCGGCCTGATGTGCTCAATGCCCTCAGCAGGGCGCTCTTCCGGGAGCTGGATGAGGCCGTGACCGAACTGGAAGGCGATGACTCGGTGAGGGCCATCATCTTCACGGGCAAGGGCGACCGCGCCTTCTCGGCCGGCGCCGATATTCACGAGATGGCGAAGCTGGCCAAGGACCCCAACCCTCCGCCGCCCGACCCCAAGAGGCCCTGGTACCCCTGGCACATCGCCACCTGCAAGAAGCCCACCATTGGCGCCATCAACGGCCTGGCCTACGGCGGCGGCGCCGTCATGGCCTCCAGCTTCGACATCCGCGTCGGCTGCGAGCGCACGCGGTTCCGGTTCCTGGCGGCCTCCTACGGGCGCGTCAACTCCACCTGGAGCCTGCCCATGCAGGTAGGCTGGCCCATGGCCAAGGAGCTCCTCTTCACCGCCCGCGTGGTGGAGGCCGAGGAGGCCTACCGCATCGGCCTGCTGAACCACCTGGTGCCCTCGGCCCGGCTCATGGAAAAGGCCATGGAGCTGGCCAAGCTTATCGCCGCCAACGACCCCCGCATGGTCCAGGGCATCAAGGAGTTGCTCATCCAGGACGTGGGCGCCCAGTGGCTCCAGATGTACAGGAACGAGCAGGACGCCCAGGCCGGCAAGCTCCAGCCGACTCCAGTGCTGGAGGGATTCAAGGAGTTCCTGGACAGGAAGGGCCGCAAGGAGTAGCGGAGGCTGGCCCGCTGTTGCTATAGCCAGACAGAGTACCGGGGAGTAAGCGAGAGGTAAGCCAATGAGGAAAGTCTTGAGCACGCCCCTGGAGGGGATCAGGATGCTGGACCTGGGACGCTACCAGGCCGGGCCGCGCTGCGCCCTCATGTTCGCCCGCATGGGTGCCGAGGTCATCAAGGTCGAGTCCATTGACGGGGACGAAAGCCGCCAGAACGGCCCCATGGTCCGGGGCCAGAGCGCCTACTGGGTGCAGTACAACAGCGGCAAGAAGAGCCTGGCCATCAACCTGCGCACCGAGAAGGGCAAGGAGGTGCTGCGGGAGCTGGTGAAGGTGTCGGACATCTTCCTGCAGAACTTCCGGCCAGGCACCATAGAGGCCATGGGCTTCGGCTACGACGTCCTCAGGCAGCTTAACCCCCGCATCATCATGGTCAACGTGTCGGCCTACGGGCAGTACGGCCCCTACCGTGACCGCGTGGGCTTCGACCCCATCGGCCAGGCCATGGGCGGCCTCATGTCCCTTACCGGCTTTCCTGGCGACCCGCCCATCAAGACCTACTTCCCCCTCATAGACAGGATCACGGCGCTGCATGCCACCATAGGCGCCCTGGCGGCCCTGCGGGAGCGGGAGATTTCAGGCGAGGGCCAGGCCATTGATGTCTGTCTGGCAGACACGGGCTTCACGGCCAACGAGATCCCCATCGCGGCCTACCTGGGCGCTGGCGTGGTTACGGAGCGGGAAGGCAATGGCGCCGGCCTGAACAACGCCTACCAGACCTCCGATGGCTGGGTGTACATCGCCGCCACCAACGACGCCATGTGGGAGCGCGTCTGCGAGGCCCTGAGCAAGCCCGAATGGAAGCAGGACCAGCGCTTCGCCACGCGGGCGGGCCGTCGCAAGTACGGCAAGGAGCTGGAGCAGGAGCTGGCGGGCTGGTTCAGGTCCCATACTACCAAGGAGGCTGTGGACTACCTCTCCAGGTACAGCGTGCCCTGCGCGCCGGTGAACACGGTGGAGCAGGCGGCCAGGGAGCCGCACCTGCACGAGCGAGAGGTGATGGTGGAGGTGCCTGACCCCATCGCAGGCAAGATCCACGTCACGGGCAAGATGATCAAGTTCAGCCGCACGCCCATGGTGGTCGGCTCCGCGCCGGTGGTGGGCCAGCACACCTATGAAATCCTCAATGGCATCCTTGGCTACCCCCCGGAGAAGGTCCAGTCCCTGCAGGCCGAGGGCGTGGTGTACTGCGCCGAGTCGGCCCCGGTGCCCGCGGACAGCTAGGGTATGTACACGAAAGCGGCGCTGGCACACCTCACTCCGGTGCATGAGGGTTCGCCAATTTGGCTGGACACCCTCCAGCAGTCTCGCGCTGGAAGTCTGAGGAGACAGGGCAGTTATGCGCTGATGGAGGTCGGACCTTGGACCTGAAGGGCAAGGTGGCGCTGGTGACAGGCTCGGGCCGGAACATCGGCAGGGCGACGGCGCTGGAGTTCGCCCGCCGAGGGGCCAATGTGGTGGTCAACGCCCGCGCCAACCGGCAGGAGGCCGAGTCCGTCGCCCGAGAGGCAAGGGAGCTGGGCGTTGAGGCCATCGCCGTGCTGGCCGACGTGGGCGACCAGGCGCAGGTGCAGCGCATGGTGGAGCAGGCGCTGGCCGAGTTCGGCCGGATTGACATCCTGGTCAACAATGCCGGGCTGCGGCAGGCCGCGCCCTTCACCAGCCTTACCGTCGAGGAGTGGCGGCAGGTGCTGGCTGTGAACCTGGACGGCCCCTTCTACTGCTGCAAGGCCGTAGTCCCCAGCATGATCGCCAGCGGCGGCGGGCGCATCATCAATGTCTCCGGCCTCAACGCCTTCAAGGGACGCGCCCAGTGGGCGCACGTCTGCGCCTCCAAGATGGGCGCCATCGGCCTGACGCGGGCGCTGGCCGTGGAGCTAGCTCCCTATAACATCCTGGTCAACCACATCGTGCCCGGGGCCATAGACACTGCCCGCGCCGGCCCCCAGAGTCCCCACGCGCCCCAGCGGGTCGCGGGGATTCCCCTGAAGCGCCTTGGCCTGCCCGAAGAAATCGCCCGCACCTGCGCCTTCCTGGCCTCTGATGAGGCTGGCTACATCACGGGCCAGACCATCCATGTGAACGGTGGCGAGTACACCTGCTGACCGGCTGGCCTTGCTTGTCCAGGCCCACGACGGCCCGCGGCCCTGGCATGCGGGAGCAAGCATGGCCAGCGCGCCATCGGCGCCCCGCGCGCCGCTTGATCCCGGGTACGTGTACCAGGTGAGGAAGGTTGGACCAGGAGGTAAAGGAGACCAGCTATGGCGCGAGGGATAGACAGCTACCGGCCTACCATTATGGGCACAACGCACATGGTATCGTCGGGCCACTACCTGGCCGCGGCGGCGGGCTACCGCATCCTGGAGGAGGGAGGCAACGCCATTGACGCAGGCGTGGCGTCGGGCATCGTCATCAACGTGGTGCTGCCCCACGCCACCAACTTTGGCGGCGTCGCGCCCATCATGGTCTACCACGCGGCCTCTGGCTCGGTAGTCACCATCAGCGGGCTGGGGCGTTGGCCCAGGGCGGCATCCATTGACTACTTCCGCCAGCACGCCAACGGCCAGATACCCGTCGGCATACTCCGGTGCGTGACGCCCGCCGCGCCGGACGCCTGGCTGACGGCCCTGGAGAAGTATGGCACCATGACCTTCGAGCAGGTGGTCCAGCCAGCGCTGGAGTTGGCCGAGAACGGCTTCCCGCTGTCCCACATCGTCCAGCGGTCGCTGGGGCGCTCCGAGGAGACGGGCGAGGGCAACCTGGCCGCGTGGCCGTCCACCAGGGAAATCTTCATGCCCGGAGGCCAGGTGCCGAAGGCGGGCCAGCGCCTGGTGCAGAAGGACCTGGCCCGCACCTTCCGGCGTCTCATCGAGGTCGAGCGGGCCAGCGCCCACAGGGGACGCGAGGGGGCCATCCGCGCGGCACGGGACTACTTCTACAAGGGCGACATCGCCGAGGAGATGGCGCGCTTCAGCCAGCAGCAGGGCGGCCTGCTGACCCTTCAGGACCTGAAGGACTTTTCGGTGAAGCTGGAGCCGCCGGTGGCAGTCCAGTACAGGGAGTACACCGTGTACACCTGCGGCCCCTGGTGCCAGGGGCCGGTGACCGCCGAGACCTTGAAGCTGCTGGAGGGCGACGACCTCAAGTCCCTGGGGCACAATAGCCCCGAATACATCCACCTGGTATCCCAGGCCCTTAATCTAGCCTTCTCCGACCGCCACCACTACTACGGCGACCCCGACCTGGTGGACGTGCCCATGGAGGGGCTGGTGTCGGAGGGCTACGCCAGGGAGCGCCGCCAGGCCATAGACATGGGCAAGGCGTTCCCCGAGATGCCGCCTCCCGGCGACGCCTGGGCCTACCAGGGCAGGCCGGGCCGGAGGGCCGGCGTCCGGCAGCCGTCGCCAGTGTCCGGTGGCTCGGAGCAGGATACCAGCTACACCTGCGTGGTGGACCGCTGGGGCAATGCCTTCTCGGCCACGCCCAGCGATGGCCTGTTTGGCAGCCCCATCGTGCCTGGCCTGGGCCTCCTCATCTCCAACCGTGGCACCCAGAGCTGGCTGGACCCCGAGCACCCCTCCAGCCTGCAGCCCTGGAAGCGGCCGCGGCTGACGCCCAACCCGGCCATGGCCTTCAAGAATGGCAGGCTGTTCATGCCCTTCGGGACACCGGGCGGCGACGCCCAGTGCCCGGCCATGCTGCAGCTCTTCCTCAACATCGTCGAGTTTGGCATGGAGCCGCAGCAGGCCATCGAGGAGCCGCGCTTCGTGCCCTGGAACTACCCCAACTCCTTCTGGCCCCACACCTACCTGCCGGGCCGTCTGAACCTGGAGGGCCGCATACCCCAGGAGACCGTCGCCGAGCTAGCCAGGCGCGGCCACGACGTGCGGGTGGTCACCGAGTGGACGGGCGCCATGGGCGGGCTGGCGGCCATCATCGTGGACCAGGAGGCGGGCGTCCTCAAGGGCGGCGCCGACCCCAGGCGTGACACCTACTGCATCGGGAGGTAGCAGCCCGGGGGCGTCCAGATGAGCGGCCCTGCTATAATGGAGTACGGTGTACCCATTGCAACAGGAGGCCGCACCCTGAGAGTCCAGGTGAAGTTGTTCGCCGCCTACCGGGAGAGGGTAGGGCAGGGTGAGGTAGCGCTGGAGCTGCCCGAGGGCGCTCGCGTGGGCGACCTGGCCTCGGAGATGGTCCGGCGCTACCCCAGGCTCATCCGTGACCCGGCCCGGCTGGTGGTGGCCGTGAACCAGGAGTACCGCGACCACGGCCACACGCTGCACGATGGCGACGAGGTGGCGCTCATTCCACCGGTCAGCGGAGGCATTGATGATTGAGATAACCTGCCAGCCACTGGACCCGGAGGCTATCACCGCCAGGGTAAGAAAGGACTCCAACGGCGCGGTGGTGACCTTCCTGGGCACCACGCGCGACCAGACGGCCAACCGCAAGGTGCTGTTCCTGGAGTACGAGGCCTACCGCCCCATGGCCGATGCCAAGCTGGCCGAGATAGTCCAGGAAATAAAGGAGCGCTGGCAGGTGGAGGACGTGGCCATAGCCCACCGCCTGGGCCGCCTGGAGATCGGCGAGATAAGCCTGGTGGTGGCTGTGGCCGCGCCCCACCGGAAGGAAGCCTTCGCCGCCTGCGCCTACAGCGTTGACCGCATCAAGCAGATAGTCCCCATCTGGAAGAAGGAGTTCTTCGAGGGCGGCGAGGTATGGGTGGGCAGCCAGGAGGAAGGCTGGGAGCCGGCGGAGGCCGTCCCCTCCAGGTCGTCCTAGCCAGGTTGAGCGCATGCGATGCTGAGAGTCCTTGACGGGGATTCATCCCCAGTCTGGACGTGCGATGCATACTGGCTGGCCGACGCTGGACGGGGTGCCCCCTTCCTGGCCTTCCCCCTCAGGGGGCAGGGACTGTCCTCGCCCCCTTTGGGGGGAGTTAGAGAGGGGGCAAAGGTTGGCATCCGAAAGTGCATACCGATTCGGGCCACCTGTTTAGCCATCGCGAGCATCGCACTGGACAGTAATTAGCTGAGGAGGATGCAAGGTGGACGTGGCTGGCCTGGGCGCGGTGCCGTGGAAGGACATCCTGCTGGCGGCCCCCAGTATCGTGGAGTCCGCGCGCCGGCTGTACGAGGGCCTGAGCAAGCGCCATCGCCGGCAGACCGAGGCGACCCCTGGGGCCGACCTGGCCAGCGCCGTCGCCGACGTGAAGGTGAGGCTGGAGGCGCTGGAAGGCAGCCAGACGAGGCAGGCAGAGCTTATCGCCCGGATGGCGCAGCAGGAAGAGGCGCTGTCCCAGGGCCTCCGCTCGGTAAGCGCCCGCCTGACGCTGCTACTCTGGCTTTCGGGCGGCGCCCTTGTGGCAGCCTCGGCGGCGGTGGTGCTGGCCGTGGTAAGGTGATAGCCAGGCCGTCCTGTATCCCGAAGACCCCGGCCGCTGGCGTATCCATCGCGGGCGTGCTACCGCCCACGCGGGAGGCCGATTACGCAACAGGCCGCGTAAGCCGCCAAAATTGACGCTTCTTTGTGAAACCTTCTACAAGAGCGTTGCCAATATGTTCCACCAAAAACGCACATAGACGGAAAAAGTCATAAGAGCGGAAAATTTTGTTGAAATCCTAGCTGAATCTCCATATAGTGCCGAAAATCACAAAGTCTCTCCTTGCAGAGTGAGTACATCTCTGCTATATTACTAGCGAGGCCGGAGGGATCGCATAGTGGTCTAGTGCGGCCGCCTGCTAAGCGGTTGGGGGCAGAAATGCCCCTCATGGGTTCGAATCCCATTCCCTCCGCCACTTTTTATATGTGACAACCTCGCAGAACTGGCCAGCACATGAATAGCTACTACATCTGGACTATTGGCTGCCAGATGAACAAGGCCGACTCGGAGCGCCTGGAAAGCGCCCTGGGCCAGATGGGCCTGCTTCCCAGCGACTCCCCCAAGGATGCCGACGTCATTGTCCTCAATAGCTGCGTCGTCAGGCAGAGCGCCGAGGACAAGGTCGTTGGGATGCTGGGCCTGGTCAAGCCCATCAAGCGCGCCCATCCCGAGAAGGTGGTGGCCCTCATGGGGTGCATGGTAGGCCCCAGAACGACTGCCCTGGAGCGGCGCTTCCCCTTCGTGGACGTGTTTATGCGCCCGCAGCAGTACCAGCCCCTCGTTGACCTGCTGGGCGAGCGCATGGGCGTTGACCCGGAAGGCTGCGTGGGGCCGCTGGTAGCCAGGCCTGCCGTAGCTACTTATATCCCGATTATCCATGGCTGCGACAAGTTCTGCTCCTTCTGCATCATCCCTTACCGGCGCGGGCGCGAGGTCAGCCGGCCCATCGAAGATATAGTGCGCGAGGCCGAGTTGCTGGCGCAACGCGGCGTCAAGGAGGTCACGTTGCTGGGCCAGAACGTGGACTCTTACGGCCACGACCTGCCGGGCAGGCCAGACCTGGGCGACCTGCTGGCCGCCGTCCACGAGGTGAAGGGCCTGAAGCGCATCCGCTTTCTGACCTCCCATCCCAACGACATGAGCGACCACATCATTGACGCCGTGGCGTCCCTGGACAAGGTGTGCGAGCATATCAACCTGCCCTTCCAGGCTGGGGACGACGAGGTCCTGCAGCGCATGCGCAGGGGCTACACCAACGCCGACTACCGCCGCCTTATAGACAAGGTACGGGCCAGAATACCAGGGGTGTCCCTGAGCACAGACGTCATCGTCGGCTTCTGCGGGGAGACCCGGGAGCAGTTTGAGCAGACGCTACGGCTCATCCGGGACATCCGCTTTGACAAGGTACACGTGGCCGCCTACTCCACCCGCGAGGGCACCATCGCCGCGCGCATGATGGCGGACGACGTGCCCCCGGAGGAGAAGAAGGCGCGCCTGGAAGCCATCGAGGAGCTACAGGAGCAGATCGCCGCCGAAATCAACGCCAGCCTGCAAGGGCAGACAGTGGAGGTGCTGGTAGAAGGCAAGAAGAAGGACAGGTGGCAGGGCCGCAACAGGAACGACAAGCTGGTGTTCTTCGAGGACGATGAGGACCTGACGGGCGAGGTCGTGCAGGTCAAAATAGAAAGAACGGGCCCCTGGTCTCTGCAGGGCACTCGCGTGAAGTAGGGAGCCGGGGTTCGGAGGAGTTGGCCGCATGGTGACAAGGCTCAAGGTACCTACCATACCCATCACCGAGATCGAGCAGTCGGCTTTCTGCCAGACCGATGAGCAGCTCAAGTCCAGGACCCTGGAAGAGGAGTTCAGGGCCGGCGTCCGCTGGCAGAAGCTGCCCATCTCCTACCTCAAGCTCAAGCCCGAGGAGCTGGACGCCCGCATCGCCGAGGCCAGGAAGGCCCTGGGCACCCGGGTGGTCATCCTGGGCCATCACTACCAGCGCAACGAGATCATCCGGTTCGCCGACCACCGGGGCGACTCCTTCAAGTTGTCCCAGTTCGCCGCCTCCCAGCGCGAGGCCGAGTACATCGTCTTCTGCGGCGTCCACTTCATGGCCGAGACGGCCTGCATCCTGTGCCAGCCCCACCAGAAGGTCATCCTGCCCAACCTCACCGCCGGCTGCTCTATGGCCGACATGGCCCACATTGACGACGTGCTGGACTGCTGGGACACCCTGCAGGAGGTCCTGGGCGAGGGCGAGGTCATCCCCATTACCTACATGAACTCCACGGCGGCCATCAAGGCGCTGTGCGGCCGCAACAATGGCATCGTCTGTACCTCCACCAACGCGCCGGCCACCTTCAAGTGGGCGCTGGAGCGTGGGCCGCGTATCTTCTTCCTGCCCGACCAGCACCTGGGCCGCAACACTGGCCTCAAGCTGGGCATCAAGCTGGAGGAGATGCTGGTCTGGAACCCCTTCAAGCCCCTGGGCGGCCACACCGAGGAGGCGCTGCGCCGGGCCAGGCTCATCCTGTGGCAGGGCCACTGCTCGGTCCATACGCGCTTCACCGTGGCCCAGATACAGGAGGCCCGCAAACGCTACCCGGACATCAAGGTCGTGGTGCACCCCGAGTGCTTCATGGAGGTGGTGCAAGCGGCGGACTGCAACGGCTCCACCGAGTACATCGTCAAGGTCATCAGAGAGTCGCCGCCGGGCAGCAAGTGGGCTGTGGGCACCGAGATAAGCCTGGTCAACCGCATCGCCCAGGAGAACCCGGACAAGCTGGTGTTCTGCCTGGACCCGGTGGTGTGCCCCTGCTCCACCATGTACCGCATCCACCCGGCCTACCTGTCCTGGGTGCTGGACAGCCTGCTGCAGGGCCAGGTGGTGAACCAGATCACCGTGGACGAGGAGACGAAGCGCTACGCCAGGGTGGCCCTGGAGCGCATGCTGGCCGCGGTGTAGGTGTCATACACTTTCCCCTCCACTACACGCCGCAGTCCCTCAAAGAGCCGTTTCACTGGGTCCAGTTCCGGTGCATAGGCGGGCTGTTGCACCAGTGCAAAGCCCGCTTCCTGCACTACCCCTGACCGATGGCTGGGCGCTCCATCCCACACCACGCTGCCAGCCCTGGACTACTGGTCTGTCACTCGTGAATTGATGGAATGTTCCCCCTCATCCCCTCGGCAGGCTCGGAGCAGGCTCCGAGCTTCTCCCGCCAGGGGCCAGGAAGTCCCTTCTCCCCTGGCGGGAGAAGGTCAGGATGAGGGGGAGCATTCCTTCAATTCACGAGTGACAGACTACTAGTTTGGTCTAGATTGCTCTGGGTTGGCCTGCAGCAGGCCCTGGAGCAGACCCTCTCCAGGGCCACATGGTGCGCTGTTTAGCCACCTTCGCCGGCCCGCAAGCTCGGCCTGCCATCCGCCGTGGTAGAATGTAAGGCAGGCCAGGCGGGCCGCTATATCTGGAGGGGGGCCATGCTTCAGCTTACGCCCGAGACCGAGAGCTTGATTGACCGCGCCATCACCGAGGACCTGTGCATCGGCGACCCCACCACCGAGGCGCTGATTCCGGAGGAGCTTACAGGCAAGGCTGTCATATTCTCCAAGGCCGAGGGCGTGCTGGCCGGCGTGGACGTGGCCCTGGCCGTCTTCCGCCGCGTGGACCCGGCGCTGCGCACCAAGGCGCTGCTTCGGGACGGCGCTCTCCTGAAGCCCAGGGCCAACATCGCCGAGATTGAGGGGCCGGTGGCCTCCATCCTCAAGGGCGAGCGCACGGCGCTGAACTTCCTCCAGCGCCTCAGCGGCATCGCCACCGAGACCAGCAGGTACGTCCGGGCCGTGCAGGGCTACAACGTCCGCATCATTGACACGCGCAAGACCACGCCCGGCCTGCGCACCCTGGAGAAGTACGCCATCCGCGTGGGCGGCGGCCACAACCACCGGCGCAACCTGGGCGACGGCATCCTCATCAAGGACAACCACATCCAGGCCCTGCGGCTGCAAGAGATGGGACTGGGCGACATCATCCGCAAGGCCTACGCCAACGCCTCCCATACCATCAAGATAGAAGTGGAAGTTGAGGACCTGGACCAGGTGAAAGAGGCGCTGGAGGCCGGGGCGGAGATACTGCTGCTGGACAACATGCCCATCGAGGAGATGGCCCAGGCGGTGAAGCTGGCCAAAGGCCGCGCCATCACCGAGGCGTCGGGCGGAATTAACCTGGAGACGGTGCGGGCCGTGGCCGCCACGGGCGTGGACCTCATCTCCGTGGGCGCGCTGACCCACTCGGTAAAGGCGCTGGACATAAGCCTGGACCTGGTCTCGGTGTCGGCGCCGTGAGGCCACGTCCGGGCATGGACCTGGACAGGTGATGGCGGGCCTATGCTGGACCGCATGAGGTGGCTGGTCTTTGCCCTGGCGCTGGTGTCCCTGCTGGCGGCCAGCGACATCCTTGGCCGGCTTGGTGGCGCCTTCTCGGAGGAGCCAGCCGCGCAGTCCGCCGTAGGGCGCATCGCCTACGTTGACCTCCAGGGGCACATCCATACCGTGCAGGCCGACGGCGCCGCCGACAGGCAGCTTACCGCCGGTGAGGGCTTCTTCACCTGGCCCACCTGGGCGCCCGACGGCGTCCGGCTGGTATACTCGGGGGTCGAGCGCAGCCAGGACGGGGCCTTCAGGGTGGGGCTGTACAGCTACAACACCGCCAGCGGCCATACCCGCGAGCTGTACATCAGCGAGCCAGGCATGTTCGGCCTGCTGGCCGATGGCGTTGTACACTATCCCATGTGGTCGCCCGACGGCAAGCGGCTGGCCTTCATCGTGACCACCAGCCGAGGGCTTACCCTCTTCGTTGACGACCTGCTGGACGATGCCGGGGCCAGCCCCGTGCTGGACAGCGGGCCGCTGTGGATGACCTGGTCGCCGGACTCCCGCTTCCTGCTGGTGCACAGGGACCGCGACCATTTCCTGGTGGACACCGCCGCCGGCCCTTCCGTGGAGGAGCTGGAGGTCAAGTCGGCGGGCTACCGCGTGCCAGCGTGGCGGCCTTCCGGCGACAGGATTACCGTTGTTTCCTCGGGCCAGGAGAGCCAGTCCACCCTGGACCTGGCCGACACTCGCGGAAGGGACCGGCTCGCGCTGCGGACTGTCCCCCAGGCGCCGGCCTTCCTCTGGTCGCAGGATGGCAGGTACCTGGCCGTCGCCGGCTCGGAGCGCGTCTTCTTCGCCCGGGAGCTGGGCGCGCTGGTCTATCCTGACATCGTCCTTCTCTCGGCCGAGGGCACTGCCCAGGCCGCGTCGGTGCAGGGGAACGTCCTGGCCTTCTTCTGGTCGCCAGATGGCGCCAGGCTGGCCTACGCCACGCTGCTGGAAGAGGCGCTGCCTGAGGTGGTGCTGCGCTGGAGCGTGCTGGAGGCGGCGACGGGCGAAAGCAGGACGCTGGCCGACTTCGTGCCTTCGGGCGACCAGTTCACCATGTTCCAGTTCTTCGACCAGTACGCCTACTCTCACCTGCTGTGGTCGCCTGACAGCCGCTGGCTGGTGTTCTCGGGCAACCTGTGGGGCGGGACGGTGCCGGCGTCGCTGCCAGGGCGCGCCCAGCAGGAGCCGCAGGTTGTGGTGCTGGACAGCAGCGGCCAGTCGCCTCCCAGGGCTATTGCCGACGGCTTTCTGGCCTTCTGGTCGCCCAGGTAGGCCGCGCAGGGGCGAACAGGGGACGCTCAGCCGCGCCGGGGCCTCTCCCTGTCCGCCGAGTCCAGCATGATGGTCACCGGGCCGTCGTTCTGGATGGAAACCAGCATGTGGGCCTGGAAGCGGCCAGTTTCCACCTTCAGGCCAGACTCCCTGAAAAGCTCCACGGTGCGCTGGAAAAGCTGCTGGGCGCGCTCCGGCGGCGCGGCGTCGGCGAAGCTGGGCCGCCGCCCCCGCCGGGTGTCCCCGTAGAGGGTGAACTGGCTGACAACCAGCAGCTCTGCCCCGACGTCCAGGGCCGAGCGGTTGAACCTGCCCTCTTCGTCGGGGAAGATACGGAGGTTGACCGCCTTGTCCACGATGTAGCGCGCCTCGTCCTCGCCGTCCCAGGCGGCAATGCCAAGCAAAACGACGAGGCCCCGGCCTATCTGGCCGATGACCTCGCCGCCAACAGTAACAGAAGCCCCGGATACGCGCTGGACCAGTGCACGCAAGTACTGCTAGGCCTTGGTTGGCTCAGTCTCCTTCTTGGCCTCGCTCTTGGACTCAGCCTTGCCCTCGGTCTTCTCGGTCTTGTGGTTGCTGGAGTCAGAGGAAGGGCTGGAGCTAGAGAAGCTGCTGCGCTTGCCATAATCGTTGACGTACCACCCGCTGCCCTTGAACATGATGGGGACCGGGTGGAACTGGCGCACAGCCCCGTTGTGGCACACCGGGCAGGTAGCCTCTGGCTTGGAGTCGAAACTCTGCCTCAGCTCGAAGCGATGGTCACAAGTGGTGCACTTGTAGTCGTAGATTGGCAAGGCGACATCCCCTCCGTTCGCTGTCGCAGTAGTTAGCAGTCAGCAGAAATGACTGCTAACTGGAATGTACATTAGCATCACGCTGTCCCAGTGTCAAGCATGGCGGCCACCGGCATCAGCCAGGGCGCGGGCCAGCCCATTGCGCCAGGCGTCATCCATGGCCTCGAGGCCCAGGGCAAGCAGGCTGCCCAGCCTCAGGTCGCTGCCGCCTGTCCTGCCCAGGCGGACCCAGGGCACGCCCTCCTGGCGGCAGATGCGCTCCAGGTCGGCCAGCCTGTCGGGCGCCAGCGATACTATTATACGGGAGTGGGCCTCGCCGAAAAGCGCGGCGTCCCATCGCCCGCTTATGGCGCACTCCCCGGTGAAGCCGACCCGCCCGGCGATGCAGGACTCGGCCAGGGCGACGGCCAGGCCGCCATCGGAGCAGTCGTGGGCCGACTTGAGCACGCCTTCCCGGATGGCCCGGCGGCAGGCCCGCTGCACAGCCGCTTCGCGCTCCAGGTCCAGCGAGGGCCTGCCGGCCACCAGGCCATGCACCAGGGCCAGGTACTCGCTGCCGGCCAGCGCGGCGGCGTCGCCCCGGACCTCCGGGGCGCCCAGCAGCACCACCAGGTCGCCTTCGCCCTTGAAGGCGCTGGTGACATGGCGCTCCACGTTTTCCAGCAGGCCCAGCGCCCCGACGATGGGCGTGGGGTATATGGCCTGGCCGTGCGTCTCGTTGTACAGGCTCACGTTGCCGCTGATCACCGGCGCGCCCAGGGCCTTGCTGGCTTCCGCCATGCCCCGGATGCACTCCTCCATCTGGTAGTAGACCTCTGGCCGCTCGGGACTGCCGAAGTTGAGGCCGTCGGTGAGGGCGACAGGCTCGGCGCCGGTGCAGGACACGTTGCGGCAGGCCTCGGCCACGGCGATCATCCCGCCGACGTAGGGGTCAAGGTAGCAGTAGCGCCCGTTGCCGTCGGTGCTCAGGGCGATGCCCTTGCCGGTGGACTTGATGCGCAGCACCGCCGCGTCGCCCCCCGGGGCCACGACCGTGTTGGTCTGGACCTGATGGTCATACTGGCGGTACACCCACTCCTTGCTGCAGATGTTGGGCGAAGCCAGCAGGCGCAGCAGCGTGGCCCCGGCGTTCTGAGGCATGGGGGCTTGGTCCAGGTCGTGGGCCTGTAGCTCCGACAGCCACGGCGGCTTGACGCCCTGAAGGCGGTACAGGGGCGGCTCGGTGAGCAGGCGCACCGGCACCTCGGCCACCAGCTTCCCGCCGTCGAAGACCCGGGCCATCCCATCGCTGGTGACCCTGCCGATGACCGTGGACTGCAGGTCCCACTTGTCGAAGATGGCCTTCACCTGGGCCTCGCGGCCCGGCTTGACCATGATGAGCATGCGCTCCTGGGACTCGGACAGCATGACCTCGTAGGGTGTCATACCGGCGTCGCGGCGCGGCACGCGGGAGACATCAATCTCCACGCCGCAGCCGCCCCTGGCCGCGGCCTCGACGCAGGCGCTGGTCAGGCCGGCGGCGCCCAGGTCCTGTACCCCCACGAAGTGGTCGGTGCGGGCCACCTCCAGGCATGCCTCGATGAGGACTTTCTCCAGGAAGGGGTTGGCCACCTGCACGGTGGGCCGTAGCTCCCGCTCCTCTTCGAAGGAGCGGGAAGCCAGGCCGGAGGCGCCGTGGATGCCGTCACGCCCCGTGTCGGCGCCGACCAGCACCAGCAGGCTGCCGGGGGCCGCCGCGGCGCGCACCAGCCCGCCGTGTCGCACCAGGCCCACGCACAGGGCGTTCACCAGCGGGTTGGCCGAGTAGCACGGGGCGAAACACACCTCGCCGCCCACGTCAGGCACGCCAATGCAGTTGCCGTAGCCCGAGATGCCCGCCACCACGCCATTGAACAGGTAGCGGTTGCGGGGCTCGGACAGCGGGCCGAAGCGCAGCGAGTTCATCAGGGCGATGGGCCTGGCGCCCATGGCGAAGATGTCGCGCACAATGCCGCCCACGCCAGTCGCCGCGCCCTGATAAGGCTCGATGGCCGAAGGGTGGTTGTGGGACTCGATCTTCATGACGATGGCCAGGCCATCGCCGATGTCCACGGCGCCGGCGTTCTCGGCGCCGGGGCGCACCAGCAGCCGCGGGCTATCGCTGGCAAACATGCGCAGCAGGGGCCTGGAGTGCTTGTAGCCGCAGTGCTCGCTCCACAGCGAGCCGAACATGCCCAGCTCCAGGTAGTTGGGCTCCCGGCCCAGGCGCTCCACTACCGCCTCGTACTCCTTCTCCGACAGCGCCAGCTCATCCAGGACTTGCTTGGTTACAGGCATGGCTTGGGGTGCATCTCCTGAAGTCCTTTATGTGCCTCCGACGGCCACAAGGGCGACTCCTCCCACTACCAGCAGGGCGCCGATAAGGGTGCGCCACGTCACCCGCTCCAGGCGTTGCAGGAACACGTAGGTCAGCAGGATGGAGAAGAGGGGGCTGGTGCCGACCACCGGCGCTACCAGCACCACCGGCGCTGCCTTCAGGGCCATGAACCAGGAGGCGACGCCCCAGGCCGAGGCCAGGCCGGCCAGGCTAGCCATGAGCCACGCCTTCCTGGGGACGCGGGCCGCGTCGGCGGCGGCGTGCCTGAAAAACAGCGCCCCCACGATGATAGTGCCGAATAGCAGCGAGAAGGCCGAGCTTACCAGCGGCACGGTGTGCTCGCTGACCACCTTGCGCCCGATGACGGCCACCACGCCGTAGCAGAAGGCCGCCCCCAGGGACGCCAGGTACCCCAGGATGAGCCTCTGCCGCAGGCCGCCTGTCATCAGGGTCATCGCTGACTCACTATCAGGGCGAGGCCGCCAATTATGGCGAGGGTGCCCAGCAGCACCGGCACGGTCACCGATTCCCCGCCCAGGGTGATGGCCGCGATGGTGGCGAAGAGGGGCGACGCGCCCACCAGGGTAGTGGAGCGCGAGACGCCTGCCAGGTGGACGCCAGTGAAGTTGAGCAGGCGGCCCAGCGGGAAGTTGATGATCCCGGCCAGCAGTAGCCACAGGAGGGCGACGCTGCTCAGGGCGAAGACCTCGTCCCACGAGAAAACAAGGGCCAGGGCCAGCGTGACGACGGTCCCCACCACCAGCGACACCAGGGTGCCGGTGGTGGCGCGCATGTGCTCCAGGCCCAGCCGCGCGAAGATAGCGCTGGCGCCGAACCCGAAGGCTGCCGAAAGCCCCAGGGCAATGCCCAGCATCTTGAGGCTACCTCCTGGGTGTCGCCAGCCTGTCTGGCAACGCAGCCTGGACAATGGAACTGAAGATGGCCGCGCCATCGGCGCCGCCCAGCAGCAGCTCGCAGCAGCGCTCGGGATGGGGCATCATGCCCAGCACGTTGCCTCTGGCGTTGGTGATCCCGGCTATATTGCGCAGCGCACCGTTGGGATTGGCCTCAGGTGTGACCTCTCCCGAGGGCGTGCAGTAGCGGAAGACCACCTGGCCCCGCGCTTCCAGGTCGTCCAGCACCGCCTCGTCGGCGAAGTAGTTGCCCTCGCCGTGGGATATGGGTATGCGGAGCACCTGGCCGGCGCGGCACTGGTTGGTGAAGGGCGTGCTGGCGTTCTCCACCCGAAGGTGTACCCACTGGCACCGGAACTGCAAGTGGGCGTTGGGCCGCAGCACGCCGGGCAGCAGTCCGGCCTCGCAGAGTATCTGGAAGCCGTTGCAGATGCCCAGCACCAGCTTCCCCTGCTCGGCGAACTCCTCCACGGCGCGCATCACGGGCGAGAATCGGGCGATGGCGCCGGGCCGCAGGTAGTCCCCGTAGGAGAACCCCCCGGGGAGGATAACGCAGTCAAAGGAGGAAAGGTCGGTGTCCTTGTGCCATACATAGGCGACGGGCTGATGGAGCACGTCTTTCAGGACGTGAAAGCAGTCCACGTCGCTCCAGGTGCCAGGGAATACAATAACTCCAAATCTCATTCCGTTCCCCATGAAAAAAGCCACCTGTAGTGGCTGATGGACTAACGACACCCGATGCCTGGCGGTAGGATGAGACCTTTGCCCATAGCCTGGTATTGCCAGGTGCTCCTGGAAATGCTTACCATCGCGCAGCACACCGCTGGCAATTACATGATAGCCCTGGCGTGGGGTCAGCTTCCAGTACCGGCAAGCAACTCCGACACGACGGCGCTCACCACTCGGCCCTCGGCCCGGCCACGGACCTGGGGCATGACCTTGCCCATGACCTTTCCCACGTCCCTCGGCCCCGTGGCGCCGGTGTCCTGGATGGCCTTCTGGACGATCTCAACAATCTCCTCCCGGGACATCTGCTGAGGCAGGTACGCCAGGATCACCCCCAGCTCGGCAGTCTCCTTCTCCACAAGGTCCGGCCGGTTGCCCTGCTTGAAGGCCTCGATGCTGTCGCGGCGCTGCTGCGCCAGGCGGCCCAGGACCTTGATGACGCCCTCGTCGTCCAGCATGCGCTGCTCCGCTATCTCCTGGTAGCGGATTTCCGAGCGCAGGTAGCGCAGCACCGACTTGCGTAGCTCGTCGCCGGCGCGGACTGCATTCTTCAGGTCCTCCTGGAGCTTCTCCTGGAGCGACATTTCAGCGCCTCTAGCAGAATCTGATGGCCTGGCCTCAGCCGTCCCACGGACGAAGTATAGATAGCCTCCACAGGCATGTCAACCTGCAGGGCTGGAAAGTATCTGTTTCAGTTTAGTGGGTAAGAAGGGTAAGCCAAGGAGTGCAGGGCTTGCACCCAGGGCCGACCTGCGTG
>FWPU01005058.1_pt1 | contig 29426 bp, 28 predicted proteins | sample 2228361 | NCBI WGS metagenome assembly FWPU01 (sample SAMEA103939777, study PRJEB20133) | metagenome | reverse complement strand
GAATTACATACAGGACACCTCCAGTCATTAGGTAACTGTTCAAAGGGTGTCCCTTCCCTTGCCTCATCATATTCGTTACCACAGACTGTACATTTCCACATATATATCCTCCTTTCAAAAACCTGAATGATACTCCTTTACCCTTTTTGCAAACTCTCTTCCAAATTCAAAACAACTCTCCTCGTCATTCAGGGAAGGTTTATAATGTATCTGCAGGCCTGGCTCATAGAGTTCAAGACCCATCTGTTTGAATTCATCATAGGCTGCCCTGACAGCGCCTCCACCCCATCCATAACTTCCAAAGGCACCTGCAATACGGTTTTTTGGACGAAGGCCCTTAAGATGTGTCAGAAACTCTGCTACCGATGGATAAAGGAGATTGTTGAGGGTAGGGCTACCAACCAGGCAACCCCTTGCCCTCCAGAACTCCTTTATAGCAACACTCATAGGTGTTGCCCTTAACTTAATGACCTTGCAGTCAACACCTTCCTGCCTTATTCCCTGTGATATGGGTAGGGTCATCCTTTCTGTGCTGTGCCACATGGTATCATATATAATCACTACTCTTAAATCTGACTTTCCCTTTGCCATATCAAGATAGAGATTAAGTACCCTCTCTGGATTACTTCTCCATATAACACCATGATCAGGGGCTATCATATTTATTTTAAGGGCAAGCCTTTTTATCTCTTCAATCTTGCTTATGATTAACTTACCAAAGGGCATCAGTATGTTGGCATAGTAATCAATAGTTGCATCCTCAAGCTCTGCCATGGATGCACATGTTGTATACTCGTCATCAAACCTTGCTGAGGAGGCAAGGTGCTGTCCAAAGGCATCCTGACTTATCAAGAGACTTGCCTCATTTACATAGGTCATCATGGAGTCAGGCCAGTGTAACATTGGCGTTTCGATGAAGGTCAGTGTGTGTTTACCTGTATTTAATGTATCTCCTGTTTTGACGATTCTGAATCTCCACTTAGAGGTATCAAAGTGTCTGTCAAGCCCTTCCTTACCTCTTTTTGTTATGTGGATTGTTGCCTCAGGTGTAAGCTCCAGTAGCTCACAAAGGCCACTTGCATGGTCAGGTTCTATATGGTTTACTATTATATTAACTATCCTTGAGGGATCAGAGATGCTCTTGATATTGTCAATGGTAATATCCACAAAATCATGCTTAACAGCATCAACAAGTGTAACATCCTTATCCATTATGAGATAATTGTTATAGGTCGTTCCCCTCGGTGTTACATAACCATGAAAGTCTCTTACTGCCCAATCAATCGCGCCAACCCAGTATATATCAGGTTTGATCTCTATGGCCTTCACCTTGCCTCCTTATGTTATTTCATCCTTCGATTGTTATCTCCTTTGTGGCTTCCCATAGACCATGTATGTTACACCTTTCTATAACCCTGAGTGTTCGGGTCCCATGCTTTTCACCCTTAACCAGTGTGAGCGTTACCTCCGGTCTTGTAAATACAGGTGTAAGGTCAACCCTCTCGTAAAAATTTTCGCCCACCTTTACCTCGATCCACTGGATGTGATGTGCCTCCTCCATCACATGGGGTAAATCGCCAACCTTGATATTGACCTTAAATGGTTCACCTGCCTTTACCTTATCAGGGCAGTCAATAACAGGGATATGCTTCTTCTCCATCTCAGAGAGGTTTGATGGGTCCTTTGGTTTATTTATTCCACAAAAGAGTCCTTTCTCTGCCATCTCTTGTACCTCCTGTTAAATTTGATTATTTAGAACCTTCAATTGTCTCATAAACCCTTCCTACCAGCTTTGCAGAGGGCTTAAGTGTCTTATCTCCTTCTTCTTTCCACTTTGCCGGGCAAGCATCTTCTGGCTTCTTTGCAAGGTGGAGATTTGCCTTAAACTTCCTCAATAGCTCGTCAACGTTTCTACCAAGATTATAATAGTTCACCTCGGCATTCAAAAGCTTGCCTTCTGGGCTTATTATAAATGTGCCCCTCAATGCAAGTCCAGTACCTTCATCATATACACCGAACATTCTTGAGACTTTTCCTGTTGGGTCAGCACCCATAGGATATTTTACATCAGCAAGCAATTTCTCCTCCCTCTGCCACGCAAGATGGACAAATTTGGTATCTGTGCTTACAGTTATCACCTCTGCCCCAAGCTTCTTAAATGTATCATACCGCTCTGCCAGAGCAGCAAATTCCGTAGCGCAGACAAATGTGAAATCAGCAGGGTAGAAGAACAGGATTGTCCATTTCTTATTCTTCTTTAACGTCTCAAGACTGATCTCTCCAAAATCTCCCTTTGCTGGCTCAAAGGTCTCGAGTTTAAAATCAGGCACATTGGTGCCTACGTTACATCCAAGGCATTCACAAACTTCAGACATGGTTTATACCTCCTTTTTAAGATTTTTAAGCGGTCTTTTCAAATGTTCCTGTTGCACTACACTTGTAACACTTCTTTGGTTTACACCTTCCTTCTTTTACTGCCCCACACTTACTGCACTTAAAGGTTGCCACATTTTCACCTCCCTCTATAGTTTATAATTATTATCATGTTAGAATTATTCTAACATTTATAAAATACCACAATCTTATCTCGTTGTCAAGAACAATTTTAATCCCTGTTACGGAAATATCATTTGTGTACTATTTGTAAAAATCATTTGTGGACATTAATAGAAAGGAAGGCTAAGGCTGAGGCTAAAAATGCAGTCTTCATAGTGAGCTTGTCGAACCGATTCATAGACGCATTTTATCAGCAGAAAATGCGGAAAGTCAATCGAAAAGGGGTAACGAGATTTTAGATTTACTCACATCATTTATCATGGCTTTGGTGCTGCTCACGGCCCTGCCGGTCATCGCCCTGGCAATCGATCTGCCCGAGACCGGACAGGTGACCTACTATGACGCTGGAGGCAATGTAGAAATAACAGGATTTGATAAGGAAGAGAAAGAAAGACTTGAAGTAAAAGGAATAGAGATTAAAGTGGCATTAAGGTCTGGAATAAATAATAGGTGTTTTTACTTCGATAATCCCGCTCTTCCTGAACGTAAGAACAAGTGTAACCTCATTACCTAATTTTTCAGGCATGTTAAAGAACATGAGATGAAGGGTGCCTTTTTTAAGTACAGTGACCTCTTTTGATGGTATGTTGATCTCCTCAATCTTCTGCATTTTTCCGTTGATGACATCATGTAGTTCACCTTGCGTAGATGGAAACTCTTTGATGGAACACCCAATTAATACATCGCTAACTTCACCGTCATTTATAATTAACATAAAGGCAGAAGCCTTTTCACCGGCCAAAGAAACTAACTTTGAGTTTGCTACTCTGATTTTAGGGGTTTTGCCGATTGTGCATGATATTGCAAAAGAAATGATAATGATAAAACTTAAAAAGAAGGCAGTTATTTTTTTCATCATTCCTCCTTTATTGCTAAAAGTGGTTCCTTTTTTCTGACGAGGTTAATCGGAAACAAGGCACCTGCCACACATATGCTGATTCCAATGAGTAAACCGAGGATAGCTATTGCGGCTTGCTCAATAAGGGCGAGGCCAATCGAAACGTTTTTTAAGATAGTAAAACTCTGTGTAAGTACCATCGAGAGAAATGCGCCTCCTGCCATTCCTGCAATACTGCCGAAAAATCCTATGCTTACAACCTCAAGAAGAAAGAGTTTTACTATGTGATTTTTTTTTGCTCCGATGGCGCGCATGATGCCAACCTCTTTTGAACGCTCATTAGCAATTGCTGAGAAAATAGCCCATACAAGAAAGATTGTTAACACGGAAGCGATGGCAATCGAAACGAGGAAGATTTTGTTAATATCCTTAAGTGTCTCAAGCATATTTTCACCCATCTCACGGCGCGCCACGGCATCAACCTCTATAATGTCACCCTCAACAAGAAGTGAGGCGTAATATGGGTCAACACCTTCCTTTACCTTTGCAAAGATGATCGAGGTCATTCCCTTTTCAATCGGTGAACTGCCACCTTCGATGATTTCCTCAAGGTCATTCTCTGTCATAAAGAGGGCATTATCAAGGCCTGTACCTGTCTTGTCAAGCACTCCCACGACCTTGAATTTCTTGTTGAAGAGGGTCTTCTCTACCTCAAGGAGCTCAAGACCAAGGTTTTCATAGGTCTCATAACCGGCAATTGCTTCACCCTTCTTGAGCCTGCGTCCCAGAGATTTCTGTAGCCATGGTTTTACAATAAAATCAGTATCCTGATCAAAGGCAATAACCTGTGTCTGACTAACGTCACAACAGACCCCGCCTATTGATTCGAGATAAGTCTGATAAGTAACTGATTCTATCTCATCTATTTTTTCTATGCGTTTTATGATATCTTTTGACATATAGAAGGATTTATTTTTTGATTCAAGAAGAAACTCCTCGGCAAAATCTCTTGCGCCAACCGGAACAATGATTAAATCAGCCCCGAGTCGTTCAGAGGCTTTTTTAATGCTTGAATTGACGCTTACTGTGAAGGAGATTGCAAATATGAGAAGCGAAACAAGGATGGCTATGGAGATTATCAAAATTGCTGTTCTGAATCTCTTTCGTTGTAAATTTTTGAGGGCAACGTTTACACTATTGAATTTCATTTTATGGTTTAGTCAGGGCTAATTAGAAAGGGAAGCAGGAATGTGGTCAACCACATTCCTGCTTATAGATTCCTTGTCTCTTTTATCATCATTTCCAGTTAGCATCTAATCCACAAAGCACTGCCTTGCCCTGTCCAACATTCTTGTGACAATCATAGCACACAGATACGGTTTTGCCGATGGTCTTTCTTGAGTTTACGTCGTAGAGCAAGAGGGTTCCATCCACTATTTCATTTCCGTTGACGTCTTTGATCTTCTCTCTCAGTGTCATGACCGCATAGTTTCCATCAGGGGTAGGCATGATGTCATGATTTTCTCCAGGCAGGGGGGTGATTTCATCAAGAACTTTTAGGGTGTTGGCATCAATAAGGTATCCCCTGTCAGCGCCGGACTGGAACAAGTGTTTGCCGTCCTGTGAGAAATACTGACGGAAAGTGATTGTTTTACCGGCTGTGCCTGTGATGGTATTCTCTGCAAGCTTCTTTATCTTTCCTTCTTCAAGGGCCTTCATATCAAGTAAGATGAGTTTGGTGTTGCCTGTCCATTTTGTGAAACCATCGGGTGTCAGATTTACAGTGAGGAGAAATTTCTTCATGTCAGGTGTATTAGTTCCATGGGCAAATGTTGTTTCTCCAGGGTTGATGCCCAATGCATCAAAAAATACGCGGTGTTTGAGTTTCATGGTCTTCTTGTCAATCACATCAATGTAGCCCTCATCTGACATCGAAACAGGAAGAAAATGCTCCTCAGACTGACCTGAACCACAGTAGTTGGCTATTGTTTGCGTTACGCGTGCTGGCTGATCAAGGGGTGTGTCAATGATAACTTTTCCTGTTTTTAGATCGGATTTACCTACATGGAGCTTGCCGTTGGGGTCGTATTTATATGTGGACCAGTACATAGTGTTTCTGTCATTTTTGTCGATCCGTGCATCATGTGTTGGATGAGTTTTTGCGGTGCCAATACCCATCATACTGAGATCGTTTACCTTTATGGGCTGTTCTAAATTGCCAGGATCGATCGTGACATCCGCAACAGCAAAGTGTCCTCCCATTCCTGCAACATAGAGTGTGCCTGAATAGATTTTATTTGCAGCGTTAACAATAGGTGTGGTTGAATCAATAGATGTAAATACAAGATAACCTCCCATGAGTAAAAGAACCGCAAAATAAAAAACTACAATCTTTTTCATATTTATCCCTCCTTTTTGAAATTTGTCCTTATCTTTAGTAATTTTGATGCTTGAGTTACCTTCTTTACCTCTATGTTAAGTCTGCCAATTTTTAGCTATCACCCCCTTTAAATCATAAACCTTTTTTCTTCAGCACAAACCATACCTGATTATATCTCTTTGATTTTAAAAGAGAACTAATAAGAGAGATTTTGCAATATTGCAAAATCTCTGCATTTTTGCAAATAGATTCATAAAAAGATAAAAATATAGTGAACCAAAATTAAATTCGATTGTCAAGTTTGCATAGATAAGCAAATTGTCTGTCGATAGTAACAAAGAGTATAATATCTTCATGGAAAAGGTCAGGGCAAAGATCAGGATCAGTGGATTTGTCCAGGGGGTGTTCTTCAGGGCAAGCACACGGGATGTTGCAAGGAGACTGGGCTTGACCGGATGGGTAAGAAACCTGCCTGATGGTTCTGTGGAGGCATTATTTGAAGGTGAGAAGGAAAAAGTTGAGGAGGTTGTGAGATGGTGTCATAATGGGCCACCTGGTGCAAGTGTTACAGAAGTGAATGAGGAATGGCTCGAGTACAAGGGAGAGTTTAGTAACTTTGAGATAAGGTATGGTTTTTGATTTTAAGATGGTATCACCTTATCAAAAGAGGTAGCCCTTTCATCTAAGAGTGTTCTTAGCGGAGCCCAGAAACAGCAGGCATCCCTTGAGGAAACAACTCAGTCAATGGAGAAGATGGATAACTCCATATCCCAGGTGGCTATGGGGGCAGATAATCTTGCAGTATAGAATCAGTGGAGAAGATAAGGGAACTTGCCCATCATGTAAAGTCTGCTACAGAAGAACAGACAACAGGTAGCAGGCAGATATCAAATACAGTAAGTGATGTAAGTCATCAGGCAGAGGAGATAGCTCGCTCAACTGCCCTTCAAAAGGAGAAGAGCAGGCAGATAGTAATAGCAGCAGAGGAGATAAAGAAGATAGCGCAGAATACAGTTGACATCTCAGGGAAGATGAGCAGTGCAATTGAGTCACTTGAGGTTATAATAAAGAGCCTTCTTATAGAGATACAAAGGTTTAAAGTATAGGCAACTTTATAGAATTAGTACAGTGAAGTGCTCCGATTAAAGATAGACTTCATCACTTTGCCTTTTTGAGAAGGTCCCTCACTGCTTCGATATCCTTCTTCATATGGTTAGCAAGCTCTTGAGCATTATTAAACCTTATCTCATCCCTCAATCTTTTTATAAAATTGACCTTTAAATTTTTTCCCAGAATATCTCTATCAAAATCAAGGATATGAACCTCAAAACTTAATCTCTTCTCTTTAAAGGTTGGGTTGTAGCCGATATTTGCAGCACCACGATACATCTTACCCTCAAGATTAACCGTTACCGCATAAACACCATCTTTGGGAAGCAGTTCATTTGATGTTGCCAGGTTGGCTGTGGGAATATGAAGAAGATTTTTGCCCCTTCTCGTTCCTTTAATAACCGTGCCATCAACTGAATAAAAACGACCGAGAAATCTTGAAGCCTCTTCAACCCTGCCATTTGAAATAAGGGACCTTATTTTCGAACTGCTTATGATCACGCCATTCATCTTGAGTTCATCTACAACGGTCACACCAAAACCATAATCCTTGCCCATTCTCTTTAAAAGTTCAGGAGACCCTTTTCTCCCTTTCCCAAAGAGATAATTTGAACCGATAAATATCTCTTTCACATGAATTCTACCAACAAGTATATCCTTTACAAAGTCTTCAGCCTCGATAGCGGAAAACTCCCTTGTAAAGTTTACACATATCAGATAGTCAATACCAAAGGCCCTTATAAGCTCAACCTTGTCTTTGAATGTTGTTAGTTGTCGTGGAGCCTTTTCAGGAGAGATTACCCTCATAGGATGGGGCTGGAAGGTAAAGACGATGGATGTGCCCTTCTTCTTTCTTGCCTTTTCTACAAGCATCTTAAAAATGGCCTGGTGTCCAAGATGCACACCATCGAAGTTCCCAATGGTCAAGAACGGATAAAAGAAGCTTTCTTTTATGTTTTCAATTCCATCAATTAGCTTCATAACAGAGAGGAATACAAAGATAATAATATTGATAGGCTATCTTTTTGTCAATCAATATTTCTATTGATGCTTTTCTAATATTTTGGTATACTCTTTTTGATAAATGGTTAAATTAGTTAACAATATAAAGAATAAAGGATTGTTGAGATATAGCCTTGAAGAGTGTTCTTATAGTTGATGACTCGAGTGCGATCAGGTCTCTCATTAGGTCCGTGGTGGAGGACATCGGGGATATCAATGTCTTTGAAGCATCTACAGGATTCGAGGCACTTAAGGCCCTTCCCCAGCACCCAATTGATTTAGCCCTTATAGATATAAACATGCCCGATATCAATGGTCTTGAACTTACAAACTTTATAAAGACCTCTGAGCAGTACAAACACATACCTGTCATAATTGTCACTACAGAAGCCAGTGATGAAGATAAGAAGAAGGGTCTGGGGTTGGGAGTACAGGCGTATATAACTAAACCGTTTAAATATGATGAGCTTCAGGAGATTGTCAGAAAGAATCTAAGGTTATGAAGCCATCGAAAAAAGACTTTATTGCTGAGGCAGAGGAGATCTTAGAAGATGTAACATCTTCGGTCTTAGAACTTCAGGATGGTTTTAATCCTGATGTCCTTAATTCCGTCTTCCGTTCAATCCATACAATGAAGGGGCTTGCGGGTCTTTTTGGATTAAAGGGCGTCTCTGACTTTAGCCATTCTTTCGAATCCCTTCTGGATGACCTTCGCATGGAGAGGATTGATTTCACTCCTGATATAGTAGATTTTATCTTAACTAATATCGATATATTAAGGAACTTTATAGAAGATGTGAGCAAGGGTAAAGAGGCAGTTGAGGTTGATGAGGCCATCAGAGATATAGAGACCTTCAGGAAGAATGCTCCCCATAAAAAGGGCGATATCAAGATTGAAGATATAGGTGTTGACCAATCTATCATAAAGGTGCTTTCAGAGTATGAAGAGCAGAGATTAAAGAGTAGCTTTAAAGAGGGTAAAGGCATATACCTTATAAAGACCGTCTTTAGACTCGATGACTTTTCAGATCGTCTTGAAGGGCTAAATTCTGAACTAAAGGGGATGGGCGAGATTATAGCAACACTTCCTACATCCGAAGGTGTGCCTGAGGGTCATCTTGGTTTTAATTTTCTTTATAGCTCAAAGGAGGTTAAGGAGAGGATTAAAGAAAAAATCCTCGTAGATGATATAAATGAGATTACCCCCCCTGCCTCTGCACCTCAGAAACCACGTACGATTGCTACAAAAAAGCCGTTATCTATGAAGAGTACTACAAATACTGTACGTGTGGACATAGATAAACTTGACAGCATCCTGGATAATATCAGCGACCTTGTGATGGCGAAGGGTGCTATATCGAGGATCGGTAAGGAACTTGCAGAGACGTATGGGTATGTGCCCTTAGTAATAGATGTTTATAAGGTAGCACAGTCTCTTGATAGGAGTCTCAGCGATCTCCAATCGCATATACTCGGGTTGAGGATGATTCCCTTTCAACAGATATTCATCAAATTATCACAGATTATAAGAAGGTATGTAAGAGATACCAACAAAGAGATCGAACTAAAGATGTATGGGGAGGATACTGAGATAGACAAACAGATTGCAGAGGATATGATGGATTCCCTTGTACATCTTGTGAGGAATGCTATTGACCATGGGATTGAGTCAAAAGAGGAGAGGCTCAGACTTAATAAGTCCCCTCGTGGGACATTAACCCTCAGGGCATATTCAAAGGGCAATAGTGTTGTTGTTGAGGTAAGGGATGACGGAAGAGGCCTTAATATAGAACGAATTCGAGAAAGGGCGATCGAGAAGAAATTAATAACACAACAAAATGAGCTTGATCGTAAAGAGATTATAAACCTTATATTTACACCGGGCTTCAGTACAAAGAAGGATGTAAGCGAGTTTTCAGGCAGAGGAATGGGTATGGACATAGTTAAGGAGAAGATTGCATCATTTGGCGGATTTGTTGATGTTGAGACAGAAGTAAATGTTGGAACAACCTTTATTATCACCCTTCCAATTACACTTGCTATAGTAAGAGCGCTGATAGTGCAATGTTCGAATGAAAGGTTTGCTATTCCACTCACATCAATCACCGAGACTATTACAGTTAGTGATGGTGATATTCAGACGATAGAGGGTAGAGAGGTTATAGATCACAGGGGTGAGTTGTTACCCCTTATAAGAGTTGCCTCTGTCTTTATGCTTGAGGAGAGGCAACAGCAAGAATATTATGCTGTTATTGCAGGGATCGGAGAGAAGCGTCTTGGATTACTCGTTGATACAATACATGAGCAAACAGAAATCGTGATCAAACCTTTGGGTGAACATCTCAAGGATATCCCGTGTCTGTCAGGAGCTGCAGAGGTTGGTAGACATGAGATTGTATTTGTGGTTGATATTGACAGGATGATGGAAGAGGCGCTTGGTAGAGGAGATATCCTGAGAAGATCAGACTTGTCTAATACACGGGACCAAAAAGGCGTATGAAAATGTATGAGGATTTCTTTGGTTTAAAGTGTAAGCCTTTCAGCAAGACACCTGATCCAGGGTTTCTATTCTTCAGCAAATCACATGAAGAGGCCCTGGCAAGGCTACAGCTTGCTGTAGAAGAAAAGGAGATAATACTCCTTACCGGAGAAATAGGCTCAGGTAAGACAACGCTATCACGTGCACTTATGGATTCTCTGGGGGATAATTACAGAATAATATCGATCTTGAATCCCCGTCTTACAGCACCACAGTTTATAAGGATTATAGCCAGGAGATTCGATATTGACCATACCCAGCCAAAGGACGATCTACTTGAGGCGATACACGGAAAGGTGTTTGAGGATTATACAAAGGGTATAACACCTGTAATAATCATAGATGAGGCACAGCTTATACCTGACAGGAGTACCTTCGAAGAGATAAGGTTGCTCACGAATTTTCAGCTTGATGATGAAAATCTCTTAAGCCTCATCTTGATAGGACAGCCTGACCTAAGAAAAAGGCTTGATCGCAAGTCCTATCTCCCCCTTAGACAAAGAATCGGCCTATTCTATCATTTAAATCCTTTAAGTGATGATGAGATAAGAGAGTATATTAAGCACAGGCTTAGACTTGCTGGCAGGGAAGCACCTCTATTCAGTGAGGATGCTATTGAGGCTATATGTAAATTCTCCAGGGGTATCCCAAGAAACATTAATAACATAGCCGCAAACTCAATGCTCGATGCATTTGGTGCAGAGAAGGAATTGATTGAGAGAGAAGTCGTTAGTGATATTGCAAATGAATTAGGCCTTAATGGGGTTAAATAGATGGATATCTCAAGGGTGAGAAAGAAACTGAAGGGGTTAAGATCAAAGGATAGTAGTGAGAAGAAGAACGAAAAAGATAGGACGTTGGAGGAAGAACATAAAGAAACAGTGGCCATGGCCGAAGAGGTGAAATCTGTTGAAGTATCTTCCGCAGAGAGTTCGGCTGAAGTTGAGAAGAAAGAAGAACCTATTCAAGATATAGATAGTGATATCAATTCCCTTGAGGAGATTGAGTTAATTGCCTTTAAGATATCCAGTGAGGAATATGCGGTAAGACTCCTTGAGATGCAGGAGATTATAAATTATAGAAAGGTAACGCCTGTTCCGAGGTCCCCTCGGTATCTAAAAGGTGTGACTTTTCTGAGGGGTAAGGTTTTGCCTGTAATCGACCTCAATGATAGACTTGAACTCAGGGGCGATGGTGATGATGGGAAAAAAATCATAGTCCTTTCAACATCAAAGAATGAACCTGTTGGTGTAATTGTCAGTTCCTTCATACGTGTACTGAGATTTCCAGAGAAAGAGATTTTACAACCACCCCCGACCCTGAGCGAGAAAGAGAAGAAGTTTATAAAAGGCGTCTTAAGAATCGGAGAGAGATTCATTTCGGTTTTAAATATTGAAGAGTTGGTTAAAATGGAGGTAGTATGAAGCTCTTAAATAGGTTGAAGGATGTAAGCCTCGAGATCAAGATAGTAGGACTCGTGATTACCGCCTTAGTGATGGCATGTCTTATCATTGGCATCTTGAGTTCCAGATTCATACAGACTGATATTATTAATCTTGTTGACATGTATTCAAATATAACTACCGATCTTGTTAAGGATGCTGTGGAAGAAACCATGGTTACAGGAGACATCGAGGCTACAAAAAGATTGATCAAAAAACAAGTGGGTGCAGGCATTTCAGAGACGATTACACTCCTTGACATGTCAGGCAGGAATATAATTTCAAAGGGGTTACAGCCAGAGACAGAGGATGTTACTAACATAGAAAAGGTAAGAAAAAGCATGTCAAAATCAGTGGTTTGGGCAGGTGATTCTATAATCTATTATTCACCACTGATAAGGACTGAACGTTGTGTAAAATGCCATGAAAATAGCGGGGACGTCATTGGCGTCTTGAAGGTTTCCATATCAGCAAAAGGTGCAAGAGAACAGATAAAAAACAGGAATAGGATTGTATGGGTGGGTCTGTTGTCTGGGACATTAATCTTTGGTGCCTTCCTCTGGCTTGTTTTCAGGAAAACCGTTATAAGGCCTATTAAGGAATTAGAAGGTTCAGTAGAAAAGATCTCATATGGTGAGCTTTCTGTTAAACCACGTGTTTATTTTAATGACGAGATAGGTCACTTGGTCCTTAACCTAACAAAGGGTATGAGAGAGATCAGTAAGATCATCAACAGGGTTAAGATGATATCAAGGAAGATTAAGGATGTAACTAAGGAGGTTGAGGAGGAATCAAAGGTTGTTATCAAGGGCACTGAGATGGAGACAGAGTCTTTTGATAAGATACTTAAGTCCGTTGAAAAACTTAATAAGACAATGAATGAGATTGTAAAGATTATCAAGGAGATCACAGCATTAATTGAACAGAGTGCTACTGCCTCTCAGGAGATGGGCTCAGTTACTGAGGAGATCAGCAAGAGGACCATAGATCTTTCAGATGCCATAGACTCAACAACCTCATCAATAGAACAGATGTCAGCCAATATAAAAGAGGTGGCTGAGAGGGCTGAGGAACTCTCCGCATCAGCAGAAGAGGCCGTGACTGCAATTGAGGAGATGAACTCTTCAATAAAAGAAATAGAGGCACATACAAGGGAATCTGCAAAACTCTCCGAAACGATTAATAAAGATGTAGCAAGTTTTGGTATCACCGCTGTTGAGAAAACAGTCCATGCCATGCAGACCATCAGAGAGAGTGTTGAGGATGTAGCCAATTATATAGAGGTGTTGAGCAAGCGTTCAGAAGAGATCGGGAAGATTCTGAATGTAATAAATGATATAACAGATCAGACAACACTCCTTGCCCTTAATGCTGCTATCCTTTCAGCACAGGCAGGTGAGCATGGTAAAGGCTTTTCAGTGGTTGCTGATGAGATAAAAGACCTTGCTGAAAGGACATCAATGTCAACACATGAGATCGCATCCATCATTCAGTCAGTTCAATCAGAAGTTAAGAATGTTACCTCTGCGGTATCAAAAGGTTTGCAATCTGTGGATGAGGGAACGAAACTGACACTTGAGGCAAAAGAGACCTTTAAAAAGATCATGGAGAATGTAAGACATTCAAAGGAAATGACAATGGCTATTGAAAGGGCCGCATCCGAACAACTCAAGGGGATCGGTTTTGTTACCAATACTGTCGAGAAGATAAAAGGCATGATCTCCCAGACTGCAAGAGCAACCTCTGACCATTCACAGGGTGTATCTCAGGTAATGACGGCAGCAGAGAAGATAAGGGATGCAACAGATCATGTGAAGAATGCCACTATAGAGCAGGCAAAAGAGATTAAACACCTTCATGAGTCTATTGAAAATTATTCGGACAAGATACATGAAATATCAGATGCGATCAATGAGGAGAAGAAGATCGTAGACAATATCCATACATCAGTGGTAAAGATAAGCTCGTTTCCAAGAAGGAATAGAGAAAGGTCACTTATTGTGAATAGGAAGATAAGAAACCTCCAGCATGATTCCGAGATACTGACAGATGAATTAAATATATTTAAGGTGCTTTCAGAAGATGAAGAGGAAAAGGGGGTTATAAGGATGGGCATTATACCTCTTGAATCCCCTACAGAGATGTACAGACGCTTCTTCCCTCTTAGTGAATACCTCACAGAGAAGATTGAAATACCTATAGAACTGAAGGTCCAGGCAGATTACGAAACCACCATCAAAGAGATTGGCGAAGGTATTACAAAACTGTGCTATATGACGCCTTCAACTTATATAAAATCAAAAAATGAGTATGGTGTTGAGGTTCTTGTCATGGCCTTAAGAGATGGAAGGCCTTATCACAACGTGGTGATTATTGCAAGGGATGATAATAATAAGATTAATAATATACAAGATATAAGGGGAAAGACCTTTGCCTTTGGTGATATCCTTTCGACAGCAAGCTACATAGTGCCCATGGCAATGCTTAAGGAGGCTGGCATTGAGTTGAAGGACCTCCACTTCTATGACTTCAGGGGGCATCATGACGATGTTGTGAAGGCAGTACTTGATGGAGAGTTCGATGCAGGTGGTGTGATGCAATCTGTAGCAGAAAAGTTTAAGAAAGATGGTCTGAAGTTTATAAAGGTTTCGGCTAATGTGCCGGAGTTCAATATCTGTGCAAATAAGGACTTACCACCAGAGAACAAACAAAAGATAAAAGAGGCGCTTATTGCCCTTGATAATAAGAAACCCGGTGACCGTGCAATACTTCAGTCTATATCACCACACTATACAGGTTTTATTGAAGCAAAACACGAAGATTATGAGTATATCGAGAGATTAATGATGGAACTGAGGATACTATAATCATGGATTACAAAAAATCGTTCGTAAAAGAGCTATTGTTGAGAATCACTCTTGTCTTTTTTATCCTTCAGTCCTTCGGGATTGTCCTCTTTGCTTTTTCAATTACAGGTGAGTTAATACTCAAAGACATTCTCTATATTGTTGCATACGAGATTTTATTATTACTGATCATACTTTTTACTGTAGTAAATTCTTCTAAGAAGAGGTTCGAAGGCTCCCTATCCAAAATCATTAAATCAATGGATGATGTTAAGAAGGGGAATCTACCCGCCATCGTAGCAGAGACTGACTGTGTGGAGGCAGAGAGTTTAAAAGATTCTATCAACTCGCTCTTGGAACATTTTAATCGCTCTCTTTTAAAGAGGTCTCAGGGGTTACAGCAGATGTCAACGAGTGTAAAAAAGATTGGCTTGTCTATGGATGGACTCAGTGAAGGTATAATGAAGCAGATGGACATGATCAAGAGCATCGAAGACTCTGTCAGGAGGTCAGACGGTTACAAGGAGGAGATGCTGAGCAGTACCCAGAGTCTTACAAACCTTTCAGAGGATAATGTCTCTGCACTTACAGAGATAACATCATCAGGTAGTGAAATTGAAGAAAGCATAAAACAACTCCTTGAATCCTCTACAAATATTCACTCCGTAATCCTTGAGATATCAAGAGCAGTAAATGAGATATCTAAGAATATGGAAAGTCTTTCTGTTTCTGTGGAACAGACATCTGTTGCTGTTGATGAAATGACAGCAAGTTTCAAGGAGATTGAAAGGGGCACCAAAGATTCCGCAAATCTGACAAATAGTGTGCGCAATATCGCTGCTGAAGGCATGAGTGGAATTGCCGATGCAATGGATGGCATGGATAAGATAGCAGACTCTGTTAATAAGAATGTTGAGATGATTCAAAGGCTTAGAGAAAAGTCAGGAGAGATAGAGAAGATACTCTCGGTGATTTCTGATATAACAAAGAAGACAAATTTATTAAGCCTCAATGCTGCTATCCTTTCGTCACAGGCAGGAGAGGAAGGGAAGGTCTTTTCAGTTGTGGCAGATGAGATAAAGGTTCTTGCTGATAAGACAAGGACATCGGCAAAGGAGATAACAGAGATCATAAAATCAACGCAGAATGATATAGAGGCAACCCTGAAGGTCTCAGGAGAGAGTTTAAGGACTGTTGAGCACGGGACAGGGCTTGTTATAAAAGCAGGTGAGGCATTGAGGGATGTCATAGACCTCGCACGTCGGTCAGCAGAGACTGCCACAACGATACAGAAAGCCACCCATGAGCAGGTCATGGGCATATCACAGATAAATAAATCTATGGAGATGATCAAGAACTCTGTTGAGGATGTGACAAAGGCAACATTTATGCAGGAAAAGGGTTCAAAACATATACTTTCTACCTCTGAGAAGATAAAGGAGATTTCGTCCACCCTAATGAGGGGTATAGAAGAACAGAACAAGGCTGTTCAGATGATGCTTAGAAACCTTCAGATTGCGTCTGAAAAGGTCAAACATATTAAAGGAATACTCGAGTCTGAACAATCTGGTAGAGAACTCATATCTTCAATAGAGAATATAAACATAATAAACAGTGAGATTGGTAACATCATTCATGATACAAAGAATTCTTTCAATAAAGTGTATAGGGAAACAGCGGAATTTATGAAAGGTATTGGAAGGTTTTAAAAAGGTGAGTAGATTTATCATCTTTACTATTTCAACTGAGGAATTTGGTATCGAAATAGATAAGGTTATTGAGATAATAAGGCCACAAAAGGTCACCCATTTCCCAGGGGTTCCTGTCTATGTTAGTGGAGTATTCAATCTAAGGGGTTCTGTAATCCCCTTGATTGATATGAGGAAAAGGCTTAATGTAAAGCCACTTCCTAATAGGGAAAAGATACTGATAGTTAAACTTCATAACGGAAGGATAGGGTTACTGGTTGACTCTGTCAAAGAGATATTAACCATAGGGGATGAAGAGATTTCTTCTCCCCCGTCTATATTTAAAGGGCTGAAGACAGAGTATATTAAAGGAATTGGGAGGGTTGATGATAGATTGATAATAATATTTAACTTAGATAATCTTGTGACACCTGAAGAGATAACGATGCTTGGAGATATGACAGAGAAGGCATCCATTTAGCCATGGGAATCAAATGTAGCTGAAGAGAAAAAAGGAGGAAAGGAAGTGGAGGAGAAGGATAGGGAAATTCAGAGACTGAAGGCATTATTAAATGACAGGAACCCAGAGCTAAGAAGAGAAACCGTTTATTCTTTAATGAACATAGGCGATACATCTATATCCATTCCCCTTCTTATAAAGGCCTTTGAAGATACAGACTGGAGGGTTAGAAAGAGCGCAATAGAGATAATGCTTGGGATAAGGGGTGAAGATGTTATAAGGGCACTGATAGATACACTATATAGTGAGAACGCAAATCAGAGGAATTCCGCAATAGAGGCACTCATAACCCTTGGGACAGAGGCTACCGATTACCTGATCAAGGCATTTGAGACTAATGACCATGATGTAAGGAAATTCATTATCGATATTTTTGGTGTAACAGGTGACCTTAGGGCAATGCCTGTTTTTATGAAGGCGATACATGATCAGGATGAAAATATCCAGGCTGCTGCTGTTGAACATCTTGGTAACCTGAAAAGTCCGCATGTTGTTGATACATTGCTGTCTGTACTCATGGGTGATAACATATGGCTTTCATTCCATGCAATTGAAGCGCTGGGTAAGATTGGTGATGAGAGAGCTGTTGATACCCTGATATCCCTCCTCCCAGAGAAACCCTTGAGAAAATCTATTATAAAGGCCCTGGGCCAGATTGGCAGGGCTGATTCGCTTGTCAATATAGTTCCGTATATCAAGGATGAATCAAGGAGTGTGCGCGAACAGACAATCCTATCCATTATGAGATATTATCAGAAGGCTGTCAGTGAAAAGTTAATAATTGATTCAATCAGGGATGTTCTTGGAGAAGATGCAGAAGGAACCCTTCGACAGTATGCACAGAGTGAGAAAGAAGAATTAAGCAAGTCAGCCACTTTGATTCTTTCGCTAATAAAGGATAACATGGCAATAGCCCGTCTTCTTGAGATTTCTGCAGATATAGAGGAGGAAGACAGGGAGACTTTCACAAAGGCACTCGAATTTATAGGAGTCACATCCCCTGAATTACTCTTACCATATTTCGAATCAGAAAATGCCTATCAAAAAAGGGTAATGTGCGAGATAGCGGTAAGGACAGGCAAGGTGGTATTCTTCAAGCCACTTTTAAAACTCTTAAAGGACCAGGATGGTCATGTAAGGGGAAATGCTGCAATAGCTCTCTCAAGGCTGAAGAATATTGAAGCAGTTAAACATATTATACCCCTTCTTCAGGATGAATATGAGAATGTCCAGCAGGAGGCCATATTTGCATTATCTGAACTTAGAGATGGGCTTAACATAGAAGACGTGATGAGATGGCTTTCGGACAGAAATCCGGTTTTACGGAGAAATTCAGCGATTTTACTAAAGCGAATTGGTGAAAAGATGGCAATTGAACCGCTTGGGGTTACGCTTAAAGACAGTGTGGAGGATGTAAGAATTGCTGCTGTTGAGGCCATAGGAGAAATTAATGGAGAGGATAGTATAAAATATCTCCTTCTTGCCCTTACGGATGAATCTCCAGAGGTGAGGAGGGCTGCTGCGCTTGCACTTGGAAGGATTCCTTCAGACAGGGGCGTTGACTCACTTACATTACTACTTTCTGACCCTGATACATGGGTCAGGGAGGCGGCTATAAGGGGTCTTGCAGAAAGCAAGGATAAAAGGGCTGTGAAACATTTGATTCATCTTCTTTCAGATGATTCAGGGATAATAAGACTTGCTGCTATTGAGGCACTTAGAGGGTTCAGAGAAGAGGAGGCGAAGGGTGCACTCCTTGGCCTCCTGAATGATCCCGACCCTGAGGTCAGAAGTACAGCCATCGAGTCTCTTAGTGGTTATAGTGCCATAGTTGAAAATTTAAAACCCCTTTTAAAGGATAGTAACTGGAGTGTAAGGAAGAGGGTGGTTGAGGTTATAGGAAGGTCATTCAAGGATGAGAATATTGAACTTTTGAAGGAGATTGCATTGACTGACAGTGATGTCGAGGTTAGAGAGACTGCAAAGAGGTATCTTCAGTGATTAATAATATTACTCCTCTTTCGACAGAGGAATTCAGGCTTATAAGGGACATCATAGCTGAATACTGTGGTATATACTTTGACGAAAGGTTGAAGTTCATCGTACAGTTGCGGTTGAACAACCGCTTAATCGTTCACAAAATGAAGGACTTCAGGGAGTATTATCGCCTTTTAAAATATGATAAGAACAGGGACGAGGAGCTTCAAACAATAATAGATATATTAACTGTCAACGAGACCTATTTCTTCAGGGGTAGCACACAGATTGAGGTTTTTCGCAGAGAGATATTACCGGAACTTAAAGAGAATAAAAAGGCTGAAAAGAGGATAAGTATATGGTCTGCAGGTTGTTCTACCGGCGAAGAGCCTTACACCATTGCCATGTGTCTTCTGGAGGATAAGGATTTTGCAAGTTGGGATATAAATATCGTTGGTAGTGATATAAGTCAGAGGGTATTGAAGACAGCAAGAAAGGGTATTTACAAACAGAATTCTTTCAGGTGCACAGATGAGTATTTTATAAATACATATTTTGAAAAGAATGAGAACGGAGAATACCTGATAAAGGACAGAGTCAAGCATCTTGTGAACTTCAGCTTTCTCAATCTTATGGACTCTTACAAGGTGAGATTAATAGGACATGTAGATATCATCTTCTGCAGGAATGTGTTGATGTATTTTGCACCCGAGGCAAGAAGGATTGTTGCTGAAAATCTCTTTGATGTTCTTAAAGGGGGCGGGTATCTTTTCCTCGGTCATTCTGAATCATTGATGAATATAACCACTAAATTCAGACTGAGGCATCTGAAGGCTGATATTGTTTATCAGAAACCTGAGGGAAAGATTGAACGAATCTTCCTGCAGTAAGCTCAGCACCACATAGTGTAGGGCATTAAAAGGACACCCTGAGTTGTCTCCTGTTATTCCCTGACCCTCTAAGTCAGAGGACGAAATTAATCAGGGGCTATGCAATGGATTTATGTTTTCAGAGGGAAACGTAAAAAGGGGCTAAGTTAAACAATAATGAACAAAAAACAATTAAGCATTTTGATTATAGATGACTCTGCCTTTAGCAGGCAGACCATAAAGGACATACTTAAAAAAGACCCTGATGTGGGTAATATAGACATTGCATTCGATGGTAAGGATGGATTGAACAAGATATTGAATAAGAGACCAGATATCGTCACCCTCGATCTTGAGATGCCAGGGATGGATGGATTCACACTCCTCAGGTGGATTATGGAGAAGATGCCCCTTCCTGTAATCATTATCAGTGCCCATGGAGGTAATAGCACAGTCTTTAGGGCATTACAATTGGGTGCAGCAGACTTTATAGTGAAACCAACAAAGAAGGCACACGAAGAACTCAGGATAATTGAGGAAGATCTGTTAAGAAAACTCTCTGCCCTTAAGTCGCTCAAGATGGATAATCTGATGAGAAGCCTTTCGCTTATGGAAAAGAAAGATGTAATAAGGGAGACAGAACCCATTACAAAAAGGAATATAAAGGTAATAGCAATAGGCGCATCTACAGGTGGTCCTACAGCCATACAGTCCATACTTTCCCGTCTGCCCTCTGACCTTCCGGTCACCATACTTATAAGTCAGCATATGCCAGAGGGGTTTACAAGATACTTTGCCGAGAGAATGAATAGTCTATGCCTTCTTCAAGTGAAGGAAGCAAAGAATGGAGAGATCCTCAGAAAGGGTGAGGTACTTATCTGTCCTGGAGGGCATCATCTCCTCTTAAGAAGATCAGGAAGAGAGGTATATGTGAGTATTAAAAAGGCCTCAGTTAATGACAGGTATGTGCCATCCATTGATAAGATGATGCAATCCGTATCAGACATATATGGCGATAAAGTGATGGGCATAATACTGACAGGTATGGGTAGAGACGGCGTTCTGGGCATGAAGGAGATAAAGCATAAGAAGGGCTTAACCATCGTGGAATCTGAGGAAAGTGCAGTGGTCTTTGGAATGGCAAATGAGGCTATATCTTCAGGTGCTGTTGAAAAGGTATTACCTCTTCAGGAGATACCTTCAGAGATCATAAGGAACGTGGTATCATCTTCTTAAATAACCCGCCTTTAATTGGCCGCATCCTGCCTCAATATCCTGTCCTTTGCTCTTTCTGATTATGCTCGTAATGCCTGCATCCATCAGTATCCTCTGAAAAGTGACTATATTATCTTCAGTTGGTCTTTTAAATGGTCTTTGTAATACGCCCTTATTTACAGGATTATAGGGTATGAGATTGACCTTTGCCCTTACACCTTTTAATAATCTTACGAGCCTCTGTGCATCTTCTCTTGAGTCATTAATACCATCAATCATCACATACTCAAAGGTTATCCTTCTCCTCGGAGCAAGGGGAATGCCCCTGCATACACTCAAAAGTTCTTTTAATGGATATTCTCTGTTTATAGGCATGAGCCTGTTTCTTATCTCATCAGTTGTGGCATTGAGGGATATTGCAAGATTTACATCAGGTCCGTTTTCAACAAGCCTCTTGATTTGAGGGATAACCCCAGCAGTTGATAGTGTGATTCTCCTTTTAGAAAAACCCATATATTCCGTGATCCTCCCGAGGGCATCAAAGACCTCATCAGGGTTATCCAGTGGCTCACCCATACCCATGAGCACAATATTGGTAATCTTCGAGTCCTTATACAACCTCTTTACCGCTATCACCTGGTCAACAATCTCAAATGCCCTGAGATTGCGTCTGAGTCCTACTCTGCCTGTGATGCAGAATCTACAACCCCTTTTGCAACCGACCTGTGAGGAGATGCATAGGGTATTCTTATCCCTTTCAGGTATCAGGACACTCTCAATGGTTTCCCCATCAATAAGTCCAAAGAGAAACTTCTTTGTGCCATCCCCAGAGGTGAGAATCTTCAGAGGTTTCAGGTCACTTATGAATGTCCTCTCATTAAGTTCCTCACGAAGACCTTTTGGCAGGTCTGTCATTTCCTCAAATGAAGAAGCAAGCCTTTTATACAACCACTTAATAACCTGTTTTGCCCTATATGGTTTTTCACCAAGGTCTTTCATGAACTGGATTAGTTCTTTTTCTATCAGTTGTTTGATGTTTGTCTTCATTGATATTATTTTACATAAAAAGCACCACTTCTTGTTGAACCCAAGATTGCCGATAGAAATCTGCATATCTACTATTCTCTTTGGGAAACGACGTAGCTTTCCACGAAAGGGGAAGATCAATCTACACCGTTTGAAGTAGGTATGCCTGCCCTCAATTTACGAGTTGAAATTGTCCCTTGTGTTTTTTGTTTAAAAATGTTATTTTATATTAGTTTTCTTTATTCTTTTATAAAGAGAGTGGGAGTTCCCACTCTTTTGTTTTTAGAATATAAGATATGGAAATAAAGGAGCTTGAGACAAAGGTGATGGGGATAGTCGAGCCAGTGGTCAACTCACTTGGTATAAGACTTGACTATCTTGAGATTATCAGGATGCGAGGAAAACTGCTTTTGAGGATATTCATTGAAAAAGAAGGTGGCGTGACAATTGACGATTGTGAGTCTGTAAGCAGGGAGGTTGAGGCTATTTTAGATGTTGAAGACCCTATTCCATCCTCCTATGTCCTTGAGGTCTCTTCCCCTGGTCTTGACAGACCACTCAGGGGTCCTAAGGATTTTAAAAGGTATATAGGTAAAACAGCAAGGGTTGTCACAAGTACGCCACTGCAGAATCAGACATTTTTTTTAGGAGATATCGAAAACGCTGGTGATGACGAGGTTGTTCTGCTTTTACAGGGCAATAAAAGGGTAGTTATACCATACAAAATTATTTCAAAGGCAAGACTGGAGGTGGTGGTTTAGTATGGCACGGGAACTGATTCGTATCATTGAACAGATGAGTAAGGAAAGAGGTATCCCGAAGGAGGCAATAATTAATACACTTGAATCAGCTCTTTTGTCTGCCGTTAGAAAGAGGTACGGTCTTGAGCCTGAGATAAATATCCAGGTTGACGCTGAGACAGGTGATATATCCATAAAGGCCATAAAAAGGATTGTTCAGGAGGTTAAAGATCCCCTTAGGGAGACATCCCTTATGGATGCACAGATGATAGACCCTTCAAAGGGCCTGAATGATACCATTGAATCACCTATATCCCTTGAGGGTTTTGGAAGGATTGCTGCCCAGACAGCAAAACAGGTGTTGTTTCAAAAGGTTCGAGAGGCTGAAAAAGGAGCAATCTATGAAGACTTCAAGGATAAGACAGGAGAGATTGTTACTGGCGTTGTAATTCGGAAGGAGAGGGGAGCCTATTACGTTGCTATAGGAAGGGCAGAGGCAACCCTTCCTATAAAATCTACCCTTCCAACTGAAGCCCTTAAGAGGGGAGAAACAATCAGGGCATATATAGAGGACGTCAGGATTACACCAAAAGGTCCCATGATACTTCTTTCAAGGACGCATCCTAATTTTGTTGGTGAGCTCTTTAAGATGGAGATACCTGAGGTCTATGAGGGTATTGTGGTTATAAAGGATATTGTCAGGGAGGCAGGTGACAGGACAAAATTAACGGTCATATCAAAGAACGATGCTGTTGACCCAGTTGGTGCCTGCGTTGGGATGAAGGGAACACGTGTGCAGTCCATTGTAAGGGAACTTAAAGGTGAAAGGATTGATATAATACCATGGACCGATGACCCGAGGGTGCTGATAGCAAAGGCACTGAGTCCAGCAACCGTTGAAAGTATAGGTATAAATGAAGAGGAAAGGACAGCCATGGTTGTTGTTAGTGATGACCAACTCTCTATAGCCATAGGGAAAAAGGGTCAGAATGTAAGGCTTGCAATGAAACTTACTGGTTGGGATATTAATATCATCAGTGAGTCAGAGTATGAGAAGATAAGGTCAGGTGAGAAGGAGATGGAGCTTGAGGAGGTTCAGAAAAAAGAAAAAGGTATAACCTCCAAAGATGAACAGAATATATGATGAAAGGTCTGATAAGGGCCTAAAGACAAAATTGGAGACATCTGTTGATACACCTGCACAGTATCTTAAGGGTATCGGACCTGCACGGGCAAAGTTCCTTCAAAGACTGGGCATCAAAACCCTCCATGATATTTTTTATTATATCCCGTGGAGATATGAAGACAGGAGGGTTATCAAGGAGATTTCAGAACTCAGGTACGGAAAGCTTGAGACAACCACAGGAGAGGTCATCTCAGCAGGTGTTATTACAACACCAAAGAAGAAGCTGAAGATTTTTGAAATTGCTATAACAGATGGCTCGGCTATTCTTCACTGTAAATGGTTCAATCAGCCTTATTTAGAGAGATACCTTAAAAAGGGACAAAAGATCATACTGAGCGGTACTGTGAAACCACGACCCTATTCCACCCATGGTCTTGAAATGGAAAACCCTGTCTTTGAACTTATAGATAGTGACAACAGGTTCATCCATACTTCGAGGATTGTACCTATTTATAAGGCTACAGAGGGCATATCACCAAAACAACTCAGGGCATTGATGTATAATCTTATTAACAGTTATATAGGTGTGGTAAAAGATTACATACCTGAAGATATCTTGATAAGGAATCGTTTGAAGCCTTTGGACTGGTCTATAAAGGAGGTGCATTTCCCCGAAGAGGCTTCTGATATAGATTCTCTTAACAGGGGGGTAAGTTCTGCTCACAGGAGGCTTGCCTTTGATGAACTCTTTTTGCTTGAACTTGGCCTTGCCCTCATGAAGAAGAAGGAATCTGTCAGGCGGGGTATAAGCTTCAGGGGCGGTGACCAGCTTGTTAACAGTTTTATCCAGAGCCTTCCATTTGAATTGACCTCAGCACAGAAGAGAGTGATAGAGCAGATAAGGACAGATATGGAAAGCCCTCTACCAATGAACAGGCTTGTGCATGGTGATGTTGGCTGTGGCAAGACAGTGATTGCTCTTATATCGATGCTCAAGGCTGTTGGCAGTGGCTACCAATCATGCCTAATGGCACCTACTGAGATACTCGCAGAACAGCATTATATAAATATCCACAGGATGGTGGAGGGTCTTGGTCTCAATGTGGTTATGCTTACTTCAGGGGTCAAAGAGAAGCCCTTTGATGATATACTCAGTGGTGATGCACATATAGTTGTTGGTACACATGCCCTGATTCAAGAGAAGGTGAGATTTAAGAGGCTTGGGCTTGCAATAATCGATGAACAACATAAGTTTGGCGTTGTCCAGAGGGCTAATCTGAGACGCAAGGGTTTTAATCCTGATATACTCATAATGACCGCTACGCCCATCCCCCGTACACTTGCCCTGACACTCTATGGAGACCTTGATATATCTATTATTGATGAGCTTCCACCAGGCAGGAGACCTGTAAAGACAAAGGTCTTCTTCCCTTCCCAGAAAGAGAGAATTTATTCTCTTATAGAGAGTGAACTCTCAAAAAAAAGGCAGGCCTACATAGTCTATCCCCTTATTGAGGGTTCTGAAAAACTCGACCTCAAGACAGCGATAGATGGTGCAGAGGCTTTTAAGAGAATCTTTTCTCACAGGGTGGTGGGGCTTGTTCATGGAAGGATGAGCACTTCAGAGAGAGAATCCGTAATGTCAAGATTTAAATCAGGTGAGATTGATATCCTTGTTGCCACAACAGTTATTGAGGTTGGTGTCGATGTGCCAAATGCCTCTCTCATGCTCATTGTTCATGCAGAAAGGTTCGGACTTGCCCAGCTACATCAACTCAGAGGAAGGATCGGAAGGGGCAATTATGAATCACACTGCATCCTTCTTGCATATCCACCATTTAGTGATGATGCCCACCAGAGGCTCAAGGCAATGGAGTCAACCGGTGATGGCTTCAGGATTGCTGAGGAAGATCTTGTAATAAGGGGGCCGGGTGAATTTTTTGGCACAAGACAATCAGGCATGCCTGACCTGAGTGTGGCTAATATTATCAGGGATGTGGACATTCTGGAAATATCAAGGCGTGAGGCATTTACCCTTGTTGATTCGAACCCACAATTGAGAGATTATCCTTTATTAAGAGAGGCTTTAAATAGGAGATGGATTGGAAGACTTGAGTTGATAAAGAGTTGAGGGATAGGTTCCTCAAAGGAGGGTCTATGCTTAGTATCATCAGGAGAAGTGTTAGAGAGGGGTTAAACAAGGTCAAATGGATAGCGGCCTTCCTCGCTGAAAGGACAAAGGCTGAGACATCAATTGCAAGGCTCTTATATGAAAGCAGTAAGCTTGAAGAGAAGAGCGATAGCCTGTACAGGGAGATTGGAAGAAGGATTTTTGAGCTGTATGAAAAGGGTGAAGAACCTGTTATAAAGGATTTTGTGATAAAACAGGCGATTGATGAGATAAGAACCCTCAGAGCCACAATAATTGACTATAAGAAAAAGGCCAAGGAATTGAGTAGCATACCAGAATGATTGGTTATTTCATTGTCTTTATCTTTGGTGCAGTGATAGGCTCTTTCCTGAATGTGTGTATATATCGCATACCAAGGGGCATGTCAATAATTATCCCCTCCTCAATGTGTCCTGCCTGTGGCAATCAAATAAGGTTTTATGACAATATCCCTATAATCAGCTATATTCTTTTGAGAGGGAGATGCAGGTACTGCAAATCACGGATAACAATTAGATACCCGGCTGTAGAGAGCCTTAATGCTACTTTATATATTCTAATACTGTATAGATTTGGGCACAATGATTTATTACCAGTAATCTCATATTTTATATTCATATCATCACTGATAGTAATTACATTTATCGACCTTGAGTTTCAGATAATCCCTGATAGGATAACACTTCCATGGATACCACTTTCTCTTATCCTCGGTGCGACTGTTCTACCTGACCCCTTTTTCCGCTATGATTTCCTTGGATTTAAGTCATCTCTTATAGGCCTGACCTCTGGAGGCGGATTATTTTACTTTATCGCTGTTGCAGGAAGGGCTATACTCAAAAAGGATGCTATGGGTGGAGGTGATATAAAGATGATGGCTATGATAGGAGGGGTGCTTGGCTGGAAAGGCGTTATACTTACGACATTTATTGGAAGCCTTATAGGCTCGATAGCCGGTGCTGTTGTAATTGTCCTTAAAGGTAGGAAGTGGGGTATAAGGATACCTTTTGGTCCATTTCTTGCCATTGGTGCTATCGTAAGTCTCTTAATAGGACAGGAGATTCTTTACTGGTATCTTTATGGGAGATAACATTATCAGAAATATCTTCACATACCTTTTGATTGCCTTTACAAGTATGCTTTCAGGGTTAATTATTGCGTCTTACCTTGAAGGTACTGTTACAGTCATTATTGTTGTTTTATTAGTACTCTTACTCCTTGTCTTAGCCTTCTCGACACTGAGACTTTATATCTCAAGACAGAGAAATATCCTGAGGAAGATTGAGGAGCGGGGTGAAGATACAGAGGTGGGCTTTGTTGTTGATACCTTTCACGAGCTTGTCAGCAAACTTAAAGATAAAGAGAAGGAACTTGCAATGCTGAAGTCTCAGGCTGAAGATAGAGCAGGAAGGATAGAGGCATATAATGAAAATATCCTCCAGAGTATTCCGAGTGGGGTTGTCAGTATTGATAACGATATGAAGATAAGAAGCATCAATTATTCTGCAGAGCGAATTCTTGGTATACGCTCAATTGATGTAATTGGAAGGGATTTCGGGGAGGTCTTTGGAGAGCACTTAATCAGCATCTTAAAGGAACAGGAGACTATAACAAGGGCAGAATATCCCTACACAACAAATGACAGGAGATCTATCTGGCTTGGTGTAACAACATCTAAATTAAGGAATAAAGAAGGCGATGTTATTGGAACGCTCTTTATCTTTACAGATCTGACAGACATAAAGGTACTTCAGGAAGAGGTAAGGCTCAGGGAAAGGCTATCACAACTTGGTGAGATGTCAGCAGGCATAGCCCATGAACTCAGAAATTCAATGTCTGTGATCTCGGGTTATGCAAAACTTCTCAGAAGAAATATCGATGATGCTAACAGACCCTCTGTGGAGTCCATATTAACAGAGATCACTGGCATGGACAGGATCATATCAGAACTCCTCTCCTTTGCAAAACCGACCATCTTAAATAGAACGACCGTTGACCTTGATGGGCTGATAAGGGAGACCGTTATGACTGTTGCAGGCGATAGAGATTCTATTAACCTCTCCATTAATACAGGTGATAGGTTGTTCATCGAGGCAGATGAGACCCTCCTCAGACAGGCACTCACAAACCTCATCATTAACGCTATTGAGTCAATGCCAGGAGGAGGAAGGCTTGATGTAGAGACACTATCTCATGGTGGTATGGCAATCATCAAGATAAGAGACACGGGCAGAGGTATATCTGATGATGTAAAAGACAAGATCTTTCTTCCTTTTTTTACAACAAAGGAAAAAGGCATTGGCCTTGGGCTTGCCCTTGTTCAAAAGATCATTGTTGCTCATAACGGACGTGTCGAGTTTGAAAGTAAAGATGGTGAGGGTTCTACATTCACGATCAGCCTCCCTCTGAAATAGAGATGGCAGGGTAAAAAGGTTCAGCGGGAAGCTTGTCATGCATTATAGACATATGATATATTTTAATAATCGGTTCTCTCGAATTTTCCCTATTAATTTCAGATAACTGATCTAAATGGAGGTTGAGATTATGCCAATTTATGAATACAGATGTGCGAAGTGTAATGAACAATTTGAAATAACACAGAGGATAACGGATGAGCCTCTTTCAATCTGTAAACTCTGTGGAGGGCAATTAAAAAGGCTGATAACCAATACCTCCTTTCTCCTTAAAGGAAGCGGATGGTATGTAACCGACTATCCATCGCCTGAGAGGAAGAGGGCGATAGATGAAAAGAAGAAAACAGCCGAAGATTCAAAAAAACAGGATGCAACAACAAAAGAGGCAGTTGGTTCAAGATGATAAAGCTGTCTCGACATAGGACACCTTAATATCTTCTCAAGGGTAAGCCTCTCAGGATGGCTTGACCAGCCTGCAATCAAGGGTGATTCCTAGTCTATAAATTTTTTTTAATCAATATATAAAAAAAATTTTCTTGACACCTTGATAAGAATAACTTATATAAGAATTATTTGTTATTTCAGAGTGTAATGAAGATGGGTCTTAAATTAAATATCCAATCATTTGGCCTGAATCTTGCCACTCACTCACTCACTCACTCACTCACTCACTCACTTTTAGACCTTATAAGAAATTTTCTATTAACAACCGTTGGCATTTCCTGTTGAACGGGAAATGCCTTTTTTATTTTCAAAAATAAAAAATGGTTTCATTCAATTAAATCTTGACAGCGCTTGAGCAAAGGAGGCGTCAAATGCGAACAAACCCCATAAAAAAGATTTTCTTTCATATTCTTATTTTAATAGGCATTTTGGTTTTGTTTAATGACTTTGCTCTTAGGTCATCTGCGTGAGAAGACTCAAATAGAAACTTCAGACCTATTGCTTACAGGAAACAGGTATATTAA
>FWPU01005056.1_pt1 | contig 29438 bp, 26 predicted proteins | sample 2228361 | NCBI WGS metagenome assembly FWPU01 (sample SAMEA103939777, study PRJEB20133) | metagenome | reverse complement strand
TCTAGAGTGGAAGGCTTGGGAAGCGGGCAAGGTGCTCTTGACCGTCAACGAAGCCTATACCTCGAAGACGGTTTCTTGGACTGGCGAAGTGGTTAAGATTGGCGGCTCTCGAATCATCAGGTCGAGTATAGATGGACGGATAATGGACAGGGATCTCAATGGTGCTCGCGGGATCTTCCTGCGGGCATTGGTTGATACGCCTTGGTTGAGAGACAATCTCAACTTATGTATTCGTTAGCGTTTGTTAGCGAAAAAGTATCGGAGTATCTTTTGGTATTTACGATACTTGCTTGCCCCTAAGAAGGTGAAACTTGTCGGTAATCTGGACAATGTATGCTTGGGAATCGCCTGCAATCACGGAATAATCACGCTCTATGTCTGGAAGTTTAGAAACAGTTGAACGGGAGGTGTTGGCGCTGCAAGGGTTGCTCATGGGGGCACTCCAAGAAATGCGGCAACTCTATGATGCTTACCTTGAGGTACTTGCCCCCATTGCTCGGCAGCAGTTGATTACGGTTAGCTATCAGGTCTGTACCCAAGTCTTTCCAGAGCAGTTTCTCACCCTTGAGGAGGGCGATCGCCAACGGCTACAGCAGCAGATTCAACGCCTTGCGCTCCAGCTCGAAGCTGCCATTTTGCGACTTCAACCCCGACGACAAGAATCCGAGCCAGTCCCAACTGATGACCTCATTGACGTGGAAGCGCCTGAGGCAACGGATAGTAATGAGGATCAGGAGGGAAACGCCCCCGCAACCGAGGAGAACAATTCCTTACAAGAAAAGCTCAGTAAAACTCTCTACCGTTGTTCCCTCAAGATCAATCACTTGCTGCAGCAGGCAGCTATTTTACCGCCAGCCCCCATTGGCGTTATTTTAGAGATTGCCAGTAAGGCGGAAAATCGTCCCTTGGGACGCATTCCCCACCTGCTAACCATGATGATGGACGAGCAAAAAAGCGAGGAGGAGGGGGAAGCCCATGCCAGCCCTCTCAGCCATCATCCGATGGCAGCCATCTATCTGCAACTGGAGGAATTAGAATTTCAGCACCCCCCCCTTGCCAATCATCGCAGTCAAATTCGGCAACTGGAATCCCGTTTGGCCAGTTTGCAACAGCAACTCCACAAAAAGCAGCGCCAGTACCTTGTTCTGAAGGCCAGTCGCGCTTGGTGGCAAACGTGGAAGGCCAACGAAGCCAATAGCCCTCAGGATACCCCTGATTAAGAGAGGGAGGGAACGGTGTCACTGGATTGGCCACGCCTACAACGCGCCCTTGCCATTGAGATGGAACGGGGGTTTTGTAATTTGCAAGGCAATGCCTATCGCTTTAGTGAATACCTCCACCACGAACTTAGCCAAGCTCCGCTGCATCAGCTCCCCCGCCATGTGCGCGATCGCTGGCAAGAAACCGCTGCGGCCTACGCTAACTACGCCAATCTTTCACCACCACAGCGACAGCACCTTGTGGTGAAAACTCGCCAACTGCTGCACGATGTCCACCAACAATTAACCGTACCGCCGCGCTTAGATCGCTGGCAACAGCCCCTCAAGCAGATTTCCGGTATTGGCGATCGCACTGCGGAGCGCTTAGCCAAGCTCGGGCTTTATACCCTCGCGGATCTCATTTACTACTTTCCCCGCGATTACATTGACTATGCCCGCCAAGTGGCCATTCACGAGCTGGTGCCGGGTGAGACGGTAACGCTTGTCGGCAAGGTGCGCCGTTGCAACTGCTTTACCAGCCCCCGCAATGCCAAGCTAACGATTCTTGAACTGGTGATCCAAGATCGCAGCGGCCAAATCCGCCTCAGCCGCTTTTATGCCGGTGCCCGCTATGCCCAACGGGCTTGGCAAGAGCAACAAAAACGACTTTATGCCCCCCAAACCATGGTGGCCGCCTCAGGACTGGTGAAAACCAGCAAATACGGCCTGACCCTTGAGGATCCGGACTTAGAAGTGCTGGAGCACGCCGGGGCTGAAATTGAATCCCTCACGGTCGGGCGCATTGTCCCGGTTTATCCCCTCACGGAGGGCATCTCACCGGGGATTATTCGCCGGGCCGTGGATCGGGCGCTACCGCTGCTGACGGGCTATCCTGATCCCTTGCCGCCGCAGATCATCGCTGCCCACGGCTTAATGGATCTGGAAATGGCACTGCGCCAGATTCACTTTCCCAAAGATCACGAACATCTGGCTCAGGCACGCCGCCGCTTAGTTTTTGATGAATTCTTTTACCTGCAGTTAAGCCTGCTGCAACGCCGCCACCAATACCAGCAGCAGCAGAGTCCTCCCCTAAGCCCTCAAGGGGAGCTAGTTGATCGCTTTTACCGGCAACTGCCGTTTGCGCTCACCCAAGCTCAGCAGCGAGTCGTGGGTGAAATCCTTGCCGACTTAGCCCAACCGATTCCCATGAATCGCCTTGTGCAGGGGGATGTGGGGTCGGGCAAAACCGTTGTGGCTGTGATTGCCCTGTTGGCAGCGATTCAGTCGGGCTATCAAGCGGCGCTGATGGCCCCCACGGAAGTGTTGGCGGAGCAGCACTACCGCAAGTTGTTGGAATGGCTCACCCCCCTCCATCTACCGGTGGAGTTGCTGACGGGATCAGTACGCACTGCCAAGCGGCGAGAGATCCTTGCCCAATTAGCCACTGGTGAACTCCCCCTGCTGGTGGGAACCCATGCCCTGATTCAAGAGGGGGTCACGTTTGCCCACTTGGGCTTAGTGGTCATTGACGAGCAGCATCGCTTTGGGGTAGCGCAGCGGGCAAAATTGCAAGCCAAGGGAGTCTTGCCCCACGTGCTCACCATGACGGCAACGCCGATTCCCCGAACGTTGGCCTTGACGTTGCACGGGGATCTAGAGGTCAGCCAAATTGACGAACTGCCCCCGGGGCGTCAACCCATCCAAACAACTGTTCTGGGTCGGGGCGATCGCCCCCATGCCTACGATCTAATTCGCCGCGAAGTTGCCCAAGGTCGCCAAGCCTACATTATTTTGCCGTTGGTGGAAGAATCCGAAAAGCTGGATCTAAAATCCGCCATTGCTGAACACGAGCGGCTGCAAACAGAAATTTTCCCCAACTTTCCCGTGGGGTTACTCCACGGTCGCATGGGGGCCGCGGAAAAAGACACAGCCATTCAAGCCTTTGCCCGGGGCGAGATCGCTATTCTCGTGGCCACCACCGTTGTCGAGGTTGGTGTGGATGTTCCCAATGCCACCGTCATGCTCATTGAACACGCGGAACGCTTCGGCCTCTCGCAACTGCATCAACTGCGGGGTCGGGTGGGGCGCGGGTCTCACCAATCGTTTTGCCTTCTCCTCAACAGTTCCCGCAGTGAAACGGCTAAACAACGCCTGAACGTCCTCGCCCAGTCCCAAGATGGGTTTTTCATTGCCGAGATGGACTTGCGGCTGCGCGGTCCTGGGGAAGTGCTGGGAACGCGCCAATCAGGGCTGCCGGATTTTGCCCTTGCTAGCTTAGTGGAAGACCAAGATTGTCTAGAGCAAGCCCGCCAAGCCGCCGCCGACTTGGTGAGCCAAGATCCTCAGCTTCAGGGATACCCCCTCTTACGGACGATTCTCCAACAGCGGCGCGATCGCCTGCTAGGGAGCCTCATGAACTAGGGGTTCCCCAGCGATTGGTTCTGTATGTTAAATTTAGTTAAGAATCTGAATAAGAAATGCCGCCCATGAAAGTCTCTTGGAAAACGCTTCTTCTTTGGTCAATCCCGCTACTCCTAGTGGGGATATTGATCTGGCAGGGTGCCAACAGCTTGATGCTCAACCAAAGCCAACCGCCCCTCAACACCGCCAGCACCCGCATGAGCTATGGTCGGTTTCTCAGTTACCTTGATGCTGGACGCATTAGTCGCGTCGATATTTTTGATAACGGTCGCACCGCCATTGTCGATGTCTCTGACCCAGAACTGGTGAACGGTCGCCCGCTACGAGTACGCGTGGATATGCCGGGCACGTCTCCGGAAATTATTAGTAAATTGCGGCAGCAACACGTTGAAATCGATGTCCACCCCGCCCGTAATGATGGTGCCATTTGGGGGCTACTGGGTAATCTCTTGTTCCCCATTCTCCTCATTGGGGGTCTTTTCTTCCTCTTCCGGCGATCCAGCAACGTGCCGGGTGGCCCAGGACAGGCCATGAACTTTGGCAAGTCGCGGGCGCGCTTTCAAATGGAAGCGAAAACCGGCGTTATGTTTGACGATGTCGCAGGCGTGGATGAAGCCAAAGAAGAACTCCAAGAGGTCGTCACGTTTCTGAAAAAACCGGAGAAATTCACCGCCGTTGGTGCCCGCATTCCCAAGGGGGTGCTTTTGGTAGGGCCACCGGGAACCGGTAAAACCATGCTCGCCAAAGCCATTGCCGGTGAAGCAGGGGTACCCTTCTTCTCCATTTCTGGCTCGGAGTTTGTGGAAATGTTTGTGGGCGTGGGTGCCTCACGGGTACGGGATCTCTTTAAGAAAGCCAAGGAAAATGCCCCCTGCCTGATCTTCATTGATGAAATTGATGCCGTGGGTCGTCAGCGCGGTGCCGGTATTGGCGGTGGTAATGACGAGCGGGAACAAACCCTGAACCAGTTGCTCACGGAAATGGATGGGTTTGAAGGTAACACCGGGATCATTGTTATTGCAGCTACCAACCGTCCCGATGTCTTGGATGCCGCTTTGTTGCGTCCTGGCCGCTTTGACCGCCAAGTCATTGTCGATGCCCCCGACATCAAAGGGCGGCTCTCCATTTTGAAAGTGCACGCTCGCAACAAAAAACTAGCGCCGGAGGTCTCCCTTGAAGCGATTGCCCGCCGCACGCCTGGGTTTACCGGTGCTGACTTGGCCAACCTGCTGAACGAAGCGGCCATTCTTACGGCACGGCGGCGCAAACCCGCCATCACCATGCTGGAAATTGATGATGCGGTGGATCGGGTCATTGCAGGGATGGAAGGCACTCCGCTCATTGATGGTAAAAGTAAGCGCTTAATTGCTTATCACGAAGTGGGTCATGCCCTTGTCGGTACCCTCCTCAAGGATCACGATCCAGTGCAAAAGGTGACCCTTGTGCCCCGCGGTCAAGCGCGTGGTCTGACGTGGTTTATGCCTTCGGAAGACTCCGGCCTCATTTCGCGATCGCAACTGATGGCGCGTATGGCTGGTGCCCTCGGGGGACGTGCTGCCGAGTACGTGGTCTTTGGTGATGCGGAAGTCACGACGGGCGCGAGTAACGACCTCCAGCAAGTCACTGCCATGGCACGGCAAATGGTCACCCGCTTTGGCATGTCAGACCTTGGGCCACTCTCCCTTGAAACCCAAAATGGAGAAGTGTTCCTCGGTCGCGATCTGGTCTCTCGCTCAGAATACTCGGAAGAAATTGCTGCTCGCATTGATGCCCAAGTGCGGGAGCTGGTGCAGCACAGCTATGAATTGGCCATTAAGCTCATCCGTGAGCATCGGGTCGTGATTGACCGCCTTGTGGATTTGCTGGTGGAAAAAGAAACCATTGATGGTGAAGAGTTCCGGCAAATTGTAGCCGAGTACACCGCTGTTCCTGAAAAGGAACGTTTTGTCCCTCAACTTTAGGGCGATCGCCCCTCATTTTTGGGGAACACGAATGGGGTGTGGGACTTATGCCTGCACCTCATTTTTTGACGCTGCATAACCTGTTAACTATTAGCATTGATGAAGCTAACGAGTGGCCTATTGCCAGCAACTCTCTTTTTACGGAAAAAAATAAAAAATGTCTTATTGGCAAGTTGATTTTTATCGACGCCCACTGAAAACCCCAACGGGCATTGACCTCTGGGAACTAGTGATTTGTGACCCCGAACAGCAATTTCATTACACGGCGTTCTGTCCAGAACCACTGGCAACCGCCTCATGGTTGCGGGAAGCCTTTTGCAACTGTGGCCAGCCCTTACCAGAGCGCATTCAGGTGTTTCGCCCCCAAAGTTTGGGTCTTATTGAAGCCGCCTGCGAATCCTTAAAAATTTCCCTAGAAGCCACCCGCCGCACCCGATCATTAAAAGACTTTCTGCGCCAGCGGGTGACTGAGTACCCCTCCCTTGACACTTACACGGGGGCAGCCTACGACCCCCTTGCCATCGAGCAGCCACCGCCGCTGCCCCTACCAGACGACATTTGGGGGGACTACTGGCAATTTGCCGCCATTACTCCCGACCAACTGAACCAACTGATGCTCTACCCGCTGCGCATTCTCTCGTTTGAGATGGACATGCTACCAGAGGCATTAGGCCTCAGGAGTGATTGCTTGATTCCGGGGATTATCCTCTACGGTGGTCGTAAGTCGTTAAAGCTCGCCCGCTGGTTTCAAGAGCAATCTCCCTATCGGTTGGAGTTTGTGCGGGGGCAACCCTGCGGCGTTATCCTTCACAGTGGCTTACGCGATCGCTGGGTGTTTTTAACGTTTGACAACCCAGAAATTGCAGCAGCAGGGGATGCATTCCAGCAACGCTTGCGGGATAGCCAAGGACTCCACTTTTTCCTCATCCAACCTGAGGAAAACGACACCACCTATACGGCCCTATGGCTACTGCACCCTCTTGAAAAAACATTGCCAATGTAGGATACCTAGGTTGATGACTTCGGAATGACTCTTATTATCCTTGGTTTATTTTGGCCAACGGGATCACTTTTGTCATTTTGCGACTTAAAAGGAAGAGCCTGAGCAAAGACGTTCTCATCAATCGTTTCCCCCAAGGGAGCGAGGCGCTCTTCAACTGCCTGTCGAAAACTCTTTTGAGTTTGCTGGACTAAATCTTCAAGGGTTTTAATGCCAGAATTGAGGGATATTGTACCTGCCCCTGAATTTTGATTTCGTAAGAGAACATGAGCCTTGATGTAGTTGTTTAGGGCGCGGCTGATTCCCTGTTTGCTGATAGGCAATTGCTTTTGCCTAAAATGTTCAAAAATTAAATTTTTCGTTTTATTAGTAGTCATATTGTGAGGTCGATGATTGATCAACCATTGCCCCACCTCCAGCAATAATGCATCACTTGCTACTTCGTTGGCAAAAATTTCGCGATAAGTGGAAACTGTGTGAATTGGCTTAGGTTCATGGGAACGAACAGTGGAATTGCTAGGTAGCTGATCACGCCAGCACAAAATTGCTTTTTGCACAGTATTATTTACTGCTAGACAAATAGGTGAGTTGTGTTGCTCTGTAATGTAGCCAATGGCTTCCGATGGCTTAGAAAATCCAAAGCGTAGGGGATCAAATTGAGGAATTATTTTTTTGAGATCATTGAAAAATACGACAAAGTCTATCCCATTTTCAAGTTGATTTTTTTTGTCGGCATTAGATGCATAGTAGTTAATAAGCTCAAGAATTTTATTTGATTCTAGTTTTTTGATTTCCTCAATGGTTGCATTTGGCGGATAATTGATTTCAGAAATTGGTATTGATGGAGATGTTTCTGAAGTATCTGTGTTTTCTCTTGGACTTGCGGCGTTATCGAAAGGATTATCTAGCAAAATAAACCTATGGCAAACCCGCTGGAGGCTATCACTGGCTGAGCCGCGGTAGGCACAACCAATGACTGTTTTACCGTAATCTCGCAGTTTTAGGGCAACGGAGCCAAAACCACCATCGCCGGATACCAACACAAACGTGTTAATTTCTGGATGTTTGTGGATAATGTCAACGGCATCCAGTGCTAGTTGAATATCAGCAGCATTGCGTTGATCCCGATTGCGACCATAGACGGCAACCTGCTCTACTTGGAGGGCATCTAACTGGGGAATGAAGCTTTGTAAAATTTGGTTGACCCAATTGCCATAGGCTCGCTGCACGACTACCTCACCGAGATTAGCCGCTCTGCGAAGTGCTTCTAGGACTTGCTTGAGGGACACCAGTTCACTGACTCGGGCGGGATCAAGGCGCTGTCCTTGTAAAAAGACTAAGTTTTCGATGTCATAGAGAATGGCGGTTTTCGGGACGCTGGGGTCACTCACTGCAGGCTTGTCGAGGGCAGACTTTAGCTGAGCCAGATCCCGCGAGTGAATATCCAGAATTTTGTGAAGTGCCTGTACAGACTCCAAAATTTGTTGGTTTTCTAGAGCAGGGGCGGGGATTGCTGGAAGTTGTTTGAGAGACTCCGTTAGCAATTGCTTTTGCTGCTCAAAGCCATGACTGATCCATGTGCGCTGGTCGGTAAGGGAGTTGTGCAGTTGGTTGATTTGATTATCAACTTTCTTGATTTGCTCACCAATCTCTTTTGAGTCTTGCTGCTGTTTGAGGAAGGGGGCTGCGGCTAAGGCTCCGACACTGCTGCCAATTAAGGGGGCAAGGCGCTGGTTGGGCTGTAAGGTCATTGCAATACTACCGACAGCGATCGCACTCAGGGGGGTGACTAACCAAAGCTGGGACTTCATTAACCGGTCAACGTTATTTAGATCACACTAATTAGCTCACAATCATAGCAAAATTTCTTTAAAAGATGGAATGACTTGTAGCGCTCCAACCCCTGAAATCGCTAGAATGCTTTTAACGAGGAGATCAGTCATGAGTGTCCCAATTTCCCCAATTCAGCTTCCCCCCTGTGGTGACTGCGCAGCGGATGCCGAGTGGTTAGAGCAGGCACTCTTAAACTGGCTGAATGAAGAGTATCTACCGGAAGCGGTAAACGGGGCGATCGCCCAGCGAGCTGCTCAGGTCTATCGGCGGCAACGACTAGAGGGCGAACACGAGTTAGGGGGGATCCTCTTGGCCTTAGTTACAGAGCTACAGGATTTTGACTTTTCCCAGAGCTTCTATAGTGAGTTTGCCGTTGCCAATGCCGTGAGTGATCTCCTGCTGCGGCGCTTGGGGATTGAACCCTGTTGCGGGGCAGGCTAGGGTTGCCAATTGGGTTTGACCACTTGCCGGGCGCGGGCAATCACGAGGGCATTATCCGGCACATCCTCGGTAATGGTGGAGCCTGCGGCCACTGTGACGTTTTCGCCAAGGGTGACGGGTGCCACCAAGACGCTGTTGGAGCCTGTTTTTGTGCCGCTGCCAATGCGGGTTTGATGTTTCCGCACCCCATCGTAGTTAGCAGTGATGGTGCCGGCACCGATATTGACGCGATCGCCCAAGAGAGCGTCCCCGAGATAGGCAAGGTGGGAGGCTTTGGTGTCATTGCCCAAGACGGCTTTTTTCAGCTCAACAAAGTTCCCGACCCGACAGCGATCGCCAACAACACTCTGCTGACGAATATGAGCGAAAGGACCAATTTGGCAATCATTGGCAATTTCACTGTCGCTGATCACCGAATAGCGCACGGTGACCCCTGTACCGAGGGTGCTGTTTTCAATCAGGCAGCCGGGGCCAATGTGACTGCCGCTGCCAATACGAGTGGTACCCCGCAGATGGGTTTGCGGCTCAATGACCACATCGGCAGCAAGTTCTACCGTATCTTCGATCGTGATACTTGCCGGGTCAATGAGGGTGACGCCTGCCCGCATCCATGCCTCTTTCGTGCGGGTTTGCAAAATTTGATAGGCGGTGGCCAGTTGAACGCGATCGTTGACCCCCAAAATCTCCTCGTAGTCCTCCACATCCACCACCATCACCGGACTGAGGGCATTGACAGCATCAGTGAGATAGTATTCCTGTTGGTCATTGTTGGCCTGCAGGTAGGGCAGTACAGCGGCAAGCTGCGGCCAGTGAAAACAATAAACTCCGGCATTGATGCGCCGATTTTGCTTTTGCGCTGCTGTGCAATCCCGGTCTTCAATAATTTGCTTCAGGATGTTTTGGCTATCGCAGATCACCCGGCCATAGCCTTGGGGATTATTGATTTGAGCTGTGAGAATTGTTGCCGCATTCCCCTGTTCGCGGTGCACCTGTAATAGGTGGGCAAGGGTCTCGGCCCGCAGGAGTGGCACATCCCCATTGAGCACCAGTAAATGCCCGTCATAGTCCTTGAGGTAGGGCAGTAGTTGCTGCACAGCGTGGCCAGTGCCCAACTGTTCCGCCTGCTCGACAAATTCAAGGTTGGGATAATCCTTGAGGGCGGTGCGAACCCTATCTGCCTGGTAACCAACAATCACAAACTGGCGTTGCGGTTGCAGCGGTTCCACCTGATGAAGTACCCACCCTAGGAGCGATCGCCCCCCTAAGGGGTGTAACACCTTCGGCAGCGAGGATTTCATGCGTGTGCCTCGCCCTGCTGCTAACACTGCCACAATAACCATGAGTTCTGCGTGCCTAATCATCCAAATCGTGGGTCATGTGCAGGCATTAATCAAGTCGGGAGCTACCTGCTCTATCGCCGATTATTACCACAACACTAACACCATCCACAGTGGAGTATATCAAGGTTGGGAAACAAGGGATAGAAGCGGCAGAGGGTTCTCGCTCAAATGAAATAATGATTGACGGAGGGAAGCGGTGGTAAGTGTGGATGCGGTTTCGCTATGTGATTCTTAACAAGCCCTATCGTGTTCTGTGCCAGTTTCAGGATGACCAAGGCCGTTTAACCCTGAAAGACTACGTTCCTATCCCCAACATCTATGCCGCTGGTCGCCTTGACTACGACAGTGAAGGCTTGGTGCTTCTCACCAACGACGGTCGTTTACAACATCGGCTCACGGATCCGCGCTACGGCCATCCCCGCACCTACTGGGTACAGGTGGAGGGCGAACCCACCCCTGTTGCCCTCGAAGAATTACGCCAAGGGGTTCTGATTCAAGGCCGACGCACCCGTCCGGCAACGGTCACCGTTCTACCAACACCCCCCGATCTACCGCCCCGAGAGCCACCGATTCGTTTTCGCCGCCACATTCCCACCACATGGCTCAGCCTAACCTTACGGGAAGGACGCAACCGGCAAGTGCGACGCATGACAGCCGCGGTTGGCCTGCCGACTCTCCGTCTCGTGCGCGTTGCCATCGGTCACCTCCAATTGCAAGACCTTGCCCCCGGCTGCTGGCGCGACCTAACCCGCAGCGAACTGGCACAGTTACAGCAGCTGTGCTTTGGAACATCCACTTGAGTGGAGAAAAGACGGTACGAGTTGAGTTTTTCCTGTTTGACCCGTCGGCAGACCTGAGGGTGCCCATCAGAGATTGCGGCGGGAGAAGATCCAAGTGGCGATCGCCAACAGGGCAACGGTGTAGATCACAGCGTAGAAAGCACTGGCCATGAGATCTCCCACGGGGGGAATCATGCCATAGACGGCAGTATTCTTAAAATCCAGTCGTGACAGGTCTGGGAAAACTAAATACAGCAACTGCATCAGTTGCCGCACCGCCGCACTCTCCATTTTTTGGCTCAGGATAACCAAATTTTGACTAAAGTGCCCCATAAAGTAAAGGGCAACGGTGAGTAGGGTGGCAATGAGGGAACTGGTAAAACTGCCAAAGAGTAAGGCAGCCGCCGTCAGCAGCGAAAGCTGCAGGGCAATGTAGAACGAAGTCAAGATCAGTGCCCCGGCAGGATAGGTAAACTGATTCAGGCTCATCATGGCAAAGAGGATGAGGGTCATCAGTGCCACGAGAACCAGCAACACCGCCGAGAGTCCTAAGTGCTTGCCAATAATGAACTCGGCGCGACTAATGGGCTTGGCCAACATCACCAAGATGGTGCGTTTCTCCAATTCTTTGTTGAGCAGCCCGCCCCCCACAAACGCTGCCACCATGAGGCCAAACAGGGAAATTCCCGCCATGCCCACATCAAGGCTGATCTTGTCTTCGGTGCCTGCGGACACTTGCCCCAGAATGACCACCCCCAAGGCAAGGCCAAGGGCAAACACCGCCGTCACGTAGAGAATGCGCTCGCGAAAAATTTCGTTAAAAACGTTGCGACTGACAGTCCACAGACGACTCAGGGCTAACTCCATCATGGTGTATTGCTCACCTCCTTGTTGAACACATTTTCCAGCTATAGGCTTCTGCCCACAAGATTTAAGGGTTGTTTAGAGCTTGCGGCGGTTGTAGCGTCTGAGAGGTTGGGGTCGCAAAGGGGTTACGGGAGCCGCCCGACGGCGTGAGAGTTGAGCCCTAGCGGTGGGCAAAGGCACAATCGTGGCTTGGTGCGCTTCGCGAGCACTGCGGATTAACAGGCCAGCGATCGCCATGCTGGCCATAATGGAACTGCCGCCATAGCTAAAGAGGGGAAAGGGCAGACCTGTGGTGGGCAACAGACCGAGAGCCACCCCCATGTTGATGAGGGCTTGCAGCAACATGATCACAGTGGCACCAAGGGCAATGAGTTGTACAAAGGGGTCGCGGCATTGATGCACAACCCGCATTCCCAGCCAGCCATAGGTGGCCAACAGGGCCAGTAAAAAGAGGCAGCCCACTAAGCCCATTTCTTCGGCATAGATGGCAAAAATAAAGTCTGTGTGCTGAATCGGTAAGTAGGCTAGCTTCTGTTGGGATAAACCATAGCCTGAACCAAACATGCCCCCCGAGGCAACCGCTAATAGGCTCTGTACCAGTTGATAGCCATCCCCCATGGCATCTGCCCATGGGTCTAAAAAGGACATCACCCGCCGCTGTTGATAGTCATTGATGCTAATGCTCAATACCGCTAGGCAAACGCCACTCAGAGCCGTCAAGATCAGGGGCATGAGGGGTAAGTCGGCGCCCAAGGCCATGAGCCACAAACTCATGCCGCACAGGGCTGTTGTACTCAAATTGGGTTGAATGAGAATCCCGAGCAAGGTGAGGGCAAAGGCACTCAGCCAAAAGCAGCGAGCCTTGAAGTGTAGCCGCCGCCAAGCACTAAAAACCCATGCTGCTTGCAGCACCAAAAAAGGCTTCATCAATTCCGACGGCTGAATTTGAAACGGGCCAATACTAATCCAGCGGGTAGCGCCCATCATCGTGCTGCCTACCCCCGGTAGCCGTGTTGCCCAAATTAACAGCAAACATAAAAAAAAGCCCGGAATTGCCATTTGGAGCGATCGCCGCAGGGGCAGCCGAATAAACAACTGAAACCCAACCCACCCCAAGACCAGCCAAATTAATTGGCGGTTGAAAAAATATAAACCATTCCCTGCCTCCGCTAATCCCACCGGAAAGCTGGCCGAAAACAGCACCACCAACCCTAGGCCTAGCCACACAAGGGTGAGCCAGTGTAGTAACCGCGCTTCTAATGTCCAATCCTTAACGGCGCGATCGCCAAGGGGAAGAAAACGCCACCAATTCACAATGGGCTCACCGGCACCGTGCCACGATAGGAGCAGTTTCTCATCTGGCACAATTATTATGCATCTTTTGTCGTGGACTCAATGCCCGTGAACTCTTTAACCGCGCCTTCTGTCTCGGAACGCTTTCACCAGTGCCGTTCTACGCAACGCTGTGCCCTCATCCCCTTCCTGACAGCGGGGGATCCGGATCTGGCCACCACTGCTGCGGCGCTTAAAGCGCTGGATCGCCACGGTGCCGATTTGATTGAACTGGGAATGCCTTACTCTGACCCTTTAGCCGATGGACCGGTGATTCAAGCGGCAGCCACTCGTGCCTTACAAAAAGGAACGCGCCTAGAGGCGGTTCTAGAACTCACCGCCGACGTGCACCGCCAACTCCGCACCCCTCTCATTTTATTTACTTACTACAATCCCATCTACCATCGGGGTGTGTCCCAGTTCCTGAGCGCTGTTGCTAACGCTGGCATCAAAGGTTTGGTGATTCCAGATCTTCCCCTTGAAGAAGCCACTCCCATCCTTGCTGAAACCGCTGCTTTGGGTCTAGAGTTGACGCTCTTGGTTGCCCCTACCACCTCGCCGGAACGGATGCAGGCGATCGCCACTGCCTCCCAAGGGTTCATCTATCTGGTGAGCACCACAGGCGTGACAGGGATGCGCCAGGAAATGGCCACTCGTGTGCAAGACCTGCTCGGTACGCTGCGCCAGATCACGTCCAAACCCATTGGGGTTGGCTTTGGGATTTCTAGCCCTGAGCAGGCACGGCAAGTCAGGGATTGGGGAGCTGATGCAGCCATTGTGGGCAGTGCCTTTGTGAAGCGCCTCAGCGAACCCGACCAAGGGGTAGAGGCGGTGACCCGCTTTTGCCAAGAACTCCGTAGCGCTCTAGATACCCCCTAGGGGCGAAGCGTCAGGCTAAAGTAAATGCCATCGGACTGCAAACTAGACACCTGGCCCGGTAGGTTGAGCAAGGGGGCGGCATACTCCAGCTTCAGATCCAAATTGGGAGTGGGCTGCACCAACAACCCCATCCCCAAGCCAGTAATCACATTGTTGGGAACGGCTCCAGCGGGATTGCTGGCATTGTTCCACACCCAGCCCAGATCAAATAGGGGGCCAACGGAAATAATGGGACGGCGGTTAGCCGTGCGCATCACTGGAAAGCGCGCTTCCCCCGAAAAGCGCAAACCATTATCACCTGAGAGGGCATTGGTGGAATAGCCCCGCACTGAGAGGCCGCCCCCAATCACAAATTGGTGGAAAGGCAGCAAATTGTTGGGGCTCAATTGCACATCAGTGCGTAAAATCAAAAAGTTATCAGCCCACAGGCGCTGTAGCCGCTGCCCTTGCCCTAGCCAGCTAAAAAAGTTGCCATCGGGAATCGCACCCGGGTTTTCCGTGGCATTGAAAATGGGAAGGCCGAAGTTAAACTGGGAGCGGAAGACCCATGCACCTTGGGTGTCGCGGCGAATATACTCCTGCGAAAGCTCCAAGACGCGGGAGGCATTGTAGCCGGTGGCATCAGAACCAATCGAAAGGGGAGTGGGCACGCCAGCGACAAAGGTTTGGCCAGACTGCATCAGGAAACCTACCCCAAAGGCTAGCTCTTCGCGCACGTTGCGGATCACGGGTTGGCGGAAACTGGCTTGATAAATAGAAGATTCACTGCGGATATTGAAGGCGGCAAGGGCAGGGGGTTGGGTGATTTCGCTATCCGCTTGGACGGTGCGGATGGAAAAGGTGCCATTCATGGCATTGAGGGGAATACTGTAGCCGAATTCAACCGTGTTGGAGGCGCCCCAGTCAAACGTGCCCAAATTATTGCCGATGGCGTAGGAGCCATAGATCGTGTCACCACGACCTGTGAGGTTGCTGTAGCCCAAAAAGGCAGTGGATCGGTTGGGAGCGATCGCCGGCGGCGTAATGTTGTCTAAACCAAAAGCGGCATTAAACCAGCGGGCGGGAACCACTCGCACCACCAAAATGCTATCTTTCGGGTTGGTGCCGGGGCGTAAACTGGCGGCAACATTCAGAAACAGGGGATCAGCCCGCAACAGCCGCAATTGCTTTTCGAGTTTGTTGGAGTTCAGGGGAACCCCTGCCCCCAATTGAATACGGCTGCGAATGTAGCGCTGCAAAATACCTTTGTTGCCCTCAATTTGAATGGCTTCAAGGCGACCTTCAAGCACCTGAATCGTAATCACGCCATCCGCTGCCACTTGTTCCGGTAGAACTGCTCGCGATGTCAGATAGCCCCCATCCAAGTACAGTTTGGTAATGGCATCCGCAGCCGCTTGCAACTCCTCAAGGGTCACTTGCCGCCCCTCTAGGGGGGTAATAATGGGGTCGAGTTCCGCTGGCCCAAAAATGGTACTGCCTTGGACAACAATTTTTTGAACGGGAATCAGAACCGTGCTGCCCCCGGGAGATGTGGGCGGAACAGGTCTAGCAGGCGTCTCAAGAACTGCAGGTGGGGTCGTCGGTAAAGGGGGCGGGTCCGGCAGCGGCGGTTGCAGTTCCAGTTGAGTGGGGTTGGTCAGTGGTAAGGAAGCAACGGCAGAGGGCGTCAGCCAAAGCCCCACACCCCAAAAAAGGGATGCGGCAATTGGGTGGCTCATCAACAGAAAGGAAATCTTTTTCACGTCCTCAACCCCAGATAGATCTACAAGATTATTAAGCTATGTCTGCTTGTCAAAGCAACAGCAGCGGCAAATTTTTAGTCAATAGCTCAGCAAGGTGTGAGGAGAAAAAAAGTACATTAGAATCCCCAAGATTCTAGCGAATGATTCGTGCCTAACCCAGTAAATATACGCAATCCATTGCTACGGTGGCCGTTCCGACTGCCGCTTTTTTCGTTGCCACCACAGGGGGAGCAGCATCAGCAGCATCAGGCCAAAGCTAGCGCCAACCAGCGGCAGGAGGTTGCCAGTTGTCAGCAGCGCATCCCCAGCGGCGCCGAACCAAGCATAGGTGACAATACTGGGGATCAGCCCAATCAAGGTGGCAGTGGCATAGGTGGGGAAGGAAATTCTCGTCAAGCCAAAGCCAAAGTTGACAATACTAAAGGGAGAAAAGGGAGCAAGACGCACTGCTAAAATAAACCAAAACGGTTGAGCAGCCACGGCTTGTTGCAGGGTATGCAGCCATCCGTGGTGAGCTAGTCGCTGTTGGAACCAGTCGTAGGCCCAGTAGCGCGCCACCAAAAACGCCAAGATGGCTCCCAACGTGGCTCCCAGCAACGCCCACACACTCCCCCAAACCCAGCCAAAGACGGCACCTGCCACCATGGGAAAAAATGTCCCCGGAACCCCCACCGCTGTAGCCAAGGCAAACAAGAGGACATAACCAGCAACGGCGTAGGCCCCCCAACTACGCACCAGTGTCACCAGCCTCCAGTAGTCTAGCCAGCCGCTAAGCGAACTGAGAGCAATGCCCCCGAGGGCGATCGCCCCCAAGAGCCACAGCCCAAGGCTTTTAGGCTGAGGGTAAGGCATTTTCGACAGTGCTTTCTGTGTCCGCAGTGGGTGGGAGCAACGCCGTCTCGTCAATGGCCAAATCAAACCAGAAGGTACTGCCTACACCCACTTCACTAATCAAATGAATTTGGGTATTGTGCTTGTGGATAATATCTTGGACAATGGCTAGACCCAAGCCCGTGCCCTCAAGGGTATGGACGCGGTTTTCCACCCGAAAAAAGCGCTCAAACACCCGCGGTTGATCTTCAGGGGCAATCCCCATGCCCGTATCTGCCACTTCAATGCGCACCCGTTCTTGCTCTGGGTCGCTGGGTGGATGCCACACATAAGCACGAATTGTCACCCGCCCTCCCTCAGGGGTAAATTTCAGAGCATTCCCCACCAAATTGGTCAAGGCGCCAACAAGTAAGTCGTAATTGCCCCAAACCGGTGGCAGTGGTGTTTCCACCTCTGTTGAGAGGGCAATCGATTTGTTGGCGGCATTCAGTTGGTAGGTGCGCAGAATTTGCTCGATGACATCAGCCATTTGCACCGCCCCAAACTGATAGGGACGCCCCGACTCCAACCGCGAAATATCGAGAAAATCATTCACAAGGCGGGTAAGGCGATCCGTTTCATGGTTTGCTGTGGTCAAAAATTCCTGTTGTTCGCTTTCGCTGAGTTCGCTGCCGTACTCCTGAATCGTTTCAATGATGGATTTGATATTAAATAGCGGCGTGCGTAACTCATGGGAGACGTTGCTAATCAGTTGCGCTTTGGCCTCGTTGAGCTCTACCTCGCGGGTAATGTCCTGAATTGTAATGGCAATGCCTTTGGGTTTTTCCCGCTGCAGATCCATAACCGTGGTCAGGAGAATACGCACTGAGCGGGGGCTGGGTTCTTGCAACGTCACCCGAAATTCCCCACCCTCTGACTGCCCCGAGGAAGCCTTAAAAAGGGGGCAGGTGAGTTTCTCGCACACCGGTGCCGGGAAACAGCTTAAGGCACTTTGGCCGATGACGTTCATGCCTTCCCAGTTAAATAGGCGCTGAGCCGTAGGATTCACCAAAATAATCCGCATATCGGTGTCTAGAAGAATCGCACCGTCAGCAATCGTAGACACCAACGTGTCCAGCTTGGCTTTTTCTGCTTGGAGTTCCTCAATGTTTTGGGCTTCGTAGGAGGCCAGCCGTTCGGCCATGTCATTGAAACTGTTAATCAGTTCCCCGAGTTCGCCGCCAAAGGGCAGGTTAATACGCTGCTTAAAGTTACCGGCAGCAATGTTTTTCACCCCTTGGACAAGTTCTTTGATCGGTTGGGTAATGGTGAGGGCATTAAAGACACCCCCTAAAATCACCATGATCCACAGGGAGACAAAAACAGCAATCGTGAGGTCACGGGTCAGGTTGGCCGAAGCCATTAGGGTCTGGTTGGGGTTGATGCCGATCGCCACCACGCCTAAGTTTTGATTGTTATGGCGCAGCGGCACAAATACATCTGCTACAAGGCCATCGGGAGTTTGGTGTTGGCGCACCAATGGCTCTTGGTGTTCGTAATAGCTTTCTGGCAGTTGCATACGGCGGCGCAGCGTTAGCGCACTTTCCACCTGGGGCGCTGAGTAGGGTAAGCCGTAGTAGATTTCTCCCTCCGGATCCGCGTAGAGAATGTAGCGGATACTGGTGCTGCGTTCGTAAAACTTCTGGGAAAACTCAGCAACAGCAGTGGTATCGCCTTGGGCAACAAGGGGGGCAACTTCACTGGCCAGCAGCAACCCAAGATCTCGACCATAGCGGGTATCATTGAGGTGAGCATTGGTTTGAATGGTGTTCACCGCCCAAAAGGTAAGGCCACTCATGATAATGGAGACCACAAGGGTAGCCGTGGCCATGAGACGGGTTTGAATTTTAAATTCTGACCACCAGCGGGCGATCGCCCGAAACGTTTCTTTGTGATCCCCCTGTGCCACTGTTTTCAAAACCACCATGCTGCCTAAAAGTACAAAAAAATTTACCTGATTGTACGGGATTATTCTTATATTTTTGCATCTACAACGGGTTCTAGACGGGCAAATTCTTCGATACGGCGGGTGTAGCGATGCAGCATCTGCTCATTCCAAGCCGCATCGTGGCTGTTGACGTAGAGGTGTACCAGCGGTTCACTGGCATCAGGTAACACCAGCACCCAGTTGTGGGTATTGGGATCGCCAATTTTAACCCCATCAATTAAGTTTAGGTGTGCGCGCGGATGGGTTTCCACCAAGTGGCGCATTAAAGAGCCTTTGGCAATCCAAGGACAGCGAATGGCGCGATGGTGGTAGTGCACCGTGGGTAACTCTTGGCGTATGGCGGTGAGAGGCTTGCCGATCAGCGCCAGCATTTCAATTAGGGTAGCAATGGTAAACATGGCATCAAACCCCGGATGCAGTTGTGGAAAAATAAAGCCCGTTTCGGCAGCTCCCCCCAAAACAACACCGCTGTAGTGCTGGCAGGCTTCCATCAAATCTGTTGGATTGGTACGGGTGCGCAGAATGTGTCCCCCCTGCTGCTGCGCAATGATTTCCACTGCACTGGAGGTGGTGACAGGAACGGCTACGGTGCTGCCCGGACGGGTGAGGAGCACTAGGTAAGTCATCAGGGCGGTGAGCTCTTGATCGCCAACTACGCAGCCACTGTTATCCACGAGGGTGAGCCGCTCACCATTGGCAGAGACCTGTACCCCTAGGCTGGCGGACAGTGCCGTGACCACTTGCCCTAATTCCCGCAGGAGTCGTTGGCGCTCCAAGATGTTGAGGGGTGTGGGGTGCAGGGTGGCATTCAGCACCACGGCATCACAGCCAAATTTGTTGAGAATTTGCGGCAGCACCACTCCAGAGACGGCATAGGCGTAGTCAATAACGATTTTGGCTGGGTTCCCGTAAAACAGTTGCGTATTCAGCCATTTTTCAAAGCCTTGGGCATAGGCAGCAACACTGTTGTTGGGCTGGCTCATGGTGCCGACATCGCTGAGAAAGGCGCGGCGAATATCCTCGCGGAAGTAGGCAGTTTCAATTTGCCGCTCCCGCGCTCGGCTAAGGTTAATGCCCTTGTGGTCAAAAAACTCAATCAGGAGTTGATCGGCACGATCCGGGTGGCTGCGGACGTGAATTCCACCACTCACGGAGAGGGTTTGGGCAGCAAAGCGGGCAATGGGCAGGGCGATCGCCTCCAAGTTCAACACATGAATGCCCACCGACATCAGCCCTGACATCAGCGCCTGCGCCACCATGCGCGAAACACTGCGCTGATCCCGCGAGACCAACACACTGGTGCCCGGCTCAAGGGTAGAAGCATAGGCAGCCGCCAAGCGGACGGCAAACTCTGGGGTAATATCCACATTGGCTACGCCTGCTACCCCCCGCTGACCAAACAAATAGCGCTGGCCAGTGGTACCCCAAATCAAACTTTCGTTAACAATTGCCCCCGGCTCAACCCGCTTGCTCGGCCACAGCCGCACGCCCTGCCCGAGGCTGGCCTCCTCACCTATCACCGAACGAGTGCCAACAATTACCCCTTCGTGGATAGTTACGTGGCGATCCACATGGACATGGCGGGCTAAGATGCAGTGCTCTAGTTGGCTGTCATCACCAATAAACGTGCCTTGCCAAGCTACCACGCCCCGCAGTTGACTGCCATTGCCCACCATCACGTTGTCACCTAAAACCGTCCCTGCAGCAAGGGTGACGCCACTGCCAAGGCGGCAGTTATTCCCGAGGACAATCGGCGCCTCCACTCGCAGATCTTGGGGCAAACTCGTGTTGCGCCCAATCCACACGTGGGGCTGCACCTCAGTCCCTTGAATCTCTAATTGCACCCGTCCTTGCAGAGCATCGTGTTGCACCTGCTGATAGGTTTGCAGACTACCGACATCACACCAGTAGGCATCGGTGATGTAGCCGTACATGGGCACATCAGCTTGGAGTAGTAAGGGAAACAGATCTCGTGAAAAATCCCGCTCCATGCCAGCGTTGAGGTAGTCCATCACCGCTGGGTTCAACAGGTACATCCCCGTATTGACGGTATCGGTAAACACTTCCCCTGCCGAGGGTTTTTCCAGAAAGCGGCGAATTCGTCCCTCCCCATCGGTAAAGACAATGCCAAATTCCTTCGGGTTGGGCACCCGCGCCAAAATTAACGTCACCGCCGCGCTGTGGTGCTGATGAAAACGGATGGCTTCGCTCAGGTTCACATCGGTGATACTATCGCCACTCACCACGAGGAAGGGATCCGCCAGCAAATGGGCAATATTTTTAACAGAACCTGCCGTGCCAAGGGGCTGCTCCTCCTCAACGACGTAGCTCAGGTGCACCCCAAACTCACTGCCATCGCCAAAGTAGTCCCGCACCACATCGGGAAGGTAGTGTAGCGTCATGACCACATCATCAAGGCTGTGGTAACGCAACAAATTGAGGATATGCTCGGCAATGGGACGGTTCACCACAGGCACCATTGGCTTGGGTAAATCGCAGGTGAGGGGGCGCAGCCGTGTGCCACTACCTCCCGCCATGAGGACAACGCGCACGCTTAACTCCTTACCAATCTAGAAAATTCCCTCGTCAAAATTGAAATTGGGGGCAGAGCTAGCCTCAACCTTCATCTCAAGGGGAAGCGCCTACCACCCGCATGGGAATAATCTTTTGCTCCCCATTGAATAGCCAGTTTGAACGGGGACATGAGTTTATGATACTCCTAGGGGTGTGGCGATATGGGTTGCTTAAACCTTATTACATAATTCTTAGTTTGTGATTGAGGACGTTAACTCGTATGGAAGGTGTATTACCGACCGTCTATCTAGGGGTGCTCATTGTCTTGCTGGGGGTCTCAGCTTGGTTGGTGCTGGGCCAAATTATTAAAACTCGCCGGATTGAAACCAGCATGGCGCGACTTCAACGCAAACTGAAGCAAGAGCCGGGCACGACCCAAGAATATTTTGAGCTAGGGAGTATCTATCTCAACAAAAAGTTAGCCAGCCAAGCCATTCCCCTGTTGCAGAAGGCACTGAAGGCGGCAGAAAATGAAGGGGAGACCTACCTTGCCCCCATCTACAATGCCCTTGGCTACGCCTACTTTATCCAAGAGCAGTACGACTTGGCGATTCGCCACTATAAAGAGGCATTGAAAAATCAGCCCGCCTACATCACTGCCGCCAATAACCTCGGTCACGCCTACGAAAAGAAGAATTTGGCGCAGCCAGCGCTTGAAGCCTATCAGCACACTCTGAAGTACGATGCCAACAATGGTATTGCTCAACGACGGGTGAGTTCCCTTAAAAAGCGTTTGAGTGGTATTGGCGCATCTTAGGGCTGTACAATGACCCGAGTGCCGACTTCAATTTTCTCAAACAGCGCCCGAATGTCGCTGTTACGCATCCGTACACAACCATGGGAAACAGCTTGGCCAACGGAGGCCTCATTGGGGGTGCCGTGAAACCCAGCATAGTTATTGTTCCCCATAGGAGCAAACACAATCAGGCGATCGCCTAAGGGATTACGGGGGCCGGGAGCTATGACAGCACCGGTCAAGGGACTTTCCCAGCGGGGGTTCACCACCAGAATTCTTTACTGCGAAACGCTTGCTATACAGCTAAAAAGTTGAGGCAGGCACGGGCGATCGCCCAATCTTCTTGGGTGTGCAACACAAGCACACGAACGGGACTGTCGCTGCTGGCAATGTCGCGATCGCCTTCCCCCTGTTCATTCGCCGTGGGGTCAATCTCAACCCCTAGCCACTGCAAACCTCGGCAGACATCCGCTCGTACTGCCGCGGCATTTTCACCGATCCCCGCTGTAAAAATAATGGCATCTACCCCGGCCAAGGACGGCAGCAGACTGGCAATGGCTCGCTGCAGCGAATAGATAAAGCACTCGTAGGCCAGTTGGGCGCTAGCACTCCCCTGCTCAATTGCCGCCAAAATTTGGCGTAAATCATTACTGATGCCTGAAACCCCCAACAGCCCAGATTGGCGATTGACCACTTGATCCAGCGCATCGGCACTATAGCCGCGGCGCAGCAGGTACAATAAAATCCCCGGATCAATATCGCCACAGCGAGTCCCCATCATCACGCCTGCGGTGGGTGTAAATCCCATAGTTGTGTCCACACACTGCCCCCCCTTGACCGCTGCAAGGGAACAGCCATTCCCCAAATGGCAAGTAATGAGGCGTAATTCTTTCAGGGGACGCTGGAGCACGGCGGCTGCCCGCTCGCTCACGTACTGATGACTAATACCGTGGAAGCCGTAGCGTTGGATACCGCTAGCGGTGAGGGCATAGGGAATTGGATAGGTGCGCGCCACTGCTGGCAACCGGGCATGAAAGGCTGTGTCAAAGACAGCGACTTGGGGAACCCAAGGGCAGAGATGCTCCATTACCTCGATACCGGCCAAATTTGCTGGATTGTGCAGCGGCGCATACTCGCTGAATTCAGCGATGGCAGCTTTTACTGCGGCATCTATTCGCACAGGAGCCTGATAGCGAGAGCCCCCATGCACAACCCGATGGCCAATCACCTGAATCGCTTCTAGGGAGTCAAGAACCGCAGTATCCCCCTCAGTTAAGGTGCTGAGGAGTGCCTGGAGCCAGTCCGGTAGGCCAGCGATCGCCCCTGCAGCATGGTAAAGGCTTGCTTGGTAAGACTGCTGCTGCCCTCTCACCTTGAGTATTGCCGTGGTGGGCTGTTGCCCCCAATCCAAAAGCCCCTGCCATAGTGGCACAGGCACAGTGTCCTGCAGCTCAGCCGTAAGGGTATAGAGGCACGCCTTGAGACTACTGGAGCCCGCATTGAGCACCAGCACCGTTGCTGGGGAGTGTGTCACTGAATTGACCTGAAATAGGTTAGTTTTGGGTCTGAATTTGCTGGTTGTCGAGGGCATCCAACAGTTGGGCGAGAGCTGCGATGTCCTCGCCATCGTATTCCCGCTTCCAGAGCAGTTGCGAAATTTGGTTTTCAATGGCCGAGGTCAACACCTGCGTCTCTAAAACACGGCGCACCAATCGCTGAATCATCATAGGCTTTGAACTCTTTAGGTCAGATGCTCAGTTGCCTTCTAGGGTAGCCTACCCGGTGAGGGGGCATCGACCCATGGCCACGTTCTCAACTGTCACAGTTTGTTATACTTGGAACACTGGGATCAGAAAGCGCATTGATCCTAGGCTGGGGATCATGGGATTTACCTGAGATCGTGTTTCGATAGATTAAGGAAAGTTGAAATTCTAAAATACACCGGATATACTAAGGGGCGACTTTTGTAAACTCAGCAACAGTTCTCATAGCGCAAAGGAGGTAAGGCAACTTGGCCAGAAGACGGAAGCGGAAGAGTCGGCGTCGTCTTGAAGGGCGCAGGATTCTTGAGTGCGTACCTCAATATAGCATCGAAAGTGGCGAAGATAAACCCGTAACTGCGGCTCGGAAATTTATTCAGGCCAAGGGGATCGCGCCACCGGCCTTACTCCTTGTCAAGCGTAACGAGCATACGACGGATCGCTACTTCTGGGCGGAAAAAGGCTTGTTCGGTGCGCAGTACGTTGAAGAAAATCATTTTCTATTTCCCAGTCTGCGGGAACTCGCAGAAGAAAAAATGACTGCCACAGCGCGTTAAGCTCTGGGTGTTTTAAGAAAAAACATTATCATTTGAGATGCATGACTGACGAGCGAGGGAGTATCTCTGGCTCGTTCTCTTTTATTGCCGATGTCATGGGGATGGGTACTTCTGAAAATCTCCTAAAAATTTGGCAATTTTGCGTCAATTTACTTATGGCAATTCTGGAAGTGTCCCCTACAATAGAAATAGCGGAGACGCACGTTTCCGTTCACTCCTCACACCACACCCCGCCTGGACAGTTTTTCGTTCGGGCGGCTTCCTTATGAAGTTAATTGCCGGAGCTAGAGTGCCACTACTCCTGGCAAAAAGGTCTCGACATAAAAACGGATGAGCGCATTGCCAAAAAGGGCAGTGATGATGGCGGCGATCGCCAAAAAAGGACCAAAGGGAATCGGCTGGCGACGCTGAATCCAGCCAAGCGCGATCCCTAGGCCGCCAATGCTACCCCCAAGAGCGGCAGCCAAAAATAGGGTGACCATTAACCCTTGCCAGCCTAACCAAGCGCCAATCATGGCCGCCAGTTTCCCATCGCCGCCCCCCATGACTTCTTGTCCGAAGGCGATCGCCCCACCCCAGCGAATGACATCAAAAAGCCACAGTCCCACAGCAGCAGCAACGAGATGATGGTTGAGTGTTGCCAGTGCCGCTTGCCATCCTCCTGCCAAAACTCCCTGCACCACCAGCCCAGTAATCAGCCCCCATTGAGTGAGGGGGTGTGGCAGCAGCATGGTCTCTAGATCGATAAAGGCCAGCGCTAGCAGCCATGCGCTCAACAGCCAAATACCTAGGGTTTGCCACTGCCAGCCACTGACAGCAAAAATCACAACAAATAAAATACCCACGAGCATCTCGATGGCGGGATAGCGCCATGAAATGGGAGCTTGACAGTAGCGACACTGCCCCCGCAACAGGAGCCAGCCCAAAATGGGGATGTTGTCGTAGGCTCGTAAACTGGTCAGGCAAGCGGGACAGCGGGAGGGGGGGGTGAGGAGCGATCGCCCCGCGGGCAGGCGATAGATGACTACGTTGAGAAAGCTACCAACAGCAGCGCCCAACAGAAAAACCAATGAGTAGCTCGTTAGGGTCAGGAATGTCAGAGCAGTTATAGGCTAGCCACTTCCGGTAAGCGATCGCAGGGGATAAAGCATTCTTGGGGCAGGAGCACGGGTTGATGGGTAAAAACGACGTGACCGCGCAGGGTTTGGCGATTGACAGCCACTCCAACTGGGGAGGCGTTTAGCCCATGCACTTGCTGATAAAGATTATAAATGGATTGGGCAGCAGCTAATAAGGGGGTATCGATAGTGTCCATGGTTGGCAGAACTTGCATTTGCCCCACTCCTCGGCAATCGAACGATAAAGAAGTTGATGAGTCATTCATCAGTTCTGTGGAAGCGGTGAACCTATGCAAAAGCCATCTCATTCGGCCAGAACAGGTTTAACCAAGCCACGATCATCCTCCCTGCTCACCGGACGCCAATGCCGTGGGCAAGATCTGCAGGGGCAAACACTCCCAATTCTGTAATGATGCCGGTAATTAAATGGGCTGGCGTGACGTCAAAGGCTGGGTTATAGAAATCGACCCCTGCTGGGGCAATACGGCTGTAGCCCACTTGGTAAATTTCTTGGGGATGACGTTCCTCAATGGGAATTTCTGCACCCGTAGCTATTTTGGTGTCAATGGTAGAGAGGGGGGCAGCCACAAAAAAGGGAATCTGATGCGCTTGAGCCGCCAAGGCGACGCCGTAGGTACCAATTTTATTGGCAGTGTCACCGTTGAGGGCAATGCGATCAGCCCCGACCACCACGGCATCAATCATGCCCCGTTGCATACAGTGAGCTGCCATGGTATCGGCAATTAGGGTTACCGGAATACCTTCTTGCACACACTCCCACGCCGTTAATTTTGCCCCTTGCAGCCGCGGTCGAGTTTCATCCGCATAAAGCCGTTCCAGACGGTTGGCACGCCATGCTGAACGCACCACCCCCAGCGCTGTGCCGTAGCCTGCTGTTGCCAGCGCCCCAGCATTACAGTGGGTTAAAAGGCGCAGTTTCTCGGGGGTTTTCGGCAGCGCTGCTAAGCCGTGTTCCCCAATGGCTCGGCAGGTGGCCACATCTTCATCCGCAATGGCTTGGGCTGTGGCCAGTAAATGCTCTTGCAGTTCTTCCAAGGTGGCTGTTTCGGTTTGAGCCGCCTGCAACATGCGATCAATGGCCCAAAAGAGGTTAACTGCGGTGGGGCGGGTTCGGCGTAGTTCGGTGGCAACAGCCTCTAGATGGGTGAGTAATCCGGGTCGATCGCTCCCTTTGTACTCCCGCGCCCCCAAAACCATACCGAAGGCCGCGGCAACACCAATGGCGGGCGCCCCGCGCACAATCATGGTGCGAATGGCAGTGGCCATCTCCGCTGCCGTGGAAATCTCCTTGAGTTCATAGTCAGCCGGTAAGCGAGTCTGATCAATTAACTGGACGCGATCGCCCTGCCACACCACGGGAAAAATAGCCCCCAAATTCTCAGCCACGAATCTTCTGTCTCCTAAGCTCTACTGGCGATTTATTTCACGCAATATACACCGTAGGCTATCCCAAGTGCCCATGTACACCAAGTTATCGATTTGCCAGCGATCGCCAGTCTGTTTCAGGATGACTTTAATGGGAACAGCCGTACCTTGCCGCCCCCGTAGCCCAGCCATCACATCAATGTCCACCTCCACTTGGCGCGGATCCATGGCTGCTGGCTTAACGTGGCGCACCCTGATGCCGAGCGTACTCACTTGGGTATAGGAAAAGGGATCAAAATCCAGCCATGCCCCCTCTTGGGGTTGCTTGCGAAAAGCAGCCGTCAGCGCTTGATAGAGTTCCGGCGTTAGGTACTGCCGTGGCAACTGCTCACGCCTGTACTCAGGATGCTGTAAGAGCCATTCGTAAAATTGGGTGACAACGGCTTGGGGAGGTGGTGTGGCGATCGCCACCCATGCCAGTCCACTTCCCCCTGCTACTGCCGCGCCTAGGGCAAGGCCAATGCGCATGAAACTAAGCCAGACCAACCAGTTTTTCGCTTAACTCCCACAGACGGCGTGCCTTTTCCCTGTCGCTCCCCTCCGCAGAAAGCTCTTGGACAAATGCCTTGCGCCCGGGTTTTTGGCGGTTGCCCCAACTCCAGTGCACCCCAGATTGGCGAAACTCGGGATCCGCCACCACCATGGCCAAACGCTCACCTGCCAATTCCTGCGTTACATAGCCACCGGTAATATTTTTCTGGAAGAGGGGGAAAAGGGTGCGAAACAGGGGAAAGTGATGGCGGAACAAAGGGGTATCCGCTACACAGCCGGGGTAAAGGGAGCTAAAGATAATACCCGTAGATTCATGGAAGCGACGATGTAACTCACGGGTAGTTAGCATATTACAAAGCTTGCTGTCTTTATAGGCCTTGCCAGACTTAAAGGGCTTACCATTAATCATGGCAATGGGAGCCTTGAAGCCCTTCTCAAACCCTTCGAGGTTCCCCAAATCTGGAGGCGCTGGGATGGGAATTTTGCCTCCCAGTTCCTTCTTGTTGGCGGTAACCGTGCCAAGGATAATCAAGCGTTTGTCAGCTTCAGGCGACTGCTGTAAATCCGGCAAGAGGAGGTTACACAGCAGAAAATGCCCCAGATGATTGGTAGCTACAGTGATTTCGTAACCATCCACACTGTAGATGGGCTCCTTGAGCAAGGGATAATATACGGCTGCATTGCACACTAGCGCCCGCAAGGGACGGTTTAGTGCCCGAAAGGATTCAACAAACCCGCGCACACTGGCTAAAGAGGCCAGATCAAGATGCAGTACCGTGTAGGCATCGCTGGGAATCTGTAAATCTTTAGCCGCTTGCTCCGCTTTCTCAAGATTGCGGCAAGCCATAACAACGTGCCAGCCCTTGGCGGCTAAGGCTTTGGTTCCGTACAGGCCAACACCAGAGGAGGCACCTGTAATAATGACTGTAGGGCGTGGCTGATCACTCATAGGTCTTGCTGGATATGTGCTGTGACATCGCTATTGATCCTGCCACAGAAGCGATCGCCCCCTAGGGACTGCCCCGCCAATAATTTACAGTTACTTAATAAAGAGACGAAATACTTCATTAAGTTCTGTATTTACCCCTGATCCTTACAATTGCCCCTATTAGTCAGGCTCTATGACTCTTCCCCCTTGGTTGCGTAAACCCCTTGGTAAGGCCAGTGAGCTATCTACGGTGCAGCAGCTCATTCGGCAGCACGGCATCCACACAATTTGTGAAGAGGGGCGCTGCCCCAATCGCGGTGAGTGCTATGCCCAAAAAACCGCCACCTTTTTGCTGTTAGGAGCAACCTGTACCCGAGCTTGTGCCTTTTGTCAGGTAGATAAGGGGCATGCACCGATGCCAGTGGATAGGGATGAACCGCAAAAAGTTGCGGCAGCCGTGGCCACCCTCGGTCTAGATTACGTTGTGCTCACCAGCGTGGCGCGGGATGACTTGCCCGATCAAGGGGCTGGCCAATTTGTGGCCACCATCGCTGCCATTCGCCAAGCGCGCCCCCAAGCCCAGATTGAGGTTTTGACCCCTGACTTTCGCATGGATCGGGGTCGGCTGAGCCAGCGGGAGTGCATCGGCCAAATTGTCGCCATGAAGCCCGCCTGCTTTAACCACAACTTAGAAACCGTAGAGCGACTGCAAGGACCGGTGCGGCGGGGGGCGACCTACGCCAGTTCTCTGCGGGTGTTGGAAACCGTGAAGGAATTGGATCCGACAATTCCCACCAAATCCGGCTTGATGTTGGGGCTGGGGGAAACTGAAAGCGAAATTGTCGCCACCCTCAAAGATTTGCGCACTGTCGGGTGCGATCGCCTTACGTTGGGGCAATACCTTTCGCCATCCCTTGCCCATCTGCCCGTCGTCAAGTACTGGACACCGGCAGAGTTTGACCACCTCGGTGAAATTGCCAGAGAACTCGGGTTTACCCATGTGCGCTCGGGACCGCTGGTGCGCAGCTCTTACCATGCTGCTGCTGTATAAGCCTATAAAAAAACCGCCCCTCAACAAGAGAGGCGATTTCTTGACCTAGTTGTGACTAGGAGAAGCTAACGACTAGCCGTTGATGCTAGGAGCAATCATGGCCACAGGGGCAGACTCGGCACTGGCCAAATCCAAGGGGAAGTTGTGAGCATTGCGCTCGTGCA
>FWPU01005055.1_pt1 | contig 29444 bp, 23 predicted proteins | sample 2228361 | NCBI WGS metagenome assembly FWPU01 (sample SAMEA103939777, study PRJEB20133) | metagenome | reverse complement strand
AATCGCACCGGGGGCTTGCGGCCGCCGGCTCTTTTGGAGACGACCGTCTGGCGTGCGTACCGACACGCACCCGACCGGGTCCTTGGCCATCGCCCAGCGGATCGAGCTGCACCGCACCCGATTGCAGCGGGCAAACCGTGGCGGCCTAATTTGCGGCCGCAATCAGTGCCCGGTGGATGGTGGCATTATCGGTAAAAGCCACCTCGGCGTGCTCGCCCGCCCGAAGCGTTACCGTCCGGGTCAGCCATACCTTCTGGCGGTCGTTGCGGGTGCGAACCGAACCATCGGGCATGACAATGGCCTGCCGCTGGAGCACGACGCCGCCGTTGGGGAGCATGACCGGCTGGCTGTCTTCGGGGATCGTCCCGTCGGAACTCCATACCCGCAGCACCGTGGTCCGCGACTTTTCGACATATTGCGGCGCCTGGTCCGGGGCGGGTTCGCCGACCACGTCCCGCTCGACCCGCTCAATGACCGAAACCTTCAGGCCATTGGGTTTTTCGATGACCGCACGCTCGAACTCCTTCACGCGCCAGTCGGCCACCGTGGTCTCCTTGCCCTCGACGGTCACCACCCGCGCGGGGAACATTTCCAAGTCGCGCTCCCGGTTGGAAGGGGTAACCTTGGTGCCGGCGATGCGGCTCGTGGTGCCGTCCGGGGCTGTCACCGTGCCGTCGATAGCCACCCGCCTGCCGTCGGGGTAGATGATCGTCTGGTCCTTGTCGGGCACAACGGTGGTCCCGTCGGGGAGGATCAGTTTGCCGTCCGTCGAGATGTAGGGCGTGCAGGAGACCAGGGCCTTGATCTCGTACCGATACCGCTTGCCCGGTTCCAGGCCAAAGGACACGTACTCCCGCCGGCTGCCGGTACTCCGCGTGGGATCGCCGTTGATGTACACCTCGGCATCGGCAGGTACGTGAACGGTCAGCAGGCCGGCGTTGGAGGGAAACGCAGGGCGAAAACTTGTCCCGCGGAACGGCCCCGGCAAGGCCGGCTTGGTAGGGACGGGGGACTCTGGTTCGGGTTTGGGCAGGGCCGGTGCGGCGCTAGGGGTGGGCTCGCCCGGCGTTTTCGACGATTCCTTGGCAGGGGCCGCGGCAGGCTGCTTCCCTTCTTGTTGGGGAGGCGCTAGCGTGGGCGTGCCCGCCGGCTTGGCCGGTGCGGTCGAAACCACCGTTTCTCCTGACCAGCAGTCCCACCCGCAGGGATCGCAGCACCGCCACGGGCAGCACGCATCCCACCAGCAGCACGACCAGCCATGATGGCGCCACGCAGGCCGCCAGGCGGGCCACCAACCGTCGCAACATGGCACCGCGGGGACGTAATACACAGGGGCCACCCACACGGTGGCTAGCCGGGGACAGCACCAACGGTGAAACAGCCTCCAGTGAGCCGAAGCCTGGCGAGCGTCCCCTGCCCAGACCCCGAGCAGGACGCCAGCCACTATCAGCGCTTTCCCGAACGGTCGGAACATGGCTCTTTCCTCCTCTCTCTCAAAGCATGTCGAGCTTCGCGTGCACGCGCAGATACCGGTTTGGGCCCCAAAAGCCCCCCCGATGTGACGGATACTTTCCGTCTTCTGCTGCCCCCATTGTTCTTCAAGCATAGGTTGTACCGGGAAGCACGCAGCATCCTGGACGGAGTAACAATTCCCGCCTGCCGACGTTGGTGCCCGGCAATTCTGGCAAACTTTGCCGATTGCGCAGGCTGCATGAGCTATCCTAACCTCGGCCCGCTCGGTTGAAAATGCCCCCCAGATGGTCGCCGGGGAGACGCCGCATGGCCTCGACCATTTCCCCTTCTCCAATCGCCAATGGCTCCGGTGACAATGGCGATGGCTGGCGGTGCTGGGCCCGCCCTCGAGCATTTCTCCATTCGCCGATGGCTCCCCTGGCGTCCTCTGGGCTGGGGCGTTACCCTGGGGCTCGCCTGAACTGAGCGCCCTGTCAGGGTCGGCCGGAGTGGCAGCAACCGCCGCAAGGTCCGGCCTCCGCAGGTGTTCGACTGGGACCGGGGGCTTTTTCTGGCAAAGGAGCGTTTTCGATGGCCACACACGACGAAGCTGCTCGCACGCGGCAGCAGCGGATAGAAGAATTGCACCGCTGCCAACCGGGCCGAACCGCCCTCTTGGTGATCGACATGCAGCGGGGGTTCCTCGATCCGGGGGCGGCTTTGGAGGTTCCCCAAGGCCGGCAGATCGTGCCCAATTTGCAGCAACTGATCGCCCTGTGCCGTACCAAACGGGTGCCGGTGATATTCACGCAGTTCGTGTACTCGGAGGCCATTGCCTGCTTACGGGGCGATCCCTTCGGCATCGAGCATCTCCCGATGGAACCGGGCGGGACACCGGGATTCGGCAGGCCTTCGTCGAACTGCCTGGTGGGGCCAGGCGCCCCTGAAGGGCCCAACTCGGCCGAAATCGTGCCCGAGCTGGCCCCGGCCCCCGGCGAATTGGTGATTGCCGGCCACGTGTACGACAAGTTCTACGGCACGCCGCTGGATCTGGCCCTCCGCACCCGCGATGTGCGATGGCTGATCCTGGGAGGCGTCACCACCGACATCTGCGTCAACAGCACGCTGATGGCGGCGGCCAGCCGCGATTACCGGATCACCGTATTGACCGACGGCGTGGCCACGCTGTGGCCCGAAATCCAGGAGGCGTGCTTCCGTATCTGGGAGCGGAAGTTTGCCCGGCTCCGCACGACTGCGGAGATACTGGCCGAGCTGGAAGCGTTTTGATTGGTCTTTTTGTGAGGGGGCTTGGCCCGCAGCAAGGCCAGTGGCCGGTAGCCCCCGGGTGGAAGCTGCCAAACGTCGCGATGGCGCCCTGCGTCGGGTGGCACGTCCCTGAAAGAGCCTTTGGTGTCAAGACACGGAGCCCGAAGTGATTTCGGAGGGATCACAGCCATTAGCCGGATGTCTGCGAAGCTGACCTCCGGAACGAAGGGTGCCGGCCCGCGTCATGCCCCATGATCCCGAAGGGATCACGGCGATTAGCCGGAGGTGAGCGCAGCGACACCTCCGGACACGGAGCACGGAGCAGGGAGCCCGGAGCACGGAGCAGGGAGCCCGGAGCCCGGAGCCCGGAGCACGGAGCACGGAGCACGGAGCACGGAGTGATCCCGGAGGGATCACAGCCATTAGCCGGATGTCTGCGACCTCCGGAGGCGCGTCGCCGCCCCCCGCCACGCCGGACCACCTCTGGACCTCCGCCAAAAACGCCCGCACCTGCTCCCACTCGGTGCTCACCTGGCGTCCCAAAAGAATCACCCTGAACGAATGTGAAGGGCGTGGCACACACCACGGCCATCGCTTCGCTCTGGCCGTGCCACACAGCGTCAGCCCCCGGTGAAAGCTGTCAAACGTCGCTAGGGGAATTCCACCGCCGGCTGACGCCGGCGGCTCCCGTCTCCACCGAGGCTTACGCCTCCGGCTCTTGTAGCCTCACCATTTGCGCGTGGGTGCAGAGCACCCACCCTACGGCGGTACGATTGGGCTCAGGGGCCGGAGCAACTTCGCAAAACCCACTTTTTCGGCGGCACGCTTTTTGCAGTGGCGGATGGAAGGGGGCTTTTTGGATGCCAAAAAGTCCAAGCGGCCCTCCTGCGGAGTGCGGCGGGCCTGCCCGGATCGTCCCAGATCAGCACTGCGCCGGGCGCTCCAGGCACGGTGCGGGCCGGTGATTTGGGTCGGACAGAGCCGATCAGCTTAAGGAATGCCACCGATGGCCGGGCATTTCGAACGCCTCATGCACGTGCTTTTGACCCCGGCGGCCCGGGCGTTTCAGAAGACGTTCTGGCAGCCGCCGGCCGACATTTACCGCCTGGCCCGGGGTTGGCTGGTGAAGTTCGAGTTGGCGGGCATTCGGCCCGAGGAGCTCGAGGTGCGGGTATGTGGCCCGCGGTTGGTCCTGCGGGGTGCGCGCCGCGATATTCGGCTGGAAGAGGGACAGCAATCGTATCGCATGGAGATCGCTTACAACCGTTTCGAGCGAGTGATCGAGTTGCCCTGCGACCTCGAAGGGATGCATCTGGCCACCGAATATCGCGACGGGATGCTGCTGGTGCGATTCGAAGCAAGGGGGATCGACGATGAGCGAGCGGGATGAACTCCGGGTGCTGCCGGTCCTGGCGATCAAGAACACGGTGCTGTATCCGTACATGCTGCTGCCGCTGGCGGTGGGCCGGCCCATGTCGCAGGCAGCGGTCGAGGCCGCCGTCGATAGCGAGGACAAGACCCTGATGGTCGTGGCCCAGCGCGACCCGGCCGTCGAGGAGCCGGCCCTGGGCGACGTGTATCGTGTCGGCACCGAGGCCGTCATCAAGCGCTTGGAGCGGGCCGAGGGGGGGATCCAACTGGTGGTCCAGGGGATCCGCCGCCTGGAAATCCTGGAAATGGAGCAGGAGAAGCCCTTTTTGCAAGCCCGCGTGCGGGCCCTGTCCGAACCCAACGACACGGGGATGGAAATCGAGGCCCTGGATCGGGCCATCCTTGCCCAGGCCGACCGCATCCAGCAGCTCGCCCAGCAGCAGGCCCCTGTGCCCATCAGCCAGGTCATTTCCCAGGTGGCCGACCCCCTGCATCGGGTCTATATGCTGGCCTCGATGATGAGCCTCGACCTGGAAAAGGAGCAGGCCCTGCTGGAGGCGTCGACGCGCTTGGAGGCCCTCCGCAAGATGCACGACTACCTGACGCACGAATCGCAGGTCCTCGAACTCCGCCAGAAGATCACCAATCAGGCCGCCAGCGAGATGAGCCGGGAACAGCGCGAGTACCTGCTGCGGCGGCAGTTGAAGGCCATTCAGGAAGAACTGGGCGAGACCGACCCCGAGCAGGCCGACATCCAGGAACTCCGCGAGCGCCTGGAAAAAGCCCAGTTGCCCGAGGAAGCCCGCAAGGAAGTCGCCCGCGAACTGAGCCGCCTGGAGCGCCTGCCCACCGCCGCCCCGGATTATCAAATCACCCGCAGCTATCTGGAGTTCGTCCTGGAGTTGCCCTGGAACACGCTCACCGAGGACCATCGGGACCTCCAACACGCCCGCGAGGTCCTCGATGCCGACCATTACAACCTCAAGGACGTCAAGGACCGGATCATCGAGCACCTGGCCGTGCTCAAGCTTAATCCCGAGGCCAAAGCCCCCATCCTGTGTTTCGTGGGGCCGCCGGGGGTGGGCAAGACCTCGCTGGGCCAGTCCATCGCCCGGGCGTTGGGGCGTAAGTTCGAGCGGATGAGTCTGGGGGGCCTGCATGACGAGGCCGAATTGCGTGGCCACCGCCGTACGTACATCGGCGCGATGCCCGGCCGCATCCTCCAGGCCATCCGCCGGGCCGGCGCCCGCAACCCCGTGCTGATGCTCGACGAGGTGGACAAGCTGGGGCACGATTTCCGCGGCGACCCGGCCGCGGCCCTGCTGGAAATCCTGGACCCGGCCCAGAACTTCGACTTCCGCGATAACTACCTGAACCTGCCGTTCGACCTCTCGGCGGTATTTTTCATTACGACGGCCAATACGCTGGACACCATCCCCCGCCCGCTGTTGGACCGGATGGAAGTGCTGCGTCTGGCCGGCTACACCGAGGAAGAAAAACTGCACATCGCCCAGCGTTACCTGGTGCCGCGGCGGAGGAAAGAGGCGGGCCTGACTCCCGAGCAACTCGCGATCCCTGAGGAGACGCTCCGCCATATCATTGCGCGCTATACCCGCGAGGCGGGCGTCCGGCAACTGGAACGGGCCATCGGCCAGGTGGCCCGGAAAGTGTCCGTCCGCTTTGCCGAGGGGAGCACCCAGCCGGTGGTCGTCCGGCCCGACGATCTGGCCGACATGCTCGGCCCGCCCCCCTTCTTCCCTGAGCGGGCCCGCCGCAAATTGGCGCCGGGTGTGGCCACCGGCCTGGCGTGGACCGAAACGGGCGGCGAAGTCCTTTACGTCGAGGCCGTCCTGCTGCCCGAAGGCAAAGACCTGATGCTGACCGGCCATCTGGGCGACGTGATGAAGGAATCGGCCCAGGCCGCCCGAAGCTACATCTGGTCCCAGGCCGCCGAACTGGGCATCTGCCAGGCCACCGTTCCCGGCAACGGCGTGCACATCCATGTGCCGGCCGGCGCCATCCCCAAGGACGGGCCCTCGGCCGGGTTGGCCATGGCCGTGGCCCTCGCATCGCTCTATACCGGCTTCCCGGTGCGAAGCGATACGGCCATGACCGGCGAGATTACGCTCTCCGGCCTGGTCCTGCCCGTGGGCGGGATCAAAGAGAAGGTCCTGGCCGCTCGCCGGGCAGGCATCCGCCGGGTGATCCTCCCGCGCGAAAACGAAAAAGACCTCGGCGAACTGCCCGACGAAGTCCGCCGGGCCATGACCTTCCGCCTGGTCGAGCGTGTGGAAGAAGCCTTGAGCGAAGCCATCCCCGAGCTGGCCCAACGCCTGGCGACCGAGACCGCCGCGGTGTAACCGCCGTGCCGGCGACCGGCAGCGTGTGCCGCCGCTTGAACCCGGCCGCGCGTGCCAATGGCTGAAGCCAGCAACGCGCGCCGCGGCTTGTATGCGGCGCCAGGTCGGTTCCGATGGCACCAAAAAAGCCCCCGGCCACATTCAAGCAGTGTGATCGGCACGCCGAAACGGCACTGCTTGCCCTTGGCGCCCAGCAGTAACCCACGCCCCTGCCCTCCCCTACCCTGCCCTCCCCTGTCCTGGGCTTCCTTCCCCTGTCCTGGGTTTTTCTGCCCTGTCCTGGGTTTTCCTCCCGGCTCTGCCCTTTGGTGCCCGCGCCTGCTCTGGATCGCGCTGCACGGCCGGTACCTGCCAAGCCCTGCCCCCCCTCCCCTGCCCTGCCCTTTCTTTCGTCCCGTGCCCTGCCCTTTCTTTCGTCCCGTGCCCCGTTCTTTCTTTCGTCCCCCGCCCCGCCCTTTCTCTCGTCCCCGGCCCTTTCTGCGGTCCCCCGCCCTTTGTGCCCTTCTGCCCTGCTCGCGTTGCACCGGAATCGGATGAGTGCGGCCAGACGCGAGCCGAAAACGGTTTTCCGCCGACGCCCAAGCGGTTACCATTAAGCGTATGAATCACACCGAGCTTCGAGAATTGGCCGAGCGGCTTTTGGCGGGCCAGATCACGGTGGACGAGTTTGTTCATCGGGGGTCGGAAGCTGGGATTTGCGACGTGGGCGAGGCCCAGCTCGATCTGGACCGGGCACAACGCTGCGGGTTCCCGGAAGTGGTGTTTTGCGAGGGGAAGACCACCGAGGCGCTGGAGAAGATCTTTGCCGCGCTGGCGGACCGGGGGATCGACGTTTTGGGCACCCGCATTTCTCCGGAACAGGCACAGCCGCTGTTGGCCAGGTTCCCCCAGGCGCGCTGGAACGCTGTGGGGCGGACCTTTCGGATTCCACAGCCCGGGAGGGAACCCGAGCGTCTGGCGGCCACGGCGGTCGGTCGGGGGGTGGTGGCGATCGTGACGGCCGGCACGAGCGATCTTCCCGTGGCCGAAGAAGCGCGGGAGACGGCCTTGTGGACAGGGGCTGAGGTCCGCATGGTTCAGGACGTGGGGGTGGCCGGGCCGCACCGGCTGCGGGCCAATCTGCATCATCTGCGCGGAGCGGATGCGGTGGTGGTGGTGGCGGGCATGGAGGGGGCCTTGCCGAGCGTCGTGGGCGGGTATGTGGACTGTCCGGTGATCGGCGTACCGACCAGCGTGGGTTATGGCGCTAGTTTTGGCGGGGTGGCGGCGTTGTTGAGCATGCTGAACAGTTGCGCCGCCAACGTCACGGTGGTCAATATCGACGCGGGATTCAAGGGCGGTTACATTGCCGGACTGATCGCCCGCAACGCTTCCCGGGGGCGGCGGAAGCCATGATCGACCTTCCGTGGGTTGGCCCGCGTGCCCCGGACAGCCACAAGGGCCAGTTCGGGTTGGTGCTGGTGGTGGGGGGCAGCCGGCAGATGTCGGGGGCGGCGGCCCTGGCCGGGATGGCCGCCTTGCGCGGCGGGGCCGGTCTGGTGCGTGTGGCAGTGCCCGATGCGTGCCAGGCGACGGTGGCCGCGATCGAACCAAGCTACATGACCGTCGCCTTGCCGTCGGACCGGCGGGGGCGCATCGCATATTCGGCCCTGGCGGCGATTCGGCGGTGGGCGGAACCGGCCACGGTGGTGGCCTGCGGGCCGGGATTAGACCGCTCGCTAGGACTGGAATGCCTGGTGGCCGCGCTGTACTGCGAGCTTGCCAAGCCGGCGGTGTTCGATGCCGACGGGCTGAACGCCCTGGCGTGCCGGCCGGGGGTGCTCGAGCGACCTGGCGGGCCGCGGGTGCTGACGCCGCATCCGGGCGAGTTCGCGCGCCTGGTGGGCCGTAGCCGCCTGTCGCCCGACCAGCGGCGCGGGCTGGCGGTCGAATGTGCAGCGCGCTGGCACGCCGTGGTCGTCCTCAAGGGCCATGGCACGCTGGTCACCGACGGGCAGCGGTCGTGGACCAACACCACGGGCAATCCAGGTATGGCCACGGGCGGTTCGGGCGACGTGCTCACCGGGTTGATCGCTGCCTTGGCGGCCCAGGGCCTGGAGGTCTTCGACGCGGCCCGGCTGGGGGTATTCCTGCACGGCCTGGCGGGCGATCTGGCCGCCGAGCAGTTGGGCCAGGAGGCCCTGATCGCTCGCGACCTGGTCCAGTTCCTCCCGGCCGCCTTTGTAGAGTACCGCCGCCGCTGGCTGGCCGAGCGGCCAGAGGCGGAGACGCCCTCGGGTGGACCGGGTGGACCACGCCGCGGGCCCAATACCCTGTAACACCGCAGAAAATGCGGGCGCCGACCCCTTGCTGGAGATGGCGGGCGTATGAACGTCCATCGCCTTTTAGCCGACGTGGTGGTGGTGGCCCATGCCGCCTACGCCGCGTTTGTGGTAGTGGGCCTGGCTGCGATTCTCCTGGGGGTGGCCCTGGAGTGGCGATGGGTGCGCAACTTCTGGTTCCGCGTGATCCACTTCGCGATGATCGGCCTGGTGGCCCTGGAGGCCATCCTGGGGGTGAAGTGCCCGCTGACGTCGCTGGAGGATTCGCTGCGGGCCCGGGCTGGGCAAAGCGTGGACGAGGCCTCGTTCATTGCCCGGCTGGCCCGCGACCTGCTGTTTTACGAAGCGCCGGAATGGGTGTTCGGCGTGCTGCACTGCGTGTTTGCGGCGGCGGTGCTTTTGACGCTCGTATTGGCCCCGCCACGCTGGCCTTGGCAAAGGCCCCCCCTGCCCTGCCCCGGCTCGCATGAAGCCCATCCTGGTGGTCGATAATTACGATAGCTTCGTGTTCAACCTGGCACGCTATCTCCGGCGCCTCGGCCAGGAGACGCGGGTGTTTCGGAACACGGCCATCGGGGTCAACGAGGTGCACCGGCTGGCCCCGGCCGCCATCGTCCTTTCGCCGGGCCCGTGTGCGCCCAAGCAGGCGGGGTGTTCGCTGGAGTTGGTTCGCGAGTTTTGCGGGCGGTTGCCGATTCTGGGCGTGTGCCTGGGCCATCAAGCGATTGCCGAGGCGCTGGGCGGCCGGGTGGTCCGCGCCCCCGAGCCGGTGCATGGCCGGACCTCGGCCGTGTACCACGACGGCCAGGGGGTCTTCGAGGGCCTGCCGAACCCCTTCCAAGGCTGCCGGTACCACTCGCTGGTCGTCGAGCGGGAGTCGCTCCCCGAGTGTCTCGAAGTCTCGGCGACCACCGCGGATGGGATCATCATGGCAATCCGGCACCGCACGGCGCCGGTGGTGGGCCTCCAGTTCCATCCCGAGTCGATTTTGACGGAGATGGGGTACGCGGTGCTGGCTAACTTCCTGCGGATTGCGGGACTGCACGCACCGGAACCCGTGCCCTCGTGGGAAAGCGAGTTTGCGAAAAAAGAGGCGGGGCACCAGGCGACAGGGGCAGGTGAGGGGTGACCGGCCCCAGGAGCCAGGTGTGCCGCGGCTTGACGCCCAGGGTGCCACCGCTTGAGGGCGCAAACCCGCAAGCCGCGTTCAACCAGGGGCATCCTCGCGGGTGTGCAAAGCAGGCACCCTCCATTCCTTGAGCTTCCAGAAACTCCTGACCGGCTGCATTCAAGCTGGCACACCGGGGCGTTTGAGCTTACTTCACCAGGGGCACGGGCCGGCCGGCCTCGCGGCGACTCCGATCGGCGGCTTCCATAAAGGCCAGGATTTCCAGGGTCTCGTCGGGCAAGACCGGGGGCACTCCGGTGCGGAAAAAGCGGGCGATTTCCACCAAGAGCGGCTCGTAGCCCTCGAATCGGCCCGCCTGGGCGACCCCATTGCGGCCGAACACCGTGGCCCCGTAGGTGTGCGGCCCCTCGCGCGTGCCGCGGAACACGCCGATCCGGCCATCTTTCCACAAGCCGACGGCCACGTCGAACTTGTCGGTGGACACGCGGGTAACCGTGACACAGCCCGGCCGCATCACCGTAAACAGGGTCTCGACGCCGTGGATGCCGTACCAGAAGAAATCGGGGTGATGGGGTTCCAGGGGACAAGGGCTCCACGCATCGCACCCTACCACGGGTCCGACCTTGGGGTCCTTCAGGACGGCCTGGGTACCCGGCGCGAACCGCAGGGCCGAGCTGGAAAAGCACGGCGTCCCATGCTGCCGGGCCAGGTTGAAGATTTCTTTGGCGTCGGCCAGCGAGGCCGCCAGGGGTTTATCGATGAACAGGGGCTTTCGGGCGGCCAGGACCGGCCGAGCCTGCTCCAGGTGGGCCCGCCCGTCGATACTCAAGATCATCACGGCATCGCATTGGGCCAGCACGGCATCGATGCTTTGGACGATTTCCACGCCCAAGGCCCGCACCGGTTCGACACTGCGGGCGAGGATTTCCATGCTTTGGGGGATATCGGGGCTGCCGGCCGGGAAAGCCACCGTGATGCGCATGTCGCCCAGCTCGGCGGGGCGCTTGGGGCCGTTGACGATCTGGGTCCACGGCAGGCCGTGGGCATCCAGGCCGATGATACCGACGCGCAGGGGTTTTTGGTCCGCTTCGGCCGCAGCGGCGCCGAGGCCGCCGAGGCCGGCCATTGCCAGGGCCAGCGCAAGCCAGAAGCGGGGTGTCGCTCCGCAGGGCATGGCGGGTTCCTCCGGGGGTTGGAGCCAGGGGTGGTGCCGGGCCCGATTACAGGTGCCACGGGGCACGCATCACTTTGGAAAGCATCTTGGCGGCCTCGGCGTCGCCGAGGATCTCTTGCCGGGCGGCATCCCACTTGAGCGTCCGGCCCACGACCGAGGCGATGTACCCCAGATGGCCGGGGGTTTGCGAGCGGTGGGCCACTTCGACCGGCGTCAAAGTCCGCTTGCGGGACTTGACCGAGTCGAGGAACTGGCGCTGGTGGCCGGGCGAGTCGTAGAGGGCGACTTCCAAGTCGCCTTTCTTCTCGCGCAGGCGGATATCCTTTTTCCATTCGGGATTGGAGGTTTCAAAGCCGCCCCGATCGACCCAGACCCAGCCAAGCTGGCCGATCCACTTGGTGCCGCCGCGGATATCGCTGTGCCCGCCCGCGATGACGACCTCGATCTGGTTGGGGTATTTGCAGGTCACGCGGTAGCGGGTGGCGGTATTCCAGACGGCATCTTTTGGGGGGAACTCGGCCGTGGCCGAGACCTCCAATGGGCCAACCTCGTCATCGGGCCCGCAACCGTATTTGGGATTCGACAGTCCCCAATGGGCGATATCGCAGTGGTGGCCGATCCAGTCCATCAACTGGCCGCCGCCGGTGTTGTAATTCCACCGCCAGTTCTTATGGAAGCGGCAGCGGTTGAACGGTTCCATGCGTGCCGGTCCGATCCAGAAGTCGTAGTCCACCTCTGGAGGCGGATCGGAGTTGGGGCACTTGTTGCCGGTGCCGGCGAAATCGGCGTGGCCCGAGGGAAGCCCCACCTCCACCCGCTGCACCTTGCCGATGTAGCCGTTGAGCACCAGCTCGGTGGCCCGGCGGAAATCGGGCACGCTCCGCTGCCAGGAGCCGGTCTGCCAGATGCGCTGGTTTTTCTGGACGGCCTGGACCATGGCCACGCCTTCGGCAAAGGTATGCGACAGCGGCTTTTCGCAATAGATGTCTTTTTTGGCGTTGGCCGCCAGGACCGCCGGGATCGAATGCCAGTGGTCCGGGGTGGAGATGCACACGGCGTCGATATCGGCGCGGGCGAGCAGCTCGCGGAAATCGCGATACCCCTTGCAGTCGCGGTTGCCATAGCGCTCGTTGACCCGGCGGACATTGGCCTCCAGATGCCGGGCATCGACATCGGCGATGGCCAGCACCCGGCAATCCTTCTCGCGCAAGAACGCCTCCAGGTTGCTCTCGCCCATCCAACCCACGCCGATGAAACCCATCGTAACCTGCTTGGATGGCGCCGCGGCACCCAGCACGCTTGCGGGAACAATGGCGGGCACCGAAACGGCAGTACCGACGAGGCGCAATACTTCCCGGCGCGAAAAGCGGTTCGCAGTGCGGGTCATCTCTGGACGCTCCTGGGACACGACAGCAAACAGGGACCGGCCCGAAACGGCCCTTGGGCCCGGCACCTTACAACGGCCTCCATTTTAGTCTCGGCCGAACACCGGGGAAAGCGGCTGGCATGTGCCCCACTGCTTGGCGGCACAGCCGGCCAGCAGTGCTGCTCGGCCCCCCAAACGGCACGGCTTGAATGCGGCCAAAGCTCCCTGGTTGCCTGCGCACAGACTCCTTTGCCATCCCATTGAAGCTGGCACACCGGCGCGCAAAGCACGTCTCCTCTTGTTCCCTTCCTGACCCCGGCCGCAGCGGCACACGTGCTCTCAAGCAACGGGACGCCTGGACCCGCGGTCACTGAGCTTCGAGGATCTCGATCGAGAGTTTGCCAGCCACCCGGGCTACCGGAAGGAGGCTGGCATAGGCGGTGGTCGATTCGAGGCTGGTGTGCGCGATTTTGAGGTAAGCGGCACTCGTGCCGCCGGCCGCGCGGGTGGCATCCAGGCCGAACCATCGCCCCGCGACGTACACTTCGGTCCACATGTGGTAAAGAAACGCGCCATCGACGTACACCAGGCCGATGGCAGCCCGGGCGGGAATGCCCCGGGCGCGGGCGAGGGCGGCAAGCAGGACGGCGTGCTCGGTGCAGTCGCCGCGGCCGGTGGCCAAGGCATCGACCGCCGAATCGAAGGCCTGGCGATAATCCTTCTGGGCAATGGCCTCGAAGACGAACCGCTCCAAACGAAGTGCCGCTTGGGCGGCATCGGCCTGGCCTGCGGCCGCCCGCTCGGCCGCCGCCACAATCCGCAGATCGTCGCTTTGCACGAAATGACTGGGTTTGGAGTCGGCCTCCGAAGGCGGCAGGTCCGGAGGCCCAGACGCAGGCATCTCGCCAAGCCGGCGGGCCACCACGGTGATCTCCGCCGAGCGGGCATCCAAACGCCGGACCCGCTGGCAGCCATCCGAAGGAAACACCTCCGCCGGATCGTGCCCCTCCAGGCGCACGCGGTACCGGAGGCGCCGTGTCTGCAGGGGCCGGTCCAGGCGCCGGGCCACGGGAATGGCAATGCTGCGGATCATGTCCAGCGTGGCCACCGAGGCGACCGCCCGCGCCGATGCCGATTGCGCTTCGGCCGGCTCGGTCCGGTAGCTTTCAATATCCAACAGGTCCGTCCAGGTCTTGAGGATCTCGCCCGCGGGGTCGGCCCACAAGGCCCCGACCAGGGTCTGGCCGGCCAGGGTCGTGCGAGTATCGATCCGCAGCAGCTTGCGCGTGCCGTGCAGCAACCGAACCCCTTCATAATCCCGCGCGGCGAGCTGGGTCCTGGCTGGCTGGCCGGTCGTTGGGTCCAGACAGACCACCGTACGGGATTGCCCCGGCTGCATGGGCGATTCCCACAACGATTGTTGCACTCCCAGGAAGCCGCGGTACTGGGGCGACCAGGGCTGGGTGGTCCGCTCGCTCCGCCCGGTCCCGGATGTCTCGACCAGAAGCTGGTTCCCTGCGGTGCGGCCTGCCAGGCGCAGGGCGGGCGTCGTGCTTTCAAACTCGACCAGCCGGCCGTCGGGCATCTCGAGACTGGAAAACCGCACCTCCAAGGTCACGGGGGTGCCCTCGCGGAGGGTGGTCATGCGCTGAAGGCCCTCGATGGACACCAAGCGCTGGCCGTCGCGAAGCACCGGGCGGAGGGTGGTTTGGGCGTGGCCCACGGGCGTGCCGGCCAGGGTGAGCACTTCCCATAACTGGCGGACCTCGCCAGGGCCGGCCCCCTGCTCGGCAACACTGGCGGCGTAATGGGGAGCGGGCGCCGGGGCCTGGCGGTCGCAGCCGGAACACCCCAGCGCCACAAGCCCAACGGCTAAACTCCACCAACCAACCGGATGCAACAACATGTGTTCGAGGGGACCGAAATTGCGCTTCACGGCAGGCCGCGCCACCTCGGTTGGGGATTGTTCCCCCGGCCGAACCGGCGTCACCGAAATCCCTCTGCGGGCGTACGGTGCCGCCAGGCCGCAGCCCTCATGGCCGCCGCGTATAAAAACAACCACCATGCCCCAGACTAGTCGAAGTATAGCGATTATGCCGGTCGTGCAGCCAGGGTCGGGGATGGCCAACCGCCCTGGCACGCTGGTTTGTGCTGCTTCGCCGCTTCGGAGCCACGCAAGCCATTCCGGTGCCCTGGGAGGCTGCCAACAGTGTTTGTCTCCTCCCGCCGGCCCGCACCAAACGCCAAGAGAGGCAACCCGGCGGGTTTCCCTCCTCAACCCGAATCAGGTGCTAGACTAGCGTAGAACGCTACGATTCAGGCCCCAAGGGAAGATGGCCCCTCGGGCCGGCAACGGACCTCTTCCGCTCGGCAAGGAAAACCTGAACGCCTTTGCCGCGCTGGCGGCTTAGGCCGAGGTTCGTGGGGGCCTGTGGTGGAAAAGTCCGAACATCGTCCAAAGCGTGACCTAGGCTTGTCCCAACGGAACTGGCCTGGAGCACGCGCGTCACGAGAGTGGGTCGATGGGCTTCCTGAAACGATTCTTCCGCAATGTTACCCGAGACGGCTCCCTGCCCGTGGGCGCGAGCAGTTTCGAACACTTAAGCGAAGAGGAGCTGGAAGCCCACCTGGGCGTTTCCCGCTATGGCGATTTCGTGCTGACTGATGCGGTCCGCCCGTCCTACGACCTCCAGGTCATCCCCTGCGAGGGCTATCGCCATGACGCCTACCGCGACGAGGAAACCCGCACCAGCGTGCCGGTCTTGATGGCCGCGCTGTCCCGCCCCCGGCTGTTCGATACCTTCATGGAACTGCTCGAACCGCTCGGCCCCGTGGTCGACGTGGTGCTGGAGACCAGCCACAACCGCAAGCGGGGCGGCCACGTGGACCTGTATCGCGAACACATCGATCTGCCGGTGCTGAAAAGCATCCTCTGGGAGTTCGAAAACCTGCTGCTCAACGACGGCTGTACCGGGATCGCCGTGCTCAACCCCGGCATCCCGCAGGAAGTCCAATTCGACGAGCACAAACTGTTGATCGTCTATGGCCGGGAGCTGGGCGAGTTCGAAGATATCTTGCAGCAACAACGGGTGCCATGTAACGAGGCGCTTCGCTTCATCACCGAAGCCGAGCATGTCCATTCCTCCAGCGACCTGTTCGCCCGGCAGTTCGAGGAATTGCAGACCCGGCTGGGCATGGACGCCGGGTTGTTCTGAGGGTCCAGCGCGGTTGGCCACGGCGTGCCGGCTTACCGCAAGCAGCGGCGTCCCTGTTAAGCTATAACGATTGTGCTGGCTGTGCGGGCGGGCCGCCGCAGGCTCAGTATAAAGACTCACCCGCCGAGCGGCTGATGGCCGACGATTGCTTTTGAGGCGCGACTTTGCAACGTGGCCGTGCCCGCGGGGATTGCATCTCCCTGCACCGGCATCCCACGCCCAGGTGGGAACCAGTCGGCGGCCGGCCTGCGTCGGTCTCATAGCACTTTCCGGGTGCACACGAGAGCAAGGAGACCAAGGATGGTTGGCACACGACCCTTGATGTTGGCGATGGCGCTGGCCCTGGCGAGCGGTATGCTGGTGGCCGAGTGTCTGGCGGGCGGGGGCACCCCCCAGGGGCCACCGTTGCCCGAAGATGCAGCCCCCCAGGTCCCGGCACCGCCGGCATACGGCTATTACGTGGATGGGCCCGGGGCGGTGCCGGCCCAGTTGTATCCGGCACCGCGCCCCACCCCTCCGGTGGTAGGCCGCACGTACGTGACCTTTCCCCCCCTGGCTCCGCACGAGTTCCTTTACTCGCATCGCCGGGTGTACGTGCATCGTCAAAGCGATGGGACGCGGTCGCGGGCCCGGGTGGTGTGGAATCGCTGGCCCGGAATGCCCGCCTTGCTGTCCACCTTTGGCATGCCCTATTGATCTTCGAGGAACCGAACGCCATGAGACGGGTGTTGCTCACGACTTTGGTGGCCCTGGCGGCCGGGTTGCTTACCGCGCCGGCGGGGGCCTGGGAACGGCCGGGCAAGGCGGCCCGCCGAGCCGCCGCATGTACCCCCTGGCATGGGCCGTACTATCACGCAGCGTGGGGCTCGCCGGTGGCCTTGGTGGTCCCGCCCACGGCCGAGTATCAGACCAAATGGCGCTGGGGGGTGCCGGCCACCCGCATCAGCCCCATCTACCACCAGTTCCAGCCGGGGTATCCCGGCCCAGTTGACCCCAGCATCGGCCTGTACCCGACCCCGCGGTGGCCTGGCCACACCGACCAGTTCGGCGTGTATTACGTGCGCGGCCCGTGGTAAGGGCCTGGCACTGGGCACCAGGCAACCCCGTGGCCCCAAGCGATTGTCGCGGGCCGGCAAAGCGCGCCAGACGGGCTTCAGCCCCGCTGCGGGTGTCCAAAGCACGCCGCCTAGACCAGCACCTGACCGAGGCGCTGCCGGCCACGTGGCCTGTCTGAAGGCCATGTGTCCAAAGCACGCCGCCTAGACCAGCACCTGACCGAGGCGCTGCCGGCCACGGGGCCTGTCTGAAGGCCATGTGTCCAAAGCACGCCGCCTAGACCAGCACCTGACCGAGGCGCTGCCGGCCACGGGGCCTGTCTGAAGGCCATGTGTCCAAAGCACGCCGCCTAGACCAGCACCTGACCGAGGAACCGCTGGGTGCGGGGTGTCTGGGGGTTCTCCAGGACCTGGCACGGGGGCCCGTCCTCGACAATCGCGCCATCTACCAGCACCACCACCCGGTCGGCCGTGCGGCGGGCGAAGCCAATCTCGTGCGTAACCACCACCAGGGTCAGGCCATCGAGTTTCAGGTCGGCCAGCACGGCCAGCACCTCCCCTTTGAGTTCGGGGTCCAGGGCGCTGGTGATCTCGTCGCACAGCAGGGCGCGCGGGTTCATGGCCATGGCCCGGGCAATGGCCACGCGCTGCTGCTGCCCGCCAGAAAGCTCGCGGGGATAAGCGTCGGCCCGGTCGGCCAGCCCCACGCGTTCCAACAGTTCCATGCCCCGCTGGCGGGCCTGTTGGTAAGGGAGGCCGAGGACCCGGCGGGGGGCCTCGATCACGTTGCCCAACGCGGTCAAATGCGGGAAAAGCTGGAAGTCCTGAAAGATCATCCCCACCAGCCGGCGAACCTTGCGGGCCTCGACGGCGTGCCTTCGGCCGCCGCCGGGATGGAGCTTATACGGCCCGACGCGAATCGACCCCGCGTCGAACGCGGTCAACCCGTTCAGGCACCGCAGGAGCGTCGATTTCCCTCCGCCGCTGGGGCCGATCAGGGCCACCGTCTGTTGCGGTTCGATCGTCAAGCTGACCTGGTTCAGCACCGTGCGCGGACCAAAACGCTTCACCAAGCCTTCCACCTCGATGCCAAGCGGTGCGTTCATGTCCCTTTTCCCCAACGCTTCTCCAGTCGGCGCGAAAGGTAGCCCAAGGGGACCGACATGGCCAGGTACAACGCGGCGGTGGCCAACCCGATTTCCAGGTATTTCATGCTCGATTTGGCCAGGATCTGGTACTGCTTGGTGAGTTCGACCACCGCGATGACACTGACCAGACTCGTATCTTTGAACAGGGCGATGAAATCGTTGGTCACGGGGGGAATCATCACGCGCACGGCCTGGGGGAGGATGATGCGGCGGAAGGCCAGGGTGCGGGACATGCCCAGCGAGGCCGCCGCCTCCCACTGCCCCCGCCCGATCGAACCGATGCCCGCCCGGTAGATCTCCGCCTCGTAGGCCGCGTAATTCAACCCGAACCCCAAAATGGCCGCCTGAAGCGGCGCCAGCTTGAGGTCCACCCTAAGGCCGTAGTAGTCGGAGACGGTGGGGAGCCCGTAATACAAGAAGTATAGAAGGAGCAGCACGGGGATGCCGCGGAAAAACTCGACGTAACCGGCCGCCAGCCACCGCAGAGGGGCCGGCCCGAACAGCCGGGCCAGGGCGATGGGCAGCCCCAACGCCATGGCCGCCATCATGCTCAGCACGCTGACCTCGATGGTCACCCAAGCGCCTTGGAGCAACAGGGGGAGGTACTGGGACAGGGTCCATGTTCGCGCCGACTCGCCCAGCACGTCCCCTGCCGGCCCAAGCCGGCCCAGAATGGCCTGGTCTTCGTTCCAAAGTCCCCATTTCTCATAGATTTGGCGCAGCCGCCCCGCAGACCAAAGCCGGCCAATCGCCGCGTCGAACTCCCGGGCCAGCTCCTCCTGCTCGGGACGGAAGGCTATCGCGTAGTACCCCCGCACCTCCGGCTCTTCGGCGTACCGCAGCCGGGGACGATGCCGGGCGTAGTACTCGGCGATGGGCAGGTCCAAAAGCACCGCATCGACCTGGCCCTGCTCGAGGTCGCTGTACGGTTCGGCCTGGCTGTCGTAAATCCGCTTGGCGATACCGAGCTGGTCCAGGAGGCGTTCGGCGGCCGTATCTTCCAGCGTGGCCACCACCCCGCCGACCTCGCGGCAGCCCACCAGCGTGTCGAACCGCGTCTCGTCCCGCCGCACCACCAGACACAGCCGGTACACATAATACGGCCGGCTGAAGCGGAGCTGCCGGACGCGGTCCGGCGTAACCTCCAGCCCGTTCATGGCGAAATCGAAGTCGCCCCGCTTCAGCCCGGAAACCAGGCTCTTGAAATCGTACTGCACGAACTCGATCGGCCGGCCCAACTCCTCCGCCAGCGCCTGGGCCAGCTCCACCTCGAACCCGATATGGCGGTCCGGCCGGTCGGGATCGCGGAAGATGTAGGGCGCCCCCCCTTCAGCATCGGCCGCCCAGCGAAGAGGCAAAGGCCCATCCGCCCCGGCCAGGGGGCGCGCCATCCCCAAAAGGGCCATTGCGGCGAGCCAAGCCACCAGAACCGGGCTGGCCCCCGTTCGGAGGATCACCCACGCCGGCCGCATCGCCCCGGCCGACAACTTCCAAACCCCGGACTGTGGCTTGCGTCTTCCCATGGCCAGTCGCCTGAAAACAAATGGACCCCGATAAGCCATGTCCAGCGTTGCTGAGTATTGTATCGCCGACGCCAGCGGTGGGGGTCGGTCGTTCCGGGCCGGCAGTGTGAACGCCATCCCCCGAACCAATGGCAAGGGCGCCAGGAAGGATGCTCCGCCCCAGACCGCCTCTTCTAGCGGCGCATCCGTTGTGCGGCCTTGCAGCGCTTGGCCGGCCCGGCAAGCTGGGCGCCCTCCCCCGACCGCGCTGCCTCCAACCCGTGCGGAATCCGGCGACCACGTTGCCGGCCAGGTCTTGCGGCCGTCACGCCGCCCGCAGCCCCCTTTGACCAACGCCACGGCGTTATAGACCACCAGGGCCACGCAAAAACCAAACAGCGCGGCTTTGGGGTAGTTCAACGTATCGATCTGGCTGTTCAGGTCCGCCGCCAAACGCGGGAACGCCTCGTTCAGCGTCCAACGGTCTCAGTACAGTTCGGCCACCTGTCGCGCATCGGCCACCTCTGGAGGGAGGTTCGTGAGGATCTGGACCGGCCTCTCCCGCCCTTGCGTGGGCTTGTCCGCTACCAGGGTGATTTGCCGGGCCCGGAGGGGCTGGCCGCTCTCGGGATTCGCCAAAAACACCCCCTGCTCTTGTACAACAGGCTCTTTGGGGTCTTGGCCTGCCGAGGGGCCCGGGCCTTCCAGCTTGCAAGGGAGGGCCACATGCTGGCGGATGGCGAAAAATGCCCCTTGGCCCTCCAGCCCGAACAGGAGCCGCGGCGTGCAAAAATTGTGGTCTGCCACAACCACATCCTGGGGTGCCACCAAGGCGGCCACCTCGTCGGCCAAGGAACGCTCCCGGGAAAAAGCGGCTTTGCAGGAAATCACGTCCGTGACCACGTCGAACTGCGGGTCGTAGAGGACCAACGCCTGACCCGGCACCACCCGGGCACGCCGCCCCCGCCACCGTACGTCATCAATCCTTTGCTCCGTATCTGCCAGGTGGTTGCTGTCCAGCACCCGCACCCGATCGCCTGGCAGGAGCGGCTGGGGAGGGGAAGGCTTCTCTCGCAAGGCCCCAAAGGCCTCGCTGGCCGCGTACCGCACCAAGGCGGTCGCCAAAAAGAATCCATCCCGGTCGAGGCGTTTGAGCTTGTCGTACAGCGCCTGCCGCGTCACCCCAAGCTCCTGAACATGAGCCCGGTGCCAGGCTCCTAGCGAAGATTCACCGTTGGTCACCACCTCGGCCATGGCGTGGAGGCAGTGCCAAAAGAGGATCGCCCGGGTGTACTGGACGCCGGCGTGTTGCTGAAACACCTGCTCGAGGTTCTCGGGACTGAAGATCCTCTCCAGCGTGCCGCGGATCATGGCGCTGGCCGGGCTTTTGTGGACGAACGCCTCGAAACGTTTTCCTAGCACCATTCCTGTGGCTGTTTGGTTGGTGTGCCGCCTATCCTGCCCCGAAACGCACACGGAATGCTACCATAACCCACTAGTAATTGAAAGGTTATTGCATTTACATGGAGGAACGATTGCTTGGAATTGAGGAAAAAGCCCGGTACAAGGCTCGTTGGCATGGCCAGACGGAAGCCATGGCCGTGGTCTCCTGCCACGCCACGTAAGGGGTGGCATCCAACGTCCGGTGGCTGGTCCGCACCCACTCGAGAATGGTTAGCCGTGCCGTCCAACGTCCGGTGGCTGTTCCGCACCCACTCGAGAATGGTTAGCCGTGCCGTCCAACGTCCGATGGCTGGTCCGCACCCACTCGAGAATGGTTAGCCGTGCCGTCCAACGTCCGGTAGCTGGTCCGCACCCACTCGAGAATGGTTAGCCGTGCCATCCAACGTTGGCGAGCGATCCAAGGTAGGCGTGCCGTCCAACGTCCGGTGGCTGGTCCGCACCCACTCGAGAATGGTTAGCCGTGCCGTCCAACGTCCGGTGGCTGGTCCGCACCCACTCGAGAATGGTTAGCCGTGCCGTCCAACGTCCGGTGGGTGCCCTTCAGCTACGGGAGAATGGTTAGGCGCACCATCCAACGTTGGCGAGCGATCCAAGGTAGGCGTGCCATCCAACGTGGGGCGCACCATCAAACGTAGAAAACGATTCGGCGTGCCACCCAACGTAGCCCAATTGGTGAGGCGTGGGTGCAAAGCACCCACCCTACATACTGGAGCCGCACGGCGTAAGCCCCTGGTGGCCTCTGCCGGCGCTGGGCTTGTCCCTCCCTGCAGCCCTGGGGTCTTGCATGGCACGGCCCTTGCGGGGCAGGCTCTGTTTGGCCGCGGGGTCCGCCGGCAAGTTACCGATTTTTTGCGCAACGCTAACCGTTTTCTAATCCGTCCGCCCTAAAGTTCGGTGCATGGCGGGCACGTCGATCCTCGTGGTAGAAGACGAAAAAGAGATCCGGGAACTCGTCGCCCTGCATCTTGCCAAGGAAGGTTACCGGGTGGCGACGGCTGCCAGCGGCGAGCAAGCGTGGACGCTTTTGACGCAGAGCACGCCGGACCTGGTGGTGCTGGATATTCTGCTGCCTGGGATCGACGGCCTGGCCCTGTGCCGGCAATTGAAAGCGGACCCGCGCACGCAGCAGGCAGCGGTGATTTTGCTGACGGCCAAGGGGGACGAGGCCGACATCGTGGCCGGTTTGACCGTCGGGGCCGATGATTACCTCCCCAAGCCGTTCAGCCCGCGGGTGCTGGTGGCGCGGGTCAAGGCGGTGCTTCGCCGGGCCGAGGGGAGAAAGCGCGCCGAACCCGACTGCCCCGAGGCCGAGTGCATCGTGATCCACGATTTGAGCATCCATGTTGGTCGGCACGAGGTGCTGGTGGCCGGCGAGCCCGTGGACCTGACCGCCACCGAGTTCCGGATCCTGCGGTTTTTGGCGCGCCGGCCCGGCTGGGTGTTCACGCGGCAACAGATTCTCGAGGGGGCGTACGGCGACAGTGAGGCCGTAACCGAGCGGGCCGTGGATGTACAGATCGTCGGCCTTCGCAAGAAGCTCGGCGTGGCTGGCAGTTACATCCAAACCGTGCGCGGAGTGGGGTATCGATTCAAACGCTAGGCGGCCAGGCGGTGTGCCACCCTTCGCCCGAAAAGGAAACGATCCTGGCAGCCGGGGGCCGGCCATCGCGCCGCGCGCTCCGCCCATGCCAGACACAACCTATGGCAAAACCGGGTGTGTTCTCCCATGTTCCGCGAAACGATGGAAGGAGGAAACGGCGATGCACAGTGACGCATGGCGCGTGCAGTTAGGGTGCGATTGCCTGCTCCGGCATCTCGCCGTGCTGGTGGGCATTGCGCTAGGGGTGGTCCTGGCCGGCGCGGCACTTGCCTCCGAGGGGGCCGGCGTGCAGGTGGACCCTGCCATTGCCTCGTACCAGCCCGTCTCCGGCATTTCGGGGAGCCTCAATAGCATAGGCTCCGACACGCTCAATAACCTCATGACCCTCTGGGCCGAGGGCTTCCGCAAGGTGTATCCCAACGTGACGGTCCAGGTGGAGGGCAAGGGGTCGGCCACGGCGCCGCCGGCGCTGATCGAGGGGACGGCCCAGCTTGGACCGATGTCGCGGCCCATGACCGAGGAAGAGGAAGAGGCGTTTGTACGCAAGCATGGTTTCCGCCCGCTGCCGGTGACGGTGGCCATCGACGCCCTGGCGATCTACGTGCACAAGGATAACCCGGTCCGCGGGCTGACCCTGCAACAGGTGGACTGCATCTTTTCCAAGACGCGCAAGAGCGGCTACCGCGAAATCACCCTGTGGGGGCAGGTGGGTCTCAGCGGCCCGTGGGCCAATCTTCCAATGAGCCTCTATGGCCGGAATGCCGCCAGCGGCACCTACGGCTTCTTCAAAGAACACGCCCTGCTGAAAGGCGATTTCAAGGATACGGTCAAGGAGCAGCCAGGCTCGGCCGCGGTCGTCAACGGGGTGGCCAAGGACCGGGCGGGCATCGGCTACTCGGGCATCGGGTACCGCACGGCAGGCGTCCGGGCGGTTCCCTTGGCCGCCAGCCACACCGAACCCCTGGTCGAGCCGACTTACGAGAACGCGCTGAATGGCACCTATCCGTTGGCGCGGGCGTTATACATTTACGTGGCCAAGCGGCCAGGCGAACCCTTGGAGCCCCTGGTGGCCGAGTTCCTGCGGTTCGTCCTCTCGCGGGAGGGGCAGGAGATCGTGATCAAGGACGGCTACGGGCCGCTGCCCGCTTCGCTGGTCCAAAAGCAGCTTGAGGCCATCCGCTAGTTCGCAGGCTTCCGCCCATGGTGCCCTTCGACGCACATGTTTTGCGGCGTATCCGACGGCGCGACCGCCTGGCCCGGTGGGCGATCGTCTCGGGCGGCGTGCTGGTCATCGCCAGCGTCCTGGGCATCGTGTTGTTCATCGTTGGCCAGGCGGTTCCCCTGTTTCTCCCCGGGCGGGCTGCGCTTGCCAATCGCTTTGCCCTTTCCACCGGCGAGAAATCGGATATCCCGTTGGCGATTGGCGTATGGCGGCAGCCCGGTGGCGAGCAGGCCCTGGCCTGGTGCATCACGCGCCAGGGGAACTTCGTCGTGGTGCGGCCGGAAAACGGGGAAATCGTCGCGCGGCAGAGGATCCCCTGCCCGGCACCCGCCGGAACGGCGGACCTTATCCAGGCCGTCGAGCGGCACAACGCGGTGCGCGTCGAGGCAGGGGCAAGCCTGGAAGGCCGGCGCCAGGCCACTTCTCGGTACACGCTTTTGTGGCAAAGCGGCGCCGTAAGTCTTGTGGAAGTGGTTCCGAAAAGCGAGGATCGCCAAGCGCCGGCCCCCCCGGCCGAGACCCGCACGTCGCAGCCACCTGGTGCGGCGGTCGTGTTGGAAGAGTGTGGCCACATCGAACCGGGCCCCCAGCCTTCCTTGCTGGCCGTGGCGCGCCAGGCCCAGAGAAAACGGGGCCTGGCCTCGCTGACCCAGTTGACGGTCGTTCGCCTCGTGCCGGGCAATCGGCTGGAAGTGGTGCGCCAGACACACGAACGGAATCTTTTGGGCCAGCCTGTTTCCCGGACGTATTCGGCCGTGATCGACGCCGCGCCGCTGGGACCCATCACGGCGCTGGCCATGGACCAACTGGGCCAATGGCTGTATGCCGGCAGCGAACGGGGCGAGTTGGCCCGCTGGGAGCTGGGCCAGGACGCCCGCCCCGTCTCCCACGAGATCGTACCGGCATTTGACGACGGCCGGGCAATCACCGCCCTGACTCTCCTAGCCGGCGACGTCTCGCTGGCCGTGGGCGATCGCCTGGGCCAGGTAACCTTTTGGTTCCCGGTGGCGCCGCCCGATGGCCAGCCGCGGCTCCAGCGGGTGCATACGCTCCATCCGCACGAGGGGCCGGTGGTGGCCCTGGTGCCTTCGGCCCGCGACAGGTGTTTATTGTCGCTGGCGGTTGATGGCCAGGCGAGCCTGCTGCACGCGACCACCGAGCGCCGGTTGCTGCAGTTAGACTGCGGCAATACGAAGCTCCGCCTGGCGGACCTGGCGGGGCGCGGCAACGCCGCAATCGGGTTGGCCACCGACGGCACGCTGTACACCTGGAATCTCCGCGTGCCGCACCCAGAGGCCAGCGGGAAGGCGCTATTCGGCCGCGTCCATTACGAAGGCTATGCCGGGCCCGGTTTCACCTGGCAATCGGGGGGCACCGACGACTACGAACCGAAACTGAGCGTGGTGCCGCTGTTATTCGGCACGATGAAGGCCACGGCTTACGCCATGATGTTCGCCTTGCCGGTAGCCCTTTTGGCCGCCGTGTATACCAGCCAGTTCGCGGCCCCAGGCTTCCGCCGGGCGATCAAGCCGGTGGTGGAGATTATGGCGGCGCTGCCTTCGGTCGTGGTGGGATTCCTGGCCGCGTTGTGGCTGGCCCCGCTTTTGGAGCGCTGGATGGTGGCGGTGTTTCTGGCTGCCGCGCTGTTCCCCCTGGTGTTTGCCGCGTTCGGGGTGCTATGGAAGCAATTGCGGTCCTGGCCCCCCGCAAGGCGCCTGGAGCGCGGCGCCGAATTCCTGGCCACCGTCCCGATCTTCCTGGCGACGGCGTTTGTGGCCGTGTGGCTGGCCGGCCCCGTCGAAAACCGGCTCTTCGGCGGGAGCTTCCCCTTGTGGCTGCACCAGCGGCTGGGCATGCATTACGACATGCGCAACGCGATCGTGGTGGGGTTCGGCCTGGGGTTCGCCGTGATTCCCATCATCTTTTCGCTGGCCGAGGACGCCCTGGCCGCAGTCCCTTCGCGACTGACCGCCGCCTCGATGGCCTTGGGAGCCACCCGCTGGCAGACCGTCTGGCGCGTGGTGTTGCCTTCGGCCAGCCCCGCCATCTTCGCGGCGGCGATGATCGGGTTCGGCCGCGCCGTGGGCGAGACCATGATCGTGCTGATGGCCGCCGGAAACACCCCCATCCTCGACTTCAGCCCGTTCAACGGGATGCGGACCCTGGCGGCCAACATTGCCATCGAAATGCCCGAAGCCCCCGCCGGCGGAACCCTTTACCGCGTGTTGTTCCTATGTGCCGTGCTGTTGTTCCTGATGACCTTCGTGCTGAACACGGCGGCGGAAGTGGTGCGCCAGACCCTTCGCCGGCGGTTCGGCCGGCTATAGCCTTCCGGGCCCGCAAGCGCGCCCAAACCGGCGCCGCCGAGCCGGCCGTCTGGCTGGCCGGCGCCGCCGCCGCATCGCTTTTGTTGATGGTCCTTGGGGCCCTGGCCGTGGTGCTCCGCGGAGGCCTGGCCGTCTTCTGGCCTGCACCCCTGGCCCAGGTCCGCCTTGCCGACGGCCGGTGGTTCCTCGGCGAACACGCCGGCCGGCAAGTCGATCCGGCCACCGGCGCCGCAAGCGTGCTCTGGAAAACCGGAAACCGCGAATGGGACCCCCAGCGCCAGGATTTTCACTGGCATCCAGAAGCGGAGATTGCCGAAGTACTCTGGCCAGCCCACGCGGTCCTGCTCGAACGCCGCGAGAACGGCAACTTTCACGGCTTTCTTGTGGGCGTAGAAGGCCCGCGGCTGGACTTCCCCGCAGGACCGGCTTCGCAAGACCCGCAAGACCTGTGGGCCAGGTTCCATCGGGCGCTGGCCGCGGTCCGCCAGATCGAAGCCGCGGAGATCGCCCCCTTGGCCAGCCAGGTCGCCCAGTCGGCCCAGAAGCTCCGGGGTCTTAAGCGGCAGCTCCGCAAAGCAGAATATCGGCTCCGGCACGCGGCGGCCTCAAGGGACCCGGGTGGCACGAAAACGCTGGCCGAACGCCTCGACGCCCTTCGAACCAACGCCCAACAACTCGCCCGGCAAGCCCAGGAACTGATGAACCAAAAAAATGCCCGCGCTGCCGAACTCCGGCAAAATGTGGCGGTGTTCGAGCGGGGACCGGGCCAGACCTGCCGGATACCCCTGGTGGATGTCGTGCGGGCCTGCCGCCCCAACCAGATGAGCGCCGTCGAAAAAGTGGCCTGGTACGCCGCCCACCTCAAAGACCTGCTCGTTCAATGGCCTCGCGAATCGAATACCGAGGGGGGCCTGTTCCCCGCCATCTTCGGCACGGTCCTTCTGGTGTTTCTGATGGCGATACTCTGCTTTCCCGTGGGGGTGCTGGCGGGAATTTATTTAGGCGAGTACGCCCGGCAAGGTCTCCTCGTGCGGATCGTGCGCGTGGCGGTGAACAACATGGCGGGCATCCCCTCGATCGTCTACGGGATGTTCGGCCTGGGGTTTTTCGTGTACACGGTGGGCAAAACGGTCGATCGGCTGGCGTTTGCGGAATGGGCCGAGGTGGGCCAGCCCGTCTACGGCACCGGCGGCGTCCTCTGGGCGGCCTTGACGCTGGGCCTGCTGACCGCCCCGGTGGTCATCGTGGCCACCGAAGAGGCCCTGCGAACCATCCCCCGTGCCATGCGCGAAGGCTCGTACGCCCTGGGGGCCACCCAGTGGCAGACCCTCACCCGCGTGCTGCTCCCCATCGCCTCGCCCGGCATTATGACGGGCTTCATCCTGGCCATGGCCCGCGCAGCCGGCGAAGTCGCCCCGCTGATGCTCACCGGCGCCGTGAAACTGGTCAGCGACCTGGCGATCGACAGCGACTTCCCTTACGTGCATCTGGACCGAAAGTTCATGCACCTGGGCTTCCATATCTACGATCTCGGGTTTCAGTCGCCCAACGTCGATGCCAGCCGCCCGATGGTCTACCTCACGACCCTGGTCCTGGTGATGGTGGTTGTGGCCCTGGCCGGCACGGCGATCGTGCTGAGAAACCGGATGCGGCGCTACTACCAGCCGCAATCCCTTTGAAGCCCCCCGCCGTGTCCGCCGGCAGCTTCTGCGAGAAACTGCCGATTGGCCGCCGGCGGTTGCAATCGCCCCCAGAAGGGTTTTTTTGAAGACTGCAAAACCTCCATTTCCACCGCGCTTCGGAGTTCTCCATGGCATCTTTGGAACCCACCGCAGAATTGAAGAAACCCGCAGCCGCCGTGGCCGCCGAAGCTGCGCCTTCGTCCCCTGGCCCAGCCGGCAGCGTACCCATGCCCGACCCGGTGGTCCAGATCCGCCAACTCTCGCTTTTCTACAAGACCCGGCAAGCGTTGCGCGACATTACGCTGGATATCCCGCGGAACCAGGTTACGGCGGTCATCGGCCCGTCGGGCTGCGGCAAATCGACCCTCCTCCGGTCGCTCAACCGCATGAACGACTTGATCGACGATGTACGGATCACGGGGCAAATCCTGCTGGATGGCCAGGACCTTTACGCCCCGGAGGTGGATGTGATCGAAATTCGCCGCCGCGTGGGCATGGTCTTCCAGCGCGCGGCCCCCTTCCCAAAATCGATCTACGAAAACGTGGCCTACGGCTTGCGGATTTCCGGCATCCGCAACCGGCGCGTCCTGGACGAACGCGTCGAACAAAGCCTCCGCCGGGCAGGCCTCTGGGAGGAAGTCAAAGACCGGCTTGGACGCTCGGCCCTGGAACTTTCCGGCGGCCAGCATCAGCGCCTGTGCATCGCGCGGGCCATTGCCGTCAATCCGGAAATCATCCTCATGGACGAGCCCTGTTCGGAACTGGATCCGCGTTCCACAGCCCGGATCGAGGACCTGATTGCCGAACTCCGCCGCCAGTACACAATCATCATCGTCACGCACAACATGCAGCAGGCCGCCCGCGTCTCCGATTACACCGCCTTCCTCTATGAGGGGGAACTCATCGAGTTCGGGGCCACCCGCCAGCTCTTCACCCGGCCCCAGCGCCAAGAAACCGATGATTACATCACCGGCCGCTTCGGATAAGATTTTCTAGAGACCTGGATTCCGCAGACCGCCGCCGACCCCCAGCGGCCGGCCCCGCCCCAAGGAAACCGCCCATGTCCGTCCACCTCCAACGGGAAATCGAGCGCCTCAAAAAGAACCTGCTCTCTCTCTGCGCACTGGTGGAAGAGCAGGTGCAAATGGCCGTCCGGGCCCTCTTGGAGCGGGACCCGGAACTGGCCCGCCGCGTAGAACACTGCGACCTGGAGATCGACCACCGCGAGGTCGAAGTCGAAGAAGAATGCCTCAAGGCCCTGGCCCTGCATCAGCCCGTGGCCTCGGACCTGCGGTTCATCGTCTCGGCCATGCGGATGAACAGCGATCTGGAGCGGATCGGCGACCTGGCTGTCAACATCGCCCACAAGGCCGTAACCATTGCCGCCCAGGCCCCCATGCCCATCCCCTTCGATCTGGCCGCCATGTGGCAAAAAACCCAACGCATGCTCCGCGACAGCCTCGACGCCCTGGTCAATCTCGACGCCCGGCTGGCCCACGACGTATGCGCCCGGGATAACGAGGTCGATCAACTGAAGCACGCCAACCGCCGCACGGCCGAACGGCTGATGCAGGAGAACCCGTCGCAAATTCCCGTGCTGCTGAATCTCCTGGCGGTGTCCCGCAACCTAGAACGCATCGCCGACCACGCCACCAACATCGCCGAGGACGTGATCTACATGGTCGAAGGCCGAATTATTCGCCACGGCACCGGCGAATAGCGGACATGCTTCCGAGCCGGCGGCGTCAGCCGCCGGTGGATCGCACGTCCAGAGCGCAGCAAACGGTGGG
>FWPU01005014.1_pt1 | contig 29472 bp, 32 predicted proteins | sample 2228361 | NCBI WGS metagenome assembly FWPU01 (sample SAMEA103939777, study PRJEB20133) | metagenome | reverse complement strand
AGAGATGTAGACTTGATTCCCGGACCATTAATGTGGTCCGGGTGAAAATAATCTTGATTCTCAGAGGGAGGAATTATGGCTTCAGATAAGTCTAAAGCAAAGTCAAAGGTTAAAAGGAATAGGTCTGCATTAAAAAGAGAAAGGCAGGCAAGAAAGAGGTATCTGCGCAATAAGGCTATGAAGACAAGGATCAAGAATTTCTTGAAAAAGATTGACTTAGCAATAAAAGATGGAAATAGAGAGATAGTGGGTAATCTCTTAAAGGAGGCAACAAGTTTATTGATGAAGGCTGCCTCAAAGGGTATAATCCATAAAAATACAGCTTCGAGAAAGATCTCTAGGCTTACGATCAAGGTTAATAAGTTTCTTAGTTCTCAAGCAGCCTGATAAGAAAAAGGTCAAAATATTCCCTGTATAACTTTGCTTTAATAGTAAGATCAAAAAGAGGTTCGATTATCTTTTGATATTCATGGGTATTAGAAAAATATCTATTAAGCGCACCGATGATGATCTCGGGTTCCATATTTATGGAACGGATAATCTTTATTACCTCCTCCTTTCTGTTATTTTTCTTTATCTCGGATATGAGATCATTTAAATCATAATCTGAATATGATGTGAGTATGTCTTTGATCTCGTGAAGATTAAAGTTTGTCTGACCTGTTGAATAAAGTTTCAGGAGTTCTCCAAGGAGAAGGGCTGGTTCACTTCCTGTAAATTCGATTATATAATTTATTGCCTCATCATTGGGTTCTATGCCATACATTAAAGCCCTTCTTTTGAACCATTGAGGTATGTCCTTTTCATAAAGATTGAGTTGAATGTGTATTACCATATTTAATGTATCCTTAACCCTCTCAGTAACTTTATCTCTGTATAAAAGCACTATAGGGGTATCTATGGTCTCTTCGAGTACTGAGGCGAGTCTTTTTATTTCATCATTGTTAAGGATCTGTAGATTATCAATCACAAAGGTTTTTTCATTATTAAAGAAAGAAGGACTTCTCAGAGATTCTATCAGACTGCCGATTCCTTCTATTTCATCACAGTCATGTATCTCTAGAGAAAATATCCTTTCGTCTTTAGGTATGGATGACCTTACGATATCGATTGCCTCGAGGAAGAGAAACTCATCATTATTTCCGTAAAGAAGGTATTTTGCTTTCCTGTTCTTGTTGAATCTTTCCCAGAAGGTGAGGAGGCTCATCTCTCTACTTCTTTTATTATTATCATTATAATTTCTTTTGAGATATCTCTCAATAATCTCTCCATTTCCCTGTCCCTCATTGCTATTATCTCTTCTATGGTTAAACCACCTATATAATCACTCAGGAACGGATGTGTTATCTTCTTTTCAATTATTTTTTTATCATGTATTACAATACTGAAGTAAGATATAATCTTTACCTCGTAGAAATTCTTTCCTTCCTTTTCTGCCACTATGTCCATCTGAACATCCTCGATTCTTCCAGTTATTGTTATCACCTTTTCGTTATTCCTAAAATTGCATCCATTTTTGAGAAGTTCATCTGTAAGGATATATCTCAGTCTATCTTCAAGATTTGGTATGAATGTGGAATTCTTTATCTCTTTAATATGTACATTGCATTCTATATTGCTTGATACAGTCTGGTATCTGTAACCACAGGATGAGATTATGAGTAATATTATAGGTATTGAGATATATTTTATCTTCAACATTACTGGATTACTATATTCACGAGTCTCTTTTTTGCGATTATAACATTCTTTACAGTTTTTGTGGCAATCATCTCTTTTACCTTATCCAGTGCGAATACCCTTTCTTTTATCTCTTCGTCGTCGAGGCCCTGAGGTATCATTGTCCTTGCTTTCAATTTTCCATTTATCTGGATTACGAGTTCGTACTCTTCTTCTTTAGCCAGTTCCTCAGAATACTCTGGCCATGGTGTATTGAAGATGGATGGCTGAAAACCCATGATCTCCCAGAGCTCCTCACTTATATGTGGTGCAAATGGCGAAAGCATTATTATAAGATTCTTAAGACTGTATTTTAATGCCCTGTAATCATCCTCTTTTGCTAACTTCGTATTCTGAATGGCATTCATAAGTTCCATAAGTCTTGCTATGGCTGTATTAAAGTGAAATTCCTTTTCTATATCCAGAGTGACAGACTTTATTGTCCTGTGGGTGAGTCTTACAAGGGGATGATGTGGTGGATATCCATCATCTGTCTTTCTTATATTATCCTTATAAGTATTTACATAATTCCAGACCCTTTGGAGGAATCTGTGGACACCTTCCACTCCACCTGTTGACCATTCAAGGTCCTTTTCAGGAGGTGCTGCAAAGAGAGTGAATAATCTTATGGTGTCAGCACCATATTTATTAATCATATCATCAGGGTCAACGATATTCTTCTTTGATTTTGACATCTTTTCGATTCTTCCCCTTTCTACTTCTCTTCCACAGTGGATACATCTATTATCCTTTTCCTCCTTTGGGAAAAGCCAGCCATGTTCAGGACATTTAATGGTCTCCATACATACCATTCCCTGTGTGAGGAGATTCTCGAATGGTTCACTGAAATTTACTATGCCGAGGTCTCTGAGCACCTTTGTGAAGAATCTGGAATAGAGAAGGTGCAGAACAGCATGCTCTATTCCACCGATATATTGATCAACTGGCATCCAGTAATCTATCTTTTCTTTCATTAGTGGATGTTCTGTCTTTTTTGAGGTATATCTCAAAAAATACCAAGATGAATCAACGAATGTATCCATAGTGTCTGTCTCACGTTTTGCCATGCCACCGCAGTATGGACAAGTGATTTCGAGAAATTCCTTTGATTCTTTTAATGGAGAACCTCCTTTTCCTGTAAATCTGACATCCTCGGGGAGTATGACAGGAAGATGGTCTTCTGGAACAGGTTTTATGCCACACTTTTCACAGTATATGATTGGAATCGGTGTTCCCCAGTATCTCTGTCTTGAGATACCCCAGTCCCTTAACCTGTAATTCACTACCTTTCTGCCAATACCTTTTTCTTCGAGATACTGAGAAATCCTCCTTCTCACCTCATCACTCCTCAGCCCAGTGAAAGGTCCTGAGTTGATGAGAATTCCCTCATCCTCATAGGCAGAATCAAGGTCGTCTCCTCTGTATTTTCCTGCGCTATCTTCAGGCATAATCACCACCCTAATCTCCAGTCCATATCTTTTTGCAAATTCAAAGTCCCTCTGGTCGTGGGCAGGTACTGACATTATCGCACCTGTGCCATATTCCATGAGAACAAAATTAGCAATATATACCGGAACCCTTTCGTTATTAACAGGATTTATAGCATAATAACCTGTAAAATATCCTGACTTTGTATTCGCATCGTCATTAATTGATTTGATCTGGTTAATTACATCTCTATTTTTTACAAGTTTTTCAGAGAGATGGTGATCAGGTGCGATACATACAAATGTGCAGCCCCAGAGGGTATCAGGTCTTGTGGTAAATATATTTAACTCTTCATTTATTTCGTCAATAAAGAATCTCACCTCAACACCCTCACTTTTGCCTATCCAGTTTTTTTGCATGATGATGACCTTTTCGGGCCATCCTTTCAGTTCAACACAATCTCTCAAGAGTTCCTCAGCATAACTCGTTATTCTTAAGAACCATTGTTCGAGTTCTTTTGTCGTAACATAGGAATCGCATCTCCAGCACTTGTTATCTATAACCTGTTCATTGGCAAGTACTGTTTCACATGAAGGACACCAGTTTACAGAGGAACTCTTTCTATATGCAAGACCCTTTTCATACATTTTTATAAAAAACCATTGATTCCACCTGTAGTATTCTGGAAGACATGTGGTCACCTCTCTTGTCCAGTCATAACCGAGACCGAGTCTTTTTAGTTCTCGCTTCATATATTCTATGTTTTCGTATGTCCATTTTGCAGGATGTACACCATGTTTTATCGCTGCATTTTCAGCTGGAAGGCCAAAGGCATCCCATCCCATAGGATGGAGGACATTGTATCCTTTCATCTTCATGAATTTTGCAATCACATCTCCGATGGCATAATTTCTTACATGGCCCATATGAATTCTTCCTGATGGATAGGGAAACATTTCGAGACAGTAATACTTTTTTTTCGATGTATCTTCTTCTGTTTTAAAGAGATTATTATCTTCCCAGTATTTCTGCCATTTAAGTTCGATATCCTGAGGATTGTATTTCATGCTCAATAGAGAACCTCCTTTCTTAAATCAAGATCAATTTTCAGTGATAGTATAAATAAAAATTGCAGGTCTTTATAAGTTTACCTGCTTTTTTATTAGCATCTTTTTTTCTTTTTATGCCTGATACTATAATCTATAATACCACATGATGATACTCATTTTTTGCCATATATGAATATGGCATTCTCTCCAAAAGAGGGTATCAAGACATGTGCCTCCTCGATATTGTGAAATCTTCCATGCATCATCTTCTTAATAACATCAGGATAATCTCCTGTATATATACTTATCCATGCACCTGGCTTCAGGATATTCTTTAAAGAAGGTATCAGTTCCACATAGAGGTTGTCTACCTCTCCGTCTGGAAGGATTGGAGAATCGGTCAGATCAACCACAATGCCATCGATATCTTTATCTTTTTTCTCAATTTCCTTAATGAAGCTCAGGGCATTATCAAAAATAACATTCACCCTCTTGTCATCAAAGATCTTCTGGTTCAAATATTTTCTTGAAATCTCAACAACATCTCTATCGATATCGACTATGGTGATTGTGAGAAGAGGATTCATTTTTATTGCTGTTTCAGCAATCTTACCATCACCACCGCCTAATATAATAATCTTTCTATCGTTTTTACTCATTTTTTTCAGAATAAATGAGTCATATATATTATGATCTTTTTCCGAAAGCTGTATTATGTTATCAAGGAAAAGACATATTCCAAACTCTTCAGTATCATATACTGATATCTTCTGGTATGAGGATTGTTTTTCCAAAATAACCTTTTTTACATGGATGGTGAAATAAGAACCATCTCTACAGTAAACAGGTATTTCCATCTTCATCACCTCAGTATAACAGTGCTATTAAATATTGTCATTATTCCATCTATTTTGTTATTATAATAAAAATGGCATCTCATAGTGAACTTAACCCACAGCAGCAAGAGGCTGTACTCTATACGAACAGTCCTCTTCTACTACTTGCAGGTGCAGGTAGTGGAAAGACAAGAGTAATTACTCATAAATTTGTTCATCTTGTAAAGAATAAAAAAATGAAATCCGAACAGATTCTCACCGTAACATTTACCAATAAAGCCGCTGAGGAGATGAGGGTAAGGATATCTCAACTTTTAAGGACTGATACCCATGGTTTCTGGATAGGCACTTTCCATTCTCAGTGTAACAAGATATTGAGGAAAGAGATTAAGGTTTTTGATTACAGTCCTGACTTCTGTATTTATGATGAGAATGATCAGTGTAATCTCATGAGGCAGATCCTCAGGGAATTTAAGATGTATGAGGCACTGTATAAAGGAGTTGTAGCAAGGATAAGTAATCTTAAAGCACATCTTGTGAGCCCTGAAAGATTTGTTGCTTCAGGAGATAGTTATGGTTTTGATGAGAAACTTGCCAGAATATACGCAAGGTATCAGGCTGAACTTAAAAAGGCAAATGCCCTTGATCTTGATGATCTGATAATGCTTACTGTAAGGCTTTTTGAGGAAAAACCGAGGATTCTATCAAAGTATCAAGATCTCTTCTCTTATATACTCGTAGATGAGTTTCAGGATACAAATGTGGCTCAGTATAGACTTATAAGACTTCTTGCAGAAAGGGATAGAAATATCTGTGTGGTTGGTGATGACGACCAGAGCATATATAAATTCAGAGGTGCAAATGTCGGCAATATCTATACCTTTGAGAGAGACTTTCCAGATGCAAAGATTATTAAACTTGAACAGAATTATCGTTCTACACAGAATATACTCGATGTCTCAGGGGCAGTTATTTCAAGAAACGAGATGAGAAAGGAGAAGAGACTCTGGACTGAGAGAGGTTGCGGTGAAAAAGTTTGTTGTACTGTCTTACACAATGAGGAGGATGAGGCAAGATATATTGTAAGGATGATAAAGGATATTTATCTGAAGGGGAATTATAAATACAGGGATTTTGCGGTTCTTTACAGATTGAATATCCTCTCAAGACCGATTGAGGAAGCATTGAGGGCAGAGGGGATACCATATAAGGTTGTTGGAGGAGTGGCTTTTTATCAGAGGAAAGAGATAAAGGATATGCTTGCTTATTTAAGACTTGCTGTAAATCCCAGAGACAATGTGAGTCTGAGAAGGATTATTAATGTCCCGTCCAGAGGAATTGGAACCGCAACGATAACGAAAATAGAAAATGAAGCAAAAAAGAATTCTATCAGTCTCTTTGAGTCAATAAAAAGGATTATTTCAGGTGATGTTATAACAGCATCTCTGAGGACTAATCTTCAGGAGTTTGTTAATCTTATTGAGGAACTGATAAAGATGAAGGATGTGAGGGCTGAAGATGTATTAAGATTCGTTCTTGAAAAGACATCATATATGGATGGACTCGAAGAGGAAAGGATTGAAAACATAGAGGAACTCATCTCATCCGCAATGGACATCTCTTTAAGAGAATTTCTTGATAAGACCTCTCTCTTCACTAATCTTGATGATTTGCCTTCTTCCGATGTTGTTTCTCTAATGACCATTCATACAGCAAAGGGGCTTGAGTTTCCTGTTGTATTTATTACGGGTCTTGAGGAAGGTATCCTTCCATATTTTAAAGCCACTGAAGTACCTGAGGATATATGCGAGGAGAGAAGACTCTTTTATGTTGCCATGACAAGGGCAAAGGACATGCTTTTTATGAGTACAGTAAAATTAAGAAGACTCTATTTAAAGGTTCAGGAGCAGGAGATATCGAGATTTCTTTCTGATGTGCCAAGAGAGTGTACCCACTGGATTGACAAAACAATAACAAAGTCTGAGAAAAAGGTGAATATTGTTAAAGAGATAAAGAAGGTCGATATTCCTTATCCAGCAGGTTGCAGGGTCAGGCATCCTATATGGGGTATTGGTGTCGTGAGGGACTGTTATGGAGAGGGAGATGACCGAAAGGTGAGTGTTAATTTCCAGACCGTTGGATTGAAAAGACTCGCAATTAAGTTTGCAAATCTGGAGAGGTTGTAATGAAGATATCAAAGGATGATGTGAGATATATAGCGAATCTTGCGAGATTAAGGTTTGATGAAGATGAGATCGAAAGATTTGCATCTCAATTGAGCAAGATCCTTGATTATATGGAAAAATTGAATGAACTCCATACAGAGGATATAGAACCGACATCTCATGTCATTCCATTGAAGAATGTTATGAGAGATGACATAGAGAGGGTTTCCCTTTCTAATGAGGAAGTGCTCCTCAATGCCCCTGATAAGAAGGGAAATTTCTTCAGGGTTCCAAGGATTATTGAATGAGGATACCTTTCAGGACATGCTTAGAATAGTTCTTAGAGCAAAGATACATCTAGCGACTGTTACTGATAGCAATCTTATGTATGAGGGAAGTATCACCATCGATAGAGAGATCTTGGAAAAAGCCGGGATAAAACCTTATGAACAGGTTATGGTTAGCAATCTTAATAATGGGGAGCGTTTTGAGACATATGTTATTGAAGGGAGAAGAGGTTCTGGTATTATAGCCCTGAATGGACCAACTGCAAGAAAGGGGGTTCCAGGAGACAGGATAATAATCTTTAATTATGCCCTTATTGATGATAAAGAGATGGATGATTATACACCCCGCATAGTATATCTTGGTGATAGAAATAAGATTATAGAAGTTAAGTAGTTCTCACTTGCGAGATCTTTATTCCCATTTATTCTGAGAGCATGGATTGGTTGGCACTTGGTAGGGACATATTTACCAGTTTGAGTCTTTAAAAACATTAATAATCCCTGCCTTTCGTAGCGACTCCTCCATTAGCACAACTGGGAACTTCAGCACATGAGAGTTCATCTTTCTGCATGAATCATAAGGAAATAATCGTCATCATCCCAATGGGAGTTCTCAACAACCTTTTTTGGCAAGGAATTTTTATCAAGCAGATGTTTGGTATCAAGCTGAAACTCACTGAATGGCATCAATGTCTCATACTCATGAAGGGGTAAGGTCAGCGATTTCACAACTAACTTAGCAGAGGTCAATGATGAGTCAAGGAGTCATGGGGTCAATTCTTTAAAGTCTTTCCTCTGTCAGATGATTGCCTTTTTTGGCAATTATGAGGAATACTTTTTCAAAGAGATTATTTTTGAGAAAACGCGGGGAAACTTTACTATATGAATACTTATGTGATAAAATAGAACTTTAGAATTTATTTTTTAAAACCTCATTACATCTTCAGATTAAATTCTGATTTATAAGGAGCGATGAAAAGATGAATGAAAAAAGGAAGATTATTCATGCAAAGGATATACATGCTCTGGGAATAGATATTGGAGGGACAAGTATAAGGGTTGCGAGTGTTGCCATGGATGGCAGTATTATCAAGAAGTCGAAGGAATATACCGAAGATAAGCCCATGGAGAAACTCCTAAGTATGCTTAAAGATTTTGATTATGATTCGATTGTAGGAATCTGTATTGCAGTTGCAGGGCTTATTGATAGAAAGCATAAGAGGGTAGTTAAATCACCAAATATATTAACCCTTGAGTCAATCGATCTTATCGAGATACTAAAAAAGGAGACAGGTGTGAAGAATGTCATACTCGAGAATGATGCCAGTGCTGCTGCTCTTGGAGAGAGATGGCTTGGAAGTGGTAAGGAGATAGATGATTTTGTATTATTTACCCTTGGAACAGGTATAGGTGGTGGTATTATCTACAAGGGTGAACTTATGGATGTCGCTTCTGAATTCGGACATATGACTGTTAATATGTCAAATGAACCGTGTATGTGCGGAAATGTCGGTTGTCTTGAACTTTATGCATCTGGAAGGGCGATTGTAAACAGTGCCCTCAAGTATCTTGAGCAAGGAGTCGAGTCAGAGTTGAGGAGGTGCTGTGAGGGAAACTATTACAGACTAACTGTGGAAGATATATACAGAATAGCCCTTGATGGAGATGCTCTGGCAAGGGAGGTTATAAAGGAGGCAGGAAGGTATCTTGGTATTGGTATCGCCAATATAATAAATATCTTGAGTCCAGAGACGATAATACTCGCTGGTGGTTTGACATCCATGTGGAATATATATGTCCAGGAAGCAATAAATGAAGCATCTAAGCGAACATTTGAGGAACTATTTAAGAATGTTAATATCATTCCCGCAAGACTCGGGGATGATGCAGGGATAGTTGGTTCTGCAAGAAAGGTCTTTCTTACAGTTCAAACAGATAATGTCTAAAAAAGAGAGGATAAGGAATTTTTCTATAATTGCCCATATAGATCATGGTAAGTCCACACTTGCTGATAGACTTCTCGAATTTACAGGGGCTATCTCTAAGAGGGAGATGGTTGAACAAATTCTTGACTCAATGGATCTTGAGAGAGAAAGAGGTATTACCATTAAGGCTCATACCGCAACCCTTTATTACAATGCCTTTGATAATAATCAATACATACTTAATCTTATAGATACTCCCGGTCATGTAGACTTTTCATACGAGGTCTCAAGGAGCCTTGCCTCATGCGAAGGGTGCCTCCTTGTTGTCGATGCAACTCAGGGTGTGGAGGCTCAGACCATAGCAAATGCATATCTAGCAATGGAACATAATCTCGAGATAATACCTGTAATCAACAAGATAGACCTTCCTTCTGCAGACCCTGAGAGAGTCAAAAAAGAGATAGAGGATGCTCTTGCCCTGGATTGTACAGACGCTATACTCGCCTCAGCAAAGGAGGGTATCGGAACGAGAGAGATTCTCGAGAGTATTGTGAAGAGGATTCAGCCTCCCCGTGGAGATGTATCGTCACCATTGAGGGCTCTCATATTCGACTCATGGTACGATAATTATCAGGGAGTTATAGTCATAGTCAGGGTTTTCGATGGCTATTTAAGAAAGGGAATGAGGATAATGCTTTTTTCCAATCATAGAGAATTTGAGGTTTCTGAGGTTGGAATACTTACACCAGGGATGAGACCTGTGGATGAACTTATAGCAGGAGAGGTCGGTTATGTGATAGCAGGTATTAAAAGGGCATCTGATACAAGGATAGGTGATACAATAACTGATGCAGCACGACCTGCTATAGAACCACTTCCTGGTTTTAAAGAGATAAAACCAATGGTCTTCTGTGGACTTTATCCCTCTCAGTCAGAGGATTATGAATCTCTGAAGGATAGCCTTGAGAAGATGAGACTCAATGATTCTTCATTTGTGTTTGAACCAGAAACATCGAGTGCCCTTGGTTTTGGTTTCCGATGTGGTTTCCTTGGACTCCTTCATATGGAGATAATAAAGGAGAGGCTGGAGAGAGAGTTTAATCTTTCACTTATAAGCACAGCTCCTACAGTGGTCTACAAGGTTATCACTGATAAAGAATTGTATATAGACAATCCTTCGAAGTTGCCCATGAGGTATAATGCCATTGAAGAGCCTTTTGTAAAGGTTACCATATTTGTTCCAGAGGAATATATTGGTGCTGTCCTTCAACTCTGTCAGGAGAGAAGAGGAATACAGAAGGAATTTCATTATGTTGGTACAAAGAGGGTAATGGTTGTATATGAGATGCCACTAAATGAGATATTGTGGGATTTTTATGATAAATTAAAATCAGTATCAAGGGGATATGCATCGATGGATTATGAGTTTATCGGATATGTTCCTGGAGATCTTGTGAAACTCGATATACTTCTCAACGGTGAAAGAGTCGATGCCATTTCCTTGATAATTCACAGGGACAGGGCTTATTATAGAGGAAGACAGATAGTCAGCAAACTCAGGGAGACGATTCCAAGACAGTTGTTTGAAATCGTTATACAGGCTGCAGTTGGAAGTAAGATAATAGCAAGGGAGAGTATTAAACCTTTAAGAAAGAATGTACTTGCGAAGTGTTATGGTGGAGATGTCACAAGGAAGAAAAAACTTCTTGAAAAACAGAAGGAGGGAAAGAAGAGAATGAAGCAAGTGGGTAAGATTGAGGTGCCTCAAGAGGCATTTCTCAGTGTATTGAAGGTGGAAGAGGTATGAAGAAAGGTAAAAAGGAAATTCTTAAAGAGTATCTACAGGCTATCATTACTGCCCTCATCATTGCGCTTTTTATAAGGACTTATGTTGTGCAGGCATTCAAGATACCATCAGGTTCTATGATACCAACCCTCCTTGTTGGAGACCACCTCCTTGTGAATAAATTCATCTATGGTATAAAACTTCCCTTCTCTGATGAGAGAATACTCGCTATAAGAAAACCACAAAGAGGTGATATAATAGTCTTTAGATATCCTGAAGACCCGAGCAGGGATTTTATAAAGAGGGTTATTGCTGTAGAAGGAGATGTAATCGAGCAAAGGAATAAGGTTGTCTATGTGAATGGTGTGCCTCTCAGTGAACCTTATGCCCAGCATACTGACAGGAGGTTATCTTCTCCATTTGAGCCAAGGGATAATTTCGGTCCATTTATAGTGCCCAAGAATAAATTTTTTGTTATGGGCGATAATAGGGATCAGAGTTACGACTCTCGCTACTGGGGTTATGTAGATATGAAGGATGTAAAGGGAAAGGCATTGATTCTTTACTGGTCGTGGGACAGGGAAAGAAACTTTATAAGATTCGAGAGAATAGGTAAATTGATAAAATGAGATTATTTAAGTCAATATTCTGTCTCGCATTATTGGTAGTCATTGTATATTCAGGCGTTCAACTTGGAAGTCCATATTTCAGGTACTATTCATTTAAGGCAAAGATAGAGGACATATCAAGGTTTGAACTCGATAGAGATAAGGTTATGAATGAGATCATGGCAGTTGTCAATGAGATGAATATCCCTGTTAAAGAGGAGGAAATAGTACTTGAGGGTATGAAGGGTAGGTATGCTATAGAAATATCATGGTCTGAGAAGGTGAATCTCTTTGATATATATGAGAGAGAATATGATTTTCATTTAACAGTGGGAAGGTGATGTTTACAGGAATAATTGTAGAGAGGGGAAAGGTTGTATCGATGGTGAGACAGGGTGATTTTGCAAAACTCACCGTAAGGGCAGAAACCGCAAGGACTTCAAGGACAGGAGACAGCATATCGGTGAATGGGGTCTGTCTAACCGTGACTGGTATAAAGGAAGATACAATGACCTTTGATCTCTCACACGAGACACTGAGGGTAACAAATCTTGGAAGACTCACAATCAACGGATATGTGAATATAGAACCTGCTCTGAAGATTTCAGATGGTTTGAGCGGTCATATCGTTACAGGTCATGTTGATTGCATGGGTGTCATAAAGGCAAAGAGGAATAGAGGTAAGGTATTACAGTTTGATATCATGGCGCCTCGGGAGTTTATGGTATACCTCATTCCAAAGGGTTCAGTTACAGTTGATGGTATAAGTCTTACTGTCGTTGATATAAAGGAAGATGTCTTCAGTGTTGTAATAATACCCCATACTCTGATGGTTACTACCATGGGCTTGAAGAAGGAGGGTGACTATGTCAACCTTGAAGGTGATATAATAGGAAAATATGTCCTGAAGTATCTTGAGTCCCTTAATTTCGGCAGGAGACCCCATGTCTCTGCAGATTATAGTGATTAAAGATTATAAGGAGGCAGTATTATGGAATATAAATTTAATACCATTGAAGAAGCAATAGAGGATATAGCAAATGGCAAAATGATCATTCTCGTGGATGATGAGGACAGGGAGAATGAGGGGGACCTCTGCATGGCTGCGGAAAAGGTTACTCCTGAAGCGATAAATTTCATGGCAAAGTATGGAAGGGGTCTTATATGCTTGAGCCTCACTCCTGAAAGGGTGGAGGAACTAAAACTTCCTATGATGACTGATGAGAATTCATCTCCCTACGGGACTGCATTCACTATTTCTATCGAAGCGAAAAAAGGCGTAACAACAGGGATATCAGCCCATGACAGGGCAAGAACCATACTTACAGCAATAGACCCAAAGACAAGACCAGAGGACCTCGCAAGACCTGGCCATGTCTTTCCTTTGAAGGCAAAGCCAGGAGGGGTTCTGCAGAGGGTTGGCCATACAGAGGGTTCTGTTGATCTCGCAAGACTGGCTGGTCTCATACCTGCTGGTGTTATATGCGAGATCATGAATGATGATGGAACAATGGCAAGGGTTCCTGAGCTTACGGAGTTTGCGAAAAGACATAATCTTAAGATAGTGACAATTAAGGATCTCATCAAATACAGGATGAAGACAGAGAGACTTGTAAGGAGGATTGCACAGACAAGTCTTCCAACAAAATATGGAGACTTCAAGGCGATAGCATATTCTAACATGGTGGATTCAAATATTCACCTGGCCCTTGTTAAGGGAGATATAGGTAATAAGGATAATGTGCTCGTGAGGGTGCATTCAGAGTGTCTTACAGGAGATGTATTTGGCTCAAAGAGGTGTGATTGTGGTGAGCAACTTCACAGGGCGATGGAGATGATCGAAAGGGAAGGAAAGGGAGTGATCCTCTATATGAGGCAGGAGGGCAGGGGAATAGGGCTCGAGAATAAATTGAAGGCATATGAACTGCAGGATATGGGGCTCGATACAGTCGAGGCGAACATCAAACTCGGTTTCAAGCCTGATCTTAGAGACTATGGTATAGGTGCTCAGATACTCGTGGATCTTGGAGTGAGGAATATGAGACTCATGACAAATAATCCAAAGAAAATCATAGGTCTTGAAGGATATGGACTCAAGGTAGTCGAGAGGGTACCGATAGAGACAAGCCCTCACGATAAAAATATAGTGTATCTTAAGACAAAAAAGAGAAAACTCGGACATCTACTTGAGAATGTCTGAAGGAGGAATTTATGAAGATAATAGAGGGTGATCTTCAAGCAAAGGGACTGAGATTCGGAATAGTGGTGAGCAGGTTCAATGACTTTATCACCACGAGGCTCCTCGATGGTGCGCTCGATGCATTAAGAAGGCATGGTGCAGTGGAGAATGATATCGAGATTGTAAAGGTCCCTGGTTCATTCGAAATTCCCTTTATAGCGAAAAGACTTGCAGAAAAGAGGTCTTATGATGCGATTATATGTCTTGGTGCCATTATAAGGGGTGCAACACCTCACTTCGAGTATGTTGCGTCTGAGGTTTCAAAAGGCATAGCCATGGTCTCACTCGAGACAGGGGTGCCTGTAGCATTCGGAATTATTACTGCTGATACAATAGAACAGGCGATCGAGAGGGCAGGTTCAAAGAGCGGAAACAAGGGGTGGGATGCTGCAATGGTTGCCATAGAGATTGCTCAGGTTATAAAGAAACTCTGATTTGATGAGAAGAAGACTCGCTAGAGAGTGTGCACTCCAGATCCTTTTTCAGTACGATTTTACGAAAAAAAGACCTGATAGAGAAAGTCTCGAACGCTTTTGGTCTCAGAAAGAGGTAGAACCCTCTATAAAAGAGTTTGCTGAGGAGATATCTTTTGGAGCAATAGATAACCTTGAAGAGATAGATAAATTGATAAGTTCAGTAGCTGTTAACTGGTCTCTTGAGAGGATGGCATGTGTTGATAGAAATATCCTGCGACTTGCCACATATGAGATGCTTTACAGAAATGATATTCCTCCTCTTGTTACTATAAATGAGGCGATCGAGATTGCTAAGAAGTATTCCACCGAGGAGGCGCCACAGTTTATTAACGGAATACTCGACAGGATTCTTAAAATAATCCAATCCCAATTGATAAAGAAATAAATTATGCATGCCATTATATCCGATGTACATGCAAATCTTGAGGCATTGGAGACTGTCCTTTCTGATATAAGAAGGAGGCATATAGAGGATATAATCTTTCTTGGTGATGCGATTGGATACGGACCTGACCCTATTGATTCCTTAAGATTGCTTAGGGATAATTCATCATTAATGATAAGGGGTAACCATGATCAGGCTATTCTCACGCCTGGACTCCTTGATTCATTTAATGAGTATGCAAGGATGGCACTCGAGTGGACAGCCTATAATCTCGATGAGGGATGCATCGAAATCATAAAGGGTATGCCCTTAAAAGCAGAGCGAAACATTTATGGGATGGATATATTCTTTGTTCACGGTTCACCGAAGGAACCCGAGAAATGGCACTATATCCTCACACTTTCAGATGTAGATATGAATCTCCATTACTTCGATGGAAATATCTGTTTTGTTGGTCACAGCCATCAGCCTTTTATAGTCGAGAAAAAAAAGACAGGCGAGATAATTGTTCACACAAAGGGAGAGATGGTGATTGACCTTCAATCAAGGTATATCATAAATGCAGGAAGTGTTGGACAGCCAAGGGATATGGATCCGAGGGCATGTTATGTTATTCTTGATAATGAGAGGATAAGTTTCGTGAGACTAAGTTATGATATTAAGAAGACGCAGAAAAAGATGAAGGAAGCAGGGCTTCCAGCATATCTTATAGATAGACTTGAAAGGGGTGCATAGATGATACAGAGATACACAAGACCTCTGATGGCAGAGTTGTGGTCAGAAGAGAATAAATTTCGTAAATGGCTCGAGGTAGAACTGGCTGTTTGTGAGGTATGGCATGAGATGGGTGTGATACCAAAAGATGCAATGGAGGAGATCCGTTCAAAGGCATCCTTTGAACTGAAGAGGATTAATGAGATAGAAAAAGTAGTGAAACATGATGTTATTGCATTTTTACAGTCAGTCTCAGAGAAAGTTGGTCCTTCATCAAGATATATCCATAAAGGACTCACATCATCAGATGTCGTTGATACAGCCCTCTCACTCCTGATGAATGAGGCGATGGAGATAATAATTGCCGATTTAAAGGAACTACTTCGCGTGCTCAAAGATAAGGCATTTTTCTATAAAGAGATACCATGTATGGGAAGGACACACGGTGTACATGCAGAGCCAATGACATTCGGACTTAAGTTTTGCCTCTGGTATTCAGACATGAAGAGGAATCTTGAGAGACTCGAGAGGGCAATAGATGTTATCAGTGTTGGCAAGTGTTCGGGTGCAGTAGGAACATACTCGAATATACTTCCAGATATTGAAGAAAGGGTATTGAGGAAACTCGGCTTGAGGGTCGATCCTGTCTCTACCCAGATTATACAGAGGGATAGACATGCTGAGTATATGGCAAGCCTTGCGATCCTTGCAGGAACAATAGAAAAGATCGCTGTAGAGATAAGGCATTTACAGAGAACAGAGGTTTTAGAGGCAGAGGAACCATTTACAGAAGGACAAAAGGGTTCATCAGCAATGCCTCACAAGAGAAACCCTGTTGGATGTGAAAACCTCTCAGGACTTGCAAGGGTGGTGAAGTCCAATCTCATGGCAGCCCTCGATAACATAGCCCTCTGGCACGAAAGGGATATCTCCCACTCATCAGTGGAGAGGGTTATAATACCTGACTCTACCACCCTCATAGACTATATGCTTCATAGACTTAAAGGTATTCTTGAAGACCTTCATGTATATCCTGAGAATATGCTCGATAATATATCGAGGAGTTTCGGGCTTTATAATTCCCAGAGGATACTTTTAATGCTCACAGAGAAGGGGCTCAGGAGAGAGGAGGCATATACATATGTTCAGAGAAATGCAATGAGGGCATGGAATGAGAAGGTTTCATTTCTTGAACTCTTATTGAAGGATGAGGATATAAGGAGACATCTCGGTGAAGAAGAGATAAGAGATGCCTTTAATCTCAGCCATTATATGAAACACATAGACCATATCTATAAGAGGGTGTTCGGATATGCCTCTTTATAAAGTTAAGGCGGTCAATATGTCAGGTGTTAAGCTCAGTGAGACTATCGAGGCACATGATATCAATAGTCTCAAGACCCTCTTGAGGGAAAAGGGCCTTATACCAATCGAGATATCAGATGTAAAGGAAAGAAAGGGTTTTCTGACCCGAATTAATGATAAGGATATACTCTTTTTCACGCAGGAACTTTCAAGTCTCCTCGATGCAGGGCTTGCACTCGACAGGGCACTCGGGATACTGAGGGAACATACAACCAAAAGGACAATGAAGGATATTATCGATAAGATAATTAGGGACATAGAAAAGGGAAGGTCTTTTTCACAGGCTCTCTCAGTATATCCTGAATTCTCTGATGTATATGTGAATATCATAAGGGCGTCGGAAGCAGGAGGGACACTCGAAGAGTCGTTGAGGAGACTCACGAGGTTCTATGAGGTTAATATATCTGCCAGAGAGGAGATAAAGGGTGCCCTTATATATCCAATGCTCCTTACATGTGTAGGTATCATTGCGATCAGTATCATAGTATTTTATGTCATTCCGAGATTCGAAAGGATGTTTTATGAACTTGGTGCGGCTATTCCCGTGACCACTGAATTGGTATTCAATATAAGCAGCTTACTTTCGAGTTACTGGTGGATTATTCCGGGCTTTATAATACTTTCTCTCACTGTATTTAGATATTATTCGATGAGGCCTGAAGGAAGATTCCTCTGGGATAGGATGAGACTCAGGATACCATTTCTCAGGGAGATATTTATGAGGATAGCGATATCAAGATTTCTGCGCACACTTGGGAGTCTTTTCGAGGGAGGGGTTCCACTTTTAGATGCACTCAGACTTGCAAGGGATGTAACCGGTAATAAGTTTATATCTCAAAGGCTTGCACCCCTTGAGGAGGGTGTGAGGAAGGGAAGGGGTTTATCTTCTCCATTGAAGGAGTTAAATGTATTTCCACCTCTTATTGTAGAGATGATTGCGGTTGGAGAGGAGGCGGGGAAGATGGAGGAGACATTCATAAATATAGCTGAAAGGTATGAAAGAGAGACCAGGGAACTTATAAGGAGGGGCGTGAGATTATTTGAGCCAATCATGATTGTGGTGATGGGTTCGATCGTGGCATTTATAGTAATATCTATTCTTCTTGCAATATTCAGTGTGAATGAGATGTCTATATAAATCTTCGAGGAGGTGCGGGTTATGTATTTAATGAAGAAGAGGAATGGATTTACACTCGTGGAACTTCTTGTGGTCATGGTTATACTGGGACTTCTTGCAGCACTCGTTGTTCCAAGATACATAGCAAAGGAAAAAAGGGGTAGACAGTCTGCTGCAAAGGTCCAGATAGAACTTCTCGGTCAGGCCCTCGATCAGTTTAGACTCGATACAGGGAGATATCCCACTACATCAGAAGGTCTTAATGCACTTATTACGAATCCTGGTATCGAGGGATGGGATGGTCCGTATCTCAAAAAGGGTGTTCCTAAGGATCCATGGGGAAGGCTATATGTGTATCAATCACCTGGTACACACGGAGATTATGATCTCTATTCCCTTGGTGCTGATGGACAACAGGGTGGCGAGGGTGAGAATAAAGATATTACGAGCTGGGAATAGGGGTTTTACGCTCCTTGAGTTGCTCGTTGTTATATCCCTTCTTCTGGTCTTTATGACCATAACAGTGGTGAGTATCTCAAGGATTTCTGAAAAGTATGAGAGAAGAGAAGCACTAAGAAGAATTTTGAAGGTTATAAATCATGCAAGGATCATCGCTGTTACAGAGAGGAAGAGGGTTTCATTGAGTTTTTCAGAAGATGGAAGGACATATTCTTTAGATGGTAATATATCGAAAAACATTTCTTTAAAAAGGGGCTTAAGGATAGAAGGAGGGACTTTAGTATTTTATCCTTCTGGAAGAAATTCAGGAGGAAGTCTGAACATCTTCTATGAAGATGGAATGAGTTACACGATTGCCCTTGATCCTGTTACATCGAAGGTTGCAATTTTTCATGAATAAGAAAGGTTTCACCCTTATAGAGGTGATGGTCTCCTTGATCCTTCTCGGTATTGTTGGTGCCATACTTATGGAACTATTTTCTATGAATCTTAACTCTTCAAAGAAGATATCTGATTATACAGAAGCAATACTTTTAGCCTCTTCCTTGATGGAGGAAGCATTATCCATGAAGGATCCTCAGGATTTAGAGACATCAGGAGAGTGGAAGGGTTACACATATTATAGAGAGGTTCATGGAGTTGAGATTGATTCAGATAAGGTAAAAAAATATGAGATACTTGTCAGAATAAGCTGGTCTGACTCCAAGAGATATGAATTGAGGTCATATAAGATTGTGAGGGAAGATGTGGAATAAGAAAGGATTCACCCTCATTGAGATACTTATTGCCTTTACATTATCACTTATTGTGGTTCTTATTATATTCAGTGCAGTGAAACTTTCTGAAAGATCATATATTAAGATTTCAGAAAGGGAGGAGCTTTCCCAAAGAATGAGAGTCGTTATGGAGAGACTCTGTTGGCTTATAAGAGGCGCGTATCCATTCGTGATAGTCGATAAAGAGATGAATAAAAAGGTACTATTCAGAGGGAAAAGTAAAGAGATAGGATTCGTCACCACATCGACATTTCTTTTAGAGGATAATTTTTATGATAGGTCAGGAATAAAATGGATCGAGATATTCTCTGACGATGATGGTTTAAAGATAAGGGAGGGAATATTTTTTAAAGGTGAATCTGATTCAGAGGCATATGTAATTGAACCTTTCCTGAGGGAACTAGATCTTTCATACCTTGATCCTGAGGATGGAGAATGGTATCAGGAATGGGATAATGAAAAGAGATACCTTCCATCAGCAATAAGATTAAAGGCTGTTTTGCATCTTAATGATAAAGATATCGAGACACCAGAAATGGTATTCAGGATTCAAAGTCCCTATCCATTCATCAAGGAGTGATTACCTTACCCTTGCATTTTTTTTGACTTTTTGAATGGACTTTTGTATTATTTAAAAAAAGAGGAGGTGATGATATGAAAAATGTATTAACAGTCATGGTAGTTTTACTCACAGGAGTCTTTTTTGTCTCCATTCTGTTTGCAGGAGATGTGGAGAAGGGTAAGGCTCTCTTCAATGATCCGAAACTAGGAGGTGGAAAAGCTGGCAAATCATGTCAGAGTTGTCACCCTGATGGAAAAGGAATCGATCCTCTAAAGAAAAAATACACCATTATGGGAAAGAAGGTGAAGAGCATCGAAGAGGCTGTAAATCTCTGCATAGAGATGGCGCTGAAGGGCAAGGCTATAGACCCAAAGGGTTCAGATATGGCAGATATTGTGTCTTACCTTAAGTCCCTTAAACCTTCTCCGAAGAAGAAAAAGGCTATAGAAGGTTGTTAAGGGAGATTATGGGGTGGTTTACAGACCACCCCCACATCATTACGATTAAACAGGATAGTTTTTGATTATAATATTTCATGACCCTTATCGATGTCTTTAGGAATTCCACAAAAAGATTTTTTCAGAGAATCCTCTTTGAATATCCCGTAAAAAAAGGAGATGTTATTGAATGGCGTAGAATGACATATGGTGAATTTTACAGACTATCATTGGGGATTGCTAAATCTATAAAAGAAAAAGGTGTTCATCCAGGTGAGAGGGTTATACTTTTTGCAGAGAACTCACCATGGTGGTGTGCATCCTATATGGGGATAAACCTTAATGGTGCCATTGCAGTGCCTGTTGATCTGGAGATCGATGATGAAGGTTTTAGAACAATAGTGGGTGATTCATCTTCTGCACTTATAATATCATCGACTCGCACAGAGGAAAGGGTTAAGAACTATCATTACATTAATTGTGATAATATTGATATACCATCCATTATTGATGAGGGAGGTTTTTCATATCAGAATGCTGATTCAGTGGCGTCCATTATCTATACATCAGGAACGACAGGGATTCCAAAGGCTGTTATGCTCAGCCATGGAAACTTTGTTTTTCAGATAGAGGCTGTAAAGAATAGAGCGATAATCAATGAGTATGAAAATGTGCTTTGTATGCTTCCTCTTCACCATACATATCCATTCGTGTGTAATTTCATAGCACCACTGGGGCTTGGCGCAAGGGTTACATTCACTCCGTCTTTAAAAGGTGAAGAGATATTAAAGACCATAAAGGATAGGAGGGTTACGGTTTTTGTTACTGTTCCATTGGTTCTTGAATTATTGGAAAAGAGATTGATAGATAGACTGCGGTCTCTTCCCTTTTTTCTCAGATTACCTTTCGATATTTTTAAAGGATTTTCGTCATTTCTTAGAAGGAGGTTCGATATAAATATCGGAAAGTTATTTTTCTTTTTTGTTCACATAAAGACAGGTTTCCAGTTAAGATTCATTACATCTGGAGGTGCGAAACTTAATCAGGATGTTATGAAGGACCTTGAGGCGTTGGGATTTACTATAATCGAGGGATATGGTCTTACAGAGACATCACCAATTGTCACATTTAATCCACCCGAGAGAAGAAGACCTGGTTCAGCAGGAAAGGCTCTTGATGGTGTGGAGGTAAAGATATATGAGCCTGATAGTGATGGAGTGGGTGAGATTATAGTGAAAGGACCTTCAGTGATGAAAGGTTATTATAAGAATGAAGTTATTACATCTGAGGTTATAAAGGACGGATGGCTTTATACTGGTGATATCGGTTACCTCGATAATGATGGCTATCTCTATATAACTGGTAGAAAAAAGGATGTAATAGTTCTTTCATCAGGAAAGAATATTTATCCAGAAGAACTCGAAGAGAGGTATAAGAGAGATATCCCTCTTATAAAAGATATATGTATCCTTGATGATATGGGCGCAATTATTGTGCCTGATCTGGAGTATGCAAAGTTAAAGGGATTGATAAATATAGATGCATACCTCAGGTGGGAGATAGACAGGGTCTCGAATTCACTTCCTCCATATATGAGGATAAAGACCATAAGACTCTATCCTGATGCACTGCCAAAGACGAGACTCGGGAAATTGAGGAGATTTTTGATAAAGGAGATGATAGGTAAACCCATTATTAAAAGAATATCTCGTCTTCCTGAGGGTGAAGTTTACAGGAGACTCGAAAAGGTATTTATAGATGTTCTTCCTGAAAAAAGAGTAATTGGACTGGACTCACATCTTGAGATAGACCTCGGTATAGATTCATTGCGAAGACTCGAACTTGCATCTGCAGTCGAAAGGGAATTCGGAATCGATGTGAGTGAGGATATGCTTAAGGCGTGGCATACAGTGGATGATATTTTGAGAAGTATAGAGGGCAGGATTTCATCTGTTAAGGTGCACCATAAAAAGAGGATGGGCATGGTATTTAGGTTTGTGAAGATGATTATTCTTTTTACGGCTCATACCATTCTCAAAATTCTCTTCAGAGTATTATTCAGGATTGAGGTGAGAGGTATCGAGAATATTCCAACACCTCCATTTATTATTGTATCGAACCATGTGAGTTATCTTGATGGGTTTGTGATCTTCTCTATTCTGCCATTCAGGATATCGATGAATCTTTATTTCCATGGCTTGAGGAGATACTTTCCATCAGTTTTATTATCAGAACTGATGAATGTGATAAGGATATCCTCAGAAGGTGAGTATCTTAATGCTATGAAGATTTCCTCTGAGATCATTAATATGGGATATTCACTCTGTATATTTCCTGAGGGAGGGAGATCCTTTGACGGAAGATTGAGGGAATTGAAACCTGGTTTTGCATTGATTGCATTGAAACATGGTATACCTGTGGTTCCGATCTTTATCACCGGTACATTCAGGGCATTACCAAGAGGCAGATTTATACCACGACTTACAAGGATAAAGGCATTTATTATGAAACCTGCCGATGTCTCGAGATTCCAAAACCACGATGAACTTGTCAATGATGTTGCCACTCTCCTCAGGGAAATTGAGGAAACACATGGTAACATGATACATTGAAATTTTTGCACCATTTAGGTATTTCGTAATTAGTGAGAAAAATGAGAAGTTGCAATAACTGAAAAGAGATATTGAGAGAAGAGGTGAGCTACACTTTAGTGTGGCTCACGGTATTATCCTATGAAGTTCTCTTTATAAATAATTTGAGGATATCAGCAAGTATATATGCTATAATCAGTGCGAGGAAGGCATAGGCAATACCTCTCAGCATGAATACCAGTCCCTGCATGAAACCCTCACCATATAATCTTGTGAATGTAAAGTAGTGGTTTATGACTCTGAAAAGGGTATTTGATGACCTTACTCCATTTCCAGCAAACCATATAAATACTCCTCCACCTATAGCCATGAGACCTGTAAATAAGGCATATGCCTCGCCTGAGAGTCTCAGGAGTGTAATGCCTATATCAAGAGATACCGGCATTGATGTGCTTGATTCGATTTCCTTAGCCTTTATGAGCAAATTGTGTACAACTCCATAGATGGCGATTACAAAGAATATCTGAAATATTATCCCTCCCATGATACCAGTTACAGGCATCTTGAATATATCCTTCCATGCAATGATAAATCCAAAGAGTCCACTGAGGACAGTGAGGATTGCTACACCAAGAAGATATACCTTAAATACCTTTCTCAAGGATTTCTCATCCTTCAGCCATTCAAGAAGCCTCTTCATAAATAAATAATCTTGCATATGCCCTCCTTTCAAATCTTTATGTTATTAAATTTTAACAGAATCTTTTTTTAAAATCAAAATATTTTAAACTTAAGAGGTTGTAATGGGAAATCAATGTGCAGAAAAATATCGATTTGGTTTAAAATAGATACTTATTATATAAGTAGGAGGTGAGATATGAAGGGAGATTATTACTTTACATCAGAGTCAGTAACAGAAGGACATCCTGATAAGGTTGCAGACCAGATATCAGACGCTGTATTAGATGTCCTTCTTGAGCAGGATCCTTATGCCCGTGTTGCATGTGAGACACTGGTTACAACAGGGCTTGTATTTGTAGCAGGTGAGATCACCACGAGTGGTTATGCACATATCCCTGATATAGTTAGAGAGACAGTTAGAGAGATAGGCTATACAAGGGCAAAGTATGGTTTTGATTACGAGACATGTGGTGTTATCACAGCAATAGACAGGCAGTCTCCTGATATAGCGATGGGAGTTGATCCAGGAGGTGCTGGAGATCAGGGATTGATGTTCGGATATTCATGTAATGAAACACCTGAACTCATGCCCATGCCCATAATACTTGCCCATAAACTCGCCATGAGACTTGCTGAGGTCCGTAAGAAGGATATCCTCGGGTATCTCAGGCCCGATGGTAAGACACAGGTTACAGTCCATTATAAAGATGGCATTCCTTACTCTGTAGATACAATAGTGGTATCTGCCCAGCATAGTCCTGATGTCACTCTCAAGGAGATAAAGGAGGATATAATAGAGAAGGTCATAAAGCCTGTGATCCCGTCGCACCTTCTTGATGAAGAGATGGTCAAATACTACATAAATCCAACAGGAAGGTTCGTTATTGGTGGACCAATGGGTGATACAGGGCTCACAGGAAGAAAGATTATAGTCGATACATATGGAGGAGTTGGTCACCATGGAGGAGGATGTTTCTCAGGAAAGGACCCAACAAAGGTGGATCGCTCAGGTGCATACATGGCAAGGTATATTGCAAAGAATATCGTTGCTGCGGGTATTGCTGACAGGATAGAGATACAGATAGCATATGCCATTGGAATACCTGAGCCTGTCTCGATACATGTGAATACATTTGGAACAGGAAAGATTCCACCACATGGAATAATAGAACTTATCAGAAGACACTTTGATATGACACCAAGGGGGATAATAGAGAGATTAAATCTTCGTAGGCCAATCTATAAAAAGACAGCTGTTTATGGCCATTTTGGAAGGAATGAAGAGACATTCACATGGGAAAAGACCGATATGGCTGATATCCTAAGAAAGGAGGCAAGGTGAATTTCGACATAAAGGATATAAATCTCGCAAAGAAAGGCATGCTCAAGATAGAGTGGTCAGGTATGGACATGCCTGTCCTTAAAAAGATAAAAGAGGAGATGAAAAAAGAAAAACCCATCAAAGGCATCAGTATATCTCTCTGTCTTCATGTCACATCAGAGACAGCAAACCTTGTAGATACCCTTAAGGCAGGTGGTGCAAACCTTGCATTGTGTGCATCTAATCCCCTTAGCACACAGGATGATGTTGCAGCAGCAATAGTTAAATATATTGGTGTGCCTGTATTTGCAATAAAGGGTGAGGATAGAGGGACATATTACAGGCATATAAAAGATGCACTCTCCATAAAGCCCCATATAACGATGGATGATGGTGCTGACCTTATAACGACCCTCCATACAAAGGAGAAGACACTCTTAAAAAATGTTATTGGTGGTACAGAGGAGACCACAACAGGCGTGATAAGGTTGAGGGCAATGGCAGCGGATGGAACCCTCAAGTATCCTGTGATTGCTGTTAATGATGCCATGACAAAACACCTCTTCGATAATCGTTATGGAACAGGCCAATCAACTATAGATGGGATCTTAAGGGCAACGAATAGGTTACTTGCTGGTTCAACAGTCGTTGTCTCGGGTTATGGATGGTGTGGAAAGGGTGTCTCCATGAGGGCAAAAGGAATGGGCGCAAGGGTAATAGTCACAGAGGTTGACCCCCTCAGGGCACTTGAGGCAGTGATGGATGGATTTGAGGTGATGCCCATAAAGGATGCCTCGAGGATCGGAGATATATTTATCACTGTCACAGGTGATCTGAATGTTATATCAGGTGAATGCATAGGTCTCATGAAGGATGGTGCTATTATATGTAACTCAGGACACTTTAATGTCGAGATAGATATCCCTGCCATTAAAAGGATGAGTAAAAAAAGAAGGGTAATAAGGGATTATGTCGAGGAATATACTCTGAAGAATAACAAAAGGATATACCTTCTTGGAGAGGGAAGGCTTATAAACCTTGCTGCTGGAGAAGGACATCCATCTCAGGTGATGGATATGAGTTTCTCGAACCAGGCATTGAGTGTTTTATACCTTGTTAGGAACCACAAAGAGCTTAAAAAGATGGTATATAGTGTTCCAGAGGAGATAGATAAGAAGATTGCATCCTTGAAACTCGAGTCCATGGGCATAAAGATAGATACCCTCAGTAGTGAACAGATGAGATACCTCAGCTCATGGAGGTCAGGGACATAGCCCCATTCAAGTTCTCCTCATGAAAGAGATAAAGATTATACAGCTTTTCAAAAGAACTCATGAAAAGGCTTTATCTTTCATGGTATAATCTCTCTGTGGAACTATCATGGCATTTAAAAGGAGATACGAAAGCCCTGGCTTTCTGAATTTTATTGAAGATGGATATAATCCGAACCCTTACTAATGAGATTAAAAAAGGTATCCAAAGAGAGGGATTGCCGGTTGAACTTGTATATCTTTACGGTTCATATGCTAAGGGTAAAGAGAGAAAGAAGAGTGATATAGATATTGCGATTCTCTTCAACGAAAGTGAATATGCAAAAGATCCACTGGTTGCTCTGGGAAAGATACAGCATATAGCTATAAGGATCGAAAGACTGATAAAGAAAGAAGTTGATATCAGGATACTTAATCGAAGTTCCCTGAGTTTCAGTTATGTCGTCGTGACAACAGGAATACCTCTCTATATTTCCTCAAAAAGAGCCCTCTATCATTATCAGAATAAGATTCTGGGTATGTATTTTGATTTTAAACCATTTTTAAATAGATATATATCTGCCTATGTCGGAATATGAGGCGGTATAAAGAGACCTCTTTGCGGTGATAAGAGAAAGGGTCAATTACCTTAAAGAGATGGCTGCTGAATCTCCGAGTCTTTTATCTTTCAAAAAGGCTGACCATAAATACAGATCTGCAATAGAAAGGGATTTACAGGTAGCAATAGAGGCATGTATAGATATCGGAAAGATTATTATCTCTGAAAAGAGGCTACGCCCTCCTGAAAGCATGAAGGATATTTGTGCAGTTCTTTATGAAAATGGTTTCATTGATAAAGGGATGTTTCATGTCCTTGAAAAGATGGTAGGGACAAGGAACATCCTTGTTCACCGCTATGAAAAGATAGATCTCGAGTTAATATACAGGATACTTAAAAGACATCTCCATGACTTTCAAAGGTTTATCAGGTAGATCTCTAAAAAGGCTCTAAAAGAGAATGAGCGAGGCAGAAAAAAGTAGTGGGCGTAAAAAGAATTAACAAAGATTGTCAGGTATCATGACAAAAATTGTCAGTTTCATGGGATTGAATAATATTTTTTCTTTATTTTTCAATAATTCTTTATTGGCACGAGATCTGCATAATAAAGAGTGAGTCTGAATGAAAGGAGGTGGTGGAAGGATTAAATATGGATATCTGATTTGCTCTAAGCCGCCTTTGGCGGTGAAAAAATTCTGAAGGAGGATCTATGTTTAAGCTAATCTATGATATGAAGAATGGAAAGAAGGGATTCACACTCATTGAGCTCTTGATAGTCGTAGCGATTATCGGAATCCTTGCAGCAATAGCGATCCCAGCCTACATAGGTGCACAAGAGAAGGCAAGAAAGTCTAACCTTCAAAAGGCAGCAGCAAGTGCAGAGGCAGACTTATCACACTGGATAAACTCTGCACTAAAGGGATTTAATCCTAATTTACCACAGGCAGCTCTCATTGAGGTAGATACAAACTGGAATGGAAGGGTTGAAGGAGGAGTCGGAGCAGATTTAAATAACGCTGATTTATATGTTTTAGGTGGCAATAATGCTGCTAATGGAGCAGCATTATGTTATGCAGGTGCAAGGACACAGAATGCTAATGGTTCAGGCTGTGGCACTGCTGCACCATCTGCAGAACTTTCTCCATGGTCTGGTATGGATGCGTGCACAGCTAATGATGCATATCTATTCAGGGCAGCAGCTGCTGGAACTCCTACACCATTTCAGACAGGAACCGTTTTTACACAGCCTGATTCATGTAAGGTGAATCTCTTTCCTGCTGATATAGCAAATGGTGGTAATAGAATTCTCGTATATGGGGTAAGTAATGGTCCTGGTGGTAGTGCCTCTGCTTCAGGTGAGTTGATGACTCAGAAGATAATAACGGCTGAATAACTCTTTTTGGGAGGGGTTTCCCCTCCCTTTTAGAGGCTCTTTAATAACGAGAAAAGCAAAAATTGAATCAAAGGGTCTTGAAAATAAAGGGTTTGCTTGTATTAAGAGATGCCCTTAAGCTAAAATTAAAGATACTCATGAATCCTCAGGCTTCGTGAGTGAAGGAAGGAGGTAATTTGAATAAGGGATTTACACTCACAGAGTTACTCATAGTTATTGCTGTCTTAAGTATCCTTGCAATAGTATCGATAACTACTTATACAGGTGTGAGTCTCAAGGCATTGAGGCAAGAGGCTTACTCAAACCTCGAGTCATTGAGGCTCCTTGAGGAGCAATTTCTTGCAGAAAATGGGGTTTATACAAATAGCCTTGGAGATGTGTCAGCAATACAGGCTACTCTTAGGGGATTCAATCCTCCTCCATCAAGGATGTATAACTATGCAATAATAACTGATCAGATGATTGATCCTGCTAACCCAGGTGGGGTCACAATAGGTAACCCACCAAACTTCATACCCGATGATGGTAATAACAATAACTCATGTTTTGTAGCAACTGCTCAGGGGATTCCTGGAACAAGGGTAGAGGAAGACTTCTTTGCGATAGACTGTAGAAATAACAGAAACTTCTAACCAGTTTTACCAATCTATGAAGTTTGTTAGTTTCAGATAGGTGGTTGAGAATAACTTAAATAAAGGCATACGATTAAGACTCATATTTAGAGCCCTCTTTATATCTATTCTATTTACATATTTTTATATCTCTTTTCTAGGAGTAAAACTCTATAGTTTTGACTTCTACTGGCATCTCGCAAATGGAAGATACATCTTCGAGAATAGAGGTCTTCCAGATAATGACCCATTTCTCTATACCTCTACTGATACTCAAGGATTGAGGAAGACCCTCATACTTAAAGGATACTGGCTTGCACAATTAATATTCTATGGTATATACAGAAACTTTGAAGAGGGTGGTATCATACTCCTTAGAGCCACGATCCTCTTAACTATTCTCATCATCACCTATATCTTCATAAAAAAGAGGACATCTTCCCATCTTATTGCCATATTGCTCACTCTGAATCTCTTTTTTATGATTAAAGACTTTTCAAGAGAGAGACCACAACTCTTTACATTTCTCTTCTTCACAATAATCATCTATCTCCTTGAGGAAGATAAGGGCCGTGGGTATTTTAAATATCTTATACCTCTTCTTATAATGGTGCTTTCTAATCTCCATCCTGGATATATAGTCTGTGTATTGCTTGTAATGCTTTATCTTATTGGTGAAGGATTAAATCTTATGGTATCGAAAGACCATGATGGAAGAAAAGATCTCAAAAAT
>FWPU01005044.1_pt1 | contig 29496 bp, 23 predicted proteins | sample 2228361 | NCBI WGS metagenome assembly FWPU01 (sample SAMEA103939777, study PRJEB20133) | metagenome | reverse complement strand
GGGCCCGGCTGCAGGCACGTGACGCGCGCGTGCGCTGGCGCCTTGTCGGGCCGGCTCTACGCGGCACGGGCGCCGAGGCCGGGCCCTTCCTGGCAGAGGCCAATGACTTTGATATGGCCGTGAGTCCTGAAGAACCGTCCCTTCCAGGAGGCGGTCGTCACCGCTCTGCTCGATCCGTCTCAGGGGTTCAACCTGCGGGCAGCGGAGGAGGTGTGGAAGGGACGCTTTCCCCAACACGCCCGCGCCCTGCGGCGGTTCTTTTTCACCCTGGAGAACCTTCTCCTGGCGGACGAGACCCGGGGCCCCCTCCTGGAGCGGTTCCAGACGGTCCGTTTTCAACAGGAGGTCTCGGCCGCTCTGCGCGAGCGGAGGTGGCGGGGGTATGGCATACCAGGCCCCAACCGCCACCCCACAGGTCCGCTCCGACCGATGTCGGCAGCACTTATCGCTCGAAAGCATGTACTACTGGAGCCCCAACCGCCGCTCCGACCGATGCCCGGCCCGGCAGCCTGGAGGGCCGCCACCAGACGCCGTTCCACCACAGCCCAGCGGCGTCGTTTAGGGCGTTGCCAGGTCTCTCCCTCCTACCTGACCCCCAACGCATAAAAAGTCGGCACAAAGAGCAGCCGCCGGCCGGCGGCCAGGGCCTGCCGGTCCACCTGCTCCAGTCGCGCCAACTCCTCCGCGGGGACCAGGCCGGCCAAGTCATATCGCCGCATCTCCCATTCGGCGGCCAGGTCGGCGTCGGGCGGGGCCGGCAGCGTCCAACTGCCGGCCATCACCCCCACGGTGGTACGCAGGCCGGCCGCGCCAAAGAGTTCCCCCAGCCGCCGGCCGATGCGCGGGTCGGCCCCCTGCCGGCGCAGGGCCTCCTCCTGCCACCGGCCCAGGGGGACCAGTTCCGGCGGATAGTCCACCCGCCCGCCATAGTCCGGCTCGGCGCAGGCCAGGACGAACCCGCCGGGCCGGGTCACGCGGGCCATCTCCCGCACCGCCCAGGCGGGGTCGTCCACCCACAGGAGCAGGTAGTGGCAGAGGGTAACGTCAAAGGTGCCATCGGGGAAAGGGAGGGCGTGGGCGTCCCCCTGGACGCAGGGCACTTCCGGCGCGGCCAGGCGGAGCATGTCGGCGTCCAGGTCCAGGCCGATGACGCTGGCCGGGCTGAGGCCGGCCACCTCTGCGGCGATGACCCCGCTGCCGCAGCCGACCTCGAGGACGCAACGGGCCTGCTCGATGCGGGCCTGGTGGTAGAGCCAATGGCGGGCCGGCCGGGTCCAGCGGGCCTGGGTAGTAAACCAGTGGTGCCATTCCTCTGGGGTGCGACCGGTCCCCGTTTTTCCTATGTGCATTGCATTCTCCCCACTCATCGCTCCAGCCAGACCGCATCCACCATCACCCCCAACGGGCGATTGTCATCCAGGTACCGGTCGTACTGGTGGGGGCGAAAGGTCTCGCTCTCCAAGAGGAACTCCAGCACCATGCCGGCCGGCGGATCCCCCACATCCAGGCTGTAGACATGCCAGCCGTTCTCCACCGTAAAGGGGGCCCATTCCTGAGAACCGGCCCGCAGGTGGACGTGCGGCAACGGCATGTCGCCCGGCCGGCCGGCCGACATGCGCAAGATCAGCCGGCAACGTCCCTCGCCCTCCGGGACGACCAGCCGGAAACGTACCTGCTCGTCGCTCCAGCGGAAGGTGACCCCCTCGGCGGTGCGCTCGGGCAGGTGCCAGCCCCGGACGTGCCCCAACTCCAGCCCGCTGCCCAGGTCCAGTGCGGAGGGCACCGGCGAGGCCATCTTTTCCCAGGCCCAGCGTTGCAGGTCCTCCAGCGAGCGGCTCTCGTAGGCCAGTTCGGCAGCAGCCTCCTCCAGGCGGCCCTGGGTGCGGAGGATGTCGCCCAGGAGGAGATGCGGGTGGGTGTTGCCGGAACGATAGGCGATCGCCTCCTCCAGGACAGCCACCGCCTCCTCCATCCGGCCTTCCCGCTGCAACGCCTGCGCCAGCAGCACCCGCGCCTCGGCCGACTCGGGGTAGGCCTGGAGGGCAGCGCGGGCGTGGCCGGCGGCTCCCTCCAGGTCCCCCCGCCGTAGCGCGGCCTGCCCCAGGGCAACATAGACCCGCTTGGCCGCGATCTGGCCGCTCAAGCGGGGGTAGTTGGCATGACTGAGCAGAACTGCCCCCACCAGGACCACGCTCAGGGCCGCCCCAACGGCCCGGCCGGCCCGCCGCTGCAGGAAGCGCATCCGCTCGGGGTAGTCGGCCAGAAGCGCGGCAGCGTAGGGAATCAGGAAAAGGAGAAAGGGCAGCCGGTAACGCAGTTCGACGTGAAAGAGGGCCGTGCTCAGGGGGACGTAGAGCAGCCAGAGCAGGTCCGGCAGCCGCGAGCGCGTCCGCACTGCCCACAGGCCGGCCAACCCGCCAAAGAGCAGCACCAGGTAAAGCCCATCCCCCAGAAGTACCCGCGCCCAGACCTCCCAGGACGGGTACCAGATCGCCGGCCGCCGCAGCATATCGTCGAAATATTCCAGCGAGAAAAAGACCTGCACCTCGCGCCAGCACTTTTTCCAGAACCAGTCCTGGTGGGCCAGAATCGAGCGCCAGCCCTGGCGCAGGGCCAGCGACTGCCGCTCCCCTTCTGGATACTGGAGCAGTTCCGCCTTGACCGCGTCGCGGCCCCGGTCGGGGTCGTTGTCCAGCCAGAGGTTGACCGAGGAGGTCGTGTCCACCAGGATCAAGGCCCGGTGCACAATGGCGTTGCGCACCGTCCAGGGGGCGATGACGAGGCAACTGCCGGCCAGTACCAGGAGGGCCGGACCAAGCCTGCGCCGCAGGGAGGGGGGGGGCGGCGGGTTCAGCAGGTAGCAGAGCGCAGCCAGGCCGATCAGGGGCAGGCCGGCCGAGCGGGTCAACACCGCCAGCCCCAGGACAACCCCGGCCAGCAGCGGCAACCAGCCGGGCTGCCCCAATCGCCGGCCCCTCCTGTAGGACAGGCTTTCCGGCCTGTCCGGAGCCGGCCTGGCCAAGTCCGGCCCGTCCGGGTCCCGGCCGTCCTGTTCTGGCCTGTCCGGCCGGCCTCCCCCCCACTCGACAAACACCAACCCCAGGACCACCAGGAAGAGAAAGAGCGTCTCGGTGAGGAGAAGGGTACTCTGCACGACCAGGGTGAAAAAGGCCCCGCCGAGCGCGGCGGCGACCAGGCCGGCCCGATGGCCGTGTCGCCGGCCGGCCCACAGGTAGAGGAGCGGGACGACCGCGGTGCTGAGGAGGGCCTGGGCCAAGCGTGCGGCGAGCACTTCGGCCCCCAAGAGGCGAAAGAGGACGGCCAGGAAGAACGGGTAGAGCGGGGCCCGCATCAGCGGCAGGTCGTGGTAGCCCTTTCCCTGGACAAAGGCGCGGGCCTGCTCGAAAAAGCCGATCTCGTCGCCGCCGAGCGGGTAGAGGTGGTGGGCCTGCATGACGAGCAAGCGAAAAAGGAGGGCCGCCAGGGTGATGCCGGCCAGGCAGAGGAGGGACCGCCAGGCAATGTACGGGCGCGATTGATCGCGCCCGTCCCCGCCAGTCTTCCGGTCCCGAGATGGGGCCTCGACCGACGGCTTTCGAACCACCTGTCGGGGCAGCCGGCCGGTCGCTCCTACAGGTGGCCGTCCCTCTGTCGGACGGCCGCGCAGGTCCTGATAGAGACCCGGCCCTTGCCGGTCCTCTCCGCACGCGGTGTACAGGGTTGGCACGGCCGGCCGGATAGGTTCTTCCTGGCAATGGGATGAAGCCTGCGCCACGGCCGCGCAGGATAAATCCTGCGCCACGGATGAAGCCCGCGCCACGGCCGCGCAGGATAAATCCTGCGCCACGGATGAAGCCTGAGCCACGGCCGCGCAGGATAAATCCTGCGCCACGGATGAATCCTGCGCCACGGCCGCGCAGGATAAATCCTGCGCCACGGGGAAAGGTGCGCGGGCGCAACGGATTGCACCGCCGGCATGCGAGTTCATCGCTCCGTCACCTCCATCCGGTCCACCATCACCCCCAGGAAGCGCAATCTGCCGCTCTCCAGTAGGTCCCGGGGGCCGGCCAGGAAGGTGTTGCCATGGAAATAGACGACAACATCCTCCCCTGCCGGGACCGCCGGCAGGGGGACGGCCACCTCCTCCCAGTCGGTCGAGGGGGCGAGGCAATGCTCCTCCCCCGCCTCCAGGCCGACGCAGAAACGGGCCGGGGGCTCGCCGGCCGGCCGCCAGCCCCGGAGGCGCAGGTGCAGCAGGAGCGGCCGGCCACTCCCTGCCGCAGGAAAACGCACCCAGGCCGTTTCCTCGCTCCAGCGGAAGGTGCTCTCCCCCTCCCGCTCGGGCGGGTAAAAACCGTCCACCAGCCCCAGGTCCAGGTCGCCCCCCAGGTCCACGCGGCGGGCGGGTGGGGGCCGGAGGTGCTCCCAGGCCCAGGAGGTGGGGTTGCGCCGGTCCAGGTCGCGGCCGCCCATCAGGGCGCGGGCTTGTTCCTCCCGGCCCTGCCCGCGGAGGATGTCGGCCCGCAGAAGGATGGCCTGGTAGAAGGTCTGCCCCTCCAGGAGGGCCAGTGCCCCTGCCTCGTCGCCCTCCGCCCGCAGGAGTTCGGCCTGGAGGACCAGCGCGGTCACCACCGGTTCCATGCCGTTGGGCCGGTAGGCCAGGGCCGGTCGCAGGGCAGAACGGGCCGCCTCCAGGTCGCCGGCGGCCAGGAGACGGGCGGCCCGCTCCAGGTGGCCGGCGGCGACCCGTCCCTGCAGCCCCAGCCAGGTCGCCCCCGTCGAGGCGGGGTAGGGGCCGGCGTAGGAGGGGAAGACGACAGCCCCAAAGGTCACCACCAGCACCAGGGCCGCTGCCAGGCGGAGCGCGCCGGACCACCCCTGCCGCAGGGCCTGTCTCACCCGCGGCCACCCCTCCACCAACCCCACCGCCGCATAGAGCGCCAGGAAAGGCAGAAGCGGCAGGCGGAAGCGGGCGATGGCGAAAAAGCCCACGGCGACCAGGAGGGAGTATCCCAGCCAGAGCAGCACCAGTCCCCGACCGGGGTCACTTTTTCGCAGCACCAGTCCCAGAATTGCCAGGGGCAGCAGCAGGAGGTAGGCCGTGTCCTCCAGGAAAAAGACGACCAGCAGGTGGGGCAGGGCGACCTCCCCCAGGACAAAGCCGTCCAGGAGGCGTTCGTCGGCCCCGTAGTTGATGCGCAGGAGTTGGCCGACCTCGGTGCGGCGGGCGCGCCAAAAGCCGGCCGGGTCTGCGGCGATCGCCTGCCAGCCTTGGCGGTAGGCGTAGGCCTGGCGGGAGGCCGGGTCGGGCAGGTCGAGCAGCGTCTGGTGGACCTGGTGGGCGTCCTGGAACTGCCCTCCCTGCGTGCCCAGCCAAAAGTTATAGCCGCCGGTCGTGTCCACCAGGATCGGCCGGCCGTAGCGCAGTGCGTTGTAGGCCGACCAGGGCAGAATCAGGAGCAGGACCGCGCCCACCAGGAGGGCGGCGGAGAGCAGGCCCCGGCGGAGGGAGCGGCCGGCCCCCTGCCAGGCCTGCCAGCCCATCCAGAGCGTGGCCAGGGGCAAAAAGCCCAGCGTCAGCCCTCTGGTCAGCGTGGCCAGGCCGAGGAACCCGCCGCCGGCCAGGAGCCGGCGCAGGTCTTGTGTCTTCTGGTAGCGCACCAGCAACCAGACCGCAGCCAGGAGCAGCGGCAGGAAGAGGTTCTCCGCCAGAAGCAGGTGCGGGAGAAAGGCTAGCGGCGACCAGAGCGCGGCGAGCAGGCCGGCCGGCAGGGCGATACGCCGGCCCATCATCTCCTGCCCCAGGAGGTAGACGAGCAGCGGCACGGCCAGGCTGAGAAGCATCTGAGCCAGTCGAATCGGGGTCAGGGTCGGGCCGAAGAGGCGTAGGAAAGGGGCCAAGAAGAGCAGGTAGAATGGCGGGCGCAGCCAGGGCCACTCGGCGTAGAAGGAGAATCCCCGCCCCTGGGCCAGCCAGAACGAGGCGGCCAGGTACTCCGGCTCGTCGCTGACCAGCGACTCCCGCGGTAGGACCGGCCACAGCGCCAGGCGTAGCGCCAGACTGAGAAGAAGGACCAGGAGTATATCTTTTCCCCACCCCCAGGGGGACAGGTTTCGAGCCGCCGCAAGGCGGCCTGCCCCCCCCGCGCCCCCCGTTGAAACCAGGGGCGCGCCCGCCGGCACTCCCGGGGCGCCCGATCCACGACAAGACGCGGTGGACCAATTCCCGGCCCTGCCGGCCGGCCTCGCCCGGCGGTAGGGCCTCGACGGATTGCGCCCGGCGAAAGGTGGTTCGCCCACGGAACTGAAATGCACCTGGGGCAGGGTCGTTTTCGCTCTGCTCATGGCGCGTCCCAATCTCCCTCGGCGGCGCCTTTGAACGGGTTGCAATAGCAAAACGGTTGGCTCTGCAGGGGATATGGCCCCATACCGTGCCGTTCACGGACCAATCTGACGACGATGCCCCTGACCCTTTCCCCGGTGGAGAAGGATGCCCCTTTCAGCACTGGCGGTTCCCACATCCGCTTTCTCATTTCGGACCTCCACCACAGACCTTCTTGGAGCGCATCTGGATTATACCACACCGGGGAAGAGAGGATCAACCTACAGACAGCGGAAGGAGACAGGCACTTTCCAGGCCAGGTGGTGCACAGAGTGTGGCCCCTGCTGCCAGGTCTGGTAGCACGTGGGAGCGTCCAAAGACAAGTGCCGGGCTCCTGCGAGGAGCGCAAGACGAACACACAGGCTGCCGTGTTCGCCATGGCATCTCTGCAGGAAACGAGGCATCGTTCGCCCGCGACCGAGTTGCAGCGAAGGCGTGTTTGTGATAGTATCATGGTAGCCATCGGGTTCCCGGGGGATTCTGCCGGACACGAAACAAGTTTGCACTTCTCAAGCGACGGCCCCAGGAGATCGCCTATCCCCCGACGGAGGCTGGGATGCCCGCAGAGCCATCCGGCGACGCAGAGTTGGCCATCTATCTTTTGGGACACCCGGAGTTTCGGCATGGTCATCGGGTGCTTCCTCCCCTCGCTACGCGCAAGACTCAATCGCTTCTGGCTTACCTCATCCTGCACAGGCAACGGCCTTGTTCGCGCGATGAACTCGCCACACTCTTTTGGGGCGATCGCGACGACGTTCACGCCCGCCATTCCCTCGCCACGGCGTTGTGGCGCATCCGCCGCCTGCTCGGCGGGGACTATATCCTCGCCGATTCGGACTCGGTGCAGTTCAACCCTACCCGTTCCTTCTGGTTCGACGTGGCCGAGTTCGAAAAGCACCTGACCGCTGCCCGCCAGGAGCCGGAGGAAAAACGCGCCGCCGAGCATTTGCGAGAAGCGGTTGACCTCTACCGGAACGATTTCCTGGAAGGTTTTTACGACGACTGGTGCATGGAGGAACGCTATCGTCTGGAGTCCCTCTATCTCGGCGCGCTCCGCCGGCTTGTCTTCTGGTATGAAGCGCAGGGGGATGCCACAGCCGTGCTAGCGTACACCCAAAAGTATCTCGCCCGAGACCCGCTGATGGAGGATATGTACCTCGCGGCCATGCGGGCACTCGTCGCCCTGGGCGATCTGACCGGGGCGCAGCGACAGTGGCGACTCTGCTGTGAAACGCGGCAGCAGGAACTTTATACGGCTCCTTCCCCAGAAATGCTTGAGCAGGCCAGGAGCATACTCGGCGCTCACTTTGTGATCCCGCTGCCGGCCGGACCTGGCCCGGCGAAACCCTCCCGTTGGGGCAGTCTCGAGAGACCGCCGTTTGTCGGACGTGTCCATGAGATGGACACATTGCGCAGGCGGTGGGACCAGACGGTACAGGGACAGGGAGGCATGGTCCTGATCAGTGGCGAGGCGGGGATCGGAAAAACACGCCTGGTCGAGGAATTCGCTGCCCTGGTGCGCTCGCACGGCGGGGTGGTCGCATGCGGACGCTGCTACGAGCCGGAGCGCATGTTTCCCTACCAGCCGTTGACGGAAGTACTGCGCGACCTGCTTCGCCAGGAAGAGCTCGCGACAACGGCACTCCCGCTGTGGATACGCGGTGAAATTGCCCGCCTGCTCCCAGAGATGGCCTCCCGGCCCATCCCGCTTGGGCCTTCTTCCGGACCGCCACAGCCGGAACGACAGGCCACCCTGATTCACGCGGTAGCCGCCCTCATTCGCCATTTTTCGTCACGAACGCCGCTCCTGATCGTGCTGGAGGACCTGCACTGGGCCACCGATTCGACGCTCGCCGCCATCCATTACCTGGCGCGTCAGATCGGGGATATGCGCGTGCTATGCCTCGGCACCTTTCGCCCGGAGGAAATCGGCCGGCACCACGTACTGACAACCGTCATGGCCCAATGGGCGCGCGAGCCCGGCCAGCACCTCGCATTGGAACGTCTCTCGGAGGAGGCGATCTCCGAGTTGGTCCGACACACACTCCGGGGCGAGTCCGGGTTGGCGAAACGGTTGTACGCCCATACCGAGGGGAATGCCTTCTTCGCCATTGAGACGTTACGTGCGCTCGCCGAGACCTCGCCGCCCGAAGGCCCCTTACCTGTGGCCGGCAATGTGCGCACGCTGATCGAAGCGCAACTGGGGCATCTCTCCACGCCGGCCCGAGAATGGCTCGTCTGTGCGGCGGTGGTGGGACGCGCCTTTGATTTTGACCTCCTCCGTTGCGTGCAGGATGTGGATGAAGAGAGGGCCCTGGAAACGATCGACGAACTTTTACGGCGAGGACTCTTGCGCGAGGGAAGCGGCATTGCCGGACACGATTACGAGTTCGTGCATTGGCTGGTGCAGGAGGTGGCCTACACGGGCATCCACCACCGCCGGAAGCGGCGGCTGCACCGACGGATTGGCGAGGCGATGGAGAGTAGATCGGGGGATCAACCCATTGTCGCCAGTGTCCTGGCGCACCACTTTGAGGCCGGAGGCGACTTGGAGAAAGCGTTGCACTATCACCACCTGGCGGCACGGAACGCCGCGGCGGTGCTTGCCTGGCAAGAAGCGGAGCAGCATCAGAGGCGGATGCTGCAACTGCTGGAACAGACCGATCCCGACTGCCGGCGGCCGAACTGCCTGCGCCTCCGTGGGCAGGTGCTAGGCGATCGTGCCGAATTGCACCACCTCCAGGCCCGCCTGAACGAGCGCGACGCCGACGTGACGGCGCTGGGCGCGTTGGCGGAGGCCGGCGGCGACGACTATCTGCGCCTGCGAACCCGGATGCTCCAGGCCCGCTATCGGAACCTGGACGCGGAGTATGCGCAGGCCATCGCTGCTGCGGAAGAGGGTCTGGTCCTGGCCGACCGGCTGCAGGATGTGGCCGCACGCGGCTACCTGTTGAGCCAGATCGGTTTTGCCCACTACTTCCTGGGCCAGCCCCGGCCGGCGCTGATGGCCCTCGAATCGGCCCTGGCCGCGGCTTCAGAGGACCGCGAGACGCGTCGGCATATCACCCACATTCTGGGCTATGTGCATCTTCACCTGGGGGAATATGCCCGCGCCCTGGCCTATCAGCAAGCGTGCTATGCCGACCATCAGGCGTTTGGGGACTATAACGGCGTGGCCTGGGCCGGCCTGGACATCGGGGCGACCTACCTGAGGATGGGGCGAACGGCGGAGGCGGGGCAGTACCTGACCGAGCATGTGAACCTGGCCCGGCGCATCGGCGCGCGTTCGGCCGAGGCGTATGGCCTAATCCAGGTGGGTTTCTGGGAACTGTGCCGGGGCCGCTATGTAACCGCAGCGGAGTTGTTTCAGCAGGCGCTCTCCACCCAACAAGCGTTGCGGACCGAACATGGACGTGTGGCGGCCGAATTGGGGAGCGGCCTCGCCTTTTACCATCTGGGCGATGTCTCTGCGGCGCGGCATTGGCTGGAGCAAGCCATCGAACGCGCCCGCCGCATCCAGCACCGCCGGCGGTTGGTGGAGGGGCTCGTCGGACTGGGACTGGTGGAGGTCGCCGCCGGCCGGCCCCAGGCGGCACATAGCCACCTGACCGAAGCCGTCGCCGTAGCCCACGAGAGCGAGTCTCGGGGCAACCTGCCCACGGCGCTGGCGGCGTTGGCGCGCGCCGAACGGCGTTTGGGGAATCTCGCGGCGGCCTGCGCCTACGCGGCCGAGGCTGCGCAAGGTGCTGGCGAGCTTGGGGCGCCGACCTATGAGCTATGGGGCGAGATGGAACTTGGGCTGGCCCGGCTGGCGCAGGACGATGTGGCCGCGGCCCTGGCCCACAGCGAGCGCGCGGTTGACCTGCTCTCAGCAAGCGACGAGAGCTGGATCACGGCAGAACAGGTCCGGTATGCACGCGCCCGGATTCTGCGGGCTGCAGGCTGTATGCAGGAGGCGGAGGAGCAAGCGCGTCTGGCGGCAGCCCTCGTCGCCGCCAAAGCCGAACACATTCCCAATCCGCACCAGCGGCACATCTACCTGGAATCCCCGATACACGATCCATGATGGGAAAGCCATCTGCCTTGTGATAGTTTTTTGATACCCCTATGCTAGACTGCTCCATAGATAGAGCAGTCTTTTCATTTCTGGAGGACCTATGCCCGACTACACAGAACAGCCGCAAAACACTTTTGTCGTTCGCTTCTGGTGGGAACGGCGCGGGGATGAGGCGGAGCAAACGCCGATCTGGCGCGGGCGCATCGAGCATGTGCAGAGCGGCGAGGGGATGGCATTTCGTGAGGTGAGCGAACTGCTTGCCTTCCTCCAGCGTTTCATCGCACCCTTGTCGCTGCCGCCGAGCGGCGGGGTGTAGGTGATTGGAGAAGGAGGTGCAGGATGAAGGGTAAGTGGACTGTGTTCGGCAGCGTCTTGTTGGTCGCCCTGCTGGCGCTGGCAGTAGGGTGGGCCCAGGCTCAGGGGCCGCAGCCGCCGGACGAAACCTGGGTCCAGGCCGCGCTCGGCACCGCTTTCACCTACCAGGGCCAACTCAAGAGCGGGGGCAGCCCCGTCAACGGCACCTGCGACTTCCAGCTCAGCCTGTGGGATGCTGCCAGCGGCGGAACGCAGGTCGGCACGATCCAGACCAAGACCAATGTAGCGGTGAGCAATGGCCTGTTCACCGTGCAACTGGACTTTGGCAGTGTTTTCACCGGCGACGCCCGCTGGCTACAGATCGCCGTGCGCTGCCCAGCCGGGAGCGGAACTTACACCACGCTCAGCCCGCGCCAGGCGCTGACCCCTGCGCCTTATGCGCTGGCTCTGCCGGGGCTGTGGACGCAACAGAACGAGGTCAGCCCGAACGTCATCGGCGGCTACAGCGGCAACAGCGTGACAGACGGCAGGGTAGGCGCCACCATTGGCGGTGGCGGAGCGAGCGGCTACATTAACAGCGTCACCGACAACTATGGCACCGTCGGTGGGGGCGGCGGCAACACCGCCGGCGGCAACGCGACCGTCGGCGGGGGTTATCAAAACACCGCCAGCGGCGAGGCCTCCGCTATCGGCGGGGGCTGGCTCAACACCGCCAGCGGCGGGTTCGCCACCGTCGGCGGGGGCTACACCAACACCGCCGGAAACTACTACGCGACTGTCAGCGGGGGTTCTTCCAACATCGCCAGCGGTGAGTTCGCCACTGTCGGCGGGGGCAGGGATAACACCGCCAGCGAAACCTACGCCACCATTAGTGGGGGCGTGTACAACACTGCTGTGTATACTTACACAACGGTCGGCGGGGGCGGCAGCAATACCGCCAGCGGCCCCGCCGCCACTATCGGCGGCGGCTATGGCAACAGCGCCAGCGGCGACTACGCCAGCATTGCCGGGGGCTATGTCAACGCCGCCACCGGGGCCGTCGCTGCCATCGGCGGCGGCTATTCCAACAGCGCCAGCGGAAACGACGCTACAATCAGCGGGGGCTATTCCAACAGCGCCAGCGGCAATGACACTGCCATCGGTGGAGGCTATTCCAACACCGCCAACGGCCTCGCCGCCACCATCGGCGGAGGCTGGAACAACACCGCCAGCCATGACTACGCTGCCGTGGGCGGCGGCGCGGGCAACACCGCCAGCGGCCCTGCTTCCACAATCAGCGGTGGGTGGAGCAACCTCGCCAGCGGCGAGTCCGCCACCGTCGGCGGGGGTGACTACAATGCCGCCGCCGCAGCCTATGCCACCATCGCTGGCGGCGGGCCATGGGATCCCAGCGACCCGACTAACACCAACAACCACGTCACCGATAACTATGGCGCCATCGGCGGCGGCGGGGGCAACCGGGCCGGGGACGGTGACGGCAACCCGACGACCGCTCGCTACGCCACCGTCGGCGGGGGCTTCTCCAACGACGCCAGCGGCAATTCGGCCACCGTCGGCGGGGGCGCAGGCAACACCGCCAGCTACCTTTGGGCCACCGTCGGCGGGGGCGCAGGCAACACCGCCAGCTACCTTTCGGCCACCGTAGGCGGAGGCCAGGACAACACCGCCAGCGGCAGTGCCGCCACCGTAGGCGGAGGCCAGGACAACACCGCCAGCGGCTTCTACGCCACCGTCGGCGGGGGCTACAGCAACGCCGCCACCGGCACCGGCTCCTACGCCACCGTAGGCGGGGGCCAGTACAACACCGCCAGCGGAGAGAGCGCCACCGTGGGCGGAGGCGACAGTAACAGCGCCAGCGGCTATGCTGCCACCGTCCCCGGCGGCTCCGACAATGTAGCCCAGGGCGATTACAGCTTTGCCGCCGGGCGGCGGGCAAAAGCCTACAACCAGGGCTGCTTCGTCCTGGCGGATGCCACCGACGCCGACGAGCCTTGCGTCAACGACAACCGCTTTGTCTTCCGCGTCACCAACGGCTTCTATATCTGGACCACTGTTCCCCATACTGCAGGGGTCCTTCTTCCAGCAGGCGGCAACGCCTGGTCTTCGGTCAGCGACCGCGCGGCGAAGGAGAACTTTACCCCCGTGGACGGGCGCGATGTCCTCGACCGCCTTGCCTCTATCCCCATCCAGACCTGGAACTACAAGAGCCAGGACCCCGCCATCCGCCACATCGGACCGGTGGCGCAGGATTTCTACGCTGCCTTTGGGGTGGGCGAGGATGATAAGCACATCAGCACGATAGATGCCGACGGTGTGGCGCTGGCAGCCATCCAGGGACTGTATCAGATCTCCCAGGAGCAGGACGCCCGCATCGCCCAACTGGAGGGGCGTGTTGCGGCTTTGGAGACGCAGAACATCGCCCAGCAGGCGCAGATTGATGACCTGCGAGCCCGCCTGACGGCGTTGGAGCAGCGGGCGGGCGGCCCGCCCGCCCCGACGGGCGCCCTGCCGGTCTATGGGCTGGCGCTGGGGGGGCTGGGCCTGCTCGGTGTGGTGGTCTATCGGCGGGGGAAGGGGGGAAGCGGGCGATGAGCGTCTTGCGCTTGACGCTTGGGCGCGGCGGCGCCGCGTCCCTTCTTCTGGCCGCCTCCCTCCTGCTGGCTGTCGCCGTCGGCGTCTCCGCCCAGTCCGGCGGGGGCTATGACCTGACCTGGAACACGATAGACGGTGGGGGGTATACTTTCAGCACGGGCGGCGGCTACAGCCTGGGTGGCACGATCGGCCAGCCGGACGCCGGGACGCTCTCCGGCGGAGGGTACACCCTGGGCGGCGGCTTCTGGGGTGGGGGGGAAGTCCCGCTGCCTGGGTACCGCATCTACCTGCCGCTGGTGCTGCGCAACCATTGACTCGCCCTTGTCCCCCAACCCCCTTCTCCTCTCCCAGTGGGGGAGGGGCAGGGGGCACAGGCGCGAACTTAACAGAGTGCGACAAATTCGCGCCTATGCCCTACAATCCCCCCTCGTGTGCATCGGTCGCGTGCGAGGCCCGTCCTTCTTCCGACGGCCCTTCCCCAACCACGCCGGCGAACGCGCCCAACGGCACCTCCACGAACAGCGGACGGCGCGTGTGCTCAATCACTTCATCTAGCGGCACGCCTTCCTCGCGGAACAGCCGCTTGATCAGGCTGGCGCACGTCTTGCCGCCGCAGGCGCCCATCCCCGCGCGCGTCGCTGCCTTGAGCGCGTTCATGTCGCGGCAGCCCGCCCGGATGAGGGCGCGGATTTCGCCTGCCGTCACACGCTCGCAGCGGCAGACAATCTCCTCCACCTGCTCGGCACAGGCGCCGATCCGCGTCTCACCTGCCGGACTCTCGCCCGGCAGGAGCGCAGCAAATCGCGGGCGGATGCCGGCAATGCGGTGAGCGATCTCGCGCGGGGCGCGCACACGTACCAGGTTCGCCCGGTCGGCGAATTTGGGCGCACGCACCTTGATGACCTCGACGTCGCCCAGGATCGTGCCCTCGGTGTCGAGCGCCGTCACAGAGTCGCCTGCGCGCACCGTCTCGGAAGGGAACTCGTATGCGACGGTCACGGTTGGGTTGGCGGGATCCTTTCGACAGTCCAGCAGCGTGATCGCCAGCCCCGGGCAGATCGCCACACAGCGCCCGCACGCCGTGCACCCATCGCCCACGTACTCGGGAATGCCGCCGACGCCATCGCCCTCGATGATGATGCAACCCCGTGGGCAGACAGTCGTGCAAGGATTGCAGGGAATCTCTTGCGTGCAGTGAAACACCGGCAAGACGCCCGCCTGCACTTGCGGCACCTCTTCGGTGACGACGGCGCCGGGACGGGACTTGAGCACCTCGGCGGTGTGCAGCCAATCCGGCGGCGTTTCGCCCACATCGCGCCCCAGCGCACGGGCGATCTCGAGCCCACGAATGCGTCCGCCGAACATTGCCGCCGATGCCTCCGAGATCTCCTCCGCATCCCCCGCCGCATAGACCGGCAAGCCGAACTCGCGCGCCTTGTGCACAAACTCGTCCACCGGATCGAGCCCCACCGCGATCAACACCGCGTCGCAGGCAAACGTCCTTTCCGTGCCTGGGACCGGCCGCCCATCGGCACCCAGCCGCGCGATCGTGACCGATTCGACATGGGTGGAGCCGTTGGCGCTGAGGATGGTGTGCGAGGTAAAGATCGGCACACCCAGGCGAGCGAGTTTATCCTTATGCACCTTGTAGCCGGAACAATCGGGGAACGCCTCGCACAAGCCCGCCACCTCGATGCCGGCCTGCAGCGCGTGATAGCCGGCGATCAGCCCGACGTTGCCTCCGCCGACGATGAACAGCCGTCTGGCGGGTCGCACCCGATCGCGGTTGGCAAGCGTCTGGAACGCGCCCGCGCCATAGACGCCCGGGAGGGTATTGCCGGGGAAGATGAGCGACTTTTCGCGTGCGCCGGTCGCTACCAGGAGCACGTGCGGATGGACGAGGATGTAGCGTCCCTCCCGCAAGCACCCCACCCTGCGGTCGGAGAATACCGCGAGCGCTGTGGTGTTGAGCCAGACCTGCACGTTCTCGAACGGGCGGAGCGCCGCCTCCAGTTGCGCGGCGATGTCAATCCCGCGCGTCCCGGCATAGCAGGCCGCGACTGTGCCGAAGAACTTGTGGGTCTGCAGGACGAGTTTGCCGCCGAGCGCGTGCTTGTCATCCACGACGAGTGTGCGCACGCCCGCGCGGCCCAGTTCGATCGCCGCCGAAAGCCCCGCCGGCCCGCCGCCGATCACCAGGCACTCGACCTCGACGGTCGGGATGGGCTGCATCTCGGGGACGGTGTGGACTTTGGGCAACGTCGGAAGCCCGTCCAGCGGCTCGACGCGCATGCCCGGCGCAACGCGCGTCATGCACGCCTTGACCGGCAAGCCATCGGCGATAACCATGCACTGCGCGCACTGGCCGTTGGCGCAAAAGATACCCTGCGGAGCGCCATCCTTGTGGTGATGTCCAAAGACACGCACGCCGTTGGCGAATAGTGCCGCCGCGATCGTCTCGCCTGCACGGGCCTCCATCTCGCGGCCCTGCCAGATAAATGTCAGCGCCGGACGCTCGGCGACAGGGAGGATGGGATGGGTGTGGATGCGATAGTTGGGCATACAGACGATTATATCCCCGAACCCCCCACGTGACAAAACTCCCACTATGCGGTACAATGGCCTCGTATAATCTCGAATTTCCAATCGCCCCAAGAGAGGATAAGCCTATGGAGTCTCAATTCACCCACGAGATCTTCCTTTCCCCCTTCACCTGGCGCTACGGTTCGCCGGAGATGCGTGCGATCTGGAGCGAGGTGCACAAACGCCGGCTCTTCCGCCGCGTGTGGGTCGCGCTGGCAGCAGTGCAGCACAAAGCGGGGCTTGTCACCACCGAGCAGTTGGCCGACCTGCGCGCGCACCAGGACGACGTGGACATCGCCCGCGCCGCCGAGATCGAGGCCGAGATCGGGCATGACCTGATGGCCGAAATCCGCACCTACGCCGAGCAGTGCCCCGTCGGCGGCTCCATCATCCACCTGGGCGCAACCAGCATGGACATCGAGGACAATGCCGACGTACTGCGCATCCGTGAATCACTCGACTTGCTCCTGGAGCGACTGCGCACACTGCTGACCGACCTCGCGGATTCCATCGAAGCGCGCGCCGACCAGGTCTGCATGGGCTTTACCCATCTCCAACCCGCCGAGCCGATCACCGTCGGCTATCGGCTGGCGACCTACGGGCAGGACTTGCTGGAGGATTACCACGAACTGAGCCGCCTGCGCCAACATCTGCGCGGCAAGGGCATCAAGGGCGCCGTTGGCAGCGCGGCCTCCTACGCCGAACTGCTCGCCGACACGGGGATGACACCCGCGGAACTGGAACGGCTGGTAATGGAGGAACTGGGGCTGGAGGCGTTTCCCATCGCCACGCAGGTCTACCCGCGCAAGCAGGACGTGCGCGTGCTGGATGCGCTCGCCGGCCTGGCCTGCTCGCTCTACCGCTTCGCCTTCGACCTGCGGCTGTTGCAAGCGCCGCCCATCGGCGAGTGGAGCGAGCCGTTTGGGGCAAAGCAAGTGGGCTCCTCGGCGATGCCGTTCAAGCGCAACCCGGTCCACGCAGAGAACATGGATAGCCTGGCCCGCTTCATCGCCGCGCTCCCGCGCGTGGCCTGGGACAATGCCGCGCACTCCTTGCTGGAGCGCACCCTCGACGATTCGGCCAACCGGCGCCTGATCCTGCCGGAGGCGTTCCTGGCGAGCGACGAACTGGTGCGCCGCAGCCACCGCATTCTGAAGGGGCTGAACGTCCACGAACAGGCTATCGCGCGCAACCTGGCGGCCTATGGCGTCTTTGCCGCAACGGAACGATTGCTGATGGAACTGGTGCGCGCCGGCGCCGACCGCCAGGCCATGCACGAGGTCATCCGGCGGCATGCGATGGCTGCCTGGGGTGCGTTGTGGGCGGGGCAACCGAACCCGCTGGCCGACGCGCTGGCTGGCGAGCCGGAGGTGCTGCGTTACCTGCCCGGCGAGCGCGTGCGCAAGTTACTTGATGCCAGCACCCACGTCGGAGACGCGCCGGAGCGGGCGCGAAGGATGGCGGGGACAATCCGCACGACAATGAGCCGCGAGTGAGTCAGGGCATCTCCTCATGCCGGTGGCGGTAGTAGAGCAATTCTCGCGGCAGGGAGAAGTAGATACACGTGATGCCAGCGAGCAGACCACCCAGGTGGCCAAATGAATCAACGAACGTATAGAAGTAGCCGTGCGCTTCAAATTGTCGTTCGAGCAGACCGCCCAGAATGTCCCGCGATACAGTGTACAACATAAAGACCCATACCGGAATACGCAGCGCCAACGGGATAGGTATGATCACGAGCGAGATCCACGCATAGATGCGCTGCTCGTGAAACAGAAACAGGTGGGCAGCCATGACCCCCATAACTGCGCCACTGGCACCCAGGCCCGGTATTTCGCCGGACAACGGAAGCGCGGCCCGCCCCAGCACACTGCCGATGCCCGAAACGAACACGCATACCAGGTAGAATAGCCCGAACTTGGCCGGCCCCAGCACATCCTCCACCTTGCGTCCGAAGAAGAACAGAAGCAACATATTGCCAACCAGGTGCCCCACACTAGCGTGGAGGAATGCAGCGGTAACCATGCTCAGAGCCCCCCACCCCTTCCCACTGAGCACATCGGTCGGCACTATCGTCATCTGATTCAGCAGTACATCGGTTTCGTCTCCCATCCAACGTGGAAGGACAAGCGCGATGAACACAAAGACAACCACGTTGAACACAACCAGTCCCACAGTCATGAGCGGGGAACTGCGATAGCGCCCACGGTCGTCCTTGAGCGGGAGCAGAAAGACGTACGAGAGCAAATAATCGAGCATCAACAAGAACAGCACCATCGCTCACTACACCTTCCATAGATACTATGCCGCCCGTTGGCAATGCACTCAGAAGGGAGTTCCATGATCGGCATCGGCACCTTGATCAACATCGTCACCGTCGTAGTAGGCGGGGCGGCAGGCACATTCCTGGGCACACGGCTGCCGGAACGGATCCGTGAGACGATCATGAATGGTCTGGGCCTGTTGACCATCATCATCGGCGTCCAACTCTCGCTCAAGACCAGCAACGTCCTCATCGTTCTGGGCAGTCTGCTCGTGGGTGGCATTATGGGAGAGTTGCTGCACATCGAGGATCGCATCAACCAGTGGGGACGTTGGCTGGAGCGCAAGACCACGCGCAGCAATGCTCCGATTCAGCAGGAAGCGACCCACTCCGGCGCGACGCGTTTCAGCCGTGCCTTTCTGACCGCCAGCCTGGTCTTCTGCGTTGGCCCGATGGCTATCTTGGGCTCCTTCCAGGATGGGCTGACCGGCGACTATACGCTGCTGGCGGTCAAGGCAACACTGGACCTGTTCGCCGCGCTTGCCTTCGCCTCCACAATGGGGCCTGGCGTGATCTTTGCCGCTCTCTCGGTAGGGCTTTACCAGGGCGCGCTCACATTGGGCGCCGGCTGGGCCAGCGCAGTACTCAGTGACCCGATGATCGCCGAGATGACGGCGACCGGCGGCGTGCTGATGCTGGCAATCGGACTGGGCCTGCTCGAACTCAAACAGATTCGCACCGGCAACCTCTTGCCCGCTATCCTCATTGCCCCGCTCATCGTGGCAGTGGTCAAATGATGGGAACGCGCAGTGCAAGCCGCCGGATTGACTTACTCACTGTTTAGGGTATAATGGCGCGGCTATGAGGGTGATTGCTCATCGCTCGACCGCCGACGTTCTTAGGAGGAGATTGAGGTATGCCGAAGCGGACCTATCAACCCAAGAAGCGCAAGCGCGCACGCACGCACGGTTTTCGCGCGCGTATGGCGACTCAGAATGGCCGACGCGTGCTCAAAGCGCGCAGGCTGAAGGGGCGCAAGCGCTTGACCGTGCAGCGAAGTTGGGCCAAGAAACTGAACTGGAAGGAAAGTGCGCAGCGGCCACGGCGCCGGGCCTAGCCTCTACAATGGCTGTCAGCGACTATGGAACGCCGGTTCCGGCTGCGAGGCGCGAGAGACATCCAGCGGGTGTACCAGGAGGGACAGTCTTGGGCACATCCGCTAATCGTATTGGTCGCCCGGCCAAACGGCCTGGACGTGAGCCGTGTGAGCGTTACGGCCAGCCGCAGGATTGGCAGTGCTGTAGCCCGCAACCGGGCTAAGCGGCTATTACGCGAAGCGGCCCGCCACATGCGTCACCAGTTCGGACGCGGATGGGATGTGGTCCTCATTGCACGTGACCCTATCCTCGGCGCGAAGGAACCGCAAGTCGAAGAGGCGCTAGCAGCGCTGTTGCAGAAGGCCAAGTTGGACACTGGAAGATAAGCAACATGAGGCCCATAGCGCTGGGCTTGATTCGTCTTTATCAGGCCATTTCACGGATGTTTCCTCCCACTTGCCGCTTCACCCCTTCGTGTTCCGAGTACGGCTACCAGGCTATCGCTCGCTACGGAGTCTGGCGTGGCGGCTGGCTGACCATCCGAAGGCTTGCCCGTTGCCATCCGCTCAACCCGGGCGGGTATGACCCTGTGCCCGATTTGGAGGAGGACAAGTAATTGAACCGATCCTGGATGCCACGCTGGCTTATCCTGCCGGCCGCGTTGGCAACGCTGCTCCTAGTCACGAGTGGCTGTACCACCGGTGTCCAGCCTACGAGTTGGACCGGCCTGACCGTTGCAGACGGAGTGGTTTACGCGGCCGATCTGACACAAGTGGTAGCGCTGAACGCAGCCGATGGGCAGCCCGTGTGGACGTTTCCACAGAACCCGCAGGACCAAAATGAGTATCGAGGCCTGTTTCAGGTTACCCCCGCGGTGGGTGACGGGTATGTGATTGTAGCCTCGCACATACCTGCGCGAGGCTTCTTCTCGCTGCCACAGAACATCGTATGGGCATTGCACTCTGGAACAGGCGAATTGGCCTGGTCGTTTGCAGGTGCCCACGGCCCGTACTTCGAAGGTGGTGACATCGGCGGAGGCATGTTCGTCATCGGTAACAACGACGGTAATGTCTACGCACTCGACCTGGAAAGCGGCCAACTCGAATGGCAGTTCAGGACCGGCCACCGGGTGTGGGCCGCTCCCTTGATCATTTCGGACACCGTGTACATCGGCTCGCTGGACCGCCACCTCTATGCATTGCATCTTTCCGACGGCACGGAGATCTGGCGCTTCCCCGCGGACGGCAACGTGGCTGACGGCGCCTTTGCCAGCGCGCCAGTGTTGTGGGACGATACGTTCTTCATCGGCGCATTCGACGACCGACTCTACGCGCTAGACGCCAACACCGGCACCGAGCGCTGGCACTTCGCGGGCCAGAACTGGTTCTGGGGTAGCCCGGCAGTCTACAGCGACACGGTCTATGCAGCCGACGTGAACGGCAACGTCTATGCCATCAATGCCGAAACGGGTGAACAGGTCTGGTCCAAGCAACTCCTTAACGACAAAGGAAAGCGAGTTCAGGTGCGGGCAGGGCCGGCGCTGAGCGAAGACGGAGAGACGCTCCTCGTTTGTAGTCAGGACGGCACCCTCTATGCCCTGGACACGACGGATGGCTTTGTGCTGTGGACGGTGAAGGGGGATGGGCAGGCGCTCTCGACACCGGTGGTGAGTGGATCACTGGCATACGTCACGTTCATCTACGGGAAAGAACGGATCAAGGCCGTACACGTGGATACCGGGCGCGTGATGTGGGCCTATCCTCACACCGAAGAAGAATAATCAGACGAGGGGTAGATCGTGGACTTTTTATCCTATCCTTTTGCGAATGTCATCCTAGTCCTCTATGCCTACTTGGGGCACAACACCGTCGTCGCCATCACTGTGTTCACTCTGTTGCTGAACCTGATCATGCTGCCGTTGACGCTGAGCCAACAGAGATCGGCGCGCAGGATGCAGGAACTCCAGCCGGAGATTGAGAAACTGCAGAAGAAGTACGGCAAGGACAAGGAGCGGTTGGCGCAGGAACAGATGAAGTTGTGGAAACAGGCAGGTGTCAACCCAATGGGAGGCTGCCTGCCGTTGCTGATCCAGTTGCCCATCTGGTTTGGCCTCATCGGCGCCATCCGCTACTGCGTGCCCTCGACGCCACTGGAACTGTTCCAGTTCTCCCACAACATCTACAAGTGGCTGCCCGGTATCGTGGGGCTCGTGCCGTTGCAGAGCACGTTCCTGGGAATGGACCTGGGCCAGCCGCCTAATCCGACGCAGTGGTGGTCGTACGCTCTACCCATCCTAGTCTTTGCCACCTCTTGGTTTCAGCAGAAATTGCTGACTCCGCCCATGGCTAGCGGCGATCAATCGCAAGCGGCGATGATGAACAAGCAGATGCAGATCATGATGCCCCTGATGTTCATGTTCTTCACACTCACCTACGCGACGGGCCTCTCTATCTATTTCATCATCTCCAGCGTCATCCGCATTGCCCAATATTATCTGATGAAGGAAGGACAGACCGGCACGCAGAGAGAAAGCAAGGCACAGGTCAAGCAGGAGAAACACAAGTCCTGAGGAGCATGAGATGGCAGAGATCGGGCAGACGGTCGAGGCAACTGGCATTAACGTGGAAGCCGCGATTGCAGCGGGGTTGGAACGCCTGGGGGTCGAGCAGGACGAGGTCGAGATCGAGGTGCTGGACGAGGGCGGCCGGGGCGTGTTTGGATTGGGCAGACGAGAGGCCCGCGTGCGCCTGATAGCCAAGCCGCGCCCGGTTACAGTGTCGCCCGAACCGGAGGCCCCACCCACTGCGCACCCTGCCGCGCCCGCCGCAGAGCAGAGCGATGCCGAGATCGCTCAGAGCGTGTTGCTGGGGCTTCTGGCGCACTTGGGCATGGGGAAGGCCCGCGTTGAGGTACAACAAGGCGCACCTGCCTCTGGCACAGAGGAGTCGCAACTGATGCTCAACCTGACGGGGCCAGACGTCGGCGCGCTGATCGGCCGCCGGGGCGAAACGCTGGCTGCTCTCCAGTACCTCGTCCGGCTAATGGTCGGGCAGAAGACGTCCAAGCGTGTACGCCTGACACTGGACGTGGAAGGTTTCAAGACGCGCCGGGGAGAAGCACTGCGCCGCCTCGCGCAGCGGATGGCCGAACAGGCCGTGCGTACCGGACGCACGGTAACACTGGAGCCAATGCCCCCGCATGAGCGGCGCATCATCCACCTCGCGCTGAGAGACCATCCTCAAGTGACTACCGAGAGCGTTGGTGAAGGAGAGCGACGCAAAGTCACTATCATCCCGAAACGCCCCTAGCATAACGCCAGCAGTTGGCCCAGCGCCAACTGCTTTCTGCTCATCGGTCATTTGTCATTGGTCATCGAATTGGATTACCTGGCCATCGGCCATGCGACCCGCGATGTGGTGGATGGTGCTTTTAGGGTCGGCGGGACGGTTTGCTACGCCGCCCGCACCGCGCATGCGCTGGGCTGCCGTGTCGGCATCGTCACCAGCGTGGCCCCCGAGACTGACCTGAGCCACGTTCTCGAGGGCGTGCAGATCGCCCGTCTTCCTGCTGCCACGACAACGACATTTGAGAACATCTACACGGCAACAGGCCGGCGGCAAGTAGTGCATAGCGTCGCTCGGATGCTGACGCCGGAGGCAGTGCCAGCAGCCTGGAAGGCGCACATCGTTCACCTGGGACCGGTAGCCCGCGAATGTACGCCGACGCTGGCCGATGCCTTCGGAGACGCCTTCGTAGGCATCACGCCACAGGGTTGGATGCGCTGTTGGGACGGCGCCGGGCATGTCAGCCGCTGTCGGTGGGAAGGTGCCGAGGCGCTATTGGCCCGCGCCGACGCGGTGGTGTTGAGCGAAGAAGATGTCGCCGGTGACACAGCCCTGATTGCCCATTACGCCGCCCAGACACGGCTATTGGTCGTGACGCAAGGGGCGGCAGGCTGTACCGTGTACACACAGGGCCGATCACGCCACTTCCCGGCACCGGCTGTGCACGAGGTAGATCCAACCGGCTCCGGTGATGTTTTCGCCGCCGCCTTTTTCGTGTGGGTGTACCGCCGGGGCGATCCCTGGGAAGCCGCGTGCTTCGCCAACTGCGTGGCCGCCCGCTCGGTCACGCGGACGGGATTGGATGGGACGCCAACTGCGGAAGAAGTCGCTCATTGCAAACAGGACGTGATGCGTCGTGTGCGTTCCATTACGACGCAACACGCACCCCGTAACACCACTCACACAGATAGAACCATCCCAAGAACATGACCATCATCTACACGCTGGCGAATCAGAAGGGCGGAGTTGGCAAGACCACTACGGCAGTGAACCTGGCAGCCTACCTGGCTCACTGGGGCCAGCGTGTGCTGCTGGTGGACATTGACCCACAGGCTAACGCGACATCCTGTCTGGGGGTTGACAAACGCTCTGTCTCACTCTCCACCTACGACCTGCTGGTGCGCGAAGTGCCCCTGGAACAGGTTGTGCAGTTGACCGGCCGCGTGCGACTTGACCTTGCCCCGGCCTCCCCGGCGCTGGCCGGCGCGACGGTGGAACTGATCAATCTACCCCAGCGCGAGCATCGCTTGCGCCAGGTCCTGGTAGGGCTCGACCAGCGTTACGATTATGTGCTGATTGACTGCCCGCCCAGTCTAGGCATTCTGACGGTGAATGGATTGGCCGCTGCTGCCGATGGGGTGATCATCCCCGTCCAGTGCGAGTACCTTGCACTGGAAGGCCTCTCGCAACTGATGCGCACGATCGAACTGGTGCGCCGCGCGCTCAACCCGCACCTGCGCGTGCGCGGGTTGGTGCTGACGATGTACGACACCCGCACGACGCTCTCGCGGCAAGTCACCGAGGAGGTACAAAAGCACTTCCCAGGCAAGGTCTTCAGAACGATCATCCCTCGCAGCGTCCGATTGAGCGAAGCGCCCAGTTACGGGGAGCCGATCATCTCGTATGCGCCCCAATCGGCGGGCGGGCTGGCCTATGCCGCACTGACCCAGGAATTGCTGGCAGGCGATGGGCGAACGGTGCCGGAAGGATCGGAACAGACAGCAGGATCACCGGCAGGACAGACGACGGATTGAGCACGATTGCCCTGAGAAGGGAGAGTCGAGTATGTCACCGCACAAGAGTGGACTGGGCAAGGGGCTGGAGGCGTTGATCCCCGTGGCCGAAGAAGCAGCGGCACAGGGCGTGATCGCGGTGCCCCTTACCTCTATCACACCCAACCCGCACCAGCCACGCGCCCCGATCCGTGACCAGGACCTGGTCGAGTTGGCAGCCTCGATCGAGGAGCACGGTATCATCCAACCGCTCATCGTCACCAAGGCAGCCGATGGCTACCGGTTGATCGCGGGTGAGCGGCGCTGGCGCGCCGCGCGGCTGGCAGGATTATCTACCGTGCCGGTCATTGTAAAGGACGTGGCCCCCAGCGAGATGCTGGAACTGGCACTGGTGGAAAACGTCCAGCGTGCCGACCTGAATGCATTGGAGGAAGCGCAGGCTTACCGCCACTTGATCGAAGAGTTCGGGCTGACACAGGACAAAGTGGCACGACGGGTCGGCAAGAGCCGGGTGGCGATCACCAACACCCTTCGGCTGCTGAAGGCAGCACGCGCCGTGCAGGAGGCACTGCTGGCCGACAAGATCAGCGAAGGCCATGCCCGCGCGCTCCTGGCGCTGGAGCGCCCAGAGGCTCAGGAAGCCGCCCTCAAGACGGTGCTGAAACAGGGCCTGAACGTCCGGCAGACAGAGGAACTGGTACAGCGCCTGCTCGGTGCCCATGCAGAGCGGCGACCTCGCCGCCGCGCCTCGCCGGAGACACGCGCGCTAGAAGCCAAATTCCGCGAGGTGCTGGGCACAAAGGTTAGTCTGAACCGCAGCGGGCAGAGGGGACGCATCGTCATCTACTTCTACTCTGAGGAAGAATTGGACGCGCTCTACAGGCGTATCGTCGGGGAGACGTGAGCGAAGAACCGGTCTCGTGATCACGGTGAACTGGCAAGTAACACGCCTTCTAGCGTCTTCTGATCGGGACCCAACACGACTGTGACGGCATCGCCCTGTCGGGATACACAGACAACATCCACCAAGCCTTGCCAGCAGGACCATCCCGCGACGGCCTGGCTTGCAGCGCCCTCGAAGCGGGCATTGGCGTAGGCCGTGTAAGCCTCCACGAATTCCTGGGCATCGGCGGGCCTATCCCAAACGGTGCGCAATAGCATCACCGTCCCGCCGGTCGCCTCATTGTGATACACCGCAACACGGTCTCCCCCCCACCCTTCAGCAGCGTGTCTTGCCTCACTACTGCTGAGGTAGTTATCCAGATAAAGGCTCAGCACGAATTCGCCAATCGTGGACTCGTAGATGAGGCTCCAACCACTCCCCAGTGTATCGCTCAGAGGCGCCAGTGAGACCATGACGGGCTGATCACCCGCCAGGTAGCGTTCGGGATGCAGGATGTGCTCCGTGGAGGCAGGAGGCGCTGCATAGGCACTGTTCACCAGTTCCCAGCCACCACGGTCATAGAGAGCCTTGACGAAATCCTGGCCCTCATTGTAGGGGAACTCGGAGAGTTCCCCCAGCACCGGCGGCGTCGAACCAGATAGCGGAAATGTGAGCCGCAAGTACTGATTTAGCCACTGGCGCGCTTCGTCTGCCGAGATGAAGGCTTTCACATACTGCTCCTGAAGCAGTGCCGCGTCTCCCTCGATCAGGGCGTCGAGCGCGAGGAAGCGATCACTGTACGCAGGTTCGCTGGTCATGCCCAGCCCCATCGCTTCAAAGTCGAAATGCTGATCAGTGAGTGCATGGGTGAACTCGTGGGCAAAGACCACTTGCTCCATCACGCCGAGCGTGTGGGCTTCGGTGACCAAGAAGATCTCTTCTGTATCAGGCATGTAGAAACCGGCAATCCACTGGTAGAAACTGCTACGCCAGAGTTCCAAGAGGTCTGTCTCAGGCTCCATGAAATCGAGGGCGGCAAGTGCAATAGCCAGAGGGCGAGCCTCCGTTTCCCACCTTTCGCCGATGAATGTGTCGGCATAGTGCCAGCGCAGTCGGAACCGGTCAACTTTCCAGCATGGTACAGAGCGCAGAGGCTCCAGGTCCCTTAGCCTGACAACCTCATTCTCGACTTGACCCAGCGTCTCTACTTCATGCGCGTTAAGCGAACGGGGTGTCGGCGTGGGCGTCGAGTACGGAGTCGGCGTTGGCGTCGGCGTCCAGGTGGGGATAGGGGTGATCGTCGGAATTCGCACCGGCGACGGCTGTCCCGCTGCCTGTTCAGCAGGCAATGCCCGCATGCTGTAGGCGAGCAATGAGCACACACACAGTACGACCACTAGATCACCCACAGCCAGCACCGCAAGGATGAGTTTCTGTTGCTTGGACACCTTTATATGACCTCCGCTACTGAACCATCCGGCGTCTTGGTGACTTCAATGCGCGTCGGGAAGGCATCCCGCAGTTCCTCAACATGCGTGATCACCAGCACACGCGCAAAGTCATCCTGGATCGCGTTGATGGCTTCGACCAGCCGCTCGCGCCCCTGGGCATCCTGAGTCCCAAAGCCCTCATCAATCACCAGCATCTGCAGTTGCGCCCCTGCCCGCCGCGCCAAAAGTCTGGAGAGCGCAATGCGAATGGCAAAGTTGACGCGAAATTGCTCGCCGCCGGAATAGTTCTCATAGGGACGGGTGCCCACTTCGTCGGCGATCTTGATCTCCAGAGTCTCGCGCATTTCGCCGGCCTGCGTCTCACGTTGGGTGTCGAAACGCACGTGCATGCGCCCGCCCGTCATCCGCGCCAACAGCCGATTGGCCTCTTCCTCGATCTCCGGCACGGCCGCCTCGATCACCATCGCGGGCACGCCTTTGACGCCAAAGGCCAGCCTGAGGTCCTCGTAGATGGACTGTTCGGCCGCCAGTTCCTCGCGCCGTTTGAGTTTGTCGGCGCGCTGTTGTTCGAGCGCCTTGCACGCCTCCAAGCGTTGCTGGGCGGCACCCAAACGCTGACGCGCAGCGGCTTCCTCTCCGCGCACGCGCTGCAATTCGGCCTCGACCGCCGGCGCCTCGCGCAGCCGCTCCCGCAATTGGTGAGCCTGCTGCTCCAGTTTTTCCCGCTGCGCCTGCTCGGCTTCGATCTGCTTGTGCAGTCGTCGTTCGTTCTTTTCCAGTTCTTTGAGCGCCGCCCGCTCTTCCTTGACACCGGCCTGCGCGGTGCTCAGACGCTCCTTTTGCTCGACAAAGATGCGCCCCTCATCTACCGCCAGGCTCGCCGCCTCGTGGGCCGCCGCGTCATAGCCCAGTCGCTCGGCCTCTTTCAATACCTGTGCCAACTGGCTACGCTCCTGATGAGCATAATCGCCGGTCTGCAAACGGCGCTCGATCTCGGCCAGTTGCCCCCGGACGTTCCCCAACTCTTCCGCCGCACGCTGCCCCTGCGCAATGCGCTCGGCCAGTGCTGCCTCCCGCCGCTGCAATGCAGGCCGGTCGCGCAGCAGGTCATCGCTGGCGGCGATCTGCTGCTCCAATGCTTGTGCCTGTTCGGCCAGTGCTTTGATTCTGGCTTGATTGGCGCGGTAGGTATCTCCTTTTGCCTGTCCCTCGGCCCGGAAATCGCCCAGCAGTTGCAGACGGTGTTCATCGGTGAGCGGTTGGGTGCACAGGGGACACTCGGCGCCGGCCTGCTCCAGCAAAGCGATCTTGTCTTTGATGGCGTCCATTTCGAGCCGCAGGGTCTCGTTGCGGGCCCGTAACTCGGCCTGTTGCTCGGCAATGCGCGCCAGGTCACCCTGCGCCGCCTCGCGGCTTGCGGCCAACTGCGCCAGGTGCGCCAATTGCGCCTGCACCTCCTCGTGCTCGGCCAACAGCGCCTTGTCGGCCAGGCGGCTTTCCAGTTCGGCGCAGCGTTGGGCGACGACCTCGCGCTCGGTCTCCAACCGATGGCGCTCTTCGGCGATCTGCGCCTCCAATGCGGCACGGCGCTCGCCGAGTTCCTTCGACTGGCGCAGTTTGTCGCCGAGTTCCCGTTCCCGTTCGAGGGCCTGCTGATAGGCACGGTAGCCCGCCTCGATCTCTGCGGCTTTGCCCAGCAGGCTCTCGTACTCGACCAGGCGCGTCTCCCGCGCCGCCCGCTCTTCGGCCAACGCGCCCAATTCACGCTGCGCCTGGGCCATACGCTCGTCTCGTTCGGCGATCTGGGCTTCGACGTGCCTAAGGTCGGCACGGGCTGCCTCGATCTGCTCATAGGCCGCCTGCGCCGCCTGGAGCGCCACGCCGAGGCTCTCGACGGCCGCCTGGGCCGCTTGTAGGTCGGCTTCATACGCGGGCCGGTGGACCAGTTCGCCTTCGATCTCTTGCAGGCGCAGTTCGATCACGTCAGCCTCGTTCCTGAGCGCCTGCAAGCGTTCTTTGGCGCGTTCCTCGTAGACGGCCCAACGGTCGAGGCCGAGGATGTTGCCCAGCACGCGCTTCCGCTCGGCGGGCGGTTTGACGGTGAACTCGTCGGCCCGGCCCTGGCGCAAAAAAGCCGAGTTGACGAAGGTATCATAATCAAGCCGCAGGACGTGCTCGATCTTGGCCTGGGTGTCGCGGATGGTGCTTTCGGCCAGGGAGCGCCATTTTCCATTGTCCTGGATCTGGAAATCGAGGAGAGTACTGCCGCGCCTGCCGGACTTGCGCCGACGCAGGATGCGATAGACCTGCCCGCCCAGAGCGAACGTGAACTCGACGGCCATCTCATCGCTGCCCAGCCGGATCAGGTCATCGTCGCGTTTGGCGCGCGCCTGTCCCCACACGGCCCAGGTGATGGCGTCGAGGAGCGCCGATTTGCCCGCGCCGTTCTCGCCGGCCAGGCAAGCGACATGGATGCCGGCGAAGTCGAGTTCCGCCTGGCGGTAGCACATAAAGTTGGTGAGGGAGAGGTGTTGGGGGATCATGTGGTTGGTTAGTTGGTTAGTTGGTTGGTTAGTTGGTTGGTTGGTTGGTTAGTTGGTTGGTTGGTCGATCGGTCGTGAACTGTGAACCGGATTCCCGAACCGGATCCCCGAACCGGATCCCCGAACCGGATCCCCGAACCGGATCCCCGAACCGGATCCCCGAACCGGATCCCCCGAACCGGATCCCCGAACTTGTTCGGGGGGCTATGCCCCAACACGTTGGGAGAACCGGATATGCCCCAACAAGTTGGGG
>FWPU01003782.1_pt1 | contig 29521 bp, 24 predicted proteins | sample 2228361 | NCBI WGS metagenome assembly FWPU01 (sample SAMEA103939777, study PRJEB20133) | metagenome | reverse complement strand
ATGCACGACGTGGAGAACATCCCCAAGCGCGAGATGCTCAACTGGGAACGCGAGCTGGTGGGCCTCTATGTGACCGATCACCCCCTTAAAGCGGTTATGGGGCAACTGCAACACATCATCTCGCATACCAGCGCCGACCTGATCGAAGCGGGCGAAACCATACAGGGGCAGCCGGTCACCGTCGCCGGCCTGGTGACCAGCCTGCGCACCTTCCTCACCAAGCGCGGCGAAGCGATGGCGGTGATGACCATCGAGGACATCACCGGCACGATCAGCGCTGTCATGTTCCCACGCACCTGGGCTGACTATCAAGATATGGTGGACGAAGACGCGGTGCTGGTGGTACGCGGCAAGGCGGATATGTCGCGCGGGGATGTACAGGTGATCGTGGACTCAGTGACGCAGAACTTCGAGGTGATTCAGCCCGCCGATCAGCCACCGCTGACGCTGTCGCATAACCCGCTTTGGCTGCGCGATGCGGAAGCGGCGGGCGAAAACGGCGAGAATGGCGGCATCTACGACGAAGAAACGGGCGAGGTCGTCGCCGACAGCGCTGTCTCCCTGGCGCGCGAGGAGCATCAGGAAAGCGCTCCGTCTCCGTCTGAGACGGTGACGCCTCCGGCAGTGCCGGATCACCTCCTCACCGACCGCGAGGTACCCCCTTGGCTGGAAGAAGAACTGGATCAGGAAGGCGACTGGGCCACAGTGTCCCGTGCCGCGCCTCCGCCGCCCGTCCGCCGGACAGAGCCACCCCCGACAGTCGAAGCGGATGCGCTGCCGCCTGTGCCCGCCCGTCGGGAGCGCGCGGCGCAGCCGGCGGCGGCTACACCGCAACCGCGCCGTCGGCTCACGCTGATTGTCACGCGCTCCGGCGATAGCACCGCCGACCAGCGTAAGCTGCGCTGGCTGCACGGCGTCCTGACCGAGTATCCGGGCCAGGATCGTTTCCGCTTCATCGTGCAGGGGGGCGGGCGGCGCGCCTGCCTGGACTTCCCCAATCACCCGATCCAGATCAATGAAGAAGCCTTGCAGCGGGTGATCAGCAAGCTCGGTGAAGAAAACGTGATCATCGAAGAGCTGCCGGAGTAGCGAACTGGGCGAGAGCAGCGAGGCTGGGGGATGAGGTATGGCGGCAAGTGCGCTTGATGCGCTCATCAGGGTGGGGGTGCATGTCAGTTTGGGGGCAATGGTCTTGAAGCACAGAGACGCCGAGAACGCAGAGGAGAAACATCTCAAAAAACTGTGACTTGTCTGTGGCCCCTGTGGTGAATTCTGCCCCAAACCAGAAATACATCCGTTGGCGTGAGACCCATTCCCCTCCCGAATGGTCTATAATAGGGATAGGCTGACCCGTTCAGCAGCCGGCCCGTCGTGGTTCATGCGGTCTGACAGGCGTGGCGTGTATGCGCCGCGCCTCCCGGTATCGAAGGCAGTATGCACGGAGATAGAAGGGAGTACACGATGAACACACGAGGTATCTATTCCCGCGATGGTGAAATGCTCGGCTATGTGGAAGGCACCCGCATCTACGATCTGCAGGGCAATCAGACGGGCGTGGTGCAGGGGCAGGTCGTCTACGATCTGCACGGCAAACGGCAATGGACAATCGATCGGGATGCGCTGCTGGACGTGCACGGCCAGGTGATCGGCTATCTGGGCGAGCCGGTCTCGCGCGACTTGTTGTGACGCGCCTCAAGGGAGAAACCGCATGAGCGCACAGAAGGTTGAGAAGCTGAATTCGATGCGCCTGCTCGAAGCGCAAGGCGTGGCTTACCAGGTACACACCTACGACGAGAAGATCACTGATGGGGTGGGGGCGGCCCAGGCCATGGGCTTCCCGCCGTCACAGGTTTACAAGACGCTGGTCGTCCAGTTGAAAGGCGGCTACGCGCTGGTGATGATCGCCGCCGATCAGACGCTCGATCTCAAGCGCTTCGCCAAAACCATCGGGCAGAAGAAAGTGAGCATGCCCACCAAGCGCGGCGCGGAGATGGTCACCGGCCTGAAGACGGGCGGCATCGGCGCGCTGGCGCTCACCCACAAGCGCTGGGAAGTCTACCTGGACGAGGCAGCACGACAACACGAGACCATCCTGGTCAATGCCGGGCAGCGGGGGGTCAACCTGGAAGTGAAAGTAGACGACCTGGTGCGCGTGCTCAATGCCAAAGTGCTCAGGCTGACCGGCGCGGTGACGGACACGCCAGAGAAAGAACAGACATAGCGGACAGCGCACCTGTCTGACACGCAGGCCCCGACGAGCGCCTTTCCTCGCCGGGGCCTGTCGTTTGCCTGGCTGCGACTACTTGCCAGAGGGCAGGTAGGAGCGCAGTTTCTCGGCCAGGTTGCTGAGGGGCATGGTTTGCAACCACACCTTGCCCGGCCCGGTGATGGTTGCCAGGAACAGCCCTTCGCCGCCGCCCAGCCAGTTCATCACCCCTTTGATCATGGTGATATCGTAATCGCAGGTTGGCTCGTACATGGCGATGTGCCCCGGATCGATCTTGAGCCGCTCGCCCGGCTTCAGTTCGACCATATGCACCTCACCAGCGACCTCCACAAAGGCCGTGCCCGGCCCGGTGAGTTTCTGCAAAATGAAGCCTTCGCCGCCGAACAGGCCTGTGCCCAGGCGCTTGCGGAAGTGCATCTCCAGTTGTACTGAGTCCTCGGCGCACATGAAGGCGTCTTTCTGGCAGATCATGCTGTAACCGGCCTTGAGGGTAAGGGGGATCACTTTGCCCGGACTTTCCGGCGTGAAGGTGATCATGCCCTGCGGCGCAGTGCAGGTGTAGGTGGTCAGGAACAGGCTTTCGCCTGCCAGCATCCGTCCCAGCGCCTTGCCCAGGCCTCCGCGCCCGCTGGTTTTCATCTCGATGCCATCGCTCATCCAGGCCATGCCGCCGGATTCGGTGTAGATGGATTCGCCCTGTTGCAGGCGGATTTCCAGCGATTGCATCACCGTGCCGTGAATGGTGTATTCCATAGCTGTCGCTCCTATGCTGGCCTTCTCATCGCTGCAGATTCTACTCCAAATACGTCGGCTGCGCCGAAGGCATGGCGGGCAAAGAAACGCGGAGAGCAGTCGCCTGGACTGCCCTCCGGGATGAACATCGGTCGTGCAAGAGGTCGAACGTTACATCAGGAACATCGGCATACCGAAGACATGACGCACCTTGGGCCGATATTCTTCCACGTCGTACAGCTCGGCCACGTTGACCCGCTTGACGCCCTGCATGATCGTGCTCAGGTTGATGTCTGTGTACAGACCGCGCTGCAAGGCCACCATCCGGCCAAAGCGCCCCTGTTCCACCAGGCTCATGGCCATCTGTGCGTAGTTGGCCGCCACCATCAGGTCGAGCGAGTCCGGCGCGCCAGAGCGCATCAGGTAGGCCACCTGCTGATAGATGATATTCTGGTGCGTGATGTCCTTCAGCAGGCTGCCGACTACCGCGCCGATACCGCCTAGCTTCTTGTGGCCATAAGCGTCTGCCTCGCCGCGCTCGATGATCTCGCCTTCGATCATGCGCGCGCCTTCGGAGATGGTGAGCATGGCGTAGTTGCTGGGGTTCTCGCGCTTGTCCTTGAGGATCAACTCGGCCAGGCGGTGAATGTCGAAGGGCACCTCGGAGATGATGGCGCGATCCACACCGGCCAGGTAGGCAGCAATGAGCGAAGTCTCGCCAGAGTTGCGCCCAAACAGTTCGATCACGGCGATACGCTCGTGCGAACCGGCGCTGGTGCGCAGGTTGTGAATGAACTCCACCGAGCGCGTGACCGCCGTCGAGAAGCCGATGCAGTAGTCCGTGCCGTAGACATCGTTGTCCATCGTCTTGGGGATAGCCACCACCTTGACGCCCTCGCGGTGCAGGCGCTCGCCGTAGGAGAGCGTGTCGTCACCGCCGATGGGGATCAGCACGTCAATGCCCAGGTGTTCCAACACTTTCAGCACGTGCTCGGTGTAGTCATACACCACGCGCCCATGTTTGTCTTTGTGCTGTGGAGCAGAGACGCCCTTCAGATGCTCCGGAATGCTGTCTTCCAGCACGTTGGCCGGGTTGGTACGCGATGTGTGCAGGAAAGTGCCACCGGTACGATCTACCGTGCGCACGCGCTGCTTGTTCAGCGGGATGACCCAGTGCAGCTTTTCTTCCTCGCTGGCTTCCGGGTTGTAGTTCAGCAAACCGGCCCAGCCGCGCCGGATGCCGACAATTTCGTGCCCGGCGTCTTCCGCGCGGTACACGATCTGCTTGATGCACGGGTTGAGGCCGGGGACATCACCACCGCCCGTGAGCACACCAATACGCAACATGTAAGTCTCCTCCAGTCTGCAATAGCGGTTTTACTCGTCCAGGCGACTGCCGGGGAGAACAGCGCCTGCCATCCACGATCGAAGATGCGCAGATACGCACACCGTCTCGATTATACCGGCTTCGAAACCATTTGCTCTAGACAAAACTCATAAATCAGGGTGCAGGTGCGCACCATTCAGAGACCGTGTGGAGAGGCGTCTGTTAAGCCGCTCAACCACAAAACCCTTCGCTCTGATAGAGACTGAAGAAGCTGTTGGCCGGAGACATTGACTTCCATAAAACGATTAGCATTTGTATTTCCGCACGGTCTCTCAGGCAAACAAAGCGGACCGTTTCCCGACCTGCCGAGAAACGGCCCGCTCCGAATACGCCGGCGCCGGGTCAGTCAGCGGGCCAGAATTTCCGCCATCTGAATGTATTCTTCAGAGACAGAACGCTGTTTGGTGGTGGCGTCTTCCAGGCTGACAGTGCCGATCTCGCGGCCATGCAGGCCTACCATCACGCCTCTCTCGCCTGCCAGCAACAGTTCGACCGCCCGGCAGCCCAGGCGCGTGGCCAGCAGACGATCGAAGGCGCTGGGGCTGCCTCCGCGTACCACATGCCCTAGCACAGTCACGCGCACCTCGAAGCCGATCTCGTGCTGTTGCAGGTATTCGGCCACTTCGTGAATCTTAGGCGTGGCCCCCTCGGCGATGACGCCCATGGCGTGGCTCTTGCCTTTCATATAAGCATTCTCCAGCACCTTGCCGATCGCTTCGAGCGTGGTCGGGTGCTCCGGGATCATGACGAACTCTGCGCCGCCCAGGATGCCCCCCATCAGCGCCAGGTAGCCGCAGTTGCGACCCATGACTTCCAGCAGGAAGCAGCGCTCGTGACTGGCTGCCGTGTCGCGCAGCTTGTCAATGGCGTCGAGGATGGTGTTAAGCGCCGTGTCGGTGCCAATGGCCATGTTGGTGCCCCAGATGTCGTTGTCAATGGTGCCAGGGACACCGATCACCGGGAAACCCAGGTTGTGCAGTGCCAGCGCGCCCCGCAGACTGCCGTCTCCCCCGATGACAATCAGGCCCTCAATGCCGTGCTCGTTGAGCCGCCGCAGGCCGCGCTTCTGGCCCTGAATGGTCATGAATTCCTGGTTGCGGGCGGTTTGCAGAATCGTGCCGCCGCGCCCGATAATGCCGCTCACGTCGCGCGAGGTCAGGCGCTCGAAGTCGCCTGCCAACAGGCCCGTATACGCCTGACGAATGCCGTACACTTCTACACCTGCCGCCGCCGCCGTGCGGACGACAGCGCGGATTGCCGGGTTCATGCCCGGCGCATCGCCACCGCCGGTCAAGACCGCGATGCGTCTCATGCTCGGTATGCTTGCCATAGATAGTCGTCGCTCCTGTTCCTCAGCCAGGTGTTCGGGGCACGGAAGACGCTGTTCCCTGGCCGCGCCCAAACGACCGGCGATTATACCACTCGCAGGTGGCCCTGGGGATTAGAGTCTCTTTATTTTCACCGAGGCAATGAGGGCGTCAATATCGTCTTTGTAGTGATTGACCAAATCGGTTGGCAGTTGTAGCGTCCACTGAATGCCCGTCTCGCTGTCAATCGGCGTGACAAAGATCACCGTGGTCTGTTGCGTGGGTGCGATGACGTTCTTGAGCGTCAGATCAGGTGGCATCGGCCTTGCGCTGTCGGTGCGGTAGCCGCACAACCCGCCTTCATACTCGTACACGGCTGTGTACTGCCGCTGCTGCTGTTGCTGTTGTACGGTGGGGCAGTCGAAGTCGCCTTGCTGTCGCTCACTGGCGTTGAGACGCAGCACCGTCGGCCCGCTGACGCCATCGCTGGGCGCACCGAGGAGCACTGCCGGGTCAACCTCGACGATGACGAATTCGTCAGCGGTGCTCTCGAAGCTCTTCCAGGTCATCGTTTCGTCAGCGAAGGGGATGCCCTGATCGAGGATATCGCGCCAGACTTTCCACATCTCGTTGTTGGCGTCGGCCAGGTACCAGCTACGAGGGGTCTTCAGCGAGATCTCATAGCCCGTGCTTTCCAGGCGGATGGTCTTGCGACCCAGGTCGTTGGGCAGCCAGGCCGCGGGCACGTCGAGTGGCCCCAGGCTGACCGGCGCGAGACTCAGCGCACCGCAGGCGATCGCTGGCAGCACGATGATCAGGATCAGCGCCACCAGGCAGCTTTGCCAGCAACCACACCCCATGCAACCAAAGCATCCCGGCAGACCGCAGCCGAACGGCCCGCGCCGTTTCTTTTCGACGTATTCGACGCGCACCTGCGCTTCGGGGGGCGTCATGGGCCGGCCCATGACCGGCGGAGGGGTATAGGCGGGCGTGTAGGGCGGTGATTCCTGAGCGGGCATGCCCACATAGACGCCCTCATAGGCGGAGGGGTGAGGCGGTGCGGACGGCGCAGCAACGCCAGGGGTGGGGATGCCTGGAGGGGCAGCAGGGCGGGCGTACTGCTGCCGGAACTGGTCGAGCAAGGCGCGCGCCTGCTGATTGGCCGGGTTGATGCGCAGCACTTCGGTCAGGGCGCGTTCATACTCGGCCTGATCGGCGGCTACGGATGCCAGCCACAGCCACGCGACCTCAGTATCGGGCGAGGTCTGCAGATATTGCCATAGCAGACGACGCGCTTCCTCGCGCTGACCCGCCTGCGCGAGTTCCACTGCCTGATGAAGGATTGAGGTCATCTCGTTCTGCCTCCTGCCGCGCCCTGCGCAGCCCGCCAAAGACTATTCTAGGGGATTGCATGACGCTGAGGATTATGCTCCGATTTTCGCTACGCACCAAGTTGTCGTCACGCCTTTGCGCAGAGCACCGGCGTACAACCGGCGCTATACTCAGGCATAGGGTTTCGACGGAAAACGAGGAGGGGCATCATGTGCCGCAGACTGGGATACGCGCTGCTTCTAATGGCTGTGCTGGCGTTGTTGGCCGTGCCCGCGCCCGCTCGTGCCGCGAATGCACTGGGGCCGCGCGCCATGCTCTACGCCTACTACAACCTGATCAACACGCGCAACTACTGGGCGGCGTATCAGCAGTGGGTCAACCCGCCGCGGACTTACGCCGAATTCGTGGCGGGCTATGGCGACACCGCCTCGGTCGCAGCGTACTTCGGCGGCTTCCAGCCTGGCGTAATCAATGGCATCGAAGGGCGCGTGCCAGGCGTGCTGATCGGCTACCGCACCAACGGCACGGTAGCCGCTTTCAGCGGTTGCTACCAGGTGCGCTACAACCCCGCTGGTGTGGGCATGGCACAGTGGCTGATCACGGGCGCGAACTTCCGCCAACTGCCCGCTGTGCCCGATCAAGCCACTATCTGGCAACAGACGCTCGATATGTGGTGCTACGGCGCGCCCTACTCTGAAAGCTACGCCAGTGTGCAGCAAATGCTGCTGGACTATATTGAGGCGGTCAACCGGGGCGACTACGCCGATGCCTACGCGCTATGGATCGCCCCGCCGCAGTCGTATCAGCAGTTTGTCAACGGCTGGGCCGACACCAGCGAGACGGTGCTATTCTACGGGAGCTACCAGTACAGCGGTCTGCTCAGTGGAGCGGAGACGGGACGGGTGCCGGTGGTGATGCTCGGTTATCACACGGACGGGAGCCTGGTAGCGTATCAGGGGTGCCTGGGAGTGAACTACAATCCGACCCTGGCGCGGCGCTGGAGCCTGTACCGCGTCTATCTGCGTCCACTGCCTTTTGTGGAAACGCCCGACGCCTATAGTGTCTTCAACGCGCTGGTGGCATCGTGTTATTGAGAGACCATGCGGAAACCTCACCCCCCTGGCTCCCTCTCCGTAAATGGTTCGGGGCCGGACAATGATCGAGAAGACATAATGATTGGCCCGCCTGGTTTACCTCACCCCTCGCCTCGCTGCGCTCGGCTTGAGGCGCGTCAGCACCGAGTGGGGCTGAGGTAAAACCGCAGAAGGACTTCTCAAACGGCCTTTTTGAGGGACAAGGCAGACCTGTCGAAAGGCTTCTCGAAGGGTCTCTCAACGCGGCAACGGCAGGCTGATGGTGAACGTGCTGCCATGGCCTTCTTCGCTCTCCACCCATACCTGGCCGTTGTGGGCGTGCACAATTTGCTGCACGTTGTAGAGGCCCAGCCCGCTGCCATCGAAGCGCCCGCGATGTGCCCGGTAGAAGCGCTCGAACAGGTAGGGCAGGTGATCGCGGGCGATGCCGATCCCCTGATCGCTGACAGAGATGAGAGCGCAGTGCGAGTCGCGGTCGGCACGCAGGCATACCGTGATTGTCCCGCCCTCTGGCGAGAACTTGACGGCGTTGCCGATCAGGTTATCCAGGGCGCGGGTCAGACGATTGTAATCGGCCTCTACGGTGAAATCGCCCTCTTCTGCCTCGAAGTGGAAAGAGAGATTGGGTTTGCGGCGGTGCACCACTCTGGCCGAATTGACTACCTGTGCGCACAGATCGCTCAGATTCACCGGCCCCAGTTGCAGGTTGTCACGGCTGATCGGTTCGGCAGCCATGATGTCCTGCGTCATCTGCTCGATGGCCTTGCTGCGCCGGATGATATGGTCGAGCACGTCGCGTTGCGCCGCCGTGACCGGCCCCAGGTCGCCCTCATAGAGCATACCGGCATAGCCATAGACAATCTGCAGCGGGCTGCGCAGGTCGTGACTCACCTGGTAGACCAGTTCCTTGCGCAAGGTGTCTTGCGCCTGCAGGCGACTGTTGGCCTCGGCCAGTTCGCTGGCGCGCTGACGGGTTTCTTCCAGCAGGCGCAACATCTCGATTGCGGCGGCGATCTGCCCGCCGGCGATGGTCAGCACACGCTCATGATCGGGGGTGAAGGCGTGCGGGCTGCTGCTGTCAATGCCCAGCGAACCGATTGTCCGTCCGCGCACGATCAGCGGAATCACCAGCAGGGAGCGGATGTTGGGTTCGATGATGCGGAAGTTGGGATCGGCATAGGTATCCGGCACATAGATCGCCCGTCCGGTGGCCACAACCTTGCCTCCCACATATTCGCCGTATTTGAAGCGCGCTGCCCGGATCATCTCTGGTGACAGGTTGGCTCCCGCGCTGGTGATCACATCGCCGGTCGCCTCATCGAGCAGGGCGATGGAGGCCGAGTAACAGTGATACACCTCCCGCACCGTGTTGACCGCCACATCGAGCACCTCTTGCAGGCTTTGCAGCTCGCTGACGCGGCGGGCCAGTTCGTGCAAGGCGCTCACTTCCGCCAGGTTGCGCCGCAGCTTTAGCGTGTACCAGGCGTTCTCGAAAGCTGTCGCTGCCTGCAGGCAGAACAGATCGAGGATGCGGCACATGTCGGAGCGGAAGAGGTGAGGTTGCCGGTAGAGCACGCCCAATACGGCAAAGGTAGTCTCGCCGCGCGCTACCGGTATCAAAGCGCCGGCCACCCCATCCCACATGTCGGTGAACCCCTGGCGCAGCGCCTGCTGCTCCTGAGCTATATCTGTCACGAAGCACGCTTTGCCACTGCTGAAGGCCTGCGCCACCAATGAGGGGGTCTCGCCGCTGAGGGCCGCCGGCTCACCGGGCGGGCTGCTACACTGCCATATCTCGCCCGCTTCTCTGAACTCTGCGCCGATGTACAGGCGCACTTCGTCCGCCCCGAAGAGTTCTGCCGCCGCGCGGGTGAGGGTCTGTGCGATGGCGCGCGGGTCTTGCAGAACGGCCAGTTCCAGGCTCATGCGGTGCAGGGTTTCCAGCGCGCGGAGCCGTTCTACCGTCTGATCGTACAGGCGGGCGTTGCGCACGGCGATGGCTACCGCGCCCGCGATCGTCTCCAGCATGTCAATGTCGTCTTGCGAGTAGCTGTGCGGCTCGTAGCTCTGCACCGAGATGACGCCGACGGCCTCATCGTGAGCGATGAGCGGCATCATCAGGATACTGCGCGGCAGTTCGCCCTGAACGATCATCTCCGGCGGCAGGGGGTCTGTCATGGTATCGTGAATGATCAGCGGGCGACGGGTACGCAGCACCAGGCCGGTGATGCCAGCCGAGGCGGGCTGGAATTCGTCGGGGCGGGGTTGGCCGAAGTCATACGACCCCACCAGGTGCACCATATCGGCCTCGGCGTCGAGCAGGCCGATGAAGAACGTCGTCGTGTCCATCAGGCGGCTGACGTTCTGATAGACCAGTTCGAGCACGCTGCGCAGGTCTAGCTGACTGATAGCCTGACTGACCTCGCTCAGTACGCGGAAACGTTCGGCCCGGCGCTGCTCGTCCTGATACTGACGGGCGCTGTGCAAGGCCGCCGCGACCTGTGTCGCCAGGGCGTGCACCAGTTCGGCGTCTTCCTGGGTAAACTGATGCGGGTCGGGGCTGTCCAGATTCAGTTCGCCCATGAACTGCCCGCCGTGAATCAGCGGCGCGCCCAGCCAACTGCGAATGGGCCGGCTGCCGGGTAGCCGGGTCCAGCGCGGATCGGTCTCGGTGTCATCAATGAGCAGGGGCCGTCCGGTCTCGCGCATGATCTGACTGGTGAGGAATTCGGGCAGATGATCTTCGATCCGCGAGCGAAAGTGCTCGATCTGATCGGCTACCCAGCGCCGCACCAGGATCGAATCGTCGCGCTCCAGCACGTAGAACGTGGCGACAGCGCAGGGGATCAGCCGGTGAATCTCGCGCAGCACCGTATCAATGAGCTGCTCGACATCGAGCATGGCGGCGACTGCCGCCTGAATGGCGTAGAGGGTCGCCAGGCGATCGCTGATCCGCTCGATGACGTGATGCAAGACCAGGAATTCGTCGCGACCGGGGAGTCGCCACACCGAAGCGCGGATGGGAATACGACGACCCTGCGCCGTCTGCATAACCAGGGGGAAAGTATCGTACAGGCGCTGAGGATCGCTCACCAGAGCCTGCCAGCGCGCCTGTACAGCGGGCCGATTCTCTGGCGCGGCAAAACGTAGCGCATTCCGCCCGGTGATTTCTTCGACCTTATACCCGTAGTAGGCAGCCGTGGCAGGGGTAATGAAGCGGATCACGCCATCAGCCGCGACGATAGTGACGGCGGCAGACAGCTCGCCAGGGGCATCAAACGCATCGAGTGAGAAGGAGTCAGTGGCCTGAGTCATGCGCAGCCATCCTCTGCCACCGTCTGGGCGGGACAAACTGTCTGTTCACGGGCATTCGGTCGCTCAAATCGAGGGACTTATTATGGTTTCGAACCATAATCATACTGCAGAATCATTCGACGCGCGAAGCACAGAACACAAAAAGCAAGGGGGCGTGCAAAATGCGATGAGCAGTTTGCTGTAGCTGGTTTACCTCAAACCCAGCCTCGCTGCGCCCGGCTCGCGGCTCCTCTCTTCACTCCAATGTGCTCACTTCTACAGGTATTGTCTGGGTCGCCTCACGAGTATAATGGCAGGCCATGTCATAGAGTTCAGGGGAGGAGGCTGGGTTGGCTGACCGGTCTCGACGGGTACGAAGTGTTATTCTGCGCGCCTTCCTGATCTACAGTGTGCTTTACACCCTCACCTCGGTGCTCTTCGATCACTGGGGTACCAAATACACCGGCCTGTCAGAAGCGGCCTGTGCTCCACAGTTCATCGGTATGCCTTCCGACGAGAGTTTCCGGCAGCGTCTGATCGATCAGTTCGCCCCCACATTGGTCTTCTCGCTGGGAGAACCGTCCGACTTGGAAAAAGAGGTGATCGTCCCCTATCAGATCGTGCCCGATAGAGACGACAACGGGCGCTACGTGTGGCGCGGGGCCGTCGCCTATGAGATAGATTACGGCGCATCCGCCTCCAGCATCCGAATCGGTCTGGGTGCAGAGGGGCGTTCTTTCTCGCTCTCCAAGTCGGTGATCCGGGTGTTGGGGTGGGCTTTTGGCCTGGCCGATATAGATGCACACTTTGGCGATGTGGAGATGTTCGAGGTCTACCTGAAACCCGCCGAAGAGGATGGGTACTGGCAGATTGACAGGCTCACACTGTTCCCGCATGGCAACGCCAAAGACTATCCCGCCCGCGCCATCCGCTGCTTCCGCGACTCGCCGATCCTGTACGTTAGCCGCGGCAAGCATGCCACGTATCCCTCGCTGCGGGAATGCAATCATGCCAGTGTAGCGCAACGACGGGGCCTGCACCTCATCGCGGAACAATGCAGTATTGGTCAGCTTTACTATCTGGTGACCTCCCCGGAGTTCGACGTAGGCGACAGCGCCAACCCCATCAACATCTTCGAGACTTCGTCCACCATCCTGGAAAACGAGGTCTTCGTAGGGGAAGACGCCTGGGGTAACTGTTTCTACGGCGGGCATGGCGACCGCGAGAGCCTGAGACAAAAACCCTGCCGGGCCAGATTTCGCTGGTGGTAATGCGCATTCTGGCCATCACTGGCCCGGCAGCGTCACCGCCTCAGGGCACTACCAGGTTTATTGAGGTTTCAGCGTAACAACGCTTGCAGAGCGGCAAGCTGCTCCTCGGGATCGAAGATCGCCCGCACGGGGATTTCGAAGCCCTCTATCACAACGCTCTGAATCGTGCCCGACCGGATTTTGACCGACAACTCATAACTTTCCCCGCGCAGTACATATTGTTCGACTGTCTCCTGGTCGGGATCGACCAACCAATATTCCGCGACTCCGTGTAGCGCATAGTCTTCGAACTTGACGCCACGATCAATCGCCTCGGTCGAATCCGAGAGCACTTCCACCACCATGTCGGGCGCCGGGAAGCGCGTCTGGTCTGGGACAAAGGTTGACGCCTTGGCCTGTCCAAAGAAACAGATGTCTGGTTCGTAGTCATTACGGGTCAACGAGACCATCAACTTCTCATGCCCCACATATCCCAGGGCACGCCGCTGCGCGTAGGCTTGCAGCAAAGCGAACAGATTCTCGCTGGCCCGGCTATGCCGCCACTTGACTGGAGTCTGCACGACGATCTCTCCATTGATGAATTCCGCCTTCTGCTCCTCGGTTATCTCGTCATAGAAGCGCTGCCGTTTTTGTTGTTCGGCCTGCAGGATCGCCTGAAGCTGCTGCGTCACTTGGGGCAGGCGCGGAGAGCGCATCAGTTGCTCGATGATCTGATCTGAGAGCAGCGGGATCGTTGGGCCGGTCATGAATTCCCTCCCTATGGCTTACCACTATTGTATCGTAATTGCGTGTTCAATCGCCGTCTCCCTTCTGCTATAATCCTCGCGCGGCACCTGTGCCGCAATACTGAGGAGAGACACCCGTGACCGAGCAACAAGACTCCGTGCGCGTGCGCTTTGCCCCCAGCCCCACCGGGCCGTTTCACATTGGCGGGGCGCGCACGGCGCTGTTCAACTGGCTGTTCGCCCGCCATCACGGCGGCAAGTTCATCCTGCGCATCGAAGATACCGACCGCAAACGCTACGATCCGGATTCGCTGCGGCTGCTCCTGGACGGTTTGCGCTGGCTGGGCCTCGACTGGGACGAAGGGCCAGAAGTCGGCGGCCCCTATGGCCCCTATTTCCAGTCCGAGCGGCTGCATCTGTATCAGTATTGGGCCAACTGGCTGGTCGAGCAGGGACACGCCTATCGCTGCTATTGCAGCGAGGAGCGGCTGGAAGCCCTCCGCCAGCAGCAACTGGCCGCTAAACAAGACCCCGGCTACGATCGGCACTGCCGCAACCTGACTCCCGAAGAGCGCGAGCGCCTGCACCAGGAGACCGGCGGCCAATTCGTCATCCGCTTCAAGATGCCGCTGGACGGCGAAACGACCGTGCATGACCTGCTGCGCGGCGATATCACTTTCGACAACCGTCAACTGCAAGACCTGGTGTTGCTCAAGTCCGACGGCTACCCCACCTATCATCTGGCCAATGTGGTGGACGATCACCTGATGGCGATCAGCCATATCCTGCGCGCCGAGGAATGGATCTCGACCGCGCCCATTCACAAGAACCTGTACGATGCCTTTGGCTGGCCAATGCCGCAGATCGCGCATCTGCCGGTGATCCTCAACCCCAGCGGCAAGGGCAAGCTCTCCAAGCGCAGCGTGGCCTTTTCCGAAGGTGGGCGCAAGATACCCGTGCTGGTGCACGAATTCATTGAGGGCGGCTATCTGCCAGAAGCAGTGGTGAATTTCCTGACCAACATCGGCTGGAGCTTCGGCGACGACCGCGAAGTGTTCACCGTGCAGGAGACGATCGAGCGCTTCGACCTGTCGCGCGTCAATCCGGCGGGCGGCGCTTTCCCCATCGAAAAGCTCGACTGGCTCAACGGCGTCTACATCCGTGAGATGGCCGACGACGAGCTGGCGCGGCGGCTGCTGCCCGTCTTCGAGAAGGCGGGCTATCCGGTAGACCTGGAGCGAATGCGCCGCGTCGTGCCGCTGATCAAGGTGCGCATCAAGACGCTCAACGACGCGCTAGACATGGCCGGGTTCATCTTCAAACCGTCGTTCGCCCCGCCCCCTGCCGACCAGATCATCCAGAAGGGCATGGACGCGGCGAGCACCAAAGCTGCCTTGCAGGCGGCTGCCGATCGCCTGGCCGCGCTGCCCGACTTCTCCGCAAAGACCCAGGAAGAAGCGCTGCGAGCGCTGGCCGCCGAACTGAGCCTGAAGACCGGACAACTCTTCGGGGCATTGCGGGCCGCGACAACTGGGCAGCAGGTTTCGCCGCCGCTGTTCGAGACGATGGAAGTGCTGGGCCGCGAAGAGTCGCTGAAGCGCATCCGGCAGGCCATCGCGCAGCTTTAGAGGCTTAAACCGCAGAGGGCGCAGAGGGGGGTACGGAGGTTGCGGTTTTCTCTGTATTTCCTCTGCGTTCTCTGCGCCCTCTGCGGTGAAAAAAACTCTCCCCTAAGCGCTAGCGGTAGATGCGCGCCAGGAGCCGATCAGTGAGCGCGGGGAAGCGCCGTCCTGCCCACACCAGCAGGCTATCCTGCCAACGCAGGGTCATGGTGCGCGGGCGACGCTCCAGGGCGCGGGCGATCCCACCGGCGACCTGTTCGGGCGTCATCGTCGGCCATCTGGAGGCGACGCGGCCCGGCTGCCCCAGCCGCTTCTCGGCGAACTCGGTATGCGCCTGCCCTACCCATAGCACCGTGACGTGAATGCGGTCGGCGCGCAGTTCGCCGCGCAGGGAGCGCCCCAGCGCGTCTACGGCGGCTTTGCTGGCGCTGTAGGCCGCCACATATGGCCCCGGTACCGGCCCCAGCACCGACGACACCAGCACGATATGTCCGCCGCCGCTCGCGCGCATGGCGGGCACCGCCGCCCGCACACTGTGGATCACCCCGTCAATGTTGGTGCGCAACACCGTCTCGATATCCGACCAGGGCGCTTCGATCAGCGGGCCGCGTTGCCCCACACCTGCGTTCGCTACCAGCACATCCAGCCGGTTGAACTGAGCCAGTGTCAGCGCCACCGCCCGCCGCATGGCCTCAGCGTCCGTCACGTCGGCGGGGATGGGCAGGATCGTCCCCGGCAAGCCGCGTGTCTCGGCCTCCTGAGCCAGCGCCGTCAGCAGATCGGCGCGCCGCCCGGTGACCGTCACCCGATCGCCCAGCGCAGCGAAGAGCAACGCCGTCGCGCGGCCAATGCCCGACGATCCGCCAGTGATCAGCAGCACGCGGGGCGTCTCGGCGGGTAGAAAGAGCTTGCGCATCGTCTCCACGTCAGAACTCCAGCGGGCGTCGGGTCAGTACGGTCGTGCCACCACGCCCCAGACGTTTTCAGCCACGTCTTCCGCCGCCCCGCCCTCGAAGGCCACGCGCCACAGGTGCGTGGCGGGCAGATAGACCAGCATTTCCGGATCGGTCGGTTTGGCTCCTGGCCACACGCGGCGAGCATTGAGATCGTTCACCAGCGCCACATTGGGGTCTACCACCACCGCGAAAGCATAGCGATCGGTCACCGCCAGCGAACTGACGCCGTAGACATTGGCGCGGTAGGCCAGTTCGCGGATGGCCCCGTTGACCAGGTTGAGGCGGTAGAGCACGATGTCGGCGCTGCGCAGGTCAACCGGCCAGGCCGGTTCTTTGTTCAGCGTCAGGGGAGTGGTAGGCGCGTAGCGCGAGACGAAGAAGAGGTAGGCGCTGTCGGGCGACCAGGCCACGCGCTCGATGGTGCCCAGTCCGCCGGCGATGGCGATCTCGTAGTCGCGCCAGCCGCCGGTGATCAGATCGTAGATGCGGATGACGTTGTCCACGGTCGGCCCGGCCAGGTGTGTCCGCGCCGGATTCAGCGCCGCCGCGCCGGGGACAAAGTCCGCGTCGTAAACGGCAAACTCGCCTGTGCCGGTGTTGAAAATGGCCAGGCCAGGGTCGGGGAAGCAACACGTGCCGAAGACGTTCGCGCCATATGTCGGCCACAGGTTAGGCCGTCCAGGGCCGAGCAACCCGCCGTCGCGCACATAGAGCGCCGCGGCAAAGGTGAGCACTGCCTGCGATGCCCCTGCCTGGAAGCGCCCGAAGTACCCCGTCAGACGGCCCACCCCGCCATCGGCCAGGGAGAAGTTGAGTTCGCGCAGCGGGAAGGCGACCCGGTCGGGCGCGTCGGGAGCAGCAGACTGGGGCGAGACCGTCTCCAGGTAGTAGAGCGTCTGTCCGTCCGGCGACAGGGTGAGCGTGCGCCCATAGGAACCAGCCATGCGCACCGCCGCCCCGCCCGCCGCGCCGGTTGCATAGAGGCCATCGTCGCGGGCGATGTAGAGTGTGCGCCCATCGCCCGTCCAGAAGAGACGTGCTCCCTGCCCATAGGTGAAGGTCGGGCCGGTCTGCTCGATCGGCTGCCCGTCGGCATCGGCCAGGGTGACCGTATCCTGCCAGACGTAAGCCAGCGCGACCTCGCGCGTCTGCCCGCGCGCGACACGGGTCATGGGGCACATCAGCCCCAGCAATCCCACCACCGCCCACAGCCAGCGTATACGGGAAGCCATGATCAGCCCTCCTGAGGCCAGCCTGCGGATCGCCGGTCAGTGTACCCTGCTGGCGGCCCACCAGGAATAGGACGCAGGTAGCGGATCACGTGGGCGGCTGTGCTGGCAGCCAGACCCAGAACGTCGCTCCTTGCCCTGGCGTGGAGTCTACGTCAATGGTGCCGCCGTGCGCCTCGACCATGCGACGGGTGATGGCCAGCCCCAGGCCAAAGCTCTTCTCTCCACCAGTAGGACGCGCCGAAAGCCGCGCGAATTCTGTGAACAAGCGGTCGCGGTCTTGCGGAGCGATGCCCGGTCCCTGATCCTGCACGGCAAAGCGCCAGCCGTCGCGCTCGATGCAGGCGTCTACCCAGACCGTGCTGCCCGGCGGCGAATACTTGACCGCATTGGAAATCAGGTTGTCGAGAATCTGGCGCAGGCGGGACGGGTCGGCGACCAGCGTGCCCTCGTCTACGCGGCGCAGCGTCACCACCGTGCCTTTCGACGCGGCAAGCTGAGCCTGCCGTTCGACGACCTGCCGCACGAAATCGGTCACATTCAGAGCGCGGTAGCGCAGTTCGAGTTTCCCCGCTTCGATGCGCGAAACATCCAGCAGGTCATCGAGCAATCCCACCATGTGCTGCGTTTGCTGGACGATGTCGTCCAGCAGCGCCGTTCGCTCCTCCTCGGAGATCGGGAAAGTCTTGTCGCGCAGCACCGAGGCGATTAGCTGAATGGAGCTAAGCGGGTTGCGCAGGTCGTGCGCCGCCATGCCCAGAAAGGAATTTTTCAATTCGTTGAGGCGCTGCAACTCCTGGTTCTTGGCCTCGATAGCAGCCTGGCGGCTCGCCAGTTCGGAAACCAGGTAGCCCTTGTCCACAATCACCGAAAGCTGCCGGGCGATGCGCTTGAAGATATCTACGTGCACCCCGGAATAGGTACCGGCGCGAATACTGGAGAAGAACATGAAACCCACCGGATAGCCGTTGACGATGAGCGGGCAAGTCAGCGACGAGCGCATCCCCTCGGCGACGATCAGGCGGGTGGATTCCGATTGCGGCTTGGCCTCCAGATAGGCGACCAGATCATTGATGATACGCGGTTCGCCCGTTTCGATGATCCGCTGCAGGCTGCTGCCCGCCAGCGGAGCCGAATAGCCGCGCGTGAGATGGATTTTCGGCTGATCGCTGCGCGCCCAGCGCGCCGTCACCGTGCCGCCGGTCTCGTCAATGAGCGAGAAACCAATGCGGTTGTAGGGAATGAGCGACCGGAAATCGTCGTAGACATTGTCCAGGATGTCATCGAGCAGCAAGCCCGCGTTGATGCGGGCCGTGATCTGATCCAGCTTCTGCAGCTCGGCGCGACGCCTGTCCAGCTCCTGCGCCAGCGCCTGTAACGCCTCGCCCAGCCGACCGACATCGTCCGTTGGGGCAATGGGGATATCCACATCGTAGATTCCCTGGCGCAGGTGTTCTGCTGCCTCGATATAGCGCGCAATGCGTTCGTCGGTCATCGGTTATCTCCGCACCGGGCCATAGCGAGCGTTCCTCTAACGCCCCACCTGATGGGCATTATACCACGCCGCGCCGATGGCCTGGTTGACGCTCACGCCCTCCAGGAAACGTTGGCGCTGTTCTGGCGTCAGGTCTTCGGCCTGACGTTGCATCAGGGTATAGGCTGCGTCCAGGAATTGCTGCGCCGCTTCCTGTTGACGCATGGTGTGCAATGCCCGGTAGACCGTCCAGTAGACGCGCAGCGGCTCGTCGAGCCGGGCCGGGCCGTACTCGCCCAGGTGATGCAGCACGTCTTCGGTCAGGCTATAGGCGGCCACCGCCTGCCCCTGGGCCAGCAATACGCGCGTCACGCCCGCGGTGGCTTCTATTGCCTCGGCACGCGCCCCCAACGCCCGCCAGTCTTGCACGGCCAGCCCATAGGCGCGCAGGGCCGCGTCCCAGTTTTTACGCGCTTCGTGCAACAGACCCCGGAAGTGCCAGGCCTGCGCCGCGCCGCCGGCGTCGGCTATCTCTTCGCTGAGTTGCTGCGCCTCGTCCAGCCAATGCGCCGCCCGCTCGAAATCCCCTTGCTCTGTAAAAACTGCGCCCAGGCAGGCACATGCCGTGACTGCGCCATTGGGCAGATCGTGCTGCCGAGACAGGGCGAACGCGGCTTCGTGATCCTCTGTGGCAGCGGCGTAATCGCCCAGCCGACACAGTACGCGCCCCCTGGCATTGCGCGCCACAATCTCGCCCGCCGCGCGGTCCAGTCGCGCCCAGATTTCCACTGCCGCCGTGAGCATGGGCAGCGACCGCCCATAGCGCCAGGCAGCCGCTGTAGCCATGCCCTGACTGTTGGCTTTGGCTGCTATGGAGTCCAGTTGTTCACGGGTGACAGGATCGCTGAGGTCAGCGAGTTCCAGCGCCACGACGAGCCTTTCCCACCAGGGGCCAGGGGCGGCGGCGCGAATGGGGTCAGTGCCCATAGTGAACGTCCTTATTGACAGATAAAAGACATAACTGTTGATCGGGCTGTCATGTTGGCGATCCGGGCAACACCAGGCCAGGATGCTGGCGGGATACTCTGCGGCGCGCCAGGCGCGGCAGGGCAAAGCCCTGCCCGGCGCGACTTGGTCGCGCCGACGCGCGCTTCGCGCGCGTGCGCCTGGCGCGCATCCGCTACACGATCAGCGGTTCGCGGTAGACCCCGAATACCTCCCTTAGGGTGTCCATGATCTCGCCCAGGGTCGCGTAGGCGCGCGTTGCCGCCAACAGGTGCGGCATCACGTTCTCCGTCCCCTGGGCAGCCTGGCGTAACCCGTCCAGCGCCCGCTGGACCGCGTCCGCGTCGCGCGTCTTGCGCAGCGCCTCCAGCCGCGCCACCTGCCGCTCGTAGCCCTGCGGATCCATCTCCAGCAGGGGGATGCGGATCGGTTCGTCGCTCTGAAAGGCGTTCACGCCCACAATCGTGCGCTGCCCTGCATCTACCTCACGCTGGAAACGATGCGCGGAGTCGGCGATCTCCTGCTGGAAAAAGCCGTTCTCCACGCAGGCCAGCACGCCGCCCAGTTCTTCGATGCGCCGGAAGGTAGCGTAGGCTTCCTCTTCCAGTTCATTGGTCAGCCGCTCCACATAGAAGCTACCGCCCAACGGGTCGACCGTGTTGGTGACGCCGGTTTCGTGGGCAATGATCTGCTGTGTGCGCAGGGCGATGGTCACCGCCTGCTCCGACGGCAAAGCCAGCGCTTCGTCCATGCTGTTGGTGTGCAGCGACTGCGCCCCGCCCAACACTGCCGCCAGCGCCTGGATCGCCACGCGCACGATGTTGTTTTCTGGCTGCTGTGCGGTCAGGCTAACGCCCGCGGTCTGCGTGTGGAAGCGCATCAACCAGCTACGCGGATCGCGCGCGCCGAAGGTGTGGCGCATCTCCCGCGCCCAGATACGGCGGGCTGCCCGCAGCTTGGCGATCTCTTCAAAGAAGTCGCTGTGTACGTTGAAGAAGAAGCTGAGCCGGGGGGCAAACTCGTCAATCTCCAGGCCGCGTCGCAGCGCCCAGCGTACGTACTCCATGCCGTTGGCCAGGGTGAAAGCCAGTTCTTGCGCTGCCGTCGCGCCCGCCTCGCGGATGTGATAGCCGCTGATGCTGATGGGGTTCCACTGGGGCAGATGCCGTACCCCGAACTCGATGGTGTCGGTCACCAGGCGCATGGATGGCTCTGGTGGGAAGATGTATTCCTTCTGCGCCTGATACTCTTTGAGAATGTCGTTCTGAATCGTGCCGCGCAACGCAGTCATCGGCACGCCTTGTCGCTCTGCAGTCGCGATGTAGAACGCCCACAACGCCGCCGCCGGACTGTTGATGGTCATGGACGTGCTCACCTGATCCAGTGGGATGCCGTCGAAGAGGATTTCCATGTCCTGCAGGCTGCTGACGGCAACGCCGCACTTGCCGAATTCGCCCACCGCTTGCGGCGCGTCGGTGTCGTAGCCCATCAGAGTGGGCAGGTCGAAGGCGACCGATAGCCCCATATTGCCCTGGGCCAGCAGGTACTTATAGCGTGCGTTGGTCTCCTCTGCCGTGCCGAAACCGGCGAACATGCGCATTGTCCAGAGCCGACCGCGGTAACCGGTGGCGTGAATGCCGCGGGTGAAGGGATACTCGCCGGGGAAGCCCAGATCGGCGCTGTAGTCCAGCTCGGCCACGTCCAGCGGAGTATACACGCGCTGCACCGGTCGCCCGCTGATGGTGCTGAAACACTCCTGGCGCTCTGATCGGCGCGCCAGGGCGTCTTGCAACGTTGTCGCGGTCCAGCGTTCCTGTTCGACGCGCAGCGCTGCCACCTTCTTGGGATGGTACATCGCCGACCCCTTTCTCTCGTCTGCGAGCGGATGCTGTACCCTGATTCTACGGCTTTTCTATCTCGGTGTCCCTCGCCAGCCGGTCCGCGCCCACAAAACAGGGGTGCTCGTTGCCGGGCACCCCTGCTCCTGCTGCTATGAGGTAATCGCTCACCCGCTGGGCTTTTGATATAGCTCCACCAGCACACCGGACGCGCTGCGCGGGTGCACGAAAGCGTAGCGCGTGCCGTCGTCGCGCAGGCGCGGCGTCTCGTTGATCAGCTCGACCCCGTGCGCGGTCAGGCGCGCCATCGTCCCCTCGATGTCGTCCACTTCCACGCAGACATGATGCATTCCCTGGCCGCGTTTGGCCAGGTAGCGCCCGATGCCGCTTTCGGCCTCGATCGGCTCCAGCAATTCGATCTCGCTCTCGCCTACAGGCAGAAAGGCAATCGCCACCTGTTCGGTCTCGTTGCGTTCGGTGCGGGTCAGCGGCAGGCCCAGCGCATCGCGCCAGAAGGCCAGCGCCGTCTCCAGATTCTCGACTACCACTGCCACGTGATCAATGCGTTTGACCATGTTCCGGGTCTCCTTTTGGGGACGCGATCACGAGTCCGGATGCAGGGTGTGGATCAGTTCCTGCCAGCGTTCCCACACTTCAGTGCGCCCCTCCAGGTCAACCTCGGCCTGGAAGAGCGTCCCACCCTCCTGGATGAAGCAACCATAATCGTTGACCAGCACCGTGCTGATGCGCTCTTTGGCGGCGAAGGCGGTCACCGTCTCCAGCCACATGGCGTCGAGATCCATGCTGCGCTGCGGGGCCAGGCAGTAGCCATACCAGGTTTCCAGCAGCCACAGTTCCTTGCCATGATCGGCGGGATGACCGCGCTCGGCGAACAGGTCTTCCAGCACGTCGAACGCGCCCGGCTGAAAGACGCGCACCCCGATGAAGTCCAGTTCGTCCAGCGTCAGCGCCTGCTCGTAGAAGTCCAGGTCGAGATCGTCAATGAGCGAGATCGTCACGCCGACCAGGGTATCTGGGCTTTCCCCGCGCACCGCCGCCGCCAGCCGACGGGCCTGTTCCAGCCACAACGTCAGTTCGTCGCTGTTTTCGGGCATGGCGATCCCGCTGTAGGCCGCGTACTGGCTCGGCTCGGTGATGACCTCATAGGCCATGGGCTGATAGCGCTGCGCATAGTACCGCACCCGCTCCTCCTGGATACGGGCAAAGTCTTCCCAGGGGATTTTTTCCTCGTCGTTGGCCTGCATCAACAGGTAGGGGGTGTACTGCGAGTCCGAGAGGATCAGGCCAACTCCCGCCTCGGTCAGCACCTTCATATAGGCTTCCTCGTCGGCCTGTTGCCGGGCCAACCGCGCTTCGATCTTGGCCTGTTCTTCGGCCTGGTCTTTCTTCTCGTCGGGTTTGAACAGCCGCGGCTGCTCGGCTTCCAGGCGCATATCTCCGCTGGCCGACAGGCGCACCACATCCGCGCCGGCATCGAGCGCCGCCTGCAACTCGGCCAGGCGCACGTCCAGGCGACTATCATCGTCTTCTTCCGCCGTCACGAAGCTGTAGCCCAGCGTGACATTGGCCGAAGACCCCAGATGTTCCAACTCGCCGGCGGCTTCGGCCCGCCAGGTGTCGCGGCGCTCTTGCAACCAGGACTCGCGCTGCGACTGCTGCGAGAAATGGAAGGCCAGCGCCGCCACGACCAGCAGACCCGCCAGCGCCGCCCAGGTGATGGCGCTGCGCAGTGTCGCTGCGGCCAGCCGCCGCCAGGAGAACAGCGCAACCACGTCGGCGATCAGCGCCGCCAGAAGTACCAGGATGATCAGCAGTACCGCCGGCCCCAGGAAGACGCCCAGACTGCCCACCGGCGAGAGCGCCCCGGCTGCGGGTACGAACGAGTACCAGAAGTAAGCAACCACGGCCAGGGCGACGATCGCGATCAGTGAAACGATCAACGGGGCGCGCCGTCCGCGCCACACGCCCACCGTCCCGGCGATCAGCAGCAGGCCGCCGGCCAGCAACAGCCCCGGCCCCCACAGGTAATAGCCGAACCACATCGCCGCCAGCAACATCAAGATGGCGGTGACCGTCAGCAGCACGCCGCCGCAGCCCTGTGCCATGCCCCCGACCCGGCTGGCGAAGGGCGGCGGGGGCAGGAATGGCCCTTTGTGCCCTTCGATCTCCTCCACGGAGCGCAGGCGCGGAATGTCACGCATGGCCTGCACAATCGGGTCTGGTTTCTTCTCTGCGGGCGGTTCGGGCGTGCCCTGGGCGAAGCTCTCGTTTTGCATCAACCACTCCTCGACCTGTTCACGTCGCTTGGCTCAACGTAATCCCAGTTCCTGGCGCGCGATCACCACACGCTGAATTTCGCTGGTGCCTTCGTATATCTCGGTGATCTTGGCATCGCGGAAATAGCGCTCCAGGGGCAGTTCCTTACTATACCCCATTCCGGCGTGAATTTGTACAGCCTGGTGAGTGATGAACATGGCCGTTTCGCTGGCGAACAACTTGGCCATGCTTGCCTCCAGGGTGTAGCGCTTGCCGGTCTCGGCAGCGCGCATCTTGGCCAGCGCAGCGTTGAAGGTGAGCAGGCGCGCCGCCTCCAGGCGCGTTTTCATATCAGCGATCTTCTGCTGGATCATCTGGAACTGCCCGATCTTCTGGCCGAACGCCTCCCGTTCGCGCGCATATGCGACCGACGCCTCGTAGGCAGCTTCGGCGATGCCCACCGCCTGCGCCGCAATGCCGATCCGTCCGGCATCCAGCGCGACCATGGCGATCTTGAAGCCCATGCCCGGCTCGCCCAGCACATTCTCCACCGGACAGAGGTAGTCGTTAAAAAGCAGTTCGCAGGTGGCGCTGGCGCGGATGCCTAGCTTCGGCTCGACTTTGCCTCGTTCCAGGCCAGGGCGGTCGCCCTCGATGATGAAGGCTGTGATGCCCCGGTGCCCTTGCGCCGGATCGGTCATGGCGAAGAGCAAGATGATCTCCGCCACTGGCCCGCTGCTGACCCAGCTCTTGCGTCCATTGATCACGTAGTGCGTGCCCGCCTCGTTGAGCACTGCGCGCGTGCGCATCCCCGCTGCGTCACTGCCGCTCTGCGGCTCGGTGAGCGAGTATGCGCCGATCTTCTGTCCGCTGGCGACGGGCACCAGATACTTCTGCTTCTGCTCTTCGGTGCCAAAACGCAGCAACGCATAGTTGACCAGGCTGCCGTTGACGCTCATCACCGTGCTGTGCGCGGCATCGGCTTTGGCGATCTCGATCATGGCCAGCACATAGGCTAACGTGTCCATGCCCGCCCCGCCGTAACGTTCGGGCACTTCGATGCCCATCAGACCCATCTCGCCCATCTTGCGCACCGTCTCCAGAGGGAACTCGCCCGTCTCGTCATAGTGCGCTGCGACAGGGGCGATCTCGCGCTGCGCGAAGTCACGCACCGCCTCGTAGAGCATGATATGCTCCGCCGTGAAGGGAATCCCATGCACTGACAGCGAACCCATGGCCTTGGCCTCCTGATGCTGTGTGTGCGGTAACCCGATTATACGCCAGGGCGCTACCGGTGTGGCTTGGCAGGTACGACGTTCACCGGGGGGAAGGGAGATCGCCGCCGAGAGCATGGAGGGCGCAGAGAGCGCACAGGGTTTCTGAAAGTTCTTGATCTCCTCAATGGCTCCCTCTGCGTTCTACGTGTCTCTGATACAAGGCCTGTTCGCTTTCACGCGCCTACCGGACGGAGCGCCTCTTTGAGTTGCTCGCGCAGGGCGCGCACGACTTCACCATGGGGGCCGCTGGCGCTCTCTGGCTGAATGACGATGTCGTGATAGAAGCTGCCGGAAGCGCGCTCCACCAGCCACAGGTCCACGCCGAAGAAGGGCACGTCTGGCTGATCGTCGAGTGTGTCGAAGTGCGCCCGCCGCAACGCTGTCAGCAGCGCCAGATAGCGCTCCAGGGGAATGGGGTAGGAGAAATGGACATCCTTGTTGGGCTTGTCGTAGACTACCAGCAACGTGCACTGTGGGCCGTGTCCGCGCGTGAGCGTGCCGACCTGATTGGGGTGTCGCCCATCGTGATATTGCACAGTGACGCGCACCGCCTCGTTGACGCCCGGCTGTTGCACCACCTGGCGCAGTTCGCCCTGGCGCAGTCGCAGGGCGATCAGCCGGATCGGATCGGCCCGCCGCGCATCCATGGCTCGTTCACGTCCGTTTCACGGATGACCTCACTCATTCGCCGGTCAATTCGGCGTAGCGGAAACACGTCACCAGGTGATCGTTGACCAGCCCGCATGCCTGCATATACGCATAGCAGATCGTTGGCCCGACGAAGGTGAATCCGCGCGCTTTCAGGTCCTTACTCAGCGCACGCGCTTCGGCGGTCTCGGCGGGGATGTCGGCCAGCGTCCGCCAGCCGTTGGCGCGCGGTCGCCCGTCCACGAACTGCCACAGATAGCGATCGAAGCTGCCGAATTCTTCTTGCACGCGCAGAAAGGCGCGCGCGTTCTGCACCGCAGCAGCGACCTTCAGGCGGTTGCGGATGATCCCTGCATCGGCCAGCAGCGCGGCCTGTTTCGCCTCGTCATAGCGGGCGACCAGGGCCGGATCGAAACCGTCATAGACCTGCCGGTAATGGGCGCGCCGATGCAACACCAGTCCCCAGCTCAATCCGGCCTGCACCCCTTCCAGGACGAGGAACTCGAACAGCAGACGGTCGTCGTGCACTGGCGTGCCCCATTCGAGGTCGTGATAGGCCACGTAGAGCGGATCGTCCAGGGGAACCCAATCGCAACGGGAGGGCTTGTTCTCGCTCATTGACTATTCTCCGGACACTGTCCGATGCTCAAAACGATCTTGCCGAAGTGCTGACCCCTCTCCAGGGCACGATGGGCCTCGCGCACTTCTTCGAGCGGGTAACGCGCACCGATCACAGCCTTGAGCTTGCCCTTGAATAGCAGTTGCATGACGGTTATGTAGTCTGTGTGCGGCCCCATGGTGCTGCCCAGGATGCTCAGGTGTTTGCCGAAGACGTAGCGATTGTCAATCTCGAACTGCGCCCCGCTAGTGTTGCCGACGGTGAGGATGCGCCCGCCGCGCGCTGCCGCTCGCAGGCTATCCTGGAAGGTCGCCGCGCCCACGTTGTCCACCACCACGTCTACGCCGCGCTTGGCGGTGAGTTGATAGACGGCGCGCGACCAACCGCCCTCTACGTCGCGGCGGATGACCACATCCGCGCCCAGCGCGCGCGCCCTTTCCAGTTTCTCGTCGGTGCTGCCAACCACGTACACCGTGCAGCCGGTCAGTTTGGCGATCTGCAAGCAGGCCGTGTTGACACCGCCACCCGCGCCCACGATCAACACGGTTTCGCCGGGGCGCAGCCCTCCGCGTGTGATCAGGCTGTGCCAGGCGGTCACGAAGACCAGCGAGGCTGCCGCTGCTTCTTCGAAAGACACATGCTCTGGCAGCGCCAGCAGGTTGCGGGCGGGGACGGTGATATATTCGGCATAGGTGCCTGGCACGTGCTCGCCGAGCAGGGCGAAGTGCACGCAGCGATTCTCCTGGCCGGCGCGGCAATAGGCACAGCGCCCGCAACTGATCGTGGGGTCAACGGCCACGCGGTCGCCGGGACGCCAGTCGCTCACCCCTTCGCCCACGGCATCCACCGTGCCCGCCGCATCCGCGCCGGGGATATGCGGGTAGCTCAGCTTGATGCCCGGCCAGCCATTGCGTACCCAGATATCCAGATAGTTGAGCGCCGCCGCGCTCACCCGCACGCGCACTTCGCCCGGCCTCGGCTCCGGCAGCGGGTGATCGGTCACCACCTGCAGCACGTCCGCCGGGCCGTGCTGATGAAGCAAGACCGCTTTCATGGCGTCGTCCTTTCTTCTGGGCGTTGCAGTCGCCGATCGCTACGCTCAATCGTCTAGCCTCGAATGACGAAATCGAGCGCTGCCGTGCGGTAATCGTCCACGTATAGTTCCACGCGGTATGAACCGGGCGGCCAGCCGTCCGGCGGTGGCGTGGCGGTGAAGATCACCAGCCCATCGGCGGCTTCCCGCGACTGACTGACGATCACCTGCGGTGCGCCGGGCGTCCGCTCTGGCAACAGAATCCAATCGGCCCGCACTGCCGAAGCGCCCTCCGCCTTCTTCAGGTCGGCCAGGCAATAGATCGTCTGGTCGCGATCGAAGGCGCGGGCGGCGGCGCTCTCGCGATTCGGCTCGCGGTAGAGTCGCACGTTCTCGAAGTGCGCCGTCGTGACCGTGACGCTGCACGCCAGTGCCGCCAGTGTCAGCAGTAATGGCACTGCCCAGACCCATCGCTTTTGCCACATGCTCCGCGTCTCGCTCATCTGCGCCAGCGCTCCTCTTGACCCTAGCATACCCGTCCCGCCCTGTTTGGCAACCTTTCCAGAACCATAGAACGCGGAGCCGCCCCTACGCATAGTCTACTGCCAGGGGCTGCAATGCCCCTCCACCACCTTCGCGCGCCACGAAGTGCGCCGCAGCGACCTGTGTGTCGTGCTGGAAGATCAGCAGGCCACCGGTCTGCAAGGCCCACCTTTGCCAGCGGCGCTTGGTCTCCAGGGTGATCAGCGGCTCGACATCGTAGGCGGTCATCCAGGCCAGCTTTTCGAACTGAACGGCGTAACTGGCCATATCCGCGACGAACAGCGCTGCCTGCCCGCCACTCTCGAACAGTACCGATTGATGGCCGGGCGTATGCCCCGGCGTGACGATCACGCGCACGCCGGGCGCAAGCTCTGTGTCGCCGTCTAACAGGCGAAGCTGACCGCGGTCATAGAGCGGGGCGTAATTCTCCGCGAAGTAAGTGGCGCGGGTGCGCTCGTTAGGGTGCATGGCATCCTCGAATTCGCGGTGCTGCACCGCGTATTCGGCGTGGGGGAAGGTGGCGATGACCTGCCCGTCAGGGGTGTGACGGGTGTTGCCCGCACAGTGATCGGCGTGCAGATGCGTGTTGATCACCAGGTCTACGTCGTCCGGCGCGACTCGCAGCCGCGCCAGCCCATCGAGCAGAGTTCCCTGCGGACGCTGCAACCCCCACCGTTCGGCGGCTCTTGGCGGAAGTTTGTCGCCCAGGCCTGTATCTACCACAATCGTCCGTCCGGCGACGCGCACCAGCAGACAGGTGAGGATCATGGGCACGCGGTGTTGCTCGTCGGGTTGGAGATAGCGGCTCCACAGCGGGCGCGGCACCAGACCCCACGCCCCGCCGGAGTCTACCCACACAACGCCGTCGCTGATCAGGTGAATGTGAATGTCGCCAATGGTCAGCATAGGTCTGTTCCTGAAGTGATCGGTGGTCAGTTTTCAGTTTTCGGCGATCGGTTTCCGGCGGGGCAGCGGCAGAGATAGGCATCTGTGTGTCTGGAACAACCGGCTGACTGCTGACCGCGGTTCACCGAGAACTGTTCACCGACAACTGATCACTGATCGCTGAAAACTGTTCAACTACCATTGCATTTTGCGCGCGGATGACGTATAATCGAACGCATGTGCGGACGTTTTGCTCTTACTGGCCCCGATCCGGTGGCAATTGCCGAAGTCTTCGGCGTGCACGACGTGCCCACCCTGCCGCCGCGCTATAATATCGCACCGGCGCAGCCGGTCGCAACTGTCGTGCGCGAAACCGAGCGTCATGTCAACCTCCTGGTGCTGATGCGTTGGGGCCTGATTCCGTCATGGGCCAAGGATCCGACCATTGGCAGCCGCCTGATCAACGCCCGCGCCGAGACGGTGCACGAAAAACCCAGTTTCCGGGTGGCGTTGCGCCGACGCCGCTGCCTGATCCTGGCCGACGGCTTCTTCGAGTGGCAGGCGGTGCCGGACGGCCCCAAGCAGCCGATGTTCATCACCCTCAAAGACGGCGGTCTGTTCGCCTTCGCCGGGCTGTGGGAGCGCTGGACTGAGCCGGAGAGTGGCGAGATGGTGACGACTTGCACCATCATCACTACTGCCGCCAACGAGCTGATCGCCCCACTGCACGACCGGATGCCGGTCAT
>FWPU01005041.1_pt1 | contig 29524 bp, 24 predicted proteins | sample 2228361 | NCBI WGS metagenome assembly FWPU01 (sample SAMEA103939777, study PRJEB20133) | metagenome | reverse complement strand
GCCGGCAGGCTGACCCAGCCCGGCGGCATCTTGCATCTTACCATGAACGCCGCCGCGGCCGTCAAAGAGCGGATTCTTGCCATGCTCGCCCCTCTAAATAGGGCTAGCTAGAGCGGCGAGTTTTTGCAATATTGAGGTGAAGAGGAGAGAGCGCGCTCGTGGAACTTAGGCCATGCAAATACTGGTAGCAGGCGTCGATGAGACACTTTACGCGGAGTTAGAGCAGGCGGCATCTGCGCTCGGGGCGCCGCGCATCGTGCTGCGTTCTGCGGAGCCGCGTCTGGCGGCGCAGGCAGCGCGGCACTGGCGGCCGGCGCTGGTTGTCTTGGAACTGCCGGTCGAACTGCGTCGGTTGAAGCTGGCGATCGACGAGTTGCGGTTGGCTGTGCCGGAAGGGGTGGTTGTAGCGGCATTTCGTCCCGAGGCGCTTGCCTCTTCCGCCAGCGAGAGCGCTGTGCTGATCGAGGCTCTGCGCTTGGGCGCCAGCGACTTTCTGCGGCGGCCGGTGTCGACTGCGGACCTCTTGCAGTTGTGCGAGCGGTTTTCGCGTTCAGCGGCGGAGCCAGCCGTGGAGCTGGGACAGGTCGTCGCCTTTATCAGCAACAAAGGCGGCGTGGGTAAGTCGACGCTGTGTATGAATGCGGCGTGCGAGTTGGCGCGCCGATACCCGCAGGAGGTGCTGGTGATCGACGCCTCTCTGCAACTTGGCGTCTGCGCTTCTCTGCTGGACGTTCAGCCTCGCGCCACGCTATTTGACGCTGCGCGGCAGCAGGATCGGCTGGACGTCGAGCTGCTGCGGCGTCTGGCGACGCCGCATCCGTGCGGCGTTGATCTGCTCGCCGCGCCGCATAAGGCGACCGAGGCCGCAGAGATCACAGACGCCGTGATGGCGCAGGTGGTTGCGCTTGCGCGCCGCAGTTACCGGGTAGTGCTCGTGGACACGTTCCCCCTCTTGGAGCGCGTGGTGATGACGGTGCTCGACCTTGCCGACCGCTGCTACGTGGTATTGGAGAACGTCGTTCCCACGTTGCAAGGTGCCTCGCGCTTGCTGGGGTTGCTCGAGGAGCTGGGCTGCCCTGCGGAACGGCAGCGCGTGGTGCTGAACCGGTTTCGCCGCGGCGGAGGATGCTTGCCTGCGCGAGACGTTGCCGCACATCTCAATCGACCAGTGGATTTTGTGGTGCCTTACGACATACGCATGGTGGTCAGCGGAAACTTGGGTATTCCGCTGGTGCTGCGTGCGGGCTGGTTTTCGTCCACGGTCAGGCGTTTGCGGCAGCTTGCTCGGGACATCGAGCAAGGCTGTGCATCTGATTCTGCCTTCGACGACAAGCTGGCAACGGAGGTAAAACAATGGCCGGGTGGTGCGGCGTTGCATGTCGAGGCTTCCTGATCGCCATATGAAGAACGACAGTCTTCCCCTGAACACGGCGCCGCGTGCGCTGTTAGCCGACTTAGACCTTGGATTGCCGGCCAACCGCCATCTGACACATGGCGCCCGCACCAGTGGCGCAGCGCACGCCGCCTCTGTGCTGAGTTCTGCGGCCGAAGTTGTGGAAGCGCCGCTGGCGCTCGCTGCTGTCAAGGCTCGGTTGCACGCCGCGCTACTCGACGATCTGGAGCAACGCCAGTTGCTGGGCTTGGCCGAGGCGGAGTTGGATCGAGAGGTCGAGTCGTTCGTCGAGCGAGTGCTCAACGCCGAGGACTTGCCGCTCAACACACAGGAGCGTTCGCGCCTGGCGGCCGAACTGCGCGAAGAGATTGCGGGGCTTGGGCCGTTGGCACCCCTAATGGCCGACCCCGCGGTGACAGACATCCTCGTGAATGGCCCCGACCAGGTATACGTGGAACGGTACGGCAAATTGGAGCGTACGGCGGTCCAGTTTCGCAACTCGGAGCACCTGTTGCGCCTCATTCAGCGCATTGCGGCTCGCGTAGGCCGGCGGATCGATGAGGCCTGGCCGATGGTCGATGCACGCTTGCCGGACGGCAGTCGCGTAAACGCCACGGTGCCGCCCGTAACGCTCGACGGCCCCACTCTGTCCATCCGCCGGTTTGGCGTCCGCCGCCTGCGCGCACAAGAGCTGGTGCAGCTCGGCATGCTTTCTCCCGTCATGCACGCATTTCTGAAGCTGGTCGTCGCCAGCCGCAAGAACGTGCTCATCTCGGGCGGAACAGGCGCAGGCAAATCGACTCTGTTGAGTGCCATCGCCGAGGCCATCCCCCCCACCGAGCGCATCATCACCATCGAAGATGCCGCGGAGTTGCTCCTGGATCAACCGCACGTGGTGCGCATGGAAACGCGGCCCCCCAACATCGAGCAGCAAGGCCGGATTACGGCACGAGACCTGGTGATCAATGCCCTGCGTATGCGGCCCGACCGCATCATTGTAGGAGAGGTTCGCGGTCCCGAGGCGGTAGACATGCTTCAGGCCATGAACACCGGCCATGAGGGAAGCTTGAGCACCATTCATGCCAACAGCCCGCGCGACGCCCTGGCAAGGTTGGAAACGATGGTGCTCATGGCAGCGCTTGACCTGCCTTCCCGCGCGATCCGCGAGCAGATGGTTTCTGCCTTGCACTACATTGTGCATGTGCGCCGCTACGAAGACGGGATCCGCCGCCTGGAGGCTGTGGTCGAGGTATGCGGAATGGAAGGGCTGACCCCGCAGCTTCAGACGGTGTTTGCGTTTGAGCGCCAGGGGCGGCGCGGGCGTGCGGTGCACGGCAGCTTCGTGTCTAGCGGGGTGGTTCCCCGGCTTGTCGAGGAGTTGCGAGAGCTTGACGTTTCGGTGCCTCTCGAGTGGTTCCAGCCAGGAGCGTCGGCACATGGCTAGCTGGCTTTGGGCCCTTGGGGGCTGGCTCGATCGTCGGAGGCAGGAAATGCAGGAATTCGCTTCACTGCCGCTAGCACCGCTCGCACGCGCCCGAGCGGTTGCGCGGCTAGAGACGCTTCATGTGTCTGGGGCGGAGGTGGGGATCGTGGTGGAGCGCCAGCCCGAACGTGCGCCGCGGCCGGCGGTGCGGCGTTACGCCTGGCTGGGATACGGCGCCGCGGTCATTGCGGCGGCACTTGCCTTTTTTTTTATTCCCGACCAACCTTCCGTAGTACTGGCTGCTGCCGTGGTGGCGGGTACGGTGAGTGGTGTTGCTGAGCGCGCCGTGTACGACCGCCGGATTTTACGTCTGGAAACGCAACTGGCCGATGCGCTGGACTTGATAGTGGCGGGACTTCGAGCCGGCAGCCCGCTGCTCGCGGCGCTCGAACAGGCGGCGCAGGAAAGTGCTCCGCCATTGCGCACGCTGCTTGGAGATCTAACTGCGAAGCTGCGGCTGGGCGCATCGCCGAGGGATGCCTTCGCACACCTGGCCGCACGCACGCGGTTGGAAAGTTTCCACTTGTTCGCACTTGCCATGACCGTGCAATGGGACGTTGGAGGAAGCCTGGCTCCCTCGCTGGCCAAGGTCGGTCATAGCGTGCGAGATCGCATGGAGCTTGCTCGGCGCGTGCGCGCCATGAGCATGCAGGCGCGGCTGTCGATGCTGGCGGTAACGGCCGTGGTGTACCTGCTGGCTGCTCTGATGTGGGCCAATAATCCTGAGCGGATGCGCGCTTTTCTGAGCGCCAGCCTGGGCGCCTGGCTGACGTCGATCGTCGCCATCTTGCAAGTATTGGGGTTGGCATGGGCTGCCCGGTTATCTCGCTTCGACGCATAACAGGCGCATGCAACAGGTTGCCTTGGGAATTTCACTGGTCGTAGCGGTCGGAGCCGTGGTGCTCCGGCTGCGAAATGCGCTTCGCCGCCGCCGCGGGCTTGAACGGCTATCTGCCGCAGAGGCGATAGTGCGTGCGCCGCCGCACGGTACCGAGCCGCTCAGCGGCGTGTCTCGCTGGCTGTACCTGGCAGGCTATCGAAGTCCCCGGGCTACGTTTTGGTTTGCGGCTTGGACGGTACTGGGCGGCCTGTGCGGGGGCCTGGTGCTGGCAGCATCAGGTACTTCGCGCGTGTACCGGCTGGCCGCCTCGGCAATTGACGGTTTGCCAGGCGGGGTCGGCGCTCTGCTAGCGCCCATCTGGCATGCAGGGCCCTGGTTTGTGGCCATTGTGGCTACGGCGGCACCCACGTTGGTCGTGCGCTGGTCGCGGCGGCGGCGCATAACACAGGTCGAGCGAGATTTGCCTGTAACCCTCGAGCTGCTCGCCACCCTGGCTGAGTCTGGCCTGGGATTCGATGCGGCACTGTCCGCCTTGCAGCGCGCGCTACACTCCTCGCGCGTGCTGGCGGAGGAGCTGAGGGCCTTTCAGGCCGACCTGCTAGCGGGACGCGGCCGGGTAGAGTGCTTGCGGCGGCTCGCCTGGCGTGTGGATGTGCCTTCGCTCACTGTGGTCGTCTCAGCTCTGGTTCAGGCAGAACAGGTGGGGGCAGGTATAGCTGAGACGTTGCGCCATCAGTCCGACGACCTGCGAAACCGCCGCCGCATGCTGGCACTGGAGCGATCGATGTCCCTGCCTGTAAAGCTGATGTTTCCCCTGGTCGTCTGCTTCTTGCCGGGCCTATTTGTGTTCACGCTTGGCCCGGCTTATGCTCAGTTCTTCCAATATGCCGACGCGCTGATTCGGGTGCGCGAGTTCAGTGCCCGCAGCGACGTAGAGCGACCAACCCAACCAGACGGATTGCCATGGCAGGACTGATGGCCAATTGAATCGCCCGAGACTAACCTGAACCATGGGAGCGGCCCGCTTGTGCGCGCGAACGCATTTCCGGCCGAGGTGTGTTGGACGACTGTTATGCGGTGGCCGATACGGCGGCTCCGTGGGAAAGCCTTGCTCGTGAGGCGGCCGTACCTCGGCTTACCACGCCTAGCGAGCAACGGCAACTTGTGCCCAACCGCCAATACTCACAAGGACCCATGCAACAGCAGGCCGTGATTCTTGGCTTAAGCCGCAGGGGTCCTACAACCGATTTAGTCCTTACGACGTTCTGACCAGAACCTTTACGAGCGATTGCCAGGCCTGGTGCCGTACGCGGTGCCGTAGGAAGGCACGGCGCGCGGAGTGAGAGGCTTTACAGGAAGCTCAGCTTCATGGGTCAGGACCACAAATCGCCCCAGTTTTTCCTGCGGTGCAGCCGGGCAGGCCCGTGGCAGGTGTTCGCTGCGCTCAGCGCAGCCTTGTGCGTTCCCGCAAGCGCGAAGGCCCAAACTCGGCCCGTCAACTCGCCTGGTTCGCCGCCGACTGTTCAAGCCGGGCGCGAGTGGCGGTTCGCTCAGGCACCCCAGCAGGTGCCGCCGTTTCGCACCAACGGAAGCGCCGAGCCTGCTAACGAGCTTCCCGCGCCGCAGCCCGCAGGCACGGAAGTGGTTCCCGTCCGCCGCTGGCCGCGTTTCGGCGGCCGGCTGCCGCCCGAACTTGCTGGCCCCGCAGGGCGCGATCCCGAGGTGGAGGCAGCGTACGGACGATACGTCGATCGCATGATCGACCCCGAAACCACGCTCGACCTTGTGGTCGCGCGTCCCAGGCTGCTGGTCTTCAGGCAGCCGCCCATCCGCTACCAACTTGCGGATGACAAGCTGGCGAGCGCCTTGCTCGTCTCTCCCACGGAGCTATCTCTTACCGGCAACGAGGTCGGCTCTACCGTGCTCAACCTCTGGTTTGCCGACCCAGACACGGGTGAAACGCAGGTGCTAAGCTACCTGGTTCGCATTTTTGAAGACCCGCACCAGCGCCTCGAACTTGACCGTTTGTACGCAGCTCTCGAAACCGAAATCAACCAGGCGTTTCCAGACAGCCACGTCGATCTGGCGCTTGTCGGCGACAAGATTGTGGTCCGTGGCGAAGCGCGCGACATCGTAGAAGCCGCCCAGATTCTTCGGCTGGTCTCCGCACACGCGCCGGATGCCGAGCGGCGCCCGGCAGCGATCGAACAGATCAACTTCTTGGACCGCACGCTCTTGTTGCCAACCAACCCGGGCGACGTCGCCCTGGGCCCGCTGGACCAGCGAGATGAGTATGCCCCCGACCTGCTGCGTTCGATCTTCGCCGAACTCAGCCCCCAGGTCGTGAACCTGCTGCGCGTTCCCGGAGAGCAGCAAGTGATGCTGCGCGTGACGGTCGCCGAAGTCAATCGCTCGGCGGCTCGCAGCATCGGCCTGAATTTCAGCATCGCCAACGATCGCGGAGTGCCCGTGTTCAGCCAGCTCACCGGGGGGTTGACCGACGCGAACCTGCCGGCCTTTCTGGACAATGGGCAAGTATTCTTGGCGATCGAGGCCCTGCGCAGCCTGAATATGGCCAAGGCGCTGGCCGAACCGAACCTGGTAACCCTCAACGGCCAGCCAGCACGTTTTCGGGCCGGCGGGCAGTTTCCGGTGCCCGCCTCGCAGGTGGCGTTTGGCGGCGTGGGCCAGGGCGTTGCCTTTGTTCCGTTCGGCGTGCAGCTTCAGTTCTTGCCGTACATCACAGACCGCGATCGGGTGCGTCTGAATGTGGCAGCCATCGTTAGCACACGAGATGAGGGGCTGGGCACGAACATCGGCGGATCTCCCCTGGCTGGCGGCACGAACGTCTCCGGATTGCAAGCCCGATCGTTTCAGACCTCCGTCGAGCTGCGCGAGGGGCAGACGCTGGCCGTGGCCGGACTGCTGCAAACCAACTTCAGCGCGTCAACCACGCGCATTCCCCTCTGGGGCGACCTGCCGCTCATCGGCCATACGGGCGGCAGAAGCAACACCACCAGCGACGAGCAGGAACTGGTGATTCTGATTACGCCCGAGCTGGTACATCCGCTCCCCGCGTGCCACACACCGCCGCTTCCGGGAGACGACCTATTCGAGCCTAGCGACGTGGAGTTCTTCCTGGGCAACCGGCTCGAGGGCCGGCACTCGCGGGGGTTCCGCTCGGCCGCGCGTACAGACTGGCATCGGCTCGTGGCCTTCCGCAGGTGCGAAGATCGCTGGTTGATAGGACCACAGGGCCACACGTACGGCTGCTGCCCAGCGTGCGAAACGGACGTGCCTTCGGACTTATACTTGGAGTCTGCAGGGAATGCGAACCATGCCGGCAACAGATGACACCATGCCCGAGCGTGTCGCCAGGCCGTCTGCCGCATGCAGTTTGTGCGGCTTGCCGGCTGGGAACGTGTTACGTCCCATTGTGCTTGCCATGATGTTGGGCTGCCATGCGGGAGAACGGCGCTGTGCGGATGTGCCCAATGGAGCCGTCCCGCGACCAGCAGGGGCATACACATGCCAGTGGCAACGAGCCCAGATGCAGGCGGCCGAGGCAGACGATTACGTGATTTACAATCATGGTTGGCGAGGCCGCACAGCCGTACTGTCGCCCTCGGGAGAGCGCCAACTGAAAGAGTTATCAAGGCGGATGCTGGTTGAGCCGGGCATTGTGGTGATCGCTCCTCCGCCTGACACGCTGGATTCTGAAGAGGCTGCGGCGCTTGTTGAACAGCGTCGTGAGGTTGTCGTCCAACGGTTGGCTTCGGCCGGGGTCGAGGAAGCCGACGAGTTGGTGCGCATCGGGGATCCGTTGGCCGAGCCGCTTTATGGAGAAGAGGCTGCGCGTTTGGGGACGAATCGTCTTTCCGGCCGCGCCGTCGGTGCCGGTTTTGGAGCGGGCGGCATAGGCGGGGGGGGCATGGGCGGCAGCGGTTTTTCGACCAGCAACACGGTGGGCGGAGGGTTTTTCGGGGGCGGCTTCTTCTAGGAGGACGGCATGTGCCGAGCTTTCGCTCTCTGGGCGGCTGCCCTTGGCGGTCTGTGGGCGGCTGCCTTCGCTGCTGAGCCGGGGCGGCCATGGCGCCTGTGGTATCTCTTTCGGCGTGCGCACATGCAGCCGGGAACGCGCGAGGGGCTGCCACCTGAACAGGCCGCAGCAGCTTGCATCGCCACGGCGAGGCAGCTTGAAGGGCGCGGCCACCGCCGCGAGGCGATTCTGCTCTACGAACGCGCCAGGCGTCTGGACCCGGCCCAAAAGCACGTCTGCCGCTCGCTGGCAGTGCTGTACGACCTTGAAGGTGCGCATGCCGAGGCCTGGCGAGAATACCAACGCGCGCTCGAATACTGGCCCAAAGACCCCGACTTGTGGAACGACGTTGGCTACTACCACGACTTGCGCCAGAATCTTGCGGCGGCCGAGGAATGCTATCGCAAGGCGTTGAAACTCGACCCCGCGCACGCACGCGCAAGGGTGAACCTCGGTGCTTTGGCAGCACGTCAGGGCCGCTGGGCAGAGGCCTACGACCTGTTCGCGGCGGCTTTAGGGCCGGCGGCAGCACATGCTAATGTGGGACTAATCATGGCCCAAAGCGGGCACAAGGCACAGGCCTCCTTTGCGCTTCGGCAGGCACTCTCGATCGACCCCACGCTCGCACCGGCTGCCGCCATGCTCGAACATATCGAACGCCATCAGGCGTCCTTGCTGCCGGCCCCGCAACAGCGCTAAGCTGGTCCCAAAGCGTGCGTGAGGCGGCGCTGCACGGGGCCGGCAAATGGCGCTGGCACCTACATGGCTCGGAGCGCTGGGTCGCCAGTGTCCCAGCCGCGCTGGCGCTAATGGCGTGCCGGTGGCACGGCGCGTAGCACTGCCGCTCCCTGTAACAGTTCTTCGTGTTCCCGTGCGATAATACGCCCGCTTATGGCAGCATCTCTGGTCTGCGCTGGTGCGAGATTGGCTACGTGCGGCCAGACACCGGCGCGGCCTGCCGAAATACGCCGTGGATCACGCTGGACACGCTTGCGGTGGCTGCTAGCATTTACGAGTCTGCGGCCACCTGGCGCAGCGTGGCCGCATAGCCCCAATGCGACTGCACCGGACAAGCCGATCCGCCCCACAGGGACACTACAGAGCCAAACCATGGGAACTCGACTTATTTGCTCCTACCTGGCCGCAATTTTGCTGGCCGCTGCTGCTACGACCATTTCAGCGGCAGAATACCACGTGGCTCCCGACGGCTCTCCCCAGGGCGACGGCTCCATCGACCGCCCTTGGGATCTGGCCGCCGCGCTGGTTGCTGAGACGGTCGAGCCAGGAGACACCATCTGGATCCACGCCGGAACCTACCGCGGCGGGTTCGTTTCTCGCCTCACCGGGCGGCCCGATGCGCCCATCGTCGTGCGCGGCTGGCCTGGAGAGCGTGTGACTATCGACACGCACCCGCGCGATGCACAGGATACGGGGGCGCTGCTCTTGCTCGGTGCAGACGCTGTCTATCGGGACTTCGAGGTCACGTGCACGCACCCTCAAAGAAGTAGCGCCACTCCGGGCTCATGGCCGCCAGACATCTGCCGGGGGAGCGTCGAGATTCGCGGCGCTCGCATATCCGCCGTAAACCTGGTAGTCCACGATTGCGCCTTGGGGTTCGGCTTCTGGTCCGAGGGCGAAGCCGGGCAGATCTCCGGCTGCCTGATCTTCAACAACGGTTGGCAAGGACCGGACCGCGCGCATGGACACGGGATTTATGCCCAAAATGCCCGTGGAATCAAGCAAATCAGGGACAATATCATCTTCCATCAGTTCGCCTATGGCATCCACGTGTACGGTTCGGAGAAGGCGTCTCTGAAGGGGTTTGAGATCAGCGGGAACATCATCTTTGAGAACGGCTGCCTTGCCGAGACACAAGAACGCTCACCAGGCATCTTCGTGGGGGGCGGTTCGCCTGCCCAGGAGATTGAGATACGAGACAACGTGGTAGTCGGCACCGCGCGGCTGGGCTACGCCTGGGGTGCCCCCAACGAAGATGTCATCTTCGCCGGCAACTATTGCGAGGGGCTGGTGGTCCGCGACCTCCGCCGCGGGACGATCGCCAACAATCTCATCGTTGCGCATTCGAATGCGGTGCAGCTCGAAGCCGCCGCGGGGCTATTGCTCGCGGGACTCGACTGGAACAGAAACACCTACTATGTCACGGACGGCCGTTGGGGGGAGTGTGCCGTGGTGGAAGGTGCGAGCAGCCGCAGTTTGAGTTTCGCCCAGTGGCAAGCGAAGACCGGCTTCGATGCCGAGAGCACGCTCACCAGAGGTTGGCCCAAGGAGTTGCAGGTCGTGGTGCGGCCCAACGCCCACGAGCCGGGGCGTGCACATGTCGCCGTGCTGAATCCCGCTGGGCTTCCAGAAGTGGAGCTTGACTTGAGCGGCGTGGTGCAACGCGGCGCCGCGTTTCGCATCGTCAGCGCCAAGGATTTTTTTGGCCCCCCGCTGGTCGCCGGCGTGTACGAGGGCGGCACCGTGCGGGTGCCGATGCAGACGGTCGCTGGTCCGCAACCGGTTGGATTGCCCGCGGTCGAGCTGCCAGTCACCGAGCCACGGTTCGCCGCCTTTGTCGTCCTGCCTGGAGCGAGGTAGGCGGGAGGACGGGCTCGGAAGGAATCCGGTCCGCATCGGGATGGAACGTAGACCGCGCACATGGCCGGCGGGCGCTTCTGCAACAGAACCGAGCGTTGAAGGTCTCCGCCGGGTTGGTGGAACGATTGTGGACGGCATCTGCGTGGCGTGCTGCCAGGTGCACCAGGCTCTAAGCAAGACAGTTGAGAACAGTGCGGCGAAATTGCGAGTAACTTTTGCGCTCGTACGTTTAGCGGTTGTAGCCATTGGGAGCGCCAAGCTGTAAACTTTCGGCTCAAGGTCGGGTGTGCTGGTTTGCTTCCGGCACGTGCGCGTAGATGAGCACTCGCCGCTTGCCTTGCCAGGAGCACCTGTTAGCGGCACCTGGGCCTGTCGCGGCGGCAGGTTCGGTGCAGCACGGCGTAGGCAATCCCGGGTGTCCAGGAGCCTTCGCACGGTCCCGCCCATCACTTACGACACTATAACCCCACATGTCATGAACATTGGCGACTGGTTCGAACAAGCTCTGCCTTACCACGAATTCTTGCAGCGCTATGGTGCTGAAGGAGATCGCCGAGCCTGGGCGGCCGTGTATGAGCGCGTGGTGCTCTCGGAGGCACAGCGGTCGCTGGTGGCCGGTTTTCCCCGGCCGATGAAGGTGCTGTGCCTGGCCGGCGCCTGGTGTGGCGACTGCGTGGAACAGTGCCCGATTCTTGCGCACATTGCAGATTTGAACCCGCGCATCGACTTGCGTTTTCTCGATCGCGACGCGCACCCAGATGCAGCGGCAGCCCTGCGTATTTGCGGCGGCGCCCGCGTGCCTGTCGTCGTGTTCCTCAGCGAAGACGGCCATGAGTGTGCCCGCCTTGGCGACCGCACCCTCTCGCGCTACCGCTGGCTGGCGGCCCGCCAGCTCGGCAGTCAATATCCCGGCGGGCCTCCCCCTGCGGACGAGTCTCTCATGGCGGCCGTGACGCAAGACTGGCTGAACGAGTTCGAGCGCGTGCAGCTCATGCTGCGAACCAGTGCTCGTTTGCGGCAGTTGCACGGAGATTGAGCCGCGTGCACACGCTCGTTGCTGAGAACGTCCGTACCAGGCCGCGTTCGCTGCGGTGGCGACGCCCGAGGTGACGCACCATTCAAGGTGTGCGACCGCCGTGCTTGGGCATGGCTTCTCTGGGCTGGCGCTTGCATGAGGTGCCCGAAACGCTATCGTTCGTGGTACGCGCGGCAGCCCAGTACAACGTGACGGGCGCGTGGGGCGGCCTCTCGCGGGTCGCCCCGGACCGGCGCGTAGAGACGGGTGTTTGCGGCGTGAGGTTCATGGCAACATCAGCATTGTGAGTCAACCTGGGCAAGCAGAAGACAATGGCAGAACATGCATATCTTGCGGCCGACTTGGGGGCCTCTGGAGGCCGAGTTCTGGCGGGCCGCTTTGACGGCCGGCGGATGCAGCTCGATGAGATCCACCGTTTCGAGAACGGCGCCGTGCCGGCGGCCGGCGGTCTGTTCTGGGATGTGCTCGGGCTGTGGCGCGAGCTTCTTACGGGCCTGCGGGCGGCGGCCGGCCGCGGGCTTGCGATCCGCAGCGTGGGCGTCGACACCTGGGGGGTCGACTTTGCTCTGCTCGGGCCGGGCGATGTGCTGTTGGAGAACCCACATTCTTACCGGGATCCGCGCACGTCCGGCATGATGGAGGAGGCGTTACGCCGTCTGGGCCGCGAGACGATCTTCGCGCACACCGGCTTGCAATTCATGCCCATCAATACGCTGTATCAGCTTATGGCAGTGGCCGCGCGGCAGCGGTGGCTGCTCGATGCCGCGTGCCGGTTGTTGATGATCCCCGATCTGTTCCACTGGCTGCTGTCGGGCGAGAAGTCGAATGAGTTTACGAACGCGACCACCACGCAATTCTTCAACCCTGGTGCCGGCGGTTGGGCAATGGAGCTACTCGCACGGCTTGAGTTGCCCACGCATTTTCTGGGAGAGATCTTGCAGCCCGGAACCCGGCTGGGTCCGCTGCTGCCGGAGGTGAGCCGGGAAACGGGCCTGGCCGGGGTGCAGGTAGTGCTGCCGGGAACGCATGATACGGCGTCGGCAGTGTTGGCCGTACCGGCAGAGCGTGCCGTCTCAGCGCAGCCCGAGTGGTGTTATATCAGCATGGGCACATGGGCGCTGATGGGGGTGGAGGTGCCTGCGCCGGTATTGAGTCCTGCCTGTTTGGAACGGACGTTCACTAACGAGGGAGGTGTGGGAGGAACGATCAGGCTGCTGAAGAATATTACTGGTCTATGGTTGGTGCAGGAGTGTCGCCGCGTGTGGGCTGCTGCGGGCCGGACGTATACGTGGGAAGATCTGAACCGGCACTCCGCGGCGGCGCCGGGCCTGGCCTGCTTTGTGGATCCGGATGCGGCCGAGTTCCAGACGCCTGGAGACATGCCGGCGGCCATTCGAGAGTTCTGCCGCCGCACGGGGCAGCCGGTACCTGAGGATGAAGGCGGCGTGGTGCGCTGCGCGCTGGAGAGCGTGGCCATGCGCTGCCGGCAAGTGCTTACCGCACTCGAAGAGCTGACCGGCGGCAGCATCAGGGTGATCCACATCGTCGGGGGGGGCACGCAGAATGCGCAGCTTTGCCAAGCCATTGCAGACGCGTGCGCGCGAGCGGTGGTCGCCGGCCCTGTTGAAGCCACAGCGTTGGGGAACGTGCTGGTGCAGGCGATGGCCGACGGAGTTCTCTCCGGCGTGTCGCAAGCCCGCGAGGTGGTGCGCGCTAGCGCCAGCTTGGTCCATTACGAGCCGCAGAACACTGCGGCGTGGGATGCAGCTTACGAGCGATTTGCTCGCATCCGCCCGGTATGAACGCCGGCATGGCGGCTAGCGGCGGACCAGCAGCACGATCAGCGTGCCGGGGCCATGCACGCCCGTCGTAAGTTGCAGCTCGAGATCGCCTGTTTTGCTGGGCCCGGTCACGAGCACAAGGTTGCTTGCAAGAGAGGCAGGTTCCAACCTCTCAACCAAGTCGAAGAGATCCCAGAGAATCTGGCCCTCATGAACGACAGCCAGGTGTACCGGCGGCAGCAGGCTGGCGGCCCGTTCGCTGCCTGGGCCAGAGAGCAGCACCAGCGTGCCGGTTTCGGCCAGCGCCCAGTTGGCGGCAGAGATGCCCAGGTGTGCCTCCAGCATGGCCTGGCGTGCCGCGGCGGGTGGGAGTTGCGATAGGGTGCCGTAATGGAGGTATTGCGTGCCGCGGGCCGCCAGAATCGCCTCCACGGCAAGCTGCTCCAGATGCGGGTGCTGCCAGCAGAGTGCTGTGGCTGGTTGCAATTGGTCAAGAACCTGGTGAAGCAAGGCTTGTGCCTCTTCCCACGAGTGAGCGACCAGTGTGCGGCCGCCGGCAGCGCTGACTTCTGCCACGAAGCGATCTGCCAGCAACACGGGCGGCGGGTCCGATGGAGATTCGTCGGCTGCCGGAGTGCGGCTGTGGCAATCTGCCTGGGGCGCGTGTTCGGCGGGGAAGCGGCGGCCGCTTGCCGCCGCGTGGCGTACGCGGGCAAGGAACTCCTCTCGGTTCACGCGCGAGGTTCCTTGCACCACCAGTCACTGAAGCGTCGCGGCGCCGGGGCGGGAAAATCGCGAGACTGCGTCCAACCATGGAGCGGGCCGGGTAGGCGCCGCATCCAGCCGCTGCGGAACAAGCGTCCCAGGGTGCGACTGGCGAGCCAGGTGCTCATCCGATACAGCAGTGGGCGCCGCAGCATCCAGGCCCAGGCGCGGTACACGAGCCGTTCGCAAACGCCGCCGTGGCCGGGTGCGGAGTGCTGCATGGATCGTAAGCGGATCAGCATCTGAGGGATGGCAATCTTTACGGGGCAGGCCGCCTGGCAGGCGCCGCACAGGCTAGAGGCGTGCGGCAGGTGGGGGTGGAGGGCCAGGCCGTCGTAAAGTGGCGTAAGCACGGCGCCGATCGGGCCGGCATAGACTCCGCCATAGGCATGGCCGCCAATGGTGCGATAAACCGGGCACGCGTTCAAGCACGCCCCGCAACGGATGCAAAACAGGCTTTCCCGCAGCGGCCCGGCGAGAATGCGAGAGCGGCCGTTATCCAGCACGACCAGGTGGAACTCTTCCGGCCCGTCCAGCTCTCCCGCACGGCGCGGCCCGGTGATCCATGAGGTGTACACAGAAAGCTTCTGCCCCGTTGCGGCCCGACTGAGCACCTTCAAGAACACTGCCAGGTCGGCTAGCGTGGGCACGACCTTCTCCATGCCCATCACGGCAATGTGCACCCGCGGCAGCGCCGTGGTCAGCCGGCCGTTGCCCTCGTTGGTCACCAGCACGATCGTGCCCGTCTGGGCGACCGCAAAGTTCACGCCCGTAATTCCGACGTCGGCCGTGGCGAAATGCCGCCGCAGCGTGCGGCGGGCAAACTGCGTCAGCGCGGGGGCGTCTGCCGGCAGCGGCTCGCCCGCGTGCCGGCTGAGGATCTCGGCTACCTCTTCGATTCGCAAATGAAGCGCCGGTGCCACCAGATGGCTGGGACGGTGCCCAGCAACCTGGATGATGTACTCGCCAAAGTCTGTTTCCACAACTTCGATACCGGCCGCCTCGAGTGCCTGGTTGAGGTGGATCTCCTCGCTGGTCATCGACTTGGACTTGACAACCTTCTTCCCATGACGCAGTACCAGCTCGGTGATAATGCTCGTGGCTTCGGCCGCGTCGGCCGCGTAATGCACGTGCCCTCCCAGCCTGACCACGGCTGTCTCTAACTGCTCAAGATGCCGATCGAGTTCCGCCAGCGTGGCGTCTTTGATGGCCCGCGCTCGCTCGCGCAGCGCGTCGCTCTCTGGAAGGGCTGCCCAAGCTTCCTTGTTGCGACGCCCCAGCGTGTCTGCCAGGCGCGCCAGGGCAGATTGCAGTCGGGCATCTTGCAGCGCAAGTCGGCTGGCAGGGATGAAGTCGTGGTGCGGCTCGCGCACGTACTGCGAGCTACCCATTCCCGCACCGCCCTCCCCAGGCAAGCTAAAGTTTGGAGGTGTCATCTATTATCGCGCGGCCCACACCACATATTGCGGCAACAGTAGCACCAGGGGCGCGGCGCCCACCACCAGGGCGAACACTACGATCGCCCGCGGCGGCGGCTGCCGCCGCGCCCGGAGCACCGCCGGTGTGAGCATCAGCACCAGAAACCCCGTGAGCGTGCAAGCTACTAACAGCAGCACCAGGAGCACTTCCCAGCTTGCCGCAGGCCAGATTGCATTGAGTACCAGCCGTACCAGGGCGTAGCCCACCTCGCAGGCCATGGCCGTGAACACGCACAGCATCCATCCCACGGTGAGAACCTCAGCCGCGCGCGACTCGCCTTCATTCGCTTTGCGGCGGACCCGCCTGTGTGCACGCCGTCCCATCTTAATCTCGACCTCGAGGCCGCGCACGTGCTACTGTAACGTCTAGCGGCCAATTGCCAACGGGTAGCACGCCGCATATCAAGCGAACCGCGGCTCGGGGACACATCAGCCATCGACCGCTTGCAGTAGCCGGCTCAAAGCCCGCCCTGGGCCGACCACGTGGCGAGAGATTGTTTACCAGCGGCAGACCCGGGTTATTGCGCCCGTATGTCGGATCAGACCGATCGGGTGGATCCGACCGCTGCCAGAGATCGCTTAGGCCCCCACGCAAACGGGGCGCCGCGCTGGGCTGGAATCTGTAAGCTCTTCGGGGTGCTTGGCCCCTACACAGACGGGTCGCCTTTCTGGGATTGGAGCGCAAGATCGCAGCTATACGCTTGGCCCCTACACAGACGGGTCGCCTGGCCGGCCGAGTCTCGGCGGCGTTTCCCTGGTGGCTTGGCCCCTACACAGACGGGTCGCCCAGGGCGTGTTCCAGGCTGTCGAACTCCAAGGCGGTTTCCAGGGCCGCCGCGGCGTATTGCCGGCGAGCCTCGGCGGCCAGGCGCTCGCAGTCGATCTTATCGACCAGCCGTACTTGCAGCAGCTCGGCGTGTTCTGCCATGGCCTCTTTGCAAATCAGCGCCAGATCGATGAAGCCGTCGAGATCGACCCCGTAGAATCGCTCCAGGCAGCTTCGTAATGGTGCCATCCTCGGACTGTGGGGCTGGCGCAGCACGTCTGCCAGCATCTCGGCCGTGCGCAGGCACATCTGCAACGGCTCTGGTGTGGGCACGTCTTCGTGGTGCAGGGCAACCGTGCGCACCATTCTTTCAGGGAACCCCCAGCGGGCCAGCATGTGGCCCCCCAGTCGGGCATGATCAAAGCCGTAACAGGCGAGTTCTGCGGCGGACAAGCCGGGACCATGCTCGCACGCCCTGTAGACTTCTACGTACGGTTCCCCCTCGCACTGGGCCAGGGCCAGCACTCCCAGGTCGAGCAGCAGGCCCGTCGCATGCGCTTCAAATGGATCCAGCTCCTTATCCCAGATGGCCAGGAGCCGTGCGGAGGTGCTGATCGAGACGGCCCGAGTCCAAAACTCTCCGCACAGGCGGGCCGCCGTCCCTTGCGTGAGCCGGGAAACGACCGAAAACGTCAAGGCCAGCAACCTCAAGCTGCGGCTGCCCAGGAAACCCACTGCTTGCCGCAGGCTGCTCACCGGCCGCCCCAATCCAAAGTGGGCCGAGTTGACCGTGCGCAGCACGCGGGCTGCCAGGGCCGGATCGGTTTCCAGCAGCCGCACGACCTCTTGCTGGTCGTAGTCGGGCGTACGGGTGAGTTCAAGAATCCGCAGTGCCGCGGGAGGAGCCGTATGAAGTTCGTCGAGGCGTGCCAGCAGCCGGTCCATGGCCTGCACGTCTTGAGTTTGTAGCAGGTACATGCTTGCCCTTTGTGCGGGGTCGTCCCCTTTTGAACGGTAGTTCACGGTTGGCGCCGGGGCAAGTTTCCTGGGAAGAAGAGCGGCGTTTCCGAAGGCACGGTCGGGTGCAACCTGCCGGCAGTCCCTCGGCTGATGCCGAGCCGAGCGATTTGTCCAGCCGTACAGATGGCGGCCCCGGTTCGTTGGTTTCAGCGCTATGATGTACGTCAGCCGTTCCTGGCTGGGTGAACCAGGTGCGCGTGAGCCTTTCTTGGCTGATTGGCCAAGCTATGCGTCAGCCTTTCCAGGCTCGCCCCCTGGCGGATGTGTGCCTTTCCAATCTGACCTAGGCCTGCCAGCTTGGCATGGTTCGTGCCATCTGAATCAGGCTCGATGCCGAACCCACGAACCGGGTGTGGGATAAGAGCGCCCGTGCTTTCTCACGTTCGGGTGCTGGGAGAGGACCAGCGTCGCCCGAAACCTAGAACGGCTCGTATTCGCCCACGGGAGCGTGGGCGAGGTTCTCGAAGCGAGTGTATTCTTGCAGCCAGACCAGCTTGACGTCTCCCGTGGGGCCATTGCGCTGCTTGGCCACCATGACGTCTGCCTGGCCGGCCACGCGGCTGCGTTCTTCGTCGCTGGTGGCATAGTATTCGTCGCGATGCACGAACAACACGACATCGGCATCTTGTTCAATGGCGCCGCTTTCTCGCAGGTGGGAGAGCCGCGGGCGGTTGTCTCGAGTGACTTCGGCTTGCCGGTTGAGCTGGGCCAGGCAGAGGACGGGGATTTTGAGTTCGCGAGCCAGGCCCTTGAGCCGGCGGGCGATGCGGGCGACCTGTTCTTGCCGTGGATCGCGGGGATTATCGGGTTCAATGAGCTGGAGATAGTCGATCACGACGAGAGCCAGGCCTTGCTGGCGTTTGAGTCGGCGGGCAGTGGCGGCGATCTCCGTCATGGTGCGGCTGGGCGTATCGTCGATGTACAGGGGCGCGGCGCTCATCTCTGCTGCGACCTCGACGAGTTTTTTCTTGTCGATGGCGGAGAGAAAGCCGTTGCGCAGCTTGTGGCCGTTGATCCGTCCTCGTGCGCAGAGCATGCGTTCGGCCAGCTCGAGGCGAGACATTTCCAAGCTAACGAAGAGCACGGGCTGGCGGCAGTCGACTGCGACATGATCGGTGATGTTTGTGGCGAGCGCGGTCTTGCCCATGCTGGGCCGTGCGGCGAGGATCACCAACTCGGAGGCGTGAAGCCCGCCGGTGCGGGCATCGAGGTCAGTAAAGCCGGTGGGCAGGCCGCCGATGCCGGCCCCGCGCTCCAAGCGGGCATCGATGCGGCTGAGCGCTTCCTGCAACACGTCGGCCATGGGCGCGACGTCGCCTGTGCCCTGCTCGTCCAAGATGCGGAAGATCTTCTGCTCTGCCGCCGCCAGCAGTTCGCGTGCGTCCTGTGCCTGGTCGTACGCGTCGTGAATGATCTCGGTGCTGGCGTGGATCAGTTGCCGCAAGGTGCTCTTGGCACGCACGATCCTGGCGTAGAACACCGCATTGGCCGCCGTGGGAACGCTCTCCACGACTTCGCCCAGGTAGGCCACGCCGCCGGCCGCCTCCAGATCGCCATGCTGCCGGAGGCGGTCGACCAGCAGCGTGGCGTCGATGCGCTTGCCCTCGTTGTGCAGGCCGAGCATGTGCCGAAAGAGCACTTGGTGCGCATGCATGTAGAACTCCTCCGGCCGCACGGCGAGCGAAACTTCGTCGCACATCAGCGGATCGAGGAGCAGGCTGCCCAGGACTCCTCGTTCGGCATCGATATCCTGGGGAGGGAGCCGATCGAACACGGTCTCGGTGCGGGCGCCATTGCCACGCTGCGCTTGGCCGTGCTCCATGGCATCCTCCGGTTAGTGGGCGGCCGCAGCCGCCGATGCGTCAGGACGCTGCCGGTCCGGAACGCTCGCTTTGTACGGTGGGCACCACCCACACGCGAAGCTGAGCGTCGATCTCGTGCCCAAGGTGGATGTGCACCGTATACATGCCCAACTCCTTGAGCGGGCCAGCCAGACGCACTTGGTCTGGGGTGATGTTGATGCCGTTGCCCTTGAGGGCAGCAGCAATGTCGTTGGCACCGACAGAGCCGTAGAGGTGGCCTTCGTCGTTGGCATTGGCCTCGATGGTGACGCTCTGGGCCCCGATCGTTTCTGCCAGGGCGCGCAGGCCTGCCAGGCGTGCGCGCTGGATTTCTTGCAGGCGTGCACGGTGCTTTTCGATCATCCGCTTATGGTGTTCGGTGGCCACGGTGGCCAGGCCCTGCGGTAGCAGATAGTTGCGTGCATAGCCGGGCTTGACCGCCACCACCTCCCCCTGCTGGCCGAGATGATCGATCGTCTGGATGAGCAGAACCTCCACGTTGCCGCTTGGCGTGCGCGGCAATCCACAACGGCGGCGGCTGCGGCGCTGGCGACGTGCAGTGCGGGACATGGCGTAGACCTTCTCACTAAAGTGAGCCGACGCTAGCCGGCCGACGGACGCCGGGGCCGGCATGCGTGGCATATATGCTAGAACGGGATATCGTCCTCTGGCGGTTGCGCGGGCGGTCCGGAAAAGCCGGGCGGCTCGTCCGCCGGCGGTTCGTCGTGGCTCAGAGCGGGCACCTGCTCGCCCGCGCCGCTGCGGACAGCCGATCCAGCACGCGTGCCCCGCTGAGCATCTCCCTGCCGGGTGCCGAGCATTTGCATCTTCTCTCCCACCACGCGCAGCTTGGAACGTTTTTGGCCGTCGTTCCCTTCCCACTGATCGTACTTGAGGCGGCCTTCGATCAGCACGGGCGAGCCTTTCGATAGGTATTCGCTGGCCACCTCCGCGGTACGGCCCCACAATGTGACGTCTACAAACACCGGGTCATCCACCCACTCGCCCTGGGCGTTCTTGCGGCGATCATTCACAGCCAGGCCGAATTCGCACACTGCCATACCGCTGGGCACATAGCGTAACTCCACGTCGCGGGTCAGATTGCCCACCAAAATCACACGGTTGAAGCTTGCCATGAGCTAACCTCCTTTGCGTCGCCGGGCCAAAGGGCGAGTCGCTTGTGCCCGCCTGCCGCCGGCCAGTAGATGAACATGTGTACCGCACTGGCCTTCAAGCTAGCACATCGGCGCCGGCAACGCAACGAAGTCTATTCCTCATCCAGCTCGGCAGCCCCGAGATCGAGGTCTTCGATCGCGCCCACCCCCACAACCGTACCCGACCGGCTGCCATCCGACTCGCCTTCCGCACCCTCCGAACGCCGCGGCCTGGCCTCGTGACCGGCGAGCGCGTGCTGCACCACGGCATCCGCAATCCGAGCGTCGATCTTAATGAACAGGTGGCGCAGCACCACATCGTTGAGCCGGCAATCGCGGTCTAGCCCCGTGAGCTTGCGGCCCTCCATGCGGAAGTACGTCAGCCAGTACGTCCCCTTGCGGTGACCCTTGATCGGGTATGCCAGGCGGCGCTCTTCCCACTGGCGGCTCACCAACAGCTCGCCGCCATTGCGGCGCACCGCCTCCGCCACTTGGCCCGCGACTCCTGCCGGATCCCGGGTGTAACGATTCGAATCGAAGATGAACAGTCCCTCATACGTGTTTACCGGCAAGGCAGCGCTCCTGCTCTCTCTTGGCTACGCCCGCACGCCACACACATCTGCAACGCGCAAGGCTTGTTCTCTAAGCATTGAATCGATTCATGCACGCGTCGATCCCCTCAGTCACCCATACCTCCACAGCGTCTGCCGCACGCTGAACAGCCAGCTCGACCTCCTCACGCTCCTCCTCACGAAAACGCGACAGCACGTAATCCGCAGGATCCCATCCGGCCGGCGGCGGCCCAATGCCCACCCGCAGCCGGCAGAACTCTTCGCTCCCCAACACGCGGATGATGTCTTCCAACCCCCGCTGCCCTCCAGCGGAGCCGCGGGCACGCGCACGCAACCGACCCAGCGGCAGGTTGAAATCATCGCAGACCACCAGCAGGTCTTGATTCTGCAACTTGTAAAAGTCTCGGGCGGCCAGCACGCTTTGTCCGCTGCGGTTCATGTATGTGTGGGGGCACAATAGCAACACTCGCTCGGCGTCGATCTGCACGTCCGCCGTTTCTCCACGAAAGGCAGAACGCACCGGGCCAGCACCCCAGCGGCGGCCCACCACTGCTACCACGGCAAAGCCAATGTTGTGGCGCGTCGCCTCGTACTTGCGGCCGGGATTCCCCAGGCCGACCACCAGCTTCATGGACACACTGACCGCTAGTCTTCGCCTTCTTCCTCCTCCTTCTCACCAGCCTTGCGTCCGATCAGCTCCGGCTCCGCCGCCTCCGGCACAGGCACAGGCTCCTCTTCTTCGGGCGCCGGCGGCACGCATTGTACCAACACCTCGTCCGCTGGGACGAGCAGCTTGGCCCCGGACGGCAACTCCAGGTTCTGGGCCGTAAGCGCACCGTTCATGTGCAGCTCACGCACGGAGAGGAAAAGCTTGTCGGGTATGGCCGTGACGGGGCACTGGATGCGTACCTGGTGAACCAATTGGTTGACCACACCGCCCTCTTTCACACCTGGCGCTTCACCCCGCAGCGCGACGCCGACCTCGATCTCCACCACATCGTCAGCCGAGACCCGCACCAGATCCAGGTGCAGTACGTGCGTGCCGTACAGATCCCATTGAAGCTCGCGGATCAGGGCCTTCTCGGTTACCGCCCCGGCCAGTTCCACTACACGGGCGCCATGGCGTACCGCAGCGGCCACCGCGTCGGCCGGAATCGATAGGTTGATCACCGGACCGCCGTGGCCATAGAGAACCGCCGGCACCCGGCCTTTGGCTCGCATCCGCCGCATGCGGCGCTTACCAAACTCGTTCCGCACGGCCACCGTGAGTGTCTCTGACATCGATGCTACCTCAAGCTCCGCTATCTATCATTCCCTGGCACGCCGACCTCACGCCAATGTGGCAAGGCCACGGCCGCTCCGGCCAGCACGCGCCACTGCCGGCCGTTCGATGCCGGAAGTAGGGAACGGGTTATTTTGACGCCTACGCCGCGTTTTGCAAGCCCTACTTCGCCCCCGCTAGCAGCTTGGGAGGGCCAGCCGTGGTTTGGAGCTGCCCGGGGTACGCTGGCGTGCCTCGGTACCAGTCGCCCGCGTTGTGGCACGCCGCGGATACGAGTCTCCCGCGTTCTACCCGTGCCGTGCCTCCGAGCCTGCCCTTCAGACCGGACCCTTGGCGGTGAAGCAGGCCTGCCGTTCAACAGGCTTGGTGCCATTGGTGTGCGCCCAAGGCGTACAACGCGCACAATAGGCAGGCCCGCCTCAGCGCAGCTCGTACTCGCCTGGACCAGGCACCGGCAGGATGCCGCCCACCGACTCCCCCTTGTGAACCGGCGGATGAACGCGGACGAACAGCACCCGCCCCGCAGCCTCTGCCAGCACAGCTACACGCCTCTGCCCCAACGTGTCGCTGATGTAACCCAAGGGTTCGGCTTGCGCAACCGGCTGCATCAGGTGCACGGCTGGCTCAAAAAAACCGCTCATGGGAGCAGGGTGTTGTACCTGCAAATGTCCACTCTCGGGCCGGTGGTCCTCCACCACGTAATCGGCGGCGTGCAGTTCAGGCCGGCCCGCCACCAGACCCAACCATTTGGCCACGTTGATGCACCCCCGCACGAGAACTTGCACAATCTCGGGGTCGCACTCGCTGCCGCCGCCGTGTTCGACATAGATCGCCGGAATGCCAGCATCTCGGGCAGCAGAGAGCGAGCGGCCCTCTAACTCGGCAGTGGTGCCCCACACCAAGGGGGCGCCAAAGGCGCGGGCCATGGCTCGCTGCGCCGCGAGAACACGAGGATCCCGATGCAGCATGTACCCGGCAAGGAACGCCAACCTATACGCAGTGCCGCCGGAGTGCAGGTCCATATAATGGTCTGCCTGGCGAATGAGCTGGTTCAATGCCCAGGCGAGCTGCTCGGTATAAGAGCCTGATGGGCTGCCAGGCAACGTACGAGCGAGGTCCAATCCGTCATGGGCGCAGCGGCTGCCGAGGTTGAACGCGGCTTCGTTGACCGCGGGCACCAGCGTGACGCGGCCTCGCTCGAGCTTGCCGGGAAAGTAGGCCGCCAGCCGGCGCACGGCTTGCATCGGCGCGAACTCGTCTCCGTGCACACCCGCCGTAATGAGCAGGTGCGGGCCGTCTGATGCCGTTGCAAGCGTGATCGACTCGAACACAGATCTATTGCAGGTGATATAGAGTCCACAATTGGCAAAGCCCGTCGCCTCAATGGTGCACACGGCGCAGCTCGATGCAATGGGTGAGTCGCGCCGGCGTTCGGGCACGTGCCGCGTTCGCAGATCGTGAACGCCGTTGGGCTCGGCTATTAGCGACCCGAATGCAGGGACGGTCGGCGATTGGCTACGCGTGCGGGCGGCCTACAGCAGAGTAGCACAAACGGCGACGTGAATGGCTGGAGGCGGGCTGAACGGCGGCGAGGCTGGTTGCGGGAGGCTAGCGGGTGCCGCGCAACAGACTGGCAAGCTGCGGGATGTCTTTAAGCTGCTTCCATTGGTTGTTTGGCCAGCTCATGTGGGCACAAGATGCGTCGGGGCCGATCTCCCCGGCATCGAGCAGTTGTTTGATATGGCGCCTTTGCAGCCGCGTCGAGGGAACGCCGTGCACGCGAACACACCATTCGTCTGCCAGCGCTTCGAGTTCGAGGTCGAGGGGCGGGCCGGCTTGGCCCGGCAGAAAACCTGGGATGGCTCCTGGCTGTGTCGCTGGAGCAGCACCCACGATATCTTGGACCCCAAGGACTTCCGGAGCCAATTGTGCTTGCACGGTACCGGGCATCATCGGCACGAAAGGCTTGGTCGGCGTCCCGGGCGTTCCGAGTCCGTAGCCTGGAACCGCTTGATACGGCGGTCCGGCACCACTCGCCTGACCGGCATACATGGGCGAGCCCGGTTGGCCTGGGTAGGGCGCGGCAGCCGGAAAGCCTGGGTTAGATGCTGCACCAGCCACACCCGCGGCGCCGAAAGGTAGGGTGCCGGGCACCGCAGCCTGGCCGTGTTGGCCGGGCAGGCCGGGCTGCACGGCTGCCTCGGGCGGATAGACAGGCTGCGTTGCCCAGGGCGACGGCTGGGCGGGCTGCGGCCACTGGCCATAGTCTGGTGGAGGAGCGTACTGGGGTTGAGCCGTGCAAGGTGTGGGAACCGCATGCGGAGCAGCCGGTGTGTATCGTGCCTGGGGAAGCATGGCCGCAGGGGCTGCCAAGCCGCCCGGTGGGGCGACAACGTCGGCCTCGGTGAGTGTCTCCAGGGGAGCAGCCGTGGCCTGATGCATTGGCGGGCCTGATTCGGGCAGGTGCGTGGCGGCGCGGGTTTGGATCGGTCGCGAGGAGAAGTAATCCTCGACTGTCATCCAAGGACCGCCGACGGCACAGATCAGATCGTCTGGAGTCACCCGTCCGCTGGCCAGCAGTTCGCAAATCTGCGAGCGGGTCATGGGCGGGTACTTGCGGCTGCCCTTGATGACCTGGAGGTTGCGCTGCTCTCCAGCCGACTTGAAAGAACCACCCTTCGGTCCGACTGTTGCAGCCTTGGCCTGACCGACGGCAGGCGTGTTAGCAGCCGGATCAGCAGACTGCCCCGAACGTGCCCCGTGGGTCATTCCGACGCCGGACAGTCCGGCCGGCGCGTGAGCCGCACGCGGCGGAGTGGGCCCAGATGGCGGCGCTATCGCGGGTTGCGGTGCATCGAGGGGAGCGGCATGCGCAATCTCTGCCGCTGCCGCCAATGAGGGGTCGGCCGGCTGCGCAAAAGGAGCTGTTTCAGTGTGCACCGGGGGAACACGCGCCGGGTGTGGCGCGATGCCGGGCGCAGAATCTCCCGGCCGATCTGCCGTGGCCCGCAGGTAATCTTCGGCAGACATCCAGGGGCCATTATCGTACGAGACTTCGTCGCCCGGTTTCAGGCGGCCCTTGGCCGCGAGTTCGGCCAGGTCGGCGCGGGTCATGGGGCCGTAGACCCGTGCACCGCTTTTCAATCTCAGTTTGCCCTGTTTTTTTGCCATGGGTCAGACCTCGGAGCGCAAGGCATTGGCCTCCAGGCACTCTGCCCAAAGCATCAGGTCGTCGTCCGACAAGCTGTTGTCGCGGATGAACTCTGTTGTGACCGTTGCATCATGGCCGACCAGTTTGCCTTCTACTTGCAGTCTACCGTTTTCGCAGTAGTGGAAACGAACCTCGATCGGCCAGCCGGCGGGCAGATTGGGCGGCAGATCTTTGATGATGCACACGCCGACCTCGGTGCAGGCATCCGGCAGCTCGCTCTCCCCCTCCAGGATGCAGATGCGCACGTTCCCCTGGTTCGGCTTGGCCGTTTGAAAGCGGCGCGTGGCGGCATGGGGCAGGGGCGTATTCTTCTTGATCATGACTGCGTTCACGCGGCGGCCGGTCTTCTTCTCGAAGGCTACCACGCCCAAGCTGTGCGAGTTGACGTTGGTGATCGAGAATTGCGTCTGCCCGCGGCCCTGCCCAGATTGCTGCATGAGCAGGTCTGCGTACAGGGCTGCGCCGTGGGCCACGGCCTCGTCGGCCGATACGGAGTGGTCGGGTTCCATTCCGGTCAGTTCGCGGAGCATGCGCACTACCTGCGGCATGCGTGTCGAACCGCCGACGAGCAACACCTTGTCGATATCTCCCCAGGTCAGGCCTGCTTGCAGGACGACGATTTCCGTGGTGGTGCGGGTGCGCAGCAGCAGCGGGGCCGTGGCCTCTTCGAATTCCTGGCGGGTCACCTCGCAGCGGAACCGCGTCCCCTCGTGGGAGAATACGACCAGGGCCTTGCTGCGTTCGGAGAGAGACTTCTTAGCGTTTTCCACGGCCAGGGTCATCTCCTGGCGGGTTTCGGGGTTGGAGCGCGGGTCTTTTCCGTGCTGTTCTTGAAAGCGGCGTGCGACGATCTCTGCGAGTTTCTCGTCCCAGTCCTTGCCGCCAAGCTGCACATCTCCATCGGTGGCGATCGCCTTGAAAGATTGGCCCGCCATCTCGACGATCGTCACGTCGAAGGTGCCGCCGCCCAGGTCGTACACCAGGACGCGCACCGTGCCGTCCCCCTTGATCTTTCCTTCGCGGTCGAGAAAGCCCTCCTGGTAGCCGTAGCAAATGGCAGCCGCGGTCGGTTCGTTGAGGATGTCGAGCACGTCCAGTCCGGCCAGGCGGCCGGCATCCATGGTGGCGCGGCGGCGCGGCTCGTCGAAATATGCAGGCACCGTGATCACCGCGTGTCGGATGGGCCCCACCTTCTTTTCCGCATCCGCCCGAAGCTTGCGCAGTATGAGGGACGAAATGACCTCCGGCGGCAGCCGCTCGCCAGCCACGGGACGGCGGTAGTATTTCTGCCCCATGTCTCGCTTGACGCACTCGGCCACCCGGTCCGGTTCGAGGGCCGCGGCCAGCACCGCCTCCTTGCCGACAATGGGACCGTCTACATCGAACAGCACCACGCTGGGGGTGAGAATCTCGCCCGCGGCATTCGGTACGCTCACCGGCCGGCCCTGGTAGTCGATGTAGGCCACTACCGAGTAGGTTGTTCCCAAGTCGATTCCCACGGCCGTGCCCGCCCCGCTGGCGCGCTTCGGAGCCACGTCATCAGACGTGCTCCTCTCTGCTGCTGCCGAAGCAGCGCCGGCCATTGTCGCTGCGGCTGGTGTTGCCCCCGTCTGGCCGGCCCCATCCGACTCTGCCTGGCCGGCCCCAGGTTCCTGCACCACCTCCAATTCCGTGGTTGTCATGGCGCCGGCGCCGGGTGCGCCTCCAGCGGCATGGCCAGAAGCCCCCACAGCCGGTTCTGCATATGCTGTGGCTTCCGGCTGCTCGATGAGATGCAGAATCAACTCATCCCAATCCAACGAGAGCACCGCCGCGGTCCCGTGCGGCTCGTATACTTTATCGCGGACAGCGAACAAGAACGCATCCCAGCCAAGGGCCTCTCGGTCGAGCAGCCGCAGTTGCATGGGAGCAGCCTCCCAGGCGGCCTGGCACACCGTCCGGCGGAACCAAGCGTCGTCCCGCACCTGTTCCCACGGCTGCCGCACCGCCTTCTGCAGCGGAGCTTCGAGGAAAGCTACGCCATACTTGCGCAACAGTTGACGCAGTTTGGTTGAAAGCATTGCGGCCATCGTTCCCATACTTGCCGCAAAAGCGATCAGGCCCCTGCGGCATCTAACCTTATACTACCATCGCCGCCCCACAGCGATTGTGCAAGGGGATCTCTGCAATTCGCCTCAGGTGGCCTGGGCACTCGAGGATCCCTAAGCTTTCACCCCGGCCAATGCGAATGGCTGCGGCGATCCAGCAGACTTGCCTCAACGCGCTTTAACCCGACAGCGAGGCCGACTTGAAGTGCCAAGGGGTCCCCACTTCTTTTCGTTCGATCGACGCCGTTGCCGCTCGCGCACAATTGCTGCTAGCCATTCGATATACTGAAGCCCCCGCCGGTCACAAGAATCGTCATTGGCCATGTCCCAAGCGTATGGCGTGTTGAGCGAGGGGCCACGCAGGTGCCAACCGGCGGCGAACGATGGCCTGGTGCTTGCCCGGGATGTAAGGTACCTGATGGCTCGGCCAGGAGCGCGAGCATACGCGTGGCGGCAACTTAATCAATGAGGACTGACATCGTGAAGCCTAGACCAACCTGTTGCGAGACACGAGGGCCCGCTTTGGCCGGCGCGGTCTGGATCGGCATCATTCTGGCTGCGTGTGGAGCTAGGGGGAGGGAGCCGCTGCCTTTGGCCGACGGCGTGCGCGGGTTGGCCACGCGCGCACCTGCCGGCATCAAGATCGACGGAGACCTTGCCGAGTTCCGTGGTTCATTCTGCACGCCCGTGTGCTATCACGAGACCAACCTCGATGCTGATGTACACAACCGCGGCGCCCAGTTCTTCTACATGTGGGACGACGAGGCCTTCTACGCCGGCTTGCGAACGCTCGACGAGCGGCAAGCCAACCATGCCCCCGATGACCGGCTCTGGGAAGGAGATGGTGTGGAGTGGTACTTCGACACGCGGCGCGGGCCTTCGTTCCGCAGCCGCGACTGGGGCCCAGGTGCCGTGCACATGTACTGGACCGCCTACAAGGGAACCGAACTCGCCCCGCGCTGGTGCCTGCGGCCAGACATGCTGCAAGCCATCCCGGGCCACGGCGTCGCCGTTGCCGCGCGCCGCACCGAGTATGGGGCAGAAGTGGAGTTCAAGCTGCCCTGGGCGAACTTTCCCGGCTTTACGCCCGAGCTGGGAGCCGTGATCGGACTCGATGCCGAACTTTGCTACAGCGATGGCGAGGGCCGCGTCTTTCGCACCTTTGCTTATGGCAGCCCGCTTTCGGTTCAGCAACCGGCCTCGCAGGCGCGCGTGCAGCTCGTCGACACACTTAGGACCGCGTACTGGCAGGCGTGCGGGCCCGCCATGTGCCCCATGCGGTGCGATACGGCCTGGGGCCAGCAAGCGACGGCACAGGTCACTGCTCTCATGGCCCTGCCGCCGGACCACCGCGAGCAGATCGGCCGCGTCGTCTTCAGGCTGCTCGATCTAAACGGCCGTACGACCGGCGAATACGAGGCTGAGATCGAGACCCTCCAGGCCGAAGGCCGCTTCTACCGCGCCGTGGGCCACTGGCCCGTTGATGCCGCACCGCCTGGCGGCCACCATGTGCTGGGCGTCGTCTTTGACCGGCAGGGCGAAGAATTGACCCGCGTCGCACCGCGGCTCGTGAGCATCCACAACACGCCGGGCTATTGAGGCCGGTTTGTCGAATTGGGAGCGGGCGTGCTTCCATGCGGTTTCAGATTGAGTAAAGGGCAGAGCGACCAAGATCACGCGGCGGGGAGTGGACCGAGTACTTCGCTAGTCGTTTTCCCGCTCGCGTGCATGTGAGCGTCCATCAGCACCAGGTCGTCAGGGAGGCTGTGGCGGAATGGGTTAGCGCTCGATAGCCCGCCATATTAAGGGGAGGAATCATCGCCGCGACGACCGACCCTGTGTCGGGCCGCTGACTGATAGGCTACAGCAGCACGCCCCAATAAAACCCTCTCTGCGCCGCCGGGCGCCAGCCCGGCGGCCCGTGTGCCACAGCTTGACGCGTGTCTACGGTAGACGCGGCTTCTAGCCGCGTGGCAGCGTGCAGGCACACGGCCCGTGTACCACTGCCTGACGCACAGCCTCAAGCAGTGGGAACGGCGAAGCACGTAACCACCTCTCCCGTGTGCCACTGCTTGACGCGCAGCGGCAAGCAGTGCAGCCTGCCAAGGACGCTTCGCCGTGCGGGAGCACTGCTTGAACGCGGCCGTGGTGGATCGATTCTGTTCCCGCAGGCTCAC